>Ga0302325_10000438_pt1 | contig 115871 bp, 105 predicted proteins | sample Palsa_T0_2_FD_201948 | JGI IMG/M metagenome (GOLD analysis project Ga0302325, IMG submission 201948) | Peat permafrost microbial communities from Stordalen Mire near Abisko, Sweden - Palsa_T0_2 | ecosystem: Environmental > Terrestrial > Soil > Palsa > Peat permafrost | place: Sweden: Abisko...
GCAGGAGACGGTGGCAACGGCTGCGTCGCCTTCCGGCGGGAAAAGTTTGTTCCCCGCGGCGGACCTTCCGGCGGAGATGGCGGGCGCGGCGGCGATGTCATCATGGAGTCCAGCGAGCGCCACAATACCCTGGTTCATTTCCGCTTTAATCCCGAGCACAAGGCAGAGCGCGGGCGCCACGGGGAAGGCTCCAACTGCAGCGGCCGGGAAGGCGTGGATGCCATTTTAAAGGTGCCGGTGGGCACCGCACTCTACGACGACGAGACCGGTGCCCTGGTGCATGACTTCCAACATCCGGATGAGCGCATCATCGTCGCCAAAGGCGGCCGTGGGGGCCGAGGGAACCAGCATTTTGCCACCGCCGTCCACCAGGCTCCGCGCGAATCGGAAGGGGGCCGCGAGGGGGAAGAACGGGCTTACCGGCTGGAGTTGAAGCTGCTGGCTGATGTCGGGCTGGTGGGCTATCCCAACGCCGGAAAATCGACGCTCATCTCGCGCATCTCCGCCGCCAAGCCAAAGATCGCTGATTATCCCTTCACCACCCTCGAGCCCAACCTGGGCGTGGTCTCGGTGGGAGATCCGCCCCATGAAGACAGCTACGTGGTGGCGGATATCCCTGGTCTGATCGAGGGCGCCCACCTGGGAGCAGGATTAGGAGTGCAGTTTCTGCGCCATATTGAACGAACCAGGGTTCTGGTGCACCTGGTGGATGTTTCCGATGCCAGCGGCCGTCCCGACCCAGTGGAAGATTTCCGCGTCATCATGGCCGAGTTGAAAAGCTTCGGCCATGGCCTGGACGAAAAGCCAATGCTGGTGGTGGCTTCGAAGGCGGATGTGGCCAATCCGGACAAGCTGAAAAAGCTACGAGCCATGGCGAAACGGCGGAAGTTGCCATTCTTTGCCATCTCCGCCGTGAGCGGGACAGGCATCCGCGAGCTCAAATACGCTCTGGGAGATATGGTGCGCGCATCGCGCGAAGCGGAAGTAGCCCCGGCAGCGCCGAGCACCATTTTGGCTGAATACTAAGCGAGCTTTTCCCGTGCACCTTTCGCGCGAAAACCCAACCATCGGGTGCCCCGTCCTTCGCGCTTTTTGCGAAGGGTGGGATAAGCAGAATGCGCGGGGAAGGGCCTCGAGTGTGCAGAGCAGTGGCATCCCACCCTTCGCAAAGAGCGCGAAGGATGGGAAACCCGAATATTGTCGACGGGAAAGAGGAAAAGACGGACCTTTGATGGGCTTCGCCCGTCTTTACTGGCCCACGTACGCTGGTGCGAACATGGGGCACCCGTTCAGAACGGTTTGAGCGCAAGAGTGGGTTAGCGGGCACTTCTTTTTGTCCCGTGGGTCCCGGGACGCTAGGCGGTTGCCAAGCGGGCTGCGGGTACGGCAACCATGCTGCGCCGCGGGGCGGGGAATTGCACCAGCTCCCATGCAGATCGATCGCGCAGCAGGCGCGAAACCAGAGCCGTGTGCATAGCGTGTCCGGCCCGCTCGGCCACTACCCGGCCAAGGATGCGATGTCCCGCCAAGGCCAGGTCGCCAATCAAGTCAAGTACTTTATGGCGCACGAATTCGTCATCGTAGCGAAGCGGTCCATTCTGCACCGCGCCTCCGCAGAGAATAATGGCGTTCTCTTCCGATGCTCCCCGAATCAGGCCCATGTCGCGCAGCATCCTCTCGTCTTCGCGAAACCCGAAGGTGCGGGCGGCAGCAATCTGCGCGCCGTAGGAGCCGGCTGCTAAGTCGACCGTGAACGCCTGGCGGCCGATCGGGTGGGGAAAATGGATCTCGTAGGTAATGCTGTAGCCTTCGCCGGGATATACAGCGATGAATTTGCCGTTCTCCCGCACCTCGACACTTTTCAGGATGCGCAGGTACTGTCGCCGGCGACGCTGACTCCTGATCCCCACCTCGGCGAAGGCCTCCACGTAAGGCAAGGCGCTGCCGTCAAGGATGGGCAACTCCAGGTTATCCAGTTCGATGATGACGTTGTCGATGCCGGTACCGATCAGGGCCGAGAGAAGATGCTCGGTGGTGGAGATGAGTACGCCTTGGCGCATGATGCTGGTGGCGTAGCTGACCTTGGCTACATTTCGGCCGGTGGCCGCGATCTCATAGTTGTCCAGGTCAGTGCGGCGGAAAACAATGCCTGAGCCGGCGGGAGCAGGCAACAAGCGCATGTTGACGGGAGCCCCGCTGTGCAGACCGATTCCTGAGAAGTCGATCACCGAGGCAATGGTCTTTTCTAAGTGGGTTATTTCCACGTGGCAGCATTCCTGTCGCGTAAGAGGTGCAAAACCATAGACTACACAGGATAAAAAAAGTTTCACTGTGTCAAAAAGGCGACAAACTGATCGGGCCATATGACGTAACCCGTCGGTGTTAGGTTTACCTTCGGGGGAGAAAGATTGATGGAAACGGACCTTATCGGGGCGGCGAATCGTCGCCAGCCGCAAATGCTCGAAATGATCAGTCAACTGGTCAGCCTCGAGTCCCCCACGGAAGATGCGGACGCCGTGAACCGCTGCGTGAGCGTGGTGGAAGGGTGGATCCAAGCCATTGGCGGCCAGAGCCAGCGCCGCAAACAGAAGTCCGCCGGCGATTTGCTGGTGGGCCGCTTCGGACCGAACCGGAGCCGGACCAAGCCTCTCCTGCTGCTGGGCCATCTCGATACCGTTTGGCCGCTGGGCACACTCACCAAGATGCCTTTCCGGCTGGCCCAGGGGCGGGCCTGGGGTCCGGGTGTCCTGGACATGAAGGCGGGCGTCGTGATGGCCCTGAACGCCCTGCGCATCTTGCTGGAAGCCGGGCAGCTAACCCGCCCGGTGGTGTTTTTGCTGAACAGCGATGAAGAAACCGGCAGCCAGCATTCGCGCGCCTTGACCGAGTCGCTGGCGAAGAAATGCGAGGCAGTGTTCGTTCTCGAGCCGGCGCAAGCCCCCACCGCAGCCTACAAGACAGCCAGGAAGGGTGTGGCCAACTACCGCCTCCAGGTGCACGGCGTGCCGGCTCACAGCGGTGTGGATTTCAGCCAGGGGCACAGCGCGATCCTGGAGCTTGGGCGGCAGATCGAGCGAGCCAGCGCTTTCACCGATCTAGCGCGGGGCATCACGGTCAACGCGGGGGTAATAGGCGGCGGCACCCGGTCCAACGTAGTACCCGCCGAGGCCTGGGCTGAGTTTGATGTCCGCATTGCCAGACTCCGCGACGTGGAGAGGTTAGATCGGCGTTTTCGGTCTTTGCGTCCCGTTGATCGGCACTGCAGGCTGGAGGTGACGGGCGGTCTCAACCGGCCTCCCATGGAACGCACTCCCGCCACGGTAAATCTTTTCCGCCGCGCAGCAACAATGGCAAAGGGGTTGGGTTTTCAATTACCAGAAGCAGCGACAGGTGGAGGTTCGGACGGAAACTTTACCTCAGCCCTGGGAATTCCCACATTAGATGGAATGGGGGCTGTCGGGGAAGGCGCACATGCCGATAGGGAGTCTATCCTGCTCGATGCGCTTGTCCCCAGAACAGCACTGCTTGCAGCGATGATTGGCGGTCTTGCCCTAAAATAGCCCGCCTCAAGAAAGGGACCCGATGCTCGCCGCTCTGGATCTTGCCGTGCTCGCCATCGTTCTTCTCTGCTCCACCCAGTTACTGTGGCCCACCAAGAAAAACGACACCGACATCCTGTCCTGAAAGCGTGGGCTCTTCGTCGACTTACGGTGCCGGAAAAACTTGGGACCGGCAGGAGAGATGTACCCGCAGCGACCGCAGGGGCTAAACAGGCTGCGGAGAAACCCAAGTTTTTGAAGGGTACGGCCTTTAGGCCGTACGTAACCAATCTAGAATTGGTACGGCTTTAGCCGCTGAGGGCTGCGCTTTCGCTGGAAACCGACTTTTTCCGCAGCCTGTAAAGCCCGTCGTTTTCTCTATCGTGTGCGGCCCGACTAAAGTCGTGCCCTGATACAAAGCCCCTAACCGGCCAGACCGGTTGTGGTGTAGGAAGATGGGATTGCAGGCTTCGGAAAGTCGCAAACTGCTTGAGAAGCAGCCACCAGAGCCGGCCATAGATTCTCATGGAAAAAACGCCTTTGCGGACTGCGAAAGAGCTAGGCTTTGTATCAGGGCACGACTTTAGTCGGGCCGTAAACGACTGAGAATATGTCGGGCTTTAGCCCCTGCAACTCCTGCACATACGTCCATCTGCCGGTGCCGAGTTTTTCCGCAGCCTGTTAGGCCGAAGCTTACCTCGACTCCAGTCGCTGCTCGACTCCTTCCAGCAGGCTCGTGACCAGGGCCAGTGGCAGCCCGACCACGTTGAAGTAGCAACCGTTGATCCGCGGAATCCACCTCCCGGCATAACCCTGGATGGCATACGCTCCGGCCTTGTCCATGGGTTCACCGCCGGCCACATACTCCGATACTTCCAGCGGAGAGATCGTCCGCATCGTGACCTGGGTCATCTCCGCCGCAACCTCTGCGGAGCCTTCACCCCACACTACGGCGACCCCGGTCACCACCTGGTGGGTGCGGCCGGCTAGCCGCGAGAGCATACGCGTCGCGTCGGCGCCATCTGCCGGCTTACCCATGACTTCACCGTCGCACACCACCACCGTGTCCGCTCCCAAAACGACGACTCCCGGCGAACAGCGGGCAAAAACATCTTCCGCCTTTTCCCGCGCCAGCCTGGTCGAGAAGCGGATGGCGTCCTCGTCGGGCCGGCGCGACTCGGCTACGCTCGAAACCTGGACCTCAAAACGATACCCCGCTTGGGCCAGCAGTTCCCGCCGCCGCGGCGAGCCGGAAGCGAGCACCAGTGGATAACTCATCCCCTAAACCTCAGCCACGCTGCTGCCCGCGCGAACGCCCTTCCGGGTGCACACCGCCCAGGCCATACGCGGAGTGTTGTGGGCGATCCCGTAGCGGCCGTCGGGGGAAAGCAGGATCATTCCGCCATGCCCCTGCAAGCGGGAGTACAAGTAGGCAATCGCATCCTCGGCGGCTTGTTCCGGGCCCAGCAGTGGCACTCGGTCGACGGCCCATTTCGCCAGCACCAGCTTCATGATGGGTTCGCCCCAGCCGGTAAGCGAAGCGGCCGCACTGCGGTTGTCGGCGTAGCCCCCGCAGCCGATGACCGACGAGTCGCCTACCCGGCCGGGCGTCTTGTTCAGTGTTCCCCCCGTAGACGTAGCGGCCGCCAGGTTTCCCGCGAGATCCAGCGCCACCGCGCCCACGGTGTCATGTTGATTCCCGGTAAAGGTCTGGTCCTCAATTCCCGCCTTGGCGCGGACCTGCGCCGCCTGAAGGCGCTCGCGCTCGCGGTCAATCACCAGCTCCTGGTTATCGATCAGGGGCAGTCCCTGCTGGCGGGCAAACTCTTCCGCGCCGGAGCCGACAAAATAGACGTGCGGGCTCCGTTCCAGCACCAGGCGCGCGGCCTGGATAGGGTTCTTCAGCCTCTCCACGCAGGCCACCGCACCCGCCCGCAGGGTGGCCCCATCCATCATGAGCGCATCCAGTTGGACCCGGCCATCCGCGGTGAGAAAACTGCCCCGGCCGGCATCGAAGGTTTCGTCATCTTCGAGCACGGTGACCGCCGCCTCCACCGCGTCGAGCGCGGCTGCTCCCTGGTGGAGAAGGTCGTAGCCCACCCTGGCGGCACGGGAGACACCGCGCGTGTGGGCGGTAATTTCGTCCGCGGGAATATCCCAGGCGCCGCCATGGACCACGAGAACTGGATTCATCAGGCGCGCTTAGCGGGATGCAGTTCGGGGGTACGCGCCGCCGCCGGAGCCGTCTCCGCGAGGGGCTCGCTGAGGACAGGTTTGGTTCGTTGATAGGTATAGCTGATGCGGTGAATCACGGTGATGGTCGACAACACGGCCAACACCCAAAGCACCGGCGCCATGACGCCCCAACGCTCGAAGAGCGCTCCCAGGATAATGAGCACCACCCGTTCCGGCCGCTCCATAAAGCCAACCTTGCAGGAACCGATCAGCGCCTCGGCACGGGCGCGGGTATAGCTGACCATCAGCGACGTAACCATCACAAACGCGGTCAGGACAACGTAAAAGAAGCGGTTGCCACGGGCATAAAAAACCAGCAGCCCGAAGAACAACACCACGTCACTATAGCGATCGATGACCGAATCGAAGAACGCGCCGAAGATGGTCACCTGGTGGGTTTGGCGCGCCACCCGTCCGTCCACCATGTCGAAGATTCCGGCGCCGATAATAACCAGGCCGGCGTAGACGAACAAGCGAACGAAATTGTGCTCGTTCGCCCAGCCGAAGAGAATCGCTGCGGCGGTGTTGATCACCAGGCCGAGGAAGGTGAGCACGTTGGGCGAGATGCGCGTCAGCGCCAGCCCATCGACAATGTACTGCAGGATCACCCCGCATCCCCTGCCGAAGGCGCGTGTCCAACTCCAGGTTGCGCTCATTCCCCCTCGTCGTGAATGGTGGTGAGTTTCAGTATCTCCAGCTCCCGCCGGCCGTTCGGGGTCACAATGGAGGCAATGTCTCCCACCCGCTTGCCGACCAGTCCGCGGCCGATGGGCGAGGTGGTGGAGATCAATCCCTGGTTTACGTCGGATTCCTCGCTGGTGACCAGCTTGTAAGTGATCTCCTCATTTTTGGTGGTGTCGAAGACCACGACGGTGGACCCAAAGGCAATTTTGTCCTTGGGAATATTCGCCAGGTTCACCAGGGCCAGTTCCCCCATGCGCGCCTTGAGCTGTCCCAGGCGAGCGTTGACAAACACCTGGCGCTGCTTGGCCATGTGGTATTCCGCGTTTTCGCTCAGGTCTCCCAGGGAGGCCGCCTTCTTGATCTCTAAAGGCAGTTCGTGGGTGAGCTCATGCTCCAGCACGCGGATTTGTTCTTCCAGCTTTTTCTTGATGTGTTCTGGCATTCGCTTGTGATCCAGGGGCGTGCGCGGCGTTTTCGCCAACGGCAAAAGACGATTATACGACGGCCTTTTCCCCGCGGGCAGCTTCGTCTGTACGGCGGGAATCTAGGAAACTCTGCAGGATGAGCACCGCGGCGACCTGGTCAATCACCGCACGCCTTTTCCCCCGCTGGTGGCCGGCTGCATCCAGATGCCGATGCGCTTCCGTGGTCGAGAGCCGTTCATCCCACAGGGTCACGGATACGCCGGTCTCGCTTTGCAGGTCCTGGGCCAGAGCCTGCGCCTTGAGCGCCTGGGGGCTGACGTCCCCCGACATGTACAGCGGGTTCCCCACCACCACCTGGTTGCAGCCGTATTTGCGCACCAGCCGGCCCAGGGAGCCGAGGTCCTGACGCCGGTTCTTGCGCACCAGGGTCAGCACTGGTTGCGCGGTGAGCCCCAGTTCATCCGAGACTGCGACCCCAACCCGGCGATCGCCCACGTCCAAACCCAGAATGCGAGCCATATCCATCGCTCTCTATTTTCCACCTTAACCGGAAAAGGGACCATGGCATGCGAGCCGGCAAGAGAATCGCATCATAAAATCCTGGAGGAGAATCCAATCCACCAAGGTCCCGCTTGTGCGACGTTTTTTGGTAGTGCTTTTGCTCCTGGCTCTGCTTTTGGTTGGGCTTGCCGCCCTGGATTTGACCCGGCCAGCCACTCCGCCCGGGGAGACGATCGTCGAAGTCGTGCCCGGCATGGGGACGAGAGCCATCGGCGCCTTGCTGGCGCAGCACGGCATTATCCGCAACCAATACACCTTCGACCTTTGGCATGTATTGCGCGGGGGCACGCTCAAAGCGGGCGAGTACCAATTCGTCCAAGCGGCCACGCTGCCGGCGGTTTACAACCGCATCGAGCGCGGTGATGTCTATACCCGGACCGTAACGATTCCCGAAGGCTTCAATCTTTTCGATATCGCCCAAGCCGTCCAGGATGCGCAATTGGGATCGAAAGAGAGTTTTCTCACCGCTGCCGGCCGGAACGTAGCCCTGATCGCCGATCTCGACCCGGGCGCGAAAAATTTGGAAGGCTATCTATTTCCCGACACTTACCGGTTCCAACGGCACCTGACCTCGGAGCAGATGTTGGCCGCGATGGTAAGAAGATTCCGCCAGGCCGGCGCTTCCATCGGTTTGGAGGGCGGCTATCACCGGATTGTGACCATGGCCTCGCTGGTCGAAAAAGAAACCCCGGTGGCCACCGATCGGCCCCTAGTCGCCAGCGTGCTGCAGAACCGCCTGGACAAGGAAATGCCGCTGATGACCGATCCCACGGTGATCTATGCCGCGATGCTTGAAAAGCAATACCGGGGAACGATCTACCAATCGGATCTGAAGCGGGACTCGGCCTATAACACCTACCGCCATTCCGGTCTGCCCCCGGGACCAATCTGCAGCCCGGGGATCGCTTCGTTGCAGGCGGCAATGCACCCGGCTGACAGCCATTTTTTGTATTTTGTGGCCGACCCCAGCGGCGCCGGCCATTCCCGGTTCGCAGCCACGCTGGAAGAACATGAACGCAATGTGGCCGCTTACCGGCAGGGCCTCAAGAATGCGCAGGGGCCTCATTAGGGGCTGGTGAGACGACTACATGAGGGGCTGGGGTGGTGGTTGCTCTATACTCGCAGTTCCTGAGTTGAATGAATGCGGAGAGATTGGCTGAAGCTTCTGGCGCTGCTGGTACCGGTCCTGACCGGATGCTTGAGCCACACCCGCAAACTGCAACAGCCGAAGTTGGCCGGGGCGGTGATGAATGCCGACGCGGTGCAATTGGTGGAAGCGGTCAACAAGCGCTACGAGCAGGTGAATTCGCTGACCGCGACGGTGGATTTTGCCGCCTCGGTGGGCGGCGCCCATTCCGGCAAGCAGACGGATTACACCTCGATCCACGGATTTATTCTCTTCCGCAAGCCCCAGATGCTGCGGGTCATCGGACAAGTACCGGTTATCCGCACCCCGGCGTTCAACCTGGCCTCCGATGGCAGCACCTTCACCCTGACCATTCCGCCCAGGAGCAGAGCAATTCAGGGGAGCACTTCGGTGACCACCAAGGCAGCCAATCCCCTGGAGAATCTGCGCCCCCAGGTGTTTCTTGATTCCATCGTAATTCGCGCCATCGCCGCCGACCGGGTCGTCTCCCTCACCACTTCCAGCACCAAAACGTTGGAACCCCGGACCAAGCAACTGATCGAGACGCCGCTGTATGACCTGGCCGTGCTCAACCCCGGCCGCACCAACCCGGCCCCAGGACTGCCCCAGGTAGACAAGCCGACCAGGGTCATCCATTTCAGCCGCATTGATCTGATGCCCACCGGGCAGGATATCTACAACGGCGAGGGCGCTCCGGAGACGAAGGTGACCTACGGGCCCTATCAGGATTTCAACGGGGTCTCGTTCCCCAGGACCATCACCATCGACCGGCCACTGGAGGAATACCGAATTACGCTTACCGTGGAAAAGCTCATTGTGAATATACCGTTGCCCGACGAGCAGTTTGAACAAACCGTGCCCAAAGGCTACAAAGTGGAGAAGATGCCTTAGCCTTCAGATCAGGCCGGCGCGGGTCGCGTGGGCCTGGATCTCGCGGTTGATGTCGAGCGCCAACGCCAGCGAATCGCGCGCCTGCCGGGGGGTCACCCGCGGCGGCCTGCGAGTACGAACCGAGTCCAGAAACGCGCTGATTTCGAGCAGCAGCGGCTCGCCACCTTGGACCGGCGGCTTACTGGCAGCCAGGTTCTGCTCCCCGTTCTCGCCCGAAGCGACGTTGATAATCAGCAAATCCTGACGAGCGTAGTCGATGGATAGGTATTGGTGGGGCTGGAAGAAGCGCAGCTTGCGCACCGTCTCCGTGCTGACCCGGCTGGCGGTGAAGTTGGCGACACAGCCGGAGGCAAATTCCAGCCGCACGTTGGCGATGTCCACCCGCGACGACAATATCCTCAACCCCACGGCTTGCAGCTGCCGTACCGGGGAACGCACCAGGCTAAGGACGATGTCCAGATCGTGGATCATCAGGTCCAGCACCACGTCGACATCCAGCGCGCGGCGGTGAAAGACGCTGAGCCGGTGAGCTTCAAAAAACATCGGCCCATTGACTAACGGCTCGGCGGCGGTGACCGCCGGGTTGAAGCGCTCCAGCAAGCCTACCTGCAGGATCTGTTTGCCGGCGGCCGCTTGCTCCACCAGGGCATCGGCCTCGGCCAGGCTGACCGCGATCGGCTTTTCCAGCAACACATCCAGTCCCTGGGCCAGGGCCTGCGACGCCACCGGGTAATGCGCCGAGGTGGGCACGCAGATGGACACAGCGTCCAGATGCAATTTGCCCGCGCGGCATGCTTCCAGACACGCCTCCGGCGAAGGCCAGACCGGGACACTGCCCTGCCGGCGCAGTAAGTCGGCGGTGGCCGGATCTGTATCCACGACCGCAGCCAGGTTTACCCCTTGCTGCTGCAGCTGACGGTAGACGCGCAGGTGGTTGCGGCCAAATGTCCCGGCTCCGAAGACGGCTACGTTGAGCGCAGTTCCGCTGCTCATGGCCGGTCGGGACAACAAAAAAACACCCGGGCGCCCTGAGTCTCTGCCATAGGTCTTTGCTTATTTACCCTGAACCACACCCAGGCATTTGGTGTAGAGGGCGAGTAACTGGTTTACCTGGTCTTCAGGCTTGGAGCCGGAAGCGCCGACAAAGCCGGCGGCGGGCGAAGCCGCTTTGATGATCCCCGTCGACGCGGCGACAAATTTCAGTAAATCCAATGCAATGTCTTCATTGCGGCGCGAACCGTTGGGGGTGGTGACTGCCTGTTCCATGTGCTTCCTCCGTGGCGATGCTACCAGAAGCGGGCGGCGCGGCGCTTCCGGCGTTGGCCCGTATACGTCGTTTTGGGAGGTTCCGGAATCTCCCCGTCGCGTTCCTGACTCGCAAAGCTTTCCGAAAAAGAATGCACTTTGTGAGAGAAAAGAGAGATAAGCCCCCTGGCCGGCGCTTTCATGCGGAAAAAAGATTGAGCGAGAAGCGAGATAAGCGAGAAAAGACCTACTCGCCGGTTGTTTGCCCGGTTCGAGTATGCTGCTACTTGCAACCCAGGTGAGCTGCGTGGCGGTGATGGCGATTCAGCAGATTCGACGCATGCGAGGCGGGGCCCAGAGCCACCTCATGCTGGCCTCGGACGGGAATCTGTACGTGGTTAAATTTAGCAATAACCCGCAGCATGTGCGGGTGCTGGCGAATGAACTGCTGGCCACTCGCCTGGCCACTGCGGTGGGGCTGGCGGTTCCTCCCTGCGACGTCATCGAAGTAACCGAATGGCTCATTCAGAACACCCCCGAGCTCACCATCGAGCAGCGCGGAGGAGCCCTGCCTTGCCAGGCCGGCCTGCACTTCGCCTCCCGCTGGGTGGGTGGCCTGATGCCGGGACAGACGGTCGATTATCTGCCCCAGGAGCAGCTGCTGGAGGTGCGCAATCTGGCCGAGTTCGCCGGCATCCTGGCGCTCGACAAGTGGACCTGCAACATCAACGGACGCCAAGCGGTGTTTCAAAGAGGCCGCCGGGAGCACCGCTACAAGGCCACTTTCATTGACCAGGGATACTGCTTTCATGCCGGGGATTGGAAGTTCATCGACGCCAGCCTGGGCGGCGTCTTTGCCGAAAATACGGTGTATCGCGGGGTCACCGGGTGGCCCAGCTTCGAGCCCTGGCTTAGCCGTATCGAGAGCCTTCCTGCGGAGACTGCATGGGCGATTGCCGAGGTCCTACCGCCGGAATGGTATGGAGGGGATTTGAGCGCGCTCGAGGATATGCTGGCGCGATTGCAGGCCCGCCGGACGCGGGTCCGCGAGCTGATCACCGCTTTCAGGGAATCCGCGCGGCGGCCCTTCCCCAATTGGGGTGCGGCATCACAAAACATCCAAAACCCCACTTTCCCTCCCGCCTCTTGGGTGCACGATGGTAAACAGGGACCAAGTCCCCTCTAAATATTTGCCGGAAGGAGACCAAGATGGCGCAGATGATGGCGCAGCGCACACGGTGTGAATTCCAACTCATCCGTTACGTGCCCGATCCGGTAAGAAACGAGTTCGTGAATATCGGCGTGTTGCTGCGCGCCGCGGAAGGCGGCCAGACCATGCTGCGCTTTACCCGCGACTGGGGCCGGGTGCGCTGTCTCGATCCCGACGCCGACACGCAGATGCTGGAAGCCCTCGAGATCGAAGTCAGCCTACGGCTCGAGTCTCAAGCAGCCAATCATCCCCGGCCCATCACCGCCGTCCTGCAGGAGTCGCTCTCCAATGGTTTACAGATCACCGAGAGCAAAGCCTACCTAGCGGAGACTTTTCTCGCCGGCCTGGAAGATCTGATGGGTCTGTATGTCGAGACCCCGCGGCGCGAGCGGAGCCAGCGGCGCGGGGGCCGAGCTACCCTGCATGCCGCGATGCGCACCCGCTTTGAAGAAGCCGGGGTTTGGAATCTGATGCGCAAGCAGATCGCGGCCGCCACCTACACCAAAGCGGGAGATCCGCTGCGCATCGATTGCGGCTACCGGCCCAACGGGCTGTTGCGCATGTTTCAGGCCATCTCGCTCGAAACCGATGCCGACGACGCCAAGCTGCTGGCCTTCAGCGCCCTCGGCCTCATCGATGGGGTCAGGCGGGTGGAACGAGCAGAGCTGGAGCTGACGGCGATCGTGGAACCGATTCGCCAGGGAGAAAGCGAGAGCGAGAACCTGAACGAAGAGCGCATCGCCCAGTACCGGTTTGCGGTCGAAATTATGGAGGAACATACCATCCGGGTGATGACCTCGTCCGATTTGCCGCGCATCGCCGAGACCGCCCGCCGGGAGCTTCGCGTCTGACCCCGGGGCTTCACGTCTGACAAGGTGGGATAATCGGCAACATGAACGCCTCTCCTTTGGTTGGCGTGGTCATGGGCAGCAAGAGCGATTACGACGTGCTGCTGCCTTGCATTGACCTCTTACGGGAGTTCGCCATCCCCCACGAAACCCGCATTGTCTCCGCCCATCGCACTCCGGACTGGCTTTTTCAATACGCCGAGGAAGCCGAACCGCGAGGCCTGAAGATCCTCATCGCCGCCGCCGGGGGAGCCGCCCACCTGCCGGGCATGCTGGCCGCCAAGACCATCCTGCCGGTGCTGGCGGTGCCGGTCCCTTCCACCTGCCTGCAAGGCATCGATTCTTTGCTCTCCATCGTGCAGATGCCTAAGGGGGTTCCCGTCGCCACCCTGGCGATCGGCAAACCAGGGGCGGCCAACGCGGCGTTGCTGGCGGTGGCTATCCTGGCGGGTCAGGATCCCGGCTTAGGCGATCGGCTGCGCTCCTGGCGGCTGGCGAGAAGCCGCGAGGTTCTGGAGACGGAGTTGCCGGAGTGAGCGCCATCGTCCAAGGCTCGACCATTGGCATCCTGGGTGGGGGGCAACTGGGACGCATGACCGCCATGGCTGCCCGCTCCATGGGCTACCGGGTGCAGGTGATGGATCCCGACCCTTCCTGCCCTGCTCGGTTTGTGGTGGACGCCTGCTTCGTGGGCTCCTGGGATGACGCCAGGGCGGCAGCCGACTTGGCTCGCGGGTGCGACGTGATCACGCTCGAGATTGAGCAGATTTCTCTGGCCTCGCTCGAGGCCGCGGCGCGGCATGCTCCGGTGCGCCCGGGCAGGGACATCCTGGCCATGGTGCAGGACCGCATTCGGCAAAAAAATTGGCTGCGCGATCACGGCTATCCGGTCGGACCCTACCGGGCCATTTATTCGGAGCGGGATCTGCTGCGGGCGGTTCAAGAATCGGGCCAGGAGGTGGGCAGCCGGATCTATCTCAAGCGGGCCCAGGGCGGCTACGACGGACGGGGCCAGGTGAAGCTCGAGCCTGGGTCGGATGCCGGGGAAGCATGGCGGGCCCTGGGGGAGCAGCCCTGCGTGGCGGAGCAGGCATGCGACCTCGAATCCGAGATTTCGGTGATGGTGGCGCGTAATCCGAGCGGCCAGGTGCTGGCTTACCCGGCGGCCACCAACCATCATGCGCAGCAGATCCTGGTGTGGAGCGCGCTTCCCTCTTCCATCCCGGCGACGCTGGAAAAGCGCGCCCAGGAGCTGGCGACGACCATGGCGTGCGAGCTGAAACTGGAAGGCCTGTTGGCAGTCGAAATGTTTGTCACTGCGGGCCAGAGCCTGTTGGTGAATGAGCTGGCGCCGCGGCCGCACAACAGCTATCACGCCAGCCAGCGCTGCTGTGTGACCAGCCAATTCGAGCAGGCGGTGCGCGCGGTGTGCGATCTTCCCCTGGGAGATGTGAGGATTATGCGTCCGGCGGCGATTGCTAATCTGCTGGGTGATCTTTGGCTTAAGGGCGAACCGCAGTTCGAGCGGGCACTGGCTGTTCCCGAGGTCAGCTTGCATTTGTACGAGAAACACACTGCCCGCGCGGGCAGGAAGATGGGGCATCTTTCCGCGACCGCCGATACCGCGGAAGAAGCGGTGGCTCGGGTCCTCGAAGCCGGGAACCGCTTGTAGAACGGCAAGCTTTAGCCGAAGCGGGCTTTCTTTACCGATTGGCGGAGATCGTTGCCGCGCATCTCCACCTCCACACACATTTCGGCCAAACGCGAGCGCATGCGCTCACCAATGCGATCCCCTAACGTTTCTTCGCGGATTATCTTGTCGGCACTGCGCGCTGAGGCTGCCGGCGCGTTGGGATAATTGGTGGTGATCAGAGTGGTCCGCTTGTCGTTGTAGCGGGTGTTGAGGATGAGCGCCACCGTGTCCCAAACCCAGTCGGTGGGTTTCTGGGCGCCCAACTCATCCAGGATCAACACCTCCGCCTCAAAGACCGGGGTCAGGATCTGCAGCTCTGTGCTGGCCACCTGCGGGTTGTAAGACTCCTGGATGCGCTTGAGGAGTTCGCGGTAATCGCAGAAGAGAGCGCGCACACCTTTTTCCAGGATCAGAGCCTGCACGATTCCCACCGCCAGGTGCGTCTTGCCCACACCCACGCTTCCGGTGAGCAGCAGCCCTCGTCCTTCGGTGGTCACCGGATACCCGCTGACGAACTGGCGCGCCATCAGGTAGGCTGCCGCCAGCGATTGGTCCGCCTGACCATACCCGGGTTCAAAGGTATCCAGGGTGCAGTGCTCGTATCGCTTGGGGATCGCAGCCCGCTTGAGCAGCCGGGACGCTTGCACTTGCAAGCGGCATTCGCAGGGCTGAGCGTAACGCTCTCCATCAGGTTGGACAATCAATCGCAGGCCGGAGTCTTCACAGATAGGGCAAAGGTTACTCATGGGGGACTATGCCCAACTTACCTCAAGAAAGCAGCGGTCGCCAGGCTAGCAAAAGGTGCAAGAGTGGAAAGAAAGCTCCAAATGACCTAAAATATAGTTTCGAGCCTTGTGTGCAAGGCTTGCAGGAAGGGTCCTTCAGATGCCTAAACAGGGAATTCATCCAAATTATAAGCAGATCCGGGTGCAGTGCGCATGCGGCACCGGATTTGAAACGCGCTCCACCCATAAGGGCGATATCCACGTGGAAATCTGTTCTGCCTGCCACCCGTTTTTCACCGGCAAGCAAAAGTTGGTGGATACGGCTGGGCGTGTGGAGCGTTTCCGCCGCAAGTATGCCAAGTCCGACGCCGGCAAGGCAGCTCCCGCGTCCAAATAACCGCGGTTGGTCTTCAAGAACAAGGCCTCCGGCGACGGAGGCCTTGTTGCGTAACGTTGTTGCGTAGGCCCCGGTGCGTAGATTTAATGAAAAAAGTCTCGATGAAGAAAAACTGGGACAATCCGCGCGAGAACAGCATGCCGCTGATGGCTCGGGTGCCAGCCTCGGTCGAGATCGGGGGGGTGGTAGTGGCCCCGGCTACGGTGCTGGCGCCCATGGCTGGGGTAACGGACACAGTGTTTCGCCGCTTCATCCGTAACGCCAGCGTCTTTAGCGGGCAAGAGCACGGTGATGCCCGTCAGCTGGTGGAAGCGCCGATCAGTAATCAGCAGTCCGGATGCGGGTTGATCATGACCGAGTTCACCTCGGCAGACGGCCTTTCGCGCATGCGGGAATCGAAGCGTAAGCGTTACTTGTCTTACGACCCGGACGAGCATCCCATCTCCGCGCAGCTTTTCGGTTCCGATCCGGCGACCCTGGCGGAAGCGGCGAAGATTGTCGAAGACGCCGGGTTTGACATGATTGATCTGAACCTCGGCTGCCCCGCGAAGCGGGTGGTCAGTTGCAACGGCGGCAGTGGCTTGTTGCGCGACTTGCCTCATATTGCAACCATATTTGAGCGGGTTCGGGCCGCGGTGCGGATTCCGTTCACGGTGAAATTCCGCATGGGCTGGAGTGACCAGCACATTGTGTGCGTTCCCCTGGCGCGGCTTGCCCAGGAGAGCGGGTTGAATGCGGTCGCGTTGCATGCCCGCACCCGGGAGCAGGGCTACTCCGGCCAGGCGCGCTGGGAATATATCGCGGCGGTCAAGCAGGCGATCCGTATTCCGGTCATTGGCAATGGAGATATCCGCACTCCGGAAGATGCCTGCACTATGGTGGCGGAGACGGGATGCGATGCGGTGATGATCGGCCGCGCCGCGCCGGCGAACCCGTGGATTTTTCGCCAAATCGCGCAGTATACGGCTTTCGGCTGCTACGACCAGCCGGCCCCGATGGACCGCTATCGCATGATCCGCGATTACTTCGTCATGTTGATGGAGGAAACCGAGGAACCGGCCGCGATCAGCGGCAGGATGAAGCAGTTTGCCTCCTGGTTCACCCATGGAGTGCCCGGCGGAGCCATTTTGCGCAAGAGCATTTATGAAGCGAAGAGCGGGGATGCGGTCCTGGCCGCGGTGGATGCGTTCTTCGCTGCTCAGCCGGAACCTGCGCTCGCCGGCTTGTAGGCCGCCACCAGGGAGTGTGAGTACCGGGAAGCGACACCGCAGGTCCCTCCACTGCGCTGCGCTTCGGTCGGGATGACAAGGGGAGGGCGGTTACCGACTTATAATTCCGCGAGTCGGATGGCGCAGAAGAACTCCCGATCCGAATCGCAGACTTTTAGGTGAGTAACCGCCCTCCCTTGTCATCCCGACCGAAGCGCAGCGTAGTGGAGGGATCTGCAGTGGGCCTTGCCCGGACGCAAAAATCACGGGAAAGCAGTGGAAGGAGCTGCGGTTTTCTCTCCCCGGTATTGCCCCGAATTTTGTATAGCGGACCGTTCTCGCGGGTTTGACTGTGGGCTGAATTTCCGCGCTACGCGCAGCCGCCGCGCTTGCGGAAGATGACCTTTGGTTGGCTGCGCCAGGCTTCGTTCAAGGCAACCAGGGTCCAGGCGATAGCCGGTGAGAAGTGCTGCAGCACCGTCTCCATCGAGGGATGCACACGGAGCGCGGGCACGATGTAGTACATCAGCGGCGATTGAGGCAACAGCGGAGTACCGGGAAAGTATCCATTCTGTTCCAACTCGCCGGCACCGTTCGCAGCCCGCTGTTGTTGTAGCCAATGCACGCGGATCCAATAGTCCAACCCCTGCAGAGGAAAATGCAGATCTTCATCTGCTTTCAATTCCAGGATGGCCAGCCGCCCAGCGCGCGTCACCGTAAGCAGATCGAGCATAGCGCGGTCCGCTGCGGCAAAAGCCGGCACCTGGTGGTAAGTGACAACATCCCCGCCCAGGCAGTCATCAATGCGGGAAAGATCGCCGGCCAGCGTCGACTGTAGCCATGATTCCGGCTGTAACCGAAACAGCGGGTTGCGCGCACTGCCCTCCGGATAGCGATTCTCGAACAGCCTCTGCATCAGTTCGCTAAAGCCGGCCTCGGTCTCCTCCAGCAACAGCGTCTCGCTGGGCCCCGCGCCGAAGGTCACGTTCGCCCGGCGATCAAACGAATCAGCGACAAAGCCCTGGCGCACACGGGCAAATTCCAGCCCGTAAAGCGATATACCCACTTCATTGGCGCTGTGTGCCGTAACCGTCACCCGGCTGCGCATGCCAGGAGGAAGCAAACGCAGGACGTAGGCCACTCCATCCTGCGCTCGCTCCAGTGCTGCCTCCGGATTAAAAGCATGCACCAGGCGCATCTTCAAATTGCCCTGGTCTCGGGTGTCGATGCTCTCCAGGTCGTCGTTGCCCGCACCTATCTCGTAAAGCTCCCATTGCGCCAGCTCGCGGTTGAGCCAGGCCATGCGCGCCCGGGTGGTGGCGCCGCAACCTGCAGGCAGCAAGATCTTGAGTCCGTGGCATACTCGTTTGCCGGCGGTGTGTTCCCGGCAATAGGCCAGCCAGAGGATTCCCAGGGTAAGCACCCCATCGATGGTCGCCTGGCTCTCCTCGGCGTTGACCCCAATGAGCGCCCAGCATTGTTGCCCACGCACCAGCAAGCCTCGGGCATAGGCCGGACCGAAACTGTGCTCCAGATCCATGGCCGAACGCAGGCTCTCTAATTTGTATTCGTGAAAGTGTCGAGATATCAGCCGTTCCAGCAACTGCAAATACCTCGACCTGGAAAGGGCGCGAGTGGCCGGAGTCCTCAGGTCGCGATCTTTGACTACCTCGATCGATTGCGGACGCTGGGTGCCCAGACGACGCACGCGGATGCGCAGCGCCTCTTTACGCGCTTCCAAGGCGGTGACCGTGCGGACCATATTCCGCTCTTCGGACCACACATGCAGCAGGCAACGGCCATGCTCGGCGGAAATCGAATACTGGGCGGCAGCCATTTCGAAGATGACCCGGCCATCCTCCAGCAAGGCGGCACGAGGATGGCCGGCAAAAAAATCTTCCAGCAAACGCGCCAGTTCCGCAGGAGAGACTTCAGCCTTCTCGCGGATTTCCAATTTGCTTCACGACCAGCCCATGCGCTTGGAGAGCTGGGTCACGTGCGCAGTGTGGTGGCGGCCATGCCAGTCGTAAAGGATGACCGCTTGTTCGACCGACTGACGGCCGTTCTCAGGGTGCGTATAACCGCGCTTCCAGTCCTGCTCGTGGAGTGAGGAGAAGAGCCGCACCCAGCGAACATGGAGCGCGTCCAACAGATCGAGGGAAGTGGAGACAGCGGCGGAGCGAGCATCTTCAAGCTCTGCCCAACGGTTCTCCTTATAGTCAAAAATCGCCGGCCAGTCTTCCGTCAGCGCAAGGCGAACCCGGTTGTAGGCATTCATGTGGCTGTCGGCTACGTGGTGTACCAACTGCCGTACCGTCCAGCCGTCCGGACGGTAGGCCGTTTCGAGCCGCTCCTCGGCCCACCCCGCGACTGCTGCGCGCAGGTTCCTGGGCAGCTGCCGGATGCCCTCAATAGCAGCGCTCCGCTCCTGTGCGGTAAATGACTCCGCTTTTCTGGGACCACCGATGGGATACCTAAGAGCATCGTCCGATGTCATGATCGACATCTTAAGGCAAAACCAGAGTAATGGGCCCTCGAAAGTCTGCACAGGGTCGCTGCTCCCTGCTGGTCGCATCGACGGAAGGCCCGTGGCTTCGGGCTAACTCAACTCTGGTTTTGCTGTCGAGCAAATCTCACTCGGCAGGCGCAATCGCGTAGTAGCCCTTGCGCGACTGCGCCTTCAGACCGTCTCCCTTGCACTGGACATCGATCTTGCGATACGACCCGTCGAGCTTGTCGTTACTGGGGGTGTAACTGGCGACGTACTGGGTGCGCAGCTCTTCCTCGATCTGGGAGAAAGCATCTTCCATCTTCTTGCCGTTGTTGCCCACGTCGATCACCCGGCCGCCGGTGGCTTCGGCCATTTGTCTCATGTACGCGTCGCCCGAGTAGCCCATGCCGTACATGCCGCGGCCGTAGAATCCGCGATCAGCGATGAGCAGAACGTAGACGATGGTATTGGCTTTCTGCGCCGCTTCGATGGCGCCCTGCAGCTTCTCCGTGCTGCCCTGGTCTTCTCCATCCGAAAGAATGATGATGGCCTTGCGGCCACTCTCTTGTTGCAGCTTGTCATGGGTGGCCAGAAAAACCGCATCGTAAAGCAGCGTGCCCCGGGGTGTGCCCGTGGGCATTCCACCGCCGCCGGTGCCGGTGTTGATTTCCGCCTTGTCCATGGCCCGGGACAGCGCGTGCGCGTTGCTGGTGTAGTCAGAGAGAAGCTCCACATTGATATCGAAGGAGATGAGAAAAGCTTCATCTTTGGAACGAAGAACGCGGCTGAGGAAGGCGCCCCCGGCCTGCTGCTCCAAAGGCAGAACGTTTTGCTGGCTGCCGCTGGTGTCGAGCAGGATGCCCAGGGTCAGAGGCTGGTCGGTTTCGGCGGTGAAGTTCTTGATCTTCTGCGGCGTCTTGTCTTCAAGGATGTTGAAGTCATCCTTGGTGAGATGAGGGATCAGCAGTCCGTGCTTATCGTGCACGGTGAAGTAAAGGCTTACCAGGTTGACGTTGACCTTGAGGGTAGCTACCGGCTGTTGCTGGTCGTCCTGATTTGGGTCTCCGGCCGGCCCCTGAGGCGGGGCGTCCGGGGAGGGCGCAACCTGGGCCACGCCGCGTACAGCCCAACCGCAGACCACGGCGCACAGCAAAGCGGACAACAGGACCCCCCGGAAGGAGTGCAGGCGAAATTTCATAGAGGTTAGACGGTGAAGCATGGCGGAACGATACCTCGGAGGCCTTACAACGCCGGCGGCGCGTCTGGTAATCTTATGTCTCCAATAGTAAGTCACAAAGCGTGAGCACGACTGAAGGTGAACATGAACCGAGTCGTCCGCCTGGGGGATCTTTCAGTGAGGCAGGGTGTCTTGGCGTTCGTGTTGTTGCTTTTGTGTGTGTTTTCATCCGTCGTGCTGGGGCAGCAGCCGAACGCGCCAAGTCCGAGCGTGCCGGATGCTCCCACACCGCAGCAGCCGGACAGCCTGGGCAATCTTTCTTCCGGCGTTACTCCAGGCAAGGGTTCTGAGGCGCCTACTCAGGACCAGGGCACCAATACCACCCAGGTACCGCCCGCTACCGACAGCAGCCAGCCATCTGGGCAGGACCAAACCCAGGCACAGCCACAGGAAACGGCGCCCGAGGTAAAGGATCGCCAGATCTTCGTCGTACGGGTCAATAACGTCGTGGTGCCGGTTACGGTTCTGGACAAGAAACACCAACAGGTGGCGGGGTTAACGTGGCGTGATTTCCAAATTTACGAGAACAACGTGCGCCAGCGCATCGCCTTTTTCAGCGCCGATGCCGTGCCGCTCTCCGTCGCCCTGGTCATCGACCAAAGCCTGGATCGTGACACCATGAAGAAGGTCAACGAGAGCCTGGCTGCGATCCAGGGCGGCTTCACGGCTTCCGATGAAATTGCGGTGTTCACCTATGCCGATGGAGTGAACAATCCGACTGACTTCACTGCCGCGTTGAGCGCCCGGGTTCCGGCGGTCTTGGCGCAGTCGAAAAAGGAAGGCGATTCCTACGGTCCTCCTATCACCGGCGGCCCGCTTGCCGGCGGACCCACCATCAACGGGCGATCGGTCGATCCGAATCTCGACCCGCAGCGGGCAAACTCCGGTTTCCTGGTCTATCCAAAAGAAATCCACACCCTGAACGATGCCATTCTGGCCGCCGGCAAGGCTCTTTCCACCCGGCCCAAAGAATATCGGCGGATCATATACGTGATCAGCGACGGCAAGGAATCGCGCAGCAAAGCCAATTTCCACGAGGTGGTGCGTTACCTGGAAGCCAACCAGGTTGCCGTTTACGGTACGCTGGTAGGCGATTCAGCCACCTGGGGCCTGGGCTATCTGGACAGACATAAGATTCCCCTGCTGCCACTCTCCCCGGATAACATTCTGCCCAGGTACACGGCTGAAACCGGAGGCCACCTGTACTCCGAATTTTCCAGCAATGGGATTCAGAAAAGCTTTGGCGAGCTGGCTGCCCTGGCGCGGACCCAGTACACCCTGGGCTACTACAGTCACGTTCCGGTCATGGATGGAAGATTCCGCACCATCGACGTGCGCGCGCTGCGGCCGAATCTCGACGTGATCGCCAAGAAGGGGTACTACCCCACGGCAACCAACCTCTCGCGATGACCAGCGGAGTCGTAGGCCTGGGGCTGGCTGCGTGGTTTTTGAAGGAATGAACAACGTCGAGTCAAGCGCTGGGAATGGCATTGGGATTGGGCGCCGTAGTGCTGGTTTCCCGGTAAAGGATTTACTTCACTTCCGTGGGGACTTCAGACTTGGGCGCGGGAGTGTCCTGCTTGACCGGATCCGGAGTGCCCTTGATGGCATCCTTGAAGCCCCTCATTCCTTCGCCCAAACCCTTGCCAAGCTCGGGTAGTTTGCGCGGCCCAAAAAGCAAAAGTGCGATCACTAGAACGACAATCAGGTGTGTAGGTGTAAGGAATTCGCCCATGGAAATTCTCCGCTTAGCTCTATTGTCGCACAGTAGACACGGGCCGGGATGGCGCACTACCGTGCCCACTCATAGTACGCCTTCGATGCCTTCTTTGGATGGACCGTCATTACCCGCCAGCCGACCCGAGACCATCTGGTAAAACGTCGCCAGGTTTTCTTCCCGGCCCAGGGTCAGCCGGCGGTAAACCTTCATCAGCGGATAGAGCCGGGCGCCATGGACCTCCAGGGTTGGCACTGCGGCAGCACCCCCTGGATACTGCGTCAGTTCCCATTCACCCGCGAAGCGCCGCCGGATGACCTCGCCGAAGTAGCTGCCCCACAGGCGCGTTTGGAACTCCAAATCTTCGTTCGACTGGCCGTCGAGTATCTGCTCCAGCACCTCGACCGAGGATTCACTGCGGTCCAGGCGCTGGCGATGGTCCTGCCAGGCAACGCGCACGGCTTCTTCGGCGTAGGCGTTCATCATCTCGGCGAGAGATGCAAAGTTGCTTTCGGCCAGTGTCGCTTTCGTCATAGGGTCAGCCTAACGCGTCCGCGGTCTGACAGGAAGCGAAGTGCAATGTATCTTAAGGATTACTGTGGCGTACAGTTCGCGGAGGTTTGGTTGAAGTTAATTGGTGTTCTGGGGATGGGTGTGTTGGGTATGGGTTTGATGGTGGGCAGCATCGCGGAAGGGCAGGTAGTTCCGCCTGCGCAGACTATACCGGAGGCGCCCTCGCTGCAGAACGAGACGTTGAAACCTTTGGACTATCGCAATAAGTACGACATCTATGGCGGCTTCGCCTCGTCGCACTTTAATGCCGGCCCGGCGTTGATTCCGGGCGCCAACCTGGGCGGTTTCGACGTTCAGGGCACCGACTGGCTCACCATGCGGCTGGGTGTGACGGCCAACGTTCGCGGTTACTACGGCACCACAGGTGTGGTTCCCAACTCCTACAACATTCACGGACCTTTCATCATGGAGCACTTGTTCCTGGGTGGGCCTTCGATCCGCGGGCCCAAGAATGAACACGCCGCGCTCACCTTCCATGGTCTGGTCGGGGGATCTTATGGAGTGTTTGACACCGCTATCAACCCCGGACTCATCGGACCCAACCTGGGGTTGTTCAACAATGGATTGACGTTGGCGGTTGCGGCCGGCGGGTCGCTCGATCTGAACCGCAGCCCCAAGTTTTCTTTGCGCATTTCTCCCGATTACCTTCTGACACGTTTTGGTGGCGTGTCCCAGAATGAGCTCGCTATTTCTGTGGGGATCCTGTATCGCCTGAAGAAAATGCGCACCAACTAGTGCGGCGCCGAAGGCCCACGACTAGTCCTGTCGAAAACCGAACTGCAGTCTCCAGACTTTGAGTGGGTGGCCCAGGTCTCGCTTTTGAGACCTGGGTGTTCCGGTAGGACCCATTTCCAAGGAGAAACCCAGGTCTCAAAAGCGAGACCCGGGCCACCCACTCAATATTCGTCCGCGCCATTTCCTGAGGTGGGCCGTAGGCCTATTGGGAGTTCCCTGGCTTTAGAGCGTGCTGAGAACTCGGTCCTGGAAGGGCACGGGTTCAGCCGTGCCGTTATTCGTTGAGAGCTTCCGGGCTTTAGCCCCTGAGGGCATCTTTTATCAGCGCATAAGAGAATTTAGAGGATAGAAAACACGTACCTCAGCGGCTAAAGCCGGGTAGGGCCATGTTATTTACGGCCCGACTAAAGTCGTGCCCTGATACAAAACCAAGTTCTCACGCAGACTCTTTAGCCCCTGCCTGTCCTGCTCGGTCGCGAATTTTTCCGCAGCCTGTAGAGCCCAAGAGCGCTTAAGGCCTTCCGTTGGGCAGCCATTTTGGCTTCCATGAGGTTTGGGCAAGCCACTCGATTGGTTCCACCATGGATTGGATGGCTCGCCTCATATGAGGAAAGTCGATGCGGCTGAGCTCATCGCCTGGCTGATGATAGTCGGCATGCAACCCAAAGCTGGAAACGGTGTGGGCAACAATTCCCCGCTTGGCCAGACCGTAATTATCAGATCGGGTGAAGAACTTTTGTTCCGGATGTGGGTCGGCCACCAGGTTGGCGCCATGGCGAGCGAGCTCAGGGCCCAGGTCGCTACGCTCGTATCCCGCAAGCCATAATCCGTCGTTGGGTAAAGCGGGGTCGCGACGGCCGATCATTTCAAACTCCAGGTTGGCAAGGATGCGATCAAGCGGCACAGGCAAATGCTCAAGGAAATATCGATTTCCGTAGCCTCCAAGTTCTTCCGCACCAAAGAGCACGAAGATCAACGTGCGGGCGGGTCGCGGAGTTGCGGCAAATACCCGTGCCAACTCAAGGACCGCCGTGGTGCCAGAAGCATCGTCATCGGCTCCGTTGTAAATCCGGTCTCCATTTTTCGCCGGCCCAATTCCTAAATGATCCAGGTGCGCGGTCAGCAGGATCGCTTCTTTGCCCGCATCCGTTCCACGCAGAATGCCGACGACGTTCCACGTCGTTTTTCTCGGCACCTGAACGAAGCCGGCCAGACGGCGAGCGATCTCGGGCGGAAAAGTTGCAGGCAATGGGGCCTTTTGCAGGAAAGTTCCGCCCTCGCCGCCCGGCTCCAGACCGAAGCCGGCGAACAGCGAGGCGGCGTAGAGAGCCGCCAGATGCTCGTCACGGGTACCGCTGCCGCGACCCTGCAATTCGTCGGAGGCGAGAAAGTTCATATCTGCGTGGATGCAGGGTGTGCAAAGCTCTGCCGGGATGGATTTCCTGATTTGGCCCTGGCAGACGGCCACCAGCGACATCGCATACAGAAGTGCCTTGGGGAACGAACGCATCGGGAAAGTATAATGGAGTTCTTCTGAGTACTTTCACCGAGCGGATGCCAGCGCCTCATCGTCTGGTGGTTTGAGATCGCTTAAGGGACATGGATGCGCCGATTACAGGGATGGTTTTGTCTGCTGCTGCTAGGGCTCTCCGGTTGCAGTGGTTTTTTTGTTCCTCAGACTAATAGCGGCGGCGGTAGCAACACGGGCGACTTTCTTTATGTGGCCAACGGCGCCAACAAGTACTTAGCCGGTTTCGGTGTCGGCAGTAGCGGGGCCTTATCGGTTCTGAGCGGCTCCCCATACAACAACGGAGTCGCCGCACAGTCGCTGGCAGTCAATCCGGCAAACACATTCCTTTATGTTGGAACGACCAGCGGCATCTATGTCTACGCGATCGAAAGCAATGGTTCGATTACGATTCAGAATAATGGCAGCGCGTCGGCAGAAGATGTGGTCGCGACCGGAATGCAGGTAGACAGCACGGGAAACTATTTGCTGGCGGTAGGCATTTCGACCGCGTTGCAGGCACAGGCCATCGGCATTTACCAGATCGATGCCACAAGCGGGCTCCTGACCGCGGTCAGCGGTTCCCCTCTGAGCCTTTACACTGGTCCTTCAGCTTCTACCCCCACCGTTGTTACCCCTACGGGCTTGCTGATCACTGCGAATAACTCCTACGTTTACGCTTCGCTGGGCACGCTGGGAGTGCAGGTGCTGACGCTGGGTTCGGGCGGCGCTCTCGCCGCCGGCGCCACCGCCACAATTCTGCTCCCGCTCAGCACTTCGACCAGTCCGTCGGACCAGGGGACCGCAAGTGATCCGAACTCTGCATTTCTTTTTGTCGCCGAAATTAATACCGGGCTGCGAGTTTTCAGTATCGGCACCGGGGGGTCGCTGAGCGAAATCGCGGGTTCGCCCTACGCGGTTGGAACAGGACCAACCGCGGCGCTGGTGGATCCCACGGGGAGCTATGTCTACGTGGCGAACAAAGGCAGCAACAACCTCAGCGCCTTTACCCTCACCCCGGCCTCGGGCAAATTGACCGCGGTCGCCGGATCGCCGTTCAGTTCCGGGGGGCAGCTGCCGCTTGGCATGGTCAATGACAATTCGAAAAAATATGTGGCGGTCATCAATTCCGGATCCAACGGATCCAACGGCAACAGCGATTTGCAGCTGTTTTCATTCGACGCCACCACAGACGGAAAGCTCGACCCGGTGGCAACCGCTACCACCGGCACGGATCCCACCAACCCGCGCGCGATCGCAGCCAGTCACTAAGTGTCTCGGCAGCTTCACCACATCGGGTCTTGGTCTCGATAGCGGCCTATTCGCGATCCGCTTCCAAAGGCAACCGTGGCGATTGCCTTTGGAAGACCCATTACCCTGAGCGACTGCGCTTTGGAATTTTTGCCATGATCGCCTCACGACCTCTAGCCAGCGAGCGGAAACTCAATCACGACCACCAGGCCGCCGGCTTCCCCATTGTGTGCTGTGATGCTTCCGCCGTAGAGGGTTACGATCCGTTGGGAGATGGAAAGACCCAACCCTGACCCTCGGTTGCCGGGAACATCCTCTTCGGTCTCAGCAACGCGATAAAAGGGCTCAAAAATGTGACCGAGCAAGTCTTCCGGTACTCCTCTGCCCTGATCCGCGATGGTGACGATCGCGACTGGTTTTCTATCTCGCAGCCCGCGCTCAACCACCACCCGCACCGCAGTCGCAACCGGCGCAAAGCGCACCGCGTTGCGGATGACATTCTCCAGGCAACTGCGCAAGAGGCCGGGCTCGCCGCGCACGGAGCATTGCTGGTTTGCCTGCAGGATGACGGCCTTGCCCTGTTCCCGGGCTTCGAAATCGGCATCGTCCACTAGCGCCATCAACACCTTATTGAGAGGGACGTTTGACAGGGTACGGGTCTGTTGCTGAACTTCGAGCCGCGTCAGGGTCAAAATCTGCTCGATCAGGTCATCCAGGGCGGTGATGTCTTTCCGCATCCGGTCCAGCGATTCCAAGTCCCCGCGACTGGCTAATTCGGTGGAAATCGAGAGCCTGGTCAAGGGCGAGCGAAGTTCATGGGAGATATCGGCCAACAATCTGTGTTGCTCGTTGCGCAAGCTTTCAATTTCCGACGCCATGCGATCGAACTCGTGCGCCAGGTCGGTCAACTCGTCGTTTCTTGGGGGAATGCTGGGAGAGACGCGAACAGAAAGATCTCCGGCCCCCAGGGAACGCACTGCACTTTGCAGCGTCCTGAGGGGCGCGGTGATACTGCGCGCCAGCAGCCAGCAGAGAAGGCAACCAGCGAGCAGCGCCACCACTGCCTTGCTCACCAGTTCTCCAGAACCCACCTGGCGGCTGAACCGGCGGAGTGCATCCACCTGGGCGAGGAAGATGTAATCCCCTTGCGGAGTGTGCACGATGGAGGCGCCAAACCAGTTCAGGCCGAAACGTAACCGCGGTTGTCCTGTGGCCCGCGCCTGCTCCACCAGAGAGAGACCCTCCGGGGGCAACGGGTTCGCCGAAAGCGTTTGCCCCTGCGGGCCCAGCAGGACGCCTCGCATGGATACCGACGACCGAATGCGATCGAGATAGGCATTTAAGGCCGTGGCGCCCCCGTTGCGATAGGCGTCGGTTGCCGTCTGGGCGTAGAGATCCAACGAGGCCGCCATCCAACGCCGTCCGAGAGGTTGCGCGCCGCTGAGCAAAGTAATTGCCAGAATGGTGGCAGTCACAGCCAGGTTGGACAGCCAGAACCAGCCCAGAATGCGAGCGTAGAGACTGCGGATCATTCGAGGTCGCTCCCGGGCGGCTCGCTCCGGCTGTGATGGGAGTACACGTAACCGTTGCCACGAACGCTGCGGATACGCTCCACACCGTCTACCTTGTTTCCCAGTTTTTTGCGCAGGCTGCTGATGTGGTTATCGATGCTGCGATCGAACGCGGCTACATTGCGGCCCAGCGCACCCTGGGCCAGTTCGTCGCGCGAGACCACCTCGCCGGCTGCGCGGACCAGCAGCAGGAGCAGGTCGAACTCTGCGCTGGTAAGCAAAATCGTCTGTCGTTGCTCTGCTTGCTTGTTCTGCAGCACCAGCTTGCTGCCGGGATGAATTTCCAGATCCCCAATCATCATTACCTTGGCTGGGATTGGGGTTGAGCGCCTCTTCAACACGGATCGAATGCGGGCAATCAGTTCTCTGGGATGGAAGGGCTTCGGCAAATAGTCATCTGCGCCAGCCTCCAGCCCGCTGATCCTGTCTGCCTCGTCACCCCGGGCGGTGAGCATAATGACGGGCACCTGGCTGACGCTGCGAATGCGTTGCAGAACTTTTCTCCCATCCCCTGGCGATAGCATTACGTCGAGCAGTACCAGCTCGTGCTGCTGACCGGTGGCGCGGGCAAAGCCTGTATCGGCAGTGTGCGCCACCTCTACTTCAAAACCCTCCATGGCCAGCAAGCGGGCCAACGAGGCACAGTAGGCCTTATCGTCGTCGATCAGCAGCAACCTGGTACCTGGCATACACTCCTCGGGCTACGTCAAGGGCGGCCGCGCACAATGACGGTGCTCAAGACCGGGCTCCCGGTGTTGAAGAGGAGACCCTTCACACCCACCGCGCTTCCCGAACTCAAGGCGCCAAGACTCGCCGAGGATAGGTTCTCATACTGGGTTTGCGAGCCCGCCTGGCATTCGATCTGGCTGACGACCGGCTGCGAGGCAGTCCATAAGCCGGTAAGTCCGTTGAGAACGAATGAGTCCGCACCCCCATTGACCGATTGAACCACGCCCACGGTTTGCGAAGGCTCGAGATAAATGCGGGCAGAATTGTAATTCGTTGCCGAGCCTCCGGCGGCTAATTGCAGCAGGACTTCCTGGCCCGCCAGCAGATCGCTGGTGGCGGTAAAGCTGCCTCCATTCACCACTGGATACGCGGTGAAGGGCACAGCAAAGAGTGCTCCATTGGACGGGGCAACGGTGACCACGGCTCCGCTGGCCGCCGAAGTGCTCCCGGGAATGACCTGATGCAGCAGCACCTGGAAGCTGTTCGCTCCGCCGCCAGGTGTAGCCAGAATGGTGCCGCGGGCGGCCGCACCGCCGGAGGCGTCGGCGTAGGTGACGCTCTGGGTCGACAGCGAGCCATCGCCCAAGAGGCTCAGGTTAAGGTCCACGATCTGGCCGGCGGCCAGGCACGATGAATTGGCTGCGCTGCAGACAGCAGAGGGGTAGCTGTAACTGGTGTTGGCGTTCAGATCAACCGTAAGCGAGTTTCCTAGCGCCGTCTGGATGGTTGCCTGCTGCCCAGTGACGGACTGAACGGTGGCAAGCACGGCATCAATTTCGCTTTGCTGATCGGTGAGTGAGGCCAGGGCCGAGAGCAGCGACAGATTCACCGACTGGCCACTGGCAAAGGTAAGCGAGAGATCGGACTGCAGCAGGTCAGGGATGGAGAGATCGAGGTTGAAGCCTGTGGTGCTGCTGGCGGTGACCGTAACCGGAAACACACCGGAGCTGATGGTCACGGACGCGTTGTTCAACCGCGGCGTAAAGGTGCACACCTGGCCGACGGCGCAGGTGCCGGCCGGGGTAACGAATGGTGCGTTCGAACTGTTCATCAGTGTGATCTGCGGGTTGGCATACGTCACCGTAAGACTGGTGTAGGTTCCCGAATCCACCACCTGCGAGGCGAGGAAGCTGGTATCGGTAACCAATTGTGCCAAATCAACCGTGACCGGCCGCGGGAGCAAGGAGATCGAACCGGGCTGGAGCGTGGCGCTCGCAATCTGGAGCTGGAAGGAAAGAACGGTGATGCCAGTGGGAGGCGTGTCCTGGACCACCAGGTTTACGGTGCCCTGTGTGGCGGGCGTAGAGGACGGCGGCGGGGTGGAAGATTGATTGCCCGCAGAGCATCCCGAGAGTGTCAGGCCCACGAAACACACCGTAAGCGCGTTAGAAATAAGTCGCATTTTCATACATATCTCCATTTCGGTAACTCACAGCGTCTGTGTACTGTTCTGAGATATCACGCTGGGTAGGGGACCTAACGTAAAGAAGTGTAAGTACTACAACCAATGGTGTAGGAGCCGGGGGGAGCTTACAGTTTCTTACATTTCCGCGCGGAACAAACCGTTAGGCTTTGGTTCTGAGTAGTCGAGGCGGCGCACAAGCGGCCTGACATCAGGAGGAAGAAAATGAACTCTCTATCACGCGCAGTGACAGTGTCACTTATCACTCTTTGCACTTTCGCCGCACCGGCACAGGTCAGCAGCACTTCCACGGTCACTGGACCCAATGGAAAGACAGCCACTCGCAGCACACTGCGGGGCGGGGGCAACGTCCAATCCACCACCACCGGGCCGAATGCCCAGACCGGTACACGCAGCGTCAGCCGCTCCGCAGGGTCGACTAACGCAACTTTGACTGGACCGAATGGGCAAAGCGCGGGCCGCTCTACGACCTATGGCGGAGGGAGTTCCCAAACGACCCTGACTGGCCGCAACGGGGGAGCCGCGAGCCGCAGCGTCTCCGGCCGGGGCACCGGCACTGTAACTGCGGATACGGCCGGCCCGCGGGGATCAACAGGGACCAGGGTCGGCTCGCGTTGAAAGCCTGCTGCTGTCGAAAATGAAGCTGCAACCCAGACTGTGAGTGGGTGGCCCAGGTCTCGCTTTTGAGACCTGGGTTTGGGGATAGAGACAAAAAGCGCTGAACAGAAGCCCCCTTCTATGCCTTTTGTGTGATTGAAGAAGCACTCAACCGCACCTACGGTGGTAATCACTCCTTAGTGTGACTACCCATGAAACGGCATACCCCACTCCCTCGAAAACACCAGGTTGCCCTCGCCCATGATTGGCTGACGGGTATGCGGGGCGGGGAAAAAGTGCTGGAACTGCTTTGCCGCCGATTTCCTGAAGCCCCCCTCTGGACTTTGATCCATAGCCCCGACACCGTCAGCGCGACCATCACCAGCCGGTCGATCCATACCAGTCTTCTGCAACAGCTACCGTTTGCTCACAAGAGATACCGCCACTATCTGCCGTTCTTCCCCATATTCGCGGAAACGAACAAGGTGTCACACGCCGACATTGTGGTTTCGACCTCGCACGCGGTGGCCAAGTCGATGGTGAAACGCGGCCCTGCGCACTGCAAGCTGCACATCTGCTATATCCATACCCCCATGCGCTATGCCTGGGAACTGTTCGACGAGTACTTTGGCCCTGAGCGGGTAGGCTGGCTGAAATCTCAGCTGTTCTTTAAACCACTTCTGCAATGGGTGAAGTGGTACGACCGGGCGACCACCAAGCGGGTCGACCTGTTCATTGCCAACTCCAGTTATGTCGCTGAACGTGTGCGCAAATGTTATGGCAGGGAGGCCGTGGTGTTGGCGCCACCGGTCGATCTGAGCCGTTTTGTCGGCGTTCGTCGCCAACCGGAAGACTGGTTTCTGGTCGTCTCTGCGCTGGTGCCATACAAACGAGTGGATCACGCCATCCGGGCATGTGCCCGCCTCGATCGCCGGCTGAAGATTGTAGGATCCGGCCCGGAAACAGAAAGACTACGGCGACTGGCCCGCGACCTGGGGGCAAAGGTAGAGTTCGCCGGCTTCACCGACGATCAGCAGCTAGTCGGCTACTACCTTCGCGCAAAAGCCCTGCTCTTTCCGGGCGTCGAAGACTTCGGCATCGTACCGGTGGAAGCAATTGCTGCCGGTTGCCCGGTGATCGCCTTTAAGAAAGGTGGCATATTGGATTCGATGACCGAGCAGACAGCGGTCTTCTATAAAGAACAAACCGAGGAAGGCCTAAGCGAGGCAATCAGAAAGTTTGAAGCCACCCAGTCGCGATTTGATGAAGCCACCCTGCGCCAGCGCGCAGCCCTGTTCAGCGAGACGGCCTTCCTCGAAGGATTTGAACAGCTACTCGATCAAGCCCTCAGCCTGCGTAGTATGCCCGCATCAAACCCCGGCCGTGGGCAAACCACAGCGAGGCGCGCATCTTATTACCAAGACACAGCATAAGCAACGCCCGGCCGAAGTCATAACCGAGGAAGGCCAGCCACAGCCACAACAAGCTATGCTTGCCTTGCACTCTTCCCATGCCTAATCCGTAACTGTAGAAGCGCTCTTCTGTGATTCCGCCGTGGCGTACGTCCTTACAAGGGTGAACAATATGCCAGCGGCCAAGGAAGCGTCCCTTCATCCCCCGATGCATGGCGGTAAGCAGGAAATCGGTGTCTTCGCCGGACCCGAAGCTCGTCTTCGACCCAATGCCGAGCCCCTCGTCAAAGGCGAGGGACTGCGAATGCCAGGTCCTTTTCACAAAATAGGTGTAGCTTTGCGAGGTCCTGAAGATATTGATGGGCGCCAGGTCGCAGATGTCCGAATACCACTTGTTTCCGCTGGGAACCCCGGAATGATCCCGGGAGCCGAGACTCAGGATGTGATACCCGGGATGGCTGCGGAACCATGCATCCACGTTCAACAGCGTGTCTGGGGGGTACAAGCAATCATCATCCGGAAAGGCGACAATTTCTCCGCTGCAATGCCGCAGGCCAACATTCCTGGCTCGTGACAGACCGCGGTCGCTGCGGATATGCAGTACTTTCGTGTCATTCAACCGCGCCGACCATCTTGCGAGAATAGGAACCAGCCGGTCGTCCTGGTTCTGGTCCACCACGATGAGCTCTACATCCGCAATCGCCTGGGCCTCAAGCGAGGCCAGGAACTGATCGACTTCCGCTGTTCGCTCTACCGTGGCCAGTACGAGGCTGAAACGTGGCATACATAAAAAGTACCGTCAACTTAGGTTTGCAACCATCACACTTCCGCGTTAACCAGGAGCTGGTTAAGCGAGAACGAGTTCTCTTTGTCGATTTAGGCTCGCACTACGGCGGCGTCGAGACCTACCTCGACGGTCTGGCCGGCATCCTTGGCCCCAGCATCCAGGGTTATGCGGTTTGTTCGTTGCCGAGGCTAACCGCACAGTTGCGAGCGCACGGGATGACCGTGGTTTCGCTGCCCCTCCTGGGTTCAAAATGGTTCAAGGGCTTGCGCTTCCTGCTGGCCTGCTTCCTCGTTCCCTACTTGCTGTTGCGCTTCAGGATCCGCAAGGTACAACTGAATGGATACTTCGAATCCTTACTGTTGGGACCGCTGCGCCTGCTGGGCTGTGAAACGATCTACACCATGCATGGCCCTTTTGAGACCGAACTCTACTCCTGGTTTCGCAATCCGGCGCGATTTTTTCCGCGCTTCTTTTCCCGGCAGTCCTTGCGCTTCGCCTCCCAGGTGGTTTGCGTTTCTGAAACGGTAGGCGAGATCGCTCGAAAAACCCTTCCCCCGGACCGGGTCAAGGTGATTGCCAATTGGGTTCAGCCTCCTTTGACTTTCCGGCACAATTTTTCGCTAAGTGAGCGTCCCAGACTTCTTTTCGTTGGCCGGCTGGAAGAATACAAAGGGGTGCAGTTTATCCTGCGGGCCATACAACAGGTTGGCGATGTGTCGCTGACGATTGTCGGCGAGGGACCGTACCGCGCGCAGCTGGAGCGAGAAGCCAGGCAAATGGATGTGCACTTCGCCGGCTTCCAGGCGGATCCTTCGCGCTTCTACCAGGACTCGGCCGTCTTTATCAATCCATCGTCAGGCCCTGAGGGTTTACCTCTGGTTTCGCTGGAGGCGATGGCTTATGGGCTTCCTTGTATTTTTAGTGATTTGCCGGTGCATCGCGAGATCAGTGACGGCGGCAAAGCAGCGGCACTTTTTACGCGCGGTGACAGCGAAAGCCTGGCCCAACAGCTTAAGCTGCTCCTGGAAGACGAAGGCCCTCGGCGGCGGTATGGCGTTGCCGCGCGGCAACTGGTTGAACAGCACTATAGCCGCAGTGCTGCCGGTCAACAGTACATGCAAGCCTTCGGGCTTTGAGGGACATTGAGGGCAAACAGTTACAGTTACCCAGTCCGTCTTGCCAGGCTTCTCACCTGATAGAGCATGGTGGCCCGTTTGCGGGGAGAAAGCACCTTGCCGATCCAGGGGTAGACAAATACGTAGAGAAAGCAAAGGCCCATCAGCTTGGGGGTTATTTTTCCATAGCGCGGGACCTCTTTGAGCAGACTCTTAATTTCTGGCCATGCTACACCCTGCTGGGCAGCGCGATTGACGCAGTCGACGACCAGAAAGAAACCAAATGCCTTGCGCGTAAAGAGCTGGCGATTGCCCATCGCCCAACGGAAGGAGTGCTGCCAGTCGGTTCGTTTCGCCACCCGCCCGCGAGCGTGGTCGTTATGGAAGATGGTCAGCGGCTCATCTACGAACAGCGCACACATCCGTGGATGGTGGTAGCCGTGCAGTAGCCAGTCAAGGTCCTGCAACATTTTCAATCCCCTGGTAAAAGGAACCTGGAGAAAGAAGTCGCGCCGCAGCAGCCAGGTAGAGGTTTGCGGAAAGCCCGCGATCCCGCCCAATGGCGAAACTTCGCACCACAGAAATTCACTGATCGGCTGACCCCTGGCGGGGAAAATATGAGGACGTATCAGCTCATCCTTTTCATTCGCTCCCCGATCCAGAAAGCGGCTGACAACCATGGTTACGGGTTCCGCGGATCTGGCAATGGCTGCGAGTTGTTTCTCCAATCGATAAGGGAGCCACTCGTCATCATCGTCCAGGAGCGCCACCCATTCCGCCTGCGCTGCCCGCCCGCCGAGGTTTCGGGCCTCACACCCGCCTACGTTTTCCGGGAGCTCGATCACCCTCAACCGAGGGTCTGCGATTTCACGCAAGGCGTGAACGGTTGCCATATCAGGACCATCGATGACGACAATGCATTCGATGTCGCGAACCGTTTGCGATAAGACGCTGTGCACGGCCCTGCAAACCAGTTCGGGACGATTGCGGGTCGGGATGACAGCACTCACTACGGGTGTTTGATGGTTCATGCGCGCACCTACCATGTGACCGTTTTCCCCATCCGCCCCAGCATTCCGTCACGGAACCCAAGAAAGACCATCTTGACCTTGGCCCAGCGGTAATCTTCAGCGATGGCGAGTCTGCAAAGATCGATAAAAGAAGCTCGGAGTGCGCCACGAGCCCAGCGGGGATACCGGGCGCCATACCTTAGCGACATCCAGATCCGGTTGCGGCTGATGTAATAGCGCACTCCGGGTTTGTAGTTGGTCGTCTGGAACCAGGGCTTGCCGAAAATTCTGTAACAAGAGGGGGTGCCTGATGCGTGCAGAAGAACGGCACGGGGGCTCAGGGCAATGGAATAGCCCTGCGAGCGAAGACGGAGACTGTACTCATCGTCGACTGTATAGATGAACAGGTCCTCGTTGAAGTAGCCACATGTTTCAAATGCGGTGATAGGCAGCAGGCTCCCCGAGGTGATGGTCACAAACGGTCCCCCATCCTCATCCAAACCGCAAACCCGCTCCACTCCCGATTGGGGGTCCTTGTACCTGGGGATCAGCAGCAGAATATTTCGCTGGGTTTGGAAGTACTCGAAATCGACCAGCATCTGGGGGATGAAACCGTCGCTCACGGAGCTGTCCTGATCGAAGAGTGCGATCCATTTGGCGCCATTGGCCTGAGCCCACTTCACCCCGATATTTAATGCCGCGCCAACGCCCAGGTTGCTGCCGTTCTCGATCAACTCATAGTTGAATTCATGGCTTGCCATGCGCAGTTGCTGCAGCACCTGGTCAGAGGAGCCATTGTCGACAACTACCAGTTTCTCTACCTGCGGACGGAGTTTAGCCAGGTTGGCGAAGTCCTGCGCACGGGGTCGAAAGGTTACGATCACGGCGCATACTGCGTTGGGGGACATTCGTTGCCTCTGGCGGAATGTGGCTTTTTGCGCCGGCCGCTCCGGTGTTCGCAGCGTAATAGATGATTGCGTGAAAGCAAATACAACTTTGACGGTTGCAAGGTTTCGCCCCTAGGCAACATCACACTTGCGTGGGATTTGTCTATATCTTTGGTAACCGTAGCATGATCCTTGACGGACAGCGCGGCCAACAGGAGAAGCACCTTGCAGGAACTGTTCAGCGACGAGTTTACAAATAAGCTGGAACGGCTGGGAAAGGAAAGGGCGGAAGCGTACAAGAGCAATCTACCGTTTCCTCACATCTACTTTGATAACTTTCTGCCCGTGGAAGCAGCGGAAGCAGCGCTGCGAGATTTTCCTGAACCTAAACAACTCACCTGGACGGAGTTTGACCGGCCGACGGAACGCAAACTGGCTTTCGCCTCGGTGGAAAAATTACCGGCATCGATCCGTGCAGTGATGTTCTTCCTGAATAGCCGCCCAATGCTGCAGTTTTTGGAGACGCTTACCGGGATTACGGGCATCATTCCGGATCCATACTATAGCGGTGGCGGCCTGCATCAGATCAAGCCCGGCGGCAACCTTGAAGTCCACGCAGATTTCAACTTTCATCCTAAGCTAAAGCTCGACCGCCGCATCAATGTTCTGGTTTATCTGAACAAGGACTGGAAAGAAGAATACGGCGGACACTTTGAGCTCTGGAATCGGGAGATGACGGCAGCCGAACAAAAGCTGCTGCCACTGTTCAATCGTTGCGCCATTTTCAGCACCACGAGCTATTCCTACCACGGACATCCCACACCGCTGGCCTGCCCGCCCGATCGAACACGTAAGTCGATGGCGACCTACTACTACTCCAACGGACGGCCGGAGGAGGAGATATCGGGTGCTCATTCCACACTGTTTCAAAACCGTCCCGGATTCGTGCATGAAAAACTTCGACCCTCTTTTAAAGAGGTCGTTCACGCGGTGACCCCCCCGTTCCTGATCAGCGCAGTTAAGGGTCTTCGCAGATAGAACTGCTAGAGCTCGACTACTTTACCCATGCGGCCGAAGACAGCATCCTGGATGCCCCGGGCGGTGTTGCGAAGCTTGGTACTCCGCTGCTCTTCAAAACATATAACTTTAAGTGTGTCTTGTAACACATCCCGTAACGCTCGGTAGCACCAGGCCGGTTGCTCCTTCCAGAAGCGCCGCACTATCACCAGCCGGTTGCGAGTAATGTAATACCGCCGCTTGGCGCTGTAGTGCTTAGCCATGATTTTCAGACCCAGAACTTCATGGCACCTTATTGACCCGACGGCTACCAGGAGCAAAGCGTCTCGACATTGGGCGAGCGTGTAACCCTGGGCTCTTGCGCGAAAACAGTACTCATGGTCCACACCATCGATAATCAGCTCCTCTTCAAACCAACCGCATTGGTCGAAGATTGCCGTAGGCATCAGGCTTCCGGAAGTAATCGCGACCAGCGGACCTCCATCTTTGGCACATTCCTGACCGCGGGTACGGCCGGTGTTTCGTTCCACCTGGGTGGGAGTTACGATAGCAAGGCGATCGCGCTGCGGGTGTGTTTCGTACGCGGCCAGCATGGCCTTGATAAAACCGTAGGTCACCGTACTGTCCTGATCGAATAGGGTTACATATCGGAAGCCTCTTGCCTTAGCCCAGAGCACGCCGGCGTTTAACGCGGCAGCGATGCCCAGGTTGGCCTTGTTCTCGATCAGAGTGAAGCCGGGATCAGCGGGGAGCGCGTGGAAGGGAGCAAGTGACTCCGGCGAGGAACCATTGTCCACCACTAACAGCGCCTCCACCTGCTGCCGCACCTTCGCCAGGTTTTCCCAAACAACGGCCTGGGGGTGAAAGGTGATAACCACAGCGCAGGTACTCATGAATACACTTTGCTCTCCGCCATCGTGCTCGGCTCCCGATGCGACCTTCTGTTCCAGGTCCAAAGCAGAAGGAGTGAGTTCAAGACGGCCAGGAGGCCGTCGGAAGCGACACTCGACCAAGCCGCTCCGATCCATCCATAGACTGGAATCCACCAAAGATTGAGTACGAAATTGAGCGCCGCCACGGTCAACTGGGAGGCGGTGCGAAGATTCTGGCGCCCTGACCCGGTGAGCGCGCTGCCCGCTACACGATGAATTGCGCGGAGTAGTGGGATCCAACACAGCCAACGCAAAGCGACCAGAACACCGGAGAAATCCCGACCAACCAGGTGCGGAATCAAGGGCGCAAGGAGCAGGATGCCGGCAGCCATCACCGCACCCAACAACACGGAAACACCGGCCGTTTTTGCAGCTAACCTGACGGCACGGGACATGGTCTTCTCGCCCAGGCGAAAGAATCGCGGTAGGACGGCAGAGTCCACTGCAATGATTGGGGTCGTAGCCACGTCGATGACCCGGTAGGCGAGAGTATAGAAGCCATTCTCCCGACTCAAGCCATAATGGCTCAACATAACCTTATCGACGTCGTTGTACGCTGCCTGCGTGCTTCCAGCGAAGGAGAATCCCAGACCTTCCCGTACCCTCTTTCGGGTCAGATCTCGTTCAAACGCCGCCGGCCCAATCTCAGCCCTCACCCGCGCCATCGATACGGCTGCCGCACAAACAGAAGCAATCAGCACCCCGACGGACCATTGAAACGCAGTCGCGTGATGGAGCGTCAGCCGCATAACAATGAGGATGAGGAACCTGGCCAGATTAGCCACCAGACCCAAAATCGCGGTCCATTGCATCCTTTCGAAGGTTTGAAATACCAGGCTTCCCAAATTGGCAATCTGAGCACAGAAGCAGTTTGCTACCACCAGGACAACAAATATCAGGGAATTGTGCGTCCTGGTCAGTGCCGGCCCGGCCAGGAACAACGCACCTGCAATGAGCACAGTTGCTGCTGCAGTCACCGCGAGAGAGTTGCCCCAGTAGATGGCGGCTTTTGAGCGGTCGAGGGTTACATAGCGCATGAAGAGCATCCCAGCACCCAACGTGCTGTAGGGTGTTACCAGGTTCACGACGGCGAATGCTCCGGCAAAGACGCCATATTCCTTGACGCCAAGCAAGCGAGCCAGGAGGATAAAGTACCCGGCTTGCAGTAAGAAGTTCGTGCCTTGCCCCAGAAATATCCAGGAGGCGTTGCGCGAGACCCGATGCTGCCGCAGCTGGGCAAAGCGCATGAGAAGAATCTTCATCTAGAAGTAGTCTCCAGCGAAATTCTGGGGCGCTGGTTCCGGGAACAACCTTCCATGCTCAACCCCGGCCTCAATGGCCTCGGGTTGGTGTATCTGCCGCAGCGCTAATTTGTCATAAATGGTTAAGGCGACGGCCATTTTCACAAGTTCTTCAACCCGGCCATCAAACATGACGTTGAACCCAGTCCAAAACAGGATGCAAAATGCGCACCAGGGATAGAGCACGATCGCAAAGGTCTTGCCCGCTCGAAACTTCAACCAGAGGTAACCAACCAGGATTCCGATCACAAACAAATACGCGAGTGTGAACCAACCAAGATCCGAATACAACGCGCCAAACACCGAGTAGAAGTTAAACCCAGGGTTCAACCCAGCCGATGCAACGGAACTGAAAGCAGAGGACCACAGGCCCCAGGCTGAAGGCCAATCAAAGCGGTCGTTGAAATGGAAGAACCTGTTGAGGGTTTCGTTTTCTCTCAGGATCGGGAACAGGTAAACTCCTCGCCCCTGATAGCTGTCGTACATCACGCCGAGCAACAAAGCGGCCATTCTGTTGTAAGAGACGATCGTGTAACCAAGCAGCAACATCATGAGGCCCTTGATTGCGATCGTTCCGCGCAGGAAGGATACCAACAGGAACACTGCAATTACGCCGACCGCAGAGCTCAGACCAAACGTTACCAGCCTTAGAATCTTTATGTTCTTACTGACAGTTTTCCCAAAAAGATAGATAACCGATAGTCCCGCGACCAGGGGCATCAAATTGGTTCTGTCGACTGTCGCGACGCACGTAATAATGTTCACGATGACACTCACAAAGAAAAGTATCTGGAACGTATGCTTGGCGATCCCCCTCAGTTGAAGCTGATTTGCGCGAACCAAAGACCACCAAAGGGCAGCCGTCAGCATGAAGAGCCCTGAGGACCATATTCCAACACTCAGCTGACCAAATTGACCTGCCGCCTTGATGGACTCCCCTTGCTGCGAAAGCAGCAATGCGACGAAGTCGAGTTTTCCCCCCAGCATCTTCAGATAAATGCTGCACCATACAAGACTAAGGAAGACAGGGATCGCAAGGTAGAGAAGCGGGTTCCGAACTGCTATAGTGACTCCCGCATTCCTCCCACCGGTAACCACAAAACGGCTTGCTCGTACACCCAGCAGAAATGCCGCCACACAGCTGGTATAAAACGCAAAGCTCAATGGGTCCAGGAACATCAGGTCTCGTTCGTGAATGTACTCGGTGTACATGCCCGAAGGGAAAACCCAGGCAAACAGGAATATGCAATACGAGACGATCGCCAGGCCGCTGGGCGAGACTATGTTCTGAATGACAACCCGTTTAAAATACCTGATCATCGGCGGTTACCATCTCTCATACTGGTCGGCTTGGCACAGCTTCAAAGCGTTCTTTCATACGCAAAAACGGCATCTCCAGAAAGCGGTAAGACAGCATAGCCAGGATCACTGTCAACGTTGCGCTGGTGAGGAAGCTCAGAAGAAAATGTTCATACCCGTGAATGCGAACAAACATATTCCTGATACTCCAAAGCGCTAATCCGTGGTAGACGTACAGTCCGAATGAGATTCGTCCAAGCCAAATCATCCAGCCCGGCAATGACCTTCTGTTGGTGTCGAGCATGGCGATCATTATGAGAAGGCAGCCGGCAGCACCCACCGTGTAACCGGATACCAGGCTCATTCCCGAGAGAGCGGGACCCATCTGCTTTGCGCCAAACACAAGACATGCGATCAACCAACAAACGAAACCTCCGGCGAGAGAGGCGAATCGGCCCCAAGCCGGGATGCTGACCCTTCGCTTCTGCATCCACAGGCACAGGAGCAGCCCGGCACCGAACATTTGGAACTGTACGAAACTATTGCACCAGACCGTCCGGTCAGCATTTACGTGCAATTGCCCCAGGATGTAAAGGCTCAGATCCGAAAAGGCAATGAGCGACCAGCTAAAAATGTATAAACCCCGGCGAGACAGGTGTTTTACGGTGACCGGGCAAAATAAGTAGAACTGCTCCTCCACCGATATACTCCACAAGGGCATCATGGGATTGAGCGGCGTCGACATATGCCACACCATAGAAACCCAATTGCCGGCCATAAGAGCGAAGGCGGCGAAGAGCACCAAGTCGTGAGGACGCTTTTGCGCGAAAGTGGCCACGGCGCAGCCGATGGCAAGTCCAAAAAAGTAAAGAGGCCAGATACGCAGGATGCGGCGCACATAGAAGTCCCGCAAAGTTACTGTGCCAAAGCGTTCCTTTTCCCGCAGGAGTAATGCGCAGATTAAGTACGCACTGAGAGTAAAAAACAGTGACATCCCGAACCCCAACGCATTGGCTGCCCCCGCAAGCAGGACCTTAGCACCCGGCGCGAGATGACCCAGCACCATCCCGTCGCGCTCCTGAACAGTACTCCGTGGTAATTGGTGGTGGAGGAATACCGCCGCGAAGGCAAGGAATCTTACGACATCGAGTTCCGGGCGATAAAAACGTGCGGTTTTGATGGGCAGAATTATCGGAACTTCGAGCTGTTCCACTTCTGCTCTGCCGGCTAGTGTTGAAGGCACACCATCTCCTTAGTCCACGATTTGATCTAGGTAACCAGACTCACTTGCAGCCGCCCAATCCAGATGAGCGTTGCTAAAACCTGTAGATCGCAGCTGAGGATGTTGCACCGACCAGACTGCCGGCGCCGACCGCCATGTTCCGCGCGTAGCTAAAGGGAACGTAGATAATGTCATCCCCTTGCAACGGAATATCCGGTTCCTTTCCTTTTTGCATGGCGCTTAGCTGCAGCGGGAGTTCCACGTGACTGCCGTCTGCTTGTTTGCGAATCAGCCGGGAGTGCGAAGGGACCGCGTTGGGCGGCGTTCCTCCGGCGAGCGTGAGTGCCTGCAGGGCGGACAGCCTTGAATCATTGGTGACGATTGCAATTCCGCCTGGACGGTTGACGTCGCCCAGCACGTACACCACGTCGGCCTTGGGAACAAGTACGGTATCTCCTGGATAGACAGGAACGTTCGCGTCCAGGGCTGCATTCGCAGAGTTGGAAAGAACATAGTCTACCCGCTCTTTGGTGGAGTGCCGCTGGATGGTTACTTTCCTTTGCGCCAAATCATTTAATCCACCGGCTAATGCGATCACATCGAGAATGGGGCGCGGGGTGGCAATGGGATAGCTTCCCGGTGACCGTACCTGTCCCAGGATGGTCACGTTTTGCGTAGCGGTCTGCTCCGTGGTCACACTGACGTGCGGCGTCAGCACATAGTGACCTTCTACCAGGGCTCGCTCGATAGCCAACGCCGCCTCTGCCGGAGTGAGCCCCGCGACCTGCACCTTGCCGCCAAGGATAAGAGTGAGCGTGCCCGCGTCGTTTACTCGGGCGGCCTGCTCAAGGTCCGGCGCCTCCAGAACCTTCAGGTGAAGCAGATCTCCGGGTCCGATGGTCAGGCTTTCGGTTTGCGCCAGACAGCAGCCCGCGCAGCAGAATAAAATCAGCACCGATCGAAAGGCTCGCATCATTCCTTATCCCTGCTGGTATTCATATTTTTTGCCGCCGTAATAGCCGTAATAGCCGTAGTGTGCGGAGGATCGGCGGGAAACAAAATTGAGCAGCACCCCGATTGCCGGCCTTGCTGAATCCTTGCGATGCATGAGTAGGAGCTTGTAGGCACGCTCCAGCGCTGCTCTGCTGGTATAGCCGACGCGAGCCAGCAACACCGTGGCGTCTGCGATCTCTTCCAGCAACTGCGCGTCCACCACGGGAAGCACGGGAGGAGAATCCAGCACGACGAAGTCGAACTCTGTTCTCCATTCGTCCATCAGGCTATGCATCCGGTGCGAACCTAGCAGCTCCGCCGGGTAAGGAGGGATTGGGCCGCCGGGAAGAAGCGTGAGGTTAGGATTATTGGGCACCGGGATCATGCCGCTCGCCGCATCAGAGTCCGATAGCAAGACACTCAAACCATCCGTCCCCTCCAGACCTAAGCGGCTGCGCAGGACGGGACGGCGCATGTCTGCCTCCACCAGCAGGACCTTCTTGTCAAAGTGAGACAGGGACGCGGCCAGATTCAGCGCCAGCGTCGACTTGCCCTCCCCCGGACTGGCGCTTGACACCAGCAGAACCTGTGGCGGCCTGCCGCTGCGAGAGATGAGCAGCCCCGAGCGTAACCGGCGCACCGATTCGCCAAAGGCACTGTGTTGCGAGTCAAGCATAATGGCACGAGGATTGGACTTGTTAAGTTCAATCTGCGGCGCGATGCCCAACAGCGGAATCTGCAGCGCCTCGATTTCATTAGCGTCCTGTATTTTGTTGTCCACCGCATCGACAAGCAGAGCGGCACAGCAGCCAAGAAAGAGTCCGAACACGGCTCCCAGTGCCAGGTAGAGCGGCACCTGGGGCTTGCTGGGCCTGGCTGGCGCACTCGCCGGATCAACCACAGTGACGTTTGAGGAGTGGAGGCCTTCGAGGATCCCGGCTTCCTTCAAACGCTTGAGTAGGTCCTGATACAATTCCTGGCTTTGGTCGGCTTCTTTGGACAGAATGGCGTATTCGATACTCTTGTCGTTCAGCTTTTCCGCCGCCCCGCGATCGCTCTCGTACGCCGCCCGCGCGCCTTGTTCTGCCTTCTCGGCGACGTCGAGGTCGTTCACAGAGCGTTGTGCCGTCCGTCCAATTTCGTCTTGAAGGCTTTGCTGCAGGCCCTTCAACGAGGCTCGCTCCTCGATAAGTTTCGGATACGAGGGACCAAACTGCGATGCGTCCTGGTCGATCTGGGCCCGCAGCGTTGCTTCCTGGAGCCGCAAGTTCTGGATCACAGCCAGAGAGTTCGTAACCCCCGGGCTGCTAGCGCTTCCGATCGAAGTACCGCTCAGTTGCGAGATCAGCTCCGCATTGCCTGTCTTGACCACCTGGGCGACAGAGGCTTTCAGAACACGATTCATCTGCGCCTGGGAAAGCTGGGCGGTTGATTGCTGCAACCGATCGAGAACTGGGCTGTAGATGATCGGCTTGCCTTGCGGATCTGTTCCGCCGACCCCGAAGATGCCGCTGCCCTGCTGTAAGGCGACCACTCTTGATTGGAGCTGCTCGCTCTGTTTGCGAAGATCGCCCAGTTGTCCTTCCAGCCATTGCGAGACCTGGTTGGTTGCCGTGAACTTGGTTTGAAAGGTGTAATCGATGAGCGCCTGCACCAGGTGATTCACCACCGCAGCAGAAACCTTAGGATCGCGGTTGGTGTACTCCACTTCCAGCAGGCGCGTACCGGCAGTGACCTTCACCTTCAGGTTGCCCTGAAACGCCCTGACCACATTTCCTCGCCTGCCGGGCGAGTCCTCAAGGGTCGCATGAGCAGGATCACCCGGGCCCCTTGGGCTCACCAGCCCCATGACCCAGCCGATTGGGTTGAAGTGAGGCTTGAAATCTTCGTTCTGCTCCAGGTTGAGATCTTTCACCACCTTGAGCGCCAGAGCTTCCGACTGCAGGATGTCGGCCTGCGTCTGCAGGTCGATGTTGACGGAGAGAGCATCGGATGCCCCACCGGATGCAGCACCCATCAGGCTGTCAAGACCCAGGCTGTCGGAAGAGGATTTTTGCAGTTGAATCACACTACTGGCCGTATACCTGCGGGTCATAAAGACACAGGCACACACTGCCAGAAGGAACACAACCGCAGTGGTCACAACAATGGCCCGCGTCCTGCGGTGAAAGATTCGCAGCAGGTCGCGGAGTGATGGATCTTTCTCAGGCAGACTATTCAATTGATTCCTACTCCTAAGCCCAGCGCGTGTGTCATGTGGAACCGATAAAGCAGTTTCCTCAAAATTCATTCGAGCCGTCCGACTACTCCCCTTTGTCCGCTGCCGGCCACGAGTACGACTTGGCACCACTCAGAGGAAGTTTCCAATAGGATCCCTGGGCAATGGGTTTAAGCATGGCGAGGCTGCCGCCGTCGGCGCGCACGCTCGATGGCATGGCGAATTTTGACCTCTGCAGCAAGACCGTAAAATCTCTGGAACGCGGATAGGGACGGAGAACCCATTGTCCGCCGTCCGCACGAATCGAGACCATCCCGTCGGTCTGCACCGGGCCGAAGTTGACCACGGCTGCCACAGTATTCAAACGGTCATCGCTCCCGGCAGTGGCGTTGAAACTGACGCGGCCTCCACCACCGCTCACCGTCAGATCACCGACAACATAGCGCGTGGACCCGTCGTCCACTCCTCCCAAGGGAACGCGGGTTCCTGTTTTCGGATCGAATAGCCCAACGCGAATGGAATAAGTGCCGTCCGGCACGGAGGAGGGAATTTGGACTAACGCCGGTGCCTGGTTTACGACACGTCCCGGACTCCACTCCGAGGTCCCTTGCGCGAAGGAGGCCCGGCCCTGAAAAGCGATGGCCTGATCGGGTTTACTGCCGTCGACGAAATGCAGGAACATCCTGTAGTCACTGCTCATCTCTCGATTGACTCGCCAGCTGAGGGCGATGGCAAAGCTCCGCTGACCATTTTGCGCAACACTGGCGACCGTGGGCGTGGCATACGCCTGGGTGTTTATCATGTCTGCCGGGTTGCGCGCATTGGCAAAGAGCGAGCCAGGCGTCTGGGCAAAGTCGCAGATGGTGTGACCACACACGGCCGTATAAGCCAGCAGGCCTTGCCCTTGAGCCGCCCATCCGTATTGGGGAAGTACCATATTATGCCACTGCAACGGTTGCTTGCTCCCATTCGCAACCACCGTCAGGCCGTTGCTGTAGATCACCTGGACGCGGGAGAATGCTGCGCTTCGCGCTGCCACGCTCGGGGTCGCCCAAACATTGCCAACCTGGTAGCCAATCGACGATACCGGCACCGCGCCATAGCTCCTGGCCACCGGAGTGACCAGGTTGCTTTCTACGAATGCATGCGCAATGTCATTCCAATGTTGCCGGTCTAGAAACGGAGCGTGGCCGAAGGCAATCTCCTGCATCCGGTAAGCATCCATATTGACCGTCCTGGAGATTGGTTCGCCAGCAGCAGCCCATCGCTCTGCGTAGCCCATCCCGTGATTGACCTCAAGGGGGTGTAGCCGCTCGAGATCGAAATCGACAAAGAGTGGCGCTGCGGCACCCGTATGTTCCTGAACGGCGCCGGTTCCGAACTGAGCCTCTACGCCATCCAACAAGCCACTGTAATACCAGTGATTCTTGCCTTCGCCGAAGACCGGCCCCTGGTGGACCTTGCGCTCGTAGGCCCACAAGTTGGTGTCACCCGCCAGCCACGCCGTCAGCATGCCCGCGCCGGGCACATTCGCGTCCATGTCTCCATGAGCGGATGGTGCGGCGCTCGAGTTCACATCCAGATAAGCCGCCGTGGTTCCATACCGGGTATGGATTTCCGGCGACTGGGAGGTAGCGTTCTTTACCATCCAGGCTGGTTTCGCCGAATAGGACTGGATGCCAGTCGCGTGGTTAAGCCAAGATAGCATCCGCTGTCCATCGCTTTTTAAAGCAATCGCGTTTGCATCAAACTTTGGATAGTTTGGGTAGTAGTCAACATAGTTCTCGTGCAGCGCCATCATGCAGCCATCCGCTTTACCTGCGTTGACCGCTGCGCTAAGGCCGGCGTCTCCGCCCATCGCTTCATTTGCCGGGTAATGCTGAGGCAAGGCATTGTCGTAGCCGGTGTGCTGCCAGATATGGATGATCGCGGCGCAATCGGTGATCCCATAACTTCCCAGCTCCCTCAGTCCCTGCTCTATCTGTTTAAAGTCCGCAGTCCAAATGTCGAGCACCATCCTGCCGGATAGTTGGGCAATATATGGGGACGCTGGATTTTCCGGCGATGGCAACGCTGCATCCACATCCGGCGAAAGAACCAGCAGCAATTGCTCGTGAAAGGGGGCCAACGTACCATCGGTGCGATTGAAATATTGTGCCGAAGTCCCGTTCAACCTGGTTGCGTGGGTGGTATGCCAGTCCCACCAGGCGTTGCCATACGAGCCCATGGCCGCCAGGTACCACACATTGCCGGTGTAATAAGGAACGGGAATCGACTGCGCCTGCAAACCCGTCGACCATGATCCGAGGTCGACCGAGCTGATTTGCGGCTGATCTGCGTCCATCGTTGCTTCGAAGGCCTCTCCGCGGGAGGCTAACGTAACCGCCACATGGACCAATGTCTGACCCATGGCATAAATGATCTGCAGTTGCCCGGTGGCATCGTCCCAACGAGCATCCTTCGCAACCAGCGTGCCCGCTTTGCTGTGGATAGTGGGGCTAAGAAGCACCTTTCCGGAAGCGGTCAGGGTCCCGAGAGAATCTGTGCTTTGCGGGGTGGGAGCGATCCACATCACCTGCTCCCCTTGCATGGAGGCGCACAGGCCCAGAGCGAGCACGAGCTTTGCCGTCACTCTCATAGCGAACAAACTGATCTCGGAATGTCGCCGGTAATTCACACAGTTCCTTTTTGCGGCCGCTGTTAACCAAACCCTATACCCAGCAAGCCAAAGTAACATTACCGTTCCAGGATGGGCATACAACTTCGGTACCGCCGGTACGAGTTCAGTGATGGATCTACGGGGTGCTCCGGCCAATACCCATTTGCGGGAGAAACCCGGGTCTCAAAAGCGAGACCTGGGCCACCCACTCAACATTCGTCCGGGAAAGAGGGACTACTTTCGCTTAGACAGCCCCTTTTGATGCCCATACCGCGCCAGCAGTGCGCCACAAAATCTGGATATCGAGGGCGAGATTCCATCCCCGGATATACTCCACGTCGAGCGAAACACGCTGGCGATAGGAAAGGTTACTTCTTCCTGAAACTTGCCATAAGCCGGTCAGGCCTGGTTTCGCCGAAGCATAGAAGAAATACGATTCGCGATACTGAGCCTTTTCCGCAAACACAATGGGCCTGGGGCCCACCAGGCTCATGCTCCCTAATAGCACGTTCAGAAACTGTGGAAGTTCGTCCAAACTCGTCCGGCGAAGGATATTTCCCAGCCTGGTTACCCGCGGATCGTTGCGCAGCTTGTGCGTCTGCTTCCATTCGTGTGCTGCCGCAGGGTTGGCCGCAAGATATTTGCATAAGATCTCGTCACTGTTCCAGTACATCGAGCGGAACTTCCATAACGTAAACTCACGTCCAAACCTGCCTATACGCCTTTGACGATATAGGACCGGCCCAGGAGAGCTTAGCCGGACGATGAGAGCAACGATCAGGAAAAGGGGTACCAGGTAGGGCAGGAACACACAGACCGTAAGGATATCCAGCAGTCTTTTCCCCAGGCGGTAATAGACGCCGTTGGTACGCAATCTGTGGACCGCGAGCGAGATTTGCTCCCAATCGGATCCGCTCCACACAAGGGAGTCTTCCTGATGCTCAGACGGGTAGAGGACGTCAGCGCTCTGGCGAAGAAGGGCGGCAGCGGCAGTGACTTGCGCTCTGATCCTTGTGCCCGAGATCTCGAAGGATTCCCCAGCACACTGTGGTTGCGCCATGGGGTAACGCTCAATGATCGGATTCCCTGCCATCATCATCCTTAACCGTTTCGCGATTCTTAATGGTGCGTGTCACCACTCCCCGGGGTGCGTTTCGATACGCGGGCTTCGTCTCCTTTCCCTGGGGTACTCCATGTCCTGGATGAGCAACGGGACTACAGTTTATGCACCTCATCGCTGTGCCGTTCGCTTGATTCGTATCGCCGGGCGTTTAAGCAGCGTCTATTTGAGTCGATAAACAAAACCTGCACTTGCACTGATGGGCGTCAGAGCCCAATTCTTCAAGTAAGTTTTCGAGTAGCTAATCTCTCCCACTCGAAGTACGATGCGGCCAGCCAGGTGGACATCAATTCCACCGACGGTGGACCATTGCGGCCCAAATCCTTCTATCAGTTTCGGCTCTGGCGCTCCGGTGAGACGCGGGATTTTCCATCTCCACCCGTTCGCCCCGCCCCCGAGGAAGCACACGTAGGGGGAGACGTGGCCGAAGTGCAATGCTGCCCGCGGCCCGACCAGAAGCGTCTCCTGGTGTTCCAATCCCTGCCACCTGGTTATGGAACCTCTCCCCTCGAAGCCCAATATGTGCGAGGTTTGCAGAAAGGCTCCGGAGGTAAACCCGACCGCCGCGTAGTCACCGTAATATTGGTAGTCAGGCTTCAGGTTAGTGAAGGTCCCAAAAAACGAAAGATGCGGGTCAGAATGGAGGCCGGGAAAGTTCACCTGGCCGGAGGCGCTGTAGGTTGAAACCCACGACAGCAGCACTAAACCCACGACGAGAGAGTATTTGCTACCAATAGTGTTTCTAATCATTCGTTCTCTCACCTGCGTCCCCCGGGGAGGAAACGGCTAAGGGACCTCCCGAACGCACACCTGGCGAAACGCGCACCAGGCCGGTTCCGCCTGGCGCGCAAAACGGTCGTGGCTGTGTTGAAAGGTGCGCAACCGTTTCTGATCTCATGGCGTAATGTGTCTCGTTTAATTACACATTTACTGTGAGTAACCAACGTAACGCACGGACGGGTGCCCTAAAACTGCACTTCCGTGGTACATCCGTTTTTTGTGCAATTTAACCACTACGCGGAACGCTGTGGCTGAGGGTTAGAGCGAGAAGCGTTGGTTTGAAGCGGGCCGGCGCGGTGCAAACACTCCCACGAAGGAGTGTCCACACGGAGCCCCTCCACTGCGCTCCTAATGAACAACTCCGCTTTTCCGTCATGTCTGCTGTTGCGGGAGGTGAAAAGGTGAGATTTGACCATCCCACCCATCGATTGTGGCGGGGACAGGACCCAAGAGCGTGTAGCAATTAAGAGGCGGTTCGCAACCCTTCCAGGGTTTTTGATTGTTCCTGGGTTGTGCTCTGCTCCTCATCGCCGGTGGGGCTGATACCCACAAGTTGCTGCTCCTCAGTCGCTTGCGACGCTGTCTTCGCTGTCCGCAGCAGGCCGCACAAGAGACTTGTCGATGCAATTGCGAAAATGAGTGCAATTGCTTCCAGCACCGCGACGATCATAGGCGATCCTTCCTTATTCTCTCCGTCCCGCGGGCCCCGTCCGTTAGTAGCTGCATCCTACAGACGCCAGGGCTTCTGTCAGCTGGCCGGTCTGAAAAGTAGGCTGCGCAACACTTTCCCCTTTGCCACCGTTGAGTTGGAAAGCCATCTCTCTGTTGGCGGAAATGCGTTCGGCCCAACGGCGCACCGCTTTACCCTGAAAGGCCTCGGAGTAGGGCGACAGCGTGCGTCCCCTACTTAAGACTTCCCAGTTCTCGCGACTGGCCTGACCCTCGGTAAGCGAAACAACCCGGGTCGTGGGAACGGCACCACTCAACGAAATTGCACTGGCCTTGATGACAAAGTTCGGCTCCAATGCAATGGCAGAAACCTTACCGTGATTGCAGATCACATCCAACTTCGCCTGGACAGGGTTGCCCTTCTCATCCCTATATTGCTCCTCGGACGCGGTCTGCAACAGTACTGGCCGGTTACTGGCTAGGTTACCGTCTGCGGTGTAGACCGACCATGCGCCGAGTTGCTGCGGTGTCGCTGCGAATCCAAGAGCAGTAGATACAAACAAGAAAAACAAGGTTGTTGCTGACTTTTTCACTTTGCCGTCCTCCGGGCTACAACTTAGGTGCAGCTGAAGAATAACAAGTCTGTGTCAAAGTGATACCACTTTCTGGTCATGCAGGCACTCCAACAGGGTCACGTATGGCACCTGCCTGCATAACCCGTCGAGGTTACCGATGGAATGACAAAGGGCGGTTTGCAACCTCTATGGCTACCTATGCAGTGGAGCAGCAAGCAAAACGTCCCACCTTGCGGTGGGGCGTCTTGATGTTCGAATGCCCGAGAGACTGCTCTTAGCTGAATAATCCGTTGAGGCCGCTGGGAAGGAAGACGCCGGTGTACTTGGCGCCCGAGGCCGGCGTACTGGTGCTGCCGGTAACGATTTTCAGCAAAGCTGCATGTTTCCATGCTGCAAGACTCATGACGAACACGCGTCTACCGCTAGTACAACCGGCGAGCTATTTTGCGGAAAGGTTCAGAGCAGCCAGCTTAAGGAGGGGGAAATGCGACCCGATGGTGCATCCCGACGGGAAATCCGTTCTAATGCTGACAGGGAGACTTCGCCCCTCATATGTTTGCTGGTTTGTGGCTCCTCCGCCGAAATGGCTCGCGCAGGCTTGTTTGCACCGCGGTATGCGTCGCTCTGCTGAGCGCGCTGAGTGGCTGCACCCGTCTGCGCGAACACCTTAAGCCAGAGATGGTCTACGTGGTCGCGAAACAGACCTATCTGCGAGATCGGGTTGCCGCTGTATCAAATCGAGTCGCTCTGGTCAATAATGGAGAGCCGCTCGAGGTTATCGAGCGTGGACGGCGCTTCCTTAAAACCAAGACCAGCAAGGGCGAGGTGGGCTGGATCGAAGATCACATGGTCATTGACCAGGCCACCTTCGATCAGTTTGCCGCCCTGCAACAACAGCACGCGCAAGATGCGGTGGTGGCCACGGGTATTCTGCGCGACGACCTTTATTTGCACGTAAAGCCGGGCCGGGACACGGAGCGCTTTTATTTGCTGCCAGAAAATCAAAAGCTTCAGTTATTGATACGCGCTTCTGTGACCAAGCCCGAACCTGCCCAGGGCCTGCTGCCTGCTGCCCAGCCTGCAGCGAAAACTACAAAAGGCAAAAAGGGAGCAAAAGAGCCTCCGGCGGGGGAACCTGCGGTCCCGATGGAGGACTGGTGGCTGGTACGAGACAGCCGCGGCCAAGTGGGCTGGATGCTGTCACGCCGGCTGGATGTAGATGTACCCAACGAGATTGCCGGATATTCCGAGGGGCAGAAGATCGTGGGCGCTTATGTGCTGACCAGGGTCTTCGATTCGGAGTCCTCGCTGCCCGGCAAACTGGTGCCCGAATATGTCTCGGTGACGAATGCTTTCAAGGATGGGCTTCCTTACGATTTCGACCAGGTGCGGGTTTTTACCTGGAATGTGAAGAAGCATCGTTACGAAACTGCTTATCGCCAGCGCAACATTGAGGGCTATCTACCGGTGAAGGTGAGTGAGAGCAAGAACGCTCAGGGTCAGCCGGTGCCCGAATTCTCTATTACCGTCGCTACCAGTGAGGCGGTGCAGGTCGATCCGCTTACCGGGGCGGCGCGCCCGGCCCAAACGGATATTTTGAAGTACCAACTTGAGGCGGGCATGGTAAAACGAGTCACGCAGACCGCGCCGGGTTCCGCTCCGGTATCCGCTCAGCCCAAGACGGCCGGGGCCCATACGCGCCACCATCACGGCAAGGGCAAAGGGTCGGGCGGTTAAGACAGAGATCCCCTCCACTTCGCTCCGTCGAAAATAAGGCCCTCCAGACTTCGAGGGGGTTTGAATGGAAGAGCGGATTAACAAGACACCAAGGTCAACTGAGGAAATCTGCGATGGCAGAGACCACGATGTCCTGTTCTTCGAAGGTGAGTTGGGAAAAGATGGGCAGCGCCAAGACCTCTGCGGCGGCCCGTTCACTCTCAGGAAAATCTCCCGCGGAGTATCCCAGTCCGCGCAGGGCGGGCTGCTGGTGGAGCGCCAAGGGATAGTAAATCTCTGATCCCACGCCTCGCTCCCGCAGAAACAATTTCATCTGGTCGCGGCGGCGAACCCGGATGACGTACTGGTGAAAGGCGTGATCGGCCTTGAACTTTGCTTTGGGTAAGACCACTCCGTTTTGTGGATAGGGCCCAACCTCAACCAGACCGGCGCGCTCGAAAAGCAGGCGGTAGTTTTCCGCCAAAACCTGCCGCCGGCTGTTCCACTCGTCGATGAATCCCAACTTCACCAGCAGGACCGCGGCTTGCAGGGTATCCATGCGGCAGTTCCAGCCCACCTCATCGTGGTAGTAGCGACGGCGCATTCCATGCCCACGCAGCAAGCGGACCCGATCTGCGATGGTTTCTGAATTTGTGGTAACCATTCCAGCATCGCCACTGGCACTGAGGGTTTTTGTCGGGTAAAAGCTGAAAGCCGCTGCGTCTCCCAACGCGCCCGCCTTGCGTCCATCCCAGGTGGCCCCAAACGCCTGGGCCGCATCTTCGATCAGCAGCACGCCATGCTCCTGCTTGAGTAACGCAAAGCAATCCCAGTCAGCGATTTGACCGTACAAATGAACCGTGAGGATCGCCCGGGCGGTGGGTGCGGCTGCGAGGCATGCTCTGGCCGCCACCGGATCCAGGTTGAATGTCTCCGGATCGATGTCCGCGAGCACCGGCCGAGCGCCCGCGCGGAGAATGGAGCTGACGGTGGCGAAGAAGCTGAAAGCAGTGGTGATAACGGCATCACCGGCGGCGATGCCGGCGCCTTCAAGCGCCAACCACAGAGCATCCGTACCCGAAGAACAGCCGATGGCGTGAGCGCCACCGCACTTTTCCCCGGCGGCGCGCTCAAACTCAGCCACCTGAGGCCCCATGATGAAATTTTGTAAAGAAAAGACGTTCTCGACCGCTTTGAGCAGCAAATGCCCAATCGCGCCATATTCACGCGAAAGGTCCAGGCTTGGCACCCTCAGCGGGGAGCTGTCTGGGCTTTCCTTGCTGTCTGCCACATTCGTAATGTTAGCACCGCTGTCGACGCACCCTTTCCAAGCCTAGCGCGCATCCAAAGGTAGTTACTTGGTTTTTGAGCCTCCACGGCCTTCCGGGCCCTGCCCTAACTCCGGAAGGCGTGTAAACTTTCAATAGCAGGACTTGAGCGCGCTTTTCGGCGTCAAGCCTAACGTTGCGGTAGCTGCAAGAGCTTGAGCATTTTCCATAACGTAATTCGACATCGTAGAAATTGGAGATCGGCACATGGACAATAAGCCGGCACAGAACATTCAGGACACGTTTCTTAATACGGTCCGCAAAGATAAGACTCCGATCACGATATACCTGGTCAGCGGAGTTAAACTCACAGGCAAAATACGCTCCTTTGACAAGTATTCAGTGCTGCTTGAAAACAACAGTCAGGAGCAATTGATTTTCAAGCATGCCATCTCAACGGTGGTAAGCACGCGTTCCGTGCTGCATAGCGATCACCGTCCGGGTACAGGCATTGGTCATCCTCCTGCGAGCGCTCCCGGCCTTGGAGGGGCGCGCCCCGAAAACGCGGTGGCAGAAGGCTAGCAGCCTGACGCGCCAGTGAGGTCTTGCTGAAAAGCACCAGCGTTCAGGCGGACCGGGCGTTGTTGGTCGGGGTGGAGTTCCTCTCCCGGCCCGCGGCGTTGTCGCGCTCTGCGGTGTTAGCGCGGGAAGCGCATGCCCTGCCGGAGGACCGCAAAGCTGGCTTCACTGAATTTCGCGAGCTGGTGACCGGCGCAGGGGCGGAGATCGTCGCTGAGGTCCTGCAGCGAAGGCCAAGACCCGATCCCGCCACCTTGGTTGGGAAAGGGAAAGTGGAAGAGATTGCGGCCGTGGCGGAGTCGTCGCAGGCCACCTTGATCCTATTCGACCACGATCTCACTCCCACGCAGCTACGAAACCTGGAACGTGCGCTGCCGGTGCGGGTGGTGGACCGAACCCAGCTGATTCTCGACATTTTCGCCCGCCACGCGCGCAGCCGCGAAGGCCAACTGCAGGTTGAGCTGGCGCAGTTGGAGTACATGCTCCCCAGGCTAACCGGACGCGGAGCAGCCATGTCTCAGCTGGGTGGCGGAATCGGCAGCCGGGGACCCGGGGAAACGCAGCTGGAGACGGACCGGCGCAAGATCCAGCGCAGGCTTCTGCAACTGAAGCGCGAACTCGAGAATGTGCGCCGTGTGCGAACCCAGCAACGCCACCGGCGGGCCGCGGTCCCGGTCCCAACCATTGCCCTGGTTGGCTATACCAATGCGGGCAAAAGCACGCTTTTTAATCGGCTTACGGATGCCGGCGTGCTGGCCTCGTCGCGTATGTTTTCGACTCTCGACCCCAAGCTGCGGGCTCTGGTATTGCCTTCACGCAGGAAAGTCCTGCTGTCGGACACCGTGGGCTTTATCAGCAACTTGCCCCACACCCTGATCACGTCGTTTCGCGCCACGCTGGAAGAGGTGGAAAAAGCAGAAGTGCTTCTGCACGTGCAGGACTGCTCCAGCCCGCAGCGCGAACAGCAGAAAGAAGATGTGGAAAAGGTGCTGGCCGAGTTGGGCTCGATGGGCAAACCGATCTTGCAGGTTCTGAACAAGGTGGACTTGTTGGCTCCCGCGGACCGGTTGGCGTGTGCCGGGGATGCATCCGCAGTGGCCATCTCAGCCGAAACCGGCGAGGGCATCGGTCACTTGCTCGAGCGAATCGATCGGGCCCTGATTGCAGACCCGATTGTTGAAGGAAAGTTTAAGGTTCCGCAACGGGAAGGCGCAGTGCTCGCTGCCCTGGAGGCAGGAGCCTTGATACTGAAGCGTGAGTTTTCGGGGGATTTTGTCGATTTGGAGGTTGCCGGGCCGACGTCGCTGCTAGGGCGATATCCACAATACCGGCGCGCATCCACTGGTCTAAAAGTAAGGACGGGCCGGGGGGGTGGGAGCGGAGCGACTTCCCACGAGACCGGCCCTGTCTGACCCTGATCTGGGTCTAGGAAGTATCTAAAGTATATACCCATCAGCGGAAGCGTACCAACTTAAAAAGCCCACTCCCGAAAACGCCGTTCCTTTGTCGACACTAGCCGGCCGATGGATAGCACTGAAACATTTCCAAGCCGAAGCATCCACACAGAAATCTCTCCACTCCGATACGCTCCGGTCGAGACGACAAAGGGGAGGGCGGCGCTTCCAGGGAGAGCGGTTGCTGAATGGAAGCCGTTTTCTGACCCACGGGGTTTGACAGCGAAATTTCGCCTCTGTTAAAAACAAAGGTCCTAGTGGTCGCTTCGACTCTCCGCCCACCGTCTACCCATATACTGAACATTTGGCATGAACGAGACCTTACATCAACTCGGCGGACTACTGCTCGGCTCCGTACCGACCATTTTTTTGTTCCTTTTGCTCGTTATTCTTTACCGGCTTCTGGTTTACGGCCCTTTGACGCGGGTGCTGAACCAGCGACGCGAGCGGACCGAAGGGGCGATCGAACAGGCCCATGCGGCAATCGCAGCCGCGGCGGCAAAAACGCAGGAATATGAAGCCCAACTGCGCGCCGCGCGGGCACGGATCTTCCAGGCACGGCAAAAGAAGCAGGAAGAGTTGAGTCGAGCGCGGGACCGGGCGCTCGCGGAAGCTCATGAAGCCGCCCAGCGGCAACTGGACGAGGCAAAGGCAGCCTTGCAGATCCAGACCCATGCTGCCCGCGGGACCATGGAAGCCTCGATCGACGACCTTGCGGGCGAGATTCTTCGCGCCATCCTACCCAAGGTGCAGTTGGAGAGAGTCCGTTGACCCTCTCACGGTTCTCCTTTTGGATAATTGTTATCGTGTGCTTGAGCAGCGCACTGGGCCGGTCTGCGCTGGCCTTTCAAGCTGCCCCGGCTGATGCCGGGACAGCCGCACAGAGCGCTTCTGACAACCCATCCGAACAGGAACAGGGGGATGACGTTTATCGCCATTCGCCATCCGTACGCCTGCTGGCGCGGTGGTTGCATCTTGATCAGGAAACTGCGGCACGCTTGTTCGAGTATCTGAACTTCGCGATTCTCGCCGGCGCGGTCCTGTTTGCCCTGTGGAAGTACCTCCCCAAGACGTTTCGCGCGAACCGCGAAGAAATCCAGCATAAGCTGACGGAAGCGCGAACCGCCACCGAGGAGGCGCGTGAGCGCCTGGCCGCGATCGAGCAGAGGCTTGCGCGGCTGGATGAGGACATCGCAGCCATCTCCGATCAGGCTGAGAAAGACAGCGTCGAGGACGAGGCCCGCATCAAGGCGTCGATCGAGACCGAACGGCAGCGCATCATGGAGGCGGTGAGCAGAGATATTGCGGCTGCGTCGAGTGCTGCCCAGCGGGATCTGAAGCGCTTTGCCGCTGGGTTAGCGGTGGATCGGGCGGGGCAGAGGATGGCGTTGACGGAAAATGAGGACCGCGCCCTGATACAGGAGTTCGCGCAAAACCTAAGCCACCAGGCGCGCAACGGAGGCAAGAACTGATGTCTGTCTTTGCCGCCCGCTATGCCCGCGCCCTGGCTGATGTGGTGTTGGAAGCCAAGTTGAACCCCGCAGAAGTGTTGCAACAGCTGGAAGACTTTGCTGCCACCTTCGCCGGCAGCAAAGAGCTTCGGGAGGTGCTCTTGAATCCTTCCTTCCCTACGGCGAAGAGGGTTGCGATTCTGGACGCGGTCAACAGGCGAATTGGCTGTGGGCCCAAGGTGAGGAATTTCCTGGCGGTTCTGATCAGCCGCGAACGGCTGGCGGCGCTGAGCGAGATGGTGGAAGAGTACCGGTTAGAGATGAACAGGCGGCTCCAGATCTCCGATGCCGAGGTTTTGACGGCGCGGCCCCTGCAAGACCAGGAACGGGCAAAGCTGGAACGCGAAGTTGCTGCGCTGGCCGGGACCAGAATCAATGCAACTTTCCTTGAAGACAAGTCGCTGATCGGCGGAGCCCTCGTGCGCATTGGCAGCACCATTTACGACGGCTCAGTGCGGGGCCGCTTAGAACGCCTGAGAGAGCGCCTGGTTTCCAGTTAAGCAATTCCGTAAAACAACCCCGAAACAAGAGAATTGACGGAAAGAACGTATGGCTCAGATCAACGCAGACGAAATCACACAGCTCCTTAAAGAGCAGATCGAAAACTACGGCGCAGAGATCAGCGTCGATGAGACCGGGACCATTATTACGCTGGGTGACGGGATCGCCCGCCTGCATGGCTTGGACAAGGCGATGGCGGGCGAAATGTTGAAGTTTCCTCATGGAGTCGAAGGCCTGGCCATGAACCTGGACGAGGACCAGGTGGGCTGCGTCATCCTGGGCGATTACACCGAGCTGCGCGAGGGAGATGAAGTCAAGCGCAGCGGCGAAATCATGAGCGTGCCGGTAGGCAATGGCATGATTGGCCGGGTGGTCAACGCGCTTGGCCAGCCGATCGACGATCGCGGTCCCATCGAAGGAACAGTGCTGGCGCCGATCGAGCGGATCGCTCCCGGCGTAGTGGACCGGCAGGGAGTACGGGAGCCTATGTCGACCGGCATCAAGGCGATCGACAGCATGATCCCGATTGGCCGCGGCCAGCGCGAGTTGATTATCGGCGACCGGCAGACGGGAAAAACCGCCATTGCGCTCGACACCATTATCAATAGCGCCAAGAACAACCTGATTTGTATTTATTGCGCCATCGGGCAGAAGCGCTCCTCTGTGGCCCAGGTAGTGCAAACGCTGAACGAATACGGGGCAATGGATTACACCATCGTGGTTGCGGCAACTGCTTCGGAGCCGGCGCCCATGCAGTACCTGGCCCCTTATGCGGCGACCTCGATGGGCGAGTTTTTCCGCGATAGCGGCCGCCACGCACTCATTATTTATGACGATCTTTCCAAGCACGCCGTGGCGTATCGCGAGATCTCTTTGCTGCTGCGCCGTCCTCCCGGACGTGAGGCGTATCCGGGCGATGTGTTCTATCTTCATTCGCGGTTGCTGGAACGATCGGCTAAGCTGAGCGACGCCAAGGGCGGCGGCTCACTGACCGCGCTGCCCATCATCGAGACCCAGGCGGGGGATGTTTCGGCTTACATTCCGACCAACGTGATCTCCATCACCGACGGGCAGATTTATCTGGAAGGCGATCTGTTCAATTCCGGTGTTCGTCCGGCAGTGAACGTCGGCTTGTCGGTAAGCCGTGTCGGCGGCAGCGCGCAGATCAAGGCGATGCGCCAGGTGGCGGGAACTCTGAAGCTTGATTTGGCGCAGTTTCGCGAATTGGCAGCCTTCGCGCAGTTCGGCAGCGACCTGGACAAGGTCACCCAGAACCAGCTCAACCGCGGCCGGCGGCTTACCGAGATTCTTAAGCAGCCTCAATTCACACCGCTGTCGACGGAGAAGCAAATCATCATCATCTTCGCCGGGACGAATGGCTTTCTCGATGACCTGAAGGTGGAGGAGATCCACGCGTTCGAAGTCGGGTTTTATCCTTATCTCGATTCGGCACAATCCGGGTTGCTGAAGGATATCGTGGAAAAGAAAGCGCTGGACGATGATCTGAGAAACCGGATCAGGAGCGCGCTGACGGAATACAAGCAGAATTTCCTCTCCGAGCATCGGGATGCGGCGCTGCAGGAGTCTTCGGTCAAGGAGCTCTCGCCGGAAGAGAAGAAGCAGCAGGAAACCAAGAAGGCCTAACCTGGCATGGCAAATATTCTTGATTTACGACGGCGCATTCGCAGCGTAAAGAGCACGCGCCAGATCACCAAAGCGATGAAGATGATCGCCGCCGCCAAGCTGCGGCGGGCGCAGGAGCGGGCTATTTCCGGCCGGCCCTATGCCGATATGCTGGCCAGCGTCATCGGTTCGCTCATGCGGCATATCGATCTGTACGATCCGGAGACCGGAGACGTGCGGCATCCGCTGCTGTTGGCACGGGAAGAGAAGCAGGCCCTGGTGATCATGGTCTCTGGAGATAAGGGCTTTGCGGGTGGATTCAACGGAAACATCACCAAAGCTGCCTTCCGTTTCATCAGCGAACATAGCGAGGAAGAGATCGACATTGCTGCAATTGGACGTAAGGGCCGGGACCTGTTTCGCCGCCGCTACCCTACGGCTGAGTTTGTCGACAAAGAACCAGGGCAGAACGACGCCAACGACCCTGCCTCGGATACAGGGGATCGAGATCCCGGCGAGGCTCCGCCAGCGCCTGAAGATAAGCGGCGAGGTGAACGCAAGAACAAGATTGAAGTGGTGGGTGACTACGCCGGTTTGTTGGATAAGCCCAGCTTCGACCAGGTAGCCCTGATATCCCGTGAGGTCGTCCACCGCTATATGGAAGAAGAGCTGGACGCGGTCTACCTGGTGTACAACGAGTTCAAATCGGTAATGACCCAGCGGGTGGTCGTGGAACGCATATTACCCATCATTGAACCGAGTCAGCGGGACATTAAGCAAGCCGAAGAGATGAGCCGGGAAGAGCGCGAAGAAATGGTGCGCGCAGCGGCAACCGCCGGAGTGAGCGTCCGGGAGGCTGACAGCCATGAAGCGGAGGAAGAGGCGAAGAAGTTCGGCACGGCGGAAGTCGACTACATCTATGACCAGCCGCCACGTGAGCTTCTGGATGGACTTCTGCGCCAGTACGTCGCTTCGCAGATTTACCACGCGTTGATTGAATCCAGTGCCGCAGAGCAGGCAGCGCGCATGACGGCTATGGATGCTGCGACGAGTAACGCTTCGAAGATGATTGACTCCCTCACGCTTACGATGAACCGTGTGCGGCAGGCGGCGATCACTAAAGAAATTATTGAGATCGTGAGCGGTGCGGCAGCGCTTTCGTAGGCGGAAGCAAGGAGAATGTACGGGCTTCAGAGGGTGGGTAGGAAATCCGGGTCCGCTCCGCTGTCGGGATGACAATTCTATGCGGGAGATCAAGTACTTCTTGCTGAAGCTCCTAAGGGCACAACAGAATTGTCATCCCGACCGGAGCGAAGCGTAGTGGAGGGACCTGCGGTTCTTTCCCTACTCACAAAAACCCTCTGAAGTCCGTATCCTTCATCGTGGACGGGTTGCTGAGAGAAAGAAAAGGTTATGGCAGACAACATAGGCAAAGTGATTCAGATTTCCGGACCGGCAGTCGATGTGCAGTTCGAAGAGGCGACCATGCCTCCGATCTACCAGGCACTGCGGGTGACCGGCGAGGGGTTCGATGTTCCGCTCCCGATCAACGTTGTGCTCGAAGTAGAACAGCACATTGGGGAAGGGCGGGTTCGTTGCGTAGCGATGGAGTCGACCGAAGGCATGGTGCGGGGCATGAATTGCCTCGACCTGGGTTCGCAAATCACCGTCCCGGTGGGCATCCCCACACTCGGCCGCATTCTAAATGTCATCGGTGAGCCAGTGGACGAGCTGGGACCGGTCAACGCAAAGGAGAGATGGCCGATCCATCGCCCCGCTCCGTTGTTTGAAGACCAGGCCACGGGCGAAGAAATGTTTGAAACCGGGGTGAAGGTCATCGATCTGATCCAGCCGTTCTTGAAGGGCGGCAAGATCGGATTATTCGGCGGCGCCGGCGTGGGCAAGACCGTCATCATCCAGGAACTGATCAACAATGTCGCCAGCAAGCACGGCGGGGTCTCGGTATTTGCCGGTGTAGGCGAACGTACGCGTGAAGGCACCGACCTGTGGAACGAATTTGAGGAATCGGGGGTTATCAATTCCAAGGACCGCGAGAAGTCAAAGGCCGCGCTGGTCTACGGACAGATGACGGAGCCGCCCGGAGCCCGCCTGCGGGTAGCGCTCACTGCTCTGACCATCGCTGAATACTTCCGCGATGAGCAAGGCGGGGATACCCTTCTATTCATCGACAACATCTTTCGCTTCACCCAAGCCGGTTCTGAAGTTTCCACCCTGCTGGGCCGCATGCCGTCGGCCGTAGGCTATCAGCCGAACCTGGCGACGGAGATGGGCGAACTGCAGGAAAGAATCACTTCTACCAAGAAAGGCTCGGTCACCTCAGTGCAGGCGATTTATGTGCCCGCCGATGACTTTACCGATCCTGCGCCCGCGACCACCTTCGCCCACCTGGATGCAACCACGGTGCTTTCCCGCGCGCTGACGGAGATTGGCATCTATCCGGCGGTCGATCCGCTGGCTTCGACTTCGCGCATTCTCACCCCCCGGGTGGTGGGCGAGGAACATTACGCGGTGGCCCAGGGAGTGAAGCGCATTTTGCAGCGGTTCAAGGATCTGCAGGATATTATCGCCATCCTCGGCATCGACGAGCTTTCTGAAGAGGACAAGCTCACGGTGAGCCGGGCCAGAAAAGTGCAGCGCTTCCTTTCCCAGCCCTTCCACGTGGCCGAGGTGTTTACCGGGGCCCCGGGCAAGTATGTGAAGGTCGAGGACACGGTGCGCAGCTTCAAGGAGATCATCGAAGGCAAGCACGACGATGTTCCGGAGCAGGCGTTTTATATGAAGGGAACGATCGAAGAAGTGCTCGAAGCAGCCAAGGCGATGAAGGACAAGTAAGGTTCATGGCAGACTCAGGCAATCAACTGCATGTCCGGCTGGTGACGCCGGATAAAGTTTTGATCGACCAGGACGCCGACGCGGTCGAGCTGCCGTCGAAGTCCGGGTATTTGGAGGTGCTGTACGGGCATGCTCCGTTGTTGGCCGAGCTGGGCGTGGGCGAAGTGCGACTGCACGGCGGCGGCGGGGGCGACCAGACCTACTTCGTAGTGTGGGGATTTGTTGAGGTGCTGCCGGACCGGGTGACTATCCTGGCGCAGAACGCCATCAAGCCGGAAGAGATCGACGCGGGTGCGGCGCAGCAGGAACTTGAACGTGGGCAGAAGATGTGGAACGAAGCCGGCGAGGATGCGGAGAAGTATGCGCAGGCGAACGAAGTGATCCACGAAGCGCAAGTGAAACTGGCCAGCGCGCATAGTGGCGGATCATAGGGAATTTGTCAGGCCGTATCGCGCCGAAGCCGGGCGTGCCGACGGCAGAGGGAATGGATGTCCATCGCAACTGCCAGACTGACCGGGACCCGATCTCGACCATTCGGATACCGCCCTCGCCGGGAACCGCTGTGGAGTTCCAACCAAGCTTTTTTTTCTGACGCCGCACTCTTTATCCTTGGAGCTGCGGGCTTATTCAGCGCCAACATCGTCGGTGCGCTCCCTGGCTGCGAAATTCTTCTCTTGCCAATGCTCCCTGTCATGCTTCTGGCGCAGGGAAAACGCGCCTTCGATCGCCGGTATCTCTGGTTTTATGTGCTGACGATAGGCTGGCTCATCGGCACCCTCATCGCGGACGAATATAACGGAATCGCGCTCTTTAATCGGGCAAAGGGCACCGCAAGGGTAATTTTTTTTATACTCGACTTCATGGCACTCGCCATTTTAATCAATGACAGACCCCGTAAGATCGTCGTCTTTGCCTTAAGCATTGCAACTCTGTATCTCATCGGTTCCTGGCAGTTCTCGGAAGAGCTGATGCTGCAGTGGAAATTCGGTCTGAGCCAAGGTCTCTCCGTCCTGGCGCTGCTCATCTCGTGCTATTACTACAAGAAAAAAAGATATCGAGTTTGCCTTTTCATCAGTTTGTTGTTGGGAGGGATCAATCTTCGCTACGGCTTCCGTTCCCAACTGGTAATTATTTTTGTCGCGGCTGTCCTAACTCTGCCTCTTTTTGACAGCGCGCGGACGCGGGCCAGCGCTGCTGCTGACAGTGGAAACACAGTCAGAGTTCTTGTTCTGCTGGGGTTGGCCGGCGTAGCTGTCTTTGCGGCGAATGCTGCGATCAACTACGGAGCGAGAAAGGGCATTTTCGATGACTCCACAAACGCCAAGTTTGTCAGCCAATCCGAGGGAGACTATGGAGTACTCGTGGGCGGACGGCCGGAAACATTAGTGGCTATTCAGGCCATCCGCGACAGCCCTATTTTAGGCCATGGTTCGTTTCCATTCGGGTTGAAGTATATGCAACTGAAACAGGATATCCAGTACGAACATGGGTACAGCGACTCTGATGAACCGGAAGAGGACGATTATCCCGTCATACCGACCCACTCTCATTTAACAATGGCCTGGGTGGAGGGGGGCATCCTCGGAGGCATTTGCTGGATCTGTATTTTCGTTTTAGTTCTGCGAAGCCTTCTGCGGCTAACGGCCCTGCGACCTCACCTGGCGCCTTTGTATTCTTATTTTCTGATTAACTTTCTTTGGGATATTCTCTATTCGCCCTTCGGAAGTGTGAATCGGATGCGTGCGGCATTCTACATTTTGATGAGCTATTCCATATTGAGAGCTTCTTCCGGGAAGAGCGTAGGAGCTCGCAACCCGATCGTAAAGAAGATAGCAAAAGGGCCAACAACTGTCCGGCTAACACGAGTAGCCCCATTGTCGCCCAGGTCCAGCCTCCCCGGAGGCGGCCCCTTATAAATGGATGACGCGCAAATATATTCGCTGTTGGCTAGCGTGTTTCACGAGGTTTTCGATGATGAGACGATCGACGTCACCCCGCAGTTGGCGGCCAAGGACGTTGACGGCTGGGACAGCCTGACACACATTCGCCTTATTCTTTCGGTGGAGAAAGTATTTAAAATAAAATTCACGAATTCTCAGATCGCCAATTTGGAAAACGTGGGCGAGCTTGTCGCTCTCATCAGAGCCCGTGTATAAACGCAGATTTCGAGCGCCCATCGACATGAGGACGGAGGTCAGTGAACCCACTGTATTCGGAGCTGCGATGGCTGCCGCGTCCGCCGCAGGACTTCTCTACCAGGTTGAGGGCCGCGGCAAGCTCCCGCGATTCGCTTGGGAGTGAGATCCGATCCCTGGCGTCCTTCGCATTGGACGTTAACCAGTTAACGAAACTGGCTAAGGTGATTGGTAGGGCATGTTCTGATGGCGCATCGCTTGATCCGCTGGTTCCTTTCCGTCTCGCTCTTCTGAGCAATTCGACTGTAGAAATGATCGTGCCGGCGCTGATAGCCAGCGCGGCGCGGCACGGCGTGCTGCTCGAAATCATTCAGCCTTCCTACGACCAGGTAGCGCAGGAGGCTCTGACTCCAGAGTCAAAGGTTAACGGGTCCAAGCCGGACGCCGTCCTGTTTGCGTTGGATTATCGCGCCCTGCCACTGAAGCTCTCGCTGGGCGACGCGGCAGCCGCGTCGGCCACGGTGCAAGGCGTGATCGGCTACCTGCAAATGCTGGGCGACGGCATCAAGGCCAATTCGCATGGCGTGTGCATCTTCCAGACCCTTGCTCCTCCTGCGGAGCCGCTCTTTGGCAGTCTTGACCGTGCTCTGCCAGGAACAATGAGAAGTCTGATCGATGCCATCAATCGAGAGTTGACCGGCTACGTTTTCGGGTCGGGCGACGTGCTGCTTGACGTTGAGGGACTGGCGGAGACAGTTGGTCTGGCGAACTGGCACGACCAGCAACTGTGGAACCTGGGCAAATTCTCCTTCTCCGATGAATTCGTTCCTCTGTATGGAGATCATGTTGCCCGCTCGATAGCGGCTATCCGCGGCAAGAGCAAGAAGGCTCTGGTACTCGATCTCGACAACACACTCTGGGGCGGAGTCATTGGAGACGACGGTCTGGAGGGCATAAAGATTGCGGAGGGTGACGCGCTGGGCGAAGCGCACCGGGCAGTGCAGCGCCTCGCGCTGGACCTGCGGCAGCGTGGCATTGTGCTTGCGGTCTCTTCGAAGAACACCGACTCTGTTGCGCGGGAACCATTTCAGAAGCATCCCGAGATGCTTCTCAAGCTGGATGATATCGCCGTGTTCCAAGCCAACTGGAACGATAAAGCCACCAATATTCAGGCCATCGCCGAGGAACTTTCTCTGGGTCTGGACGCCATGGTGCTTCTCGACGACAATCCGGTCGAACGTGGGCTGGTCCGCAGACTGCTGCCACAGGTGGCCGTGCCCGAATTGCCCGAGGACCCGTCGGGGTACGCCCGGACCCTGGCTGCCGCCGGCTACTTCGAAGCTGTCACGTTCGCCGCGGAGGATCTAAAGCGCGCGGGCTACTACCAGGACAATGCCAGGCGCGCCAATCTACGAACACAGGTGGGCGATGTGGATGCCTACCTGGCTTCGCTGGATATGGCCATCACCTTCCAGCCTTTCGACCCTATGAACCGCGCGCGCATCCTGCAGCTTATTAACAAATCGAATCAATATAATCTCACCACCCGTCGCTACACCGATCCCGAGATTCTGGATGCAGAGAACGATCCCGAAGTGTTTACCCTTCAGGTCCGGCTGGCCGATATCTTCGGAGACAACGGGATGATTAGTGTCGTGATCTGCCGCCCCTCCGAGCCAGGAGCCTGGGATATCGACACCTGGCTGATGAGCTGCCGGGTGCTCGGCCGCAAGGTGGAACATATGGTGTTGCGGGAGATCCTGGAGCACGCCCGGACGGCGGGCATAGGCAAGCTACGCGGCATCTACAAACCGACAGAACGTAACCAGTTGGTGGTTGACCACTACGCTAGACTCGGCTTTTCCAAAGTGGGGGAAGACGGTACGGGCATCACACGCTGGGAGTTGCTGGTCGAAGGAGCAATGCCCGAGAGCGCCCCCATGAAGGTGGCTTCGCAGGGATTTGCTACCGGCGCGGGGGCTTTGCCCGCATGACCCGACCGAATGCCGCGAATGCCGAGCGACCGAAGGAAGCGAAGTTGGAACGGCGAGATTGGATGTGGTTGCCCATCCTCAGCGTGCTGACCATTTGTCTCCTCGCCGGCTCTGTCGAATGGTACGCACGTCGAGTGTTTGCCAGGCTCCCCACGGCAGGGGAAAACTGCTTAGTGGTCAATGATCCGTCTGACGGAGCTCGGGGCATTCCCAATTGTGTAGTGCGGGAGAAAATTCCTGAGGGCCAGGTTATGGAATATCGGTTCAACAGCAGCGGATACCGCGACAATGCTGACTTCGGACCAAAGTCCGCAGACACCTACAGAATCGTGATGGTGGGAACCTCAGTCGCTGCGGGATTTCGGGTACCGCAGGAACAGACAGTCGCTGCGTTGCTGCCTGCGGACCTCTCGCAGCGGACCGGGCGGAAGGTCGAGGTTTATAACCAGGGCCTTCCCCTGCAAACCACGAACTCCATCGCTCGCCACCTCAATGACGCGATTGCGGCCAACCCTGACATGATTTTATGGATCGTGTCACCGTTGGACATATCCTATTCGGCGATGGCAGAGCGCAGAGATGCGGTGGGGCGCAGAGAGGGAGCCAATCCCCGAAATCCGGAGGCTGGGGATTGGTCCTCCATAAAAGCCGTCTTTGCCACAGAATCCTTCCAGACATCGATGGCCACCATCTTTAGCCACACCCGTACCGCGATATTGCTGAAGGACTTACTCTATGAGAGCCCGAGCCAGTATGTGCAGGCTGCTCTCATGGGGGCCGATTACAAGAAGGAGTTTTTGCAAAGTGGGTCAAGTGCGGAATGGCTCAGGGAATTAAAAGAGTTCGACAGCAGCGCAGCGGACATTGAAGGGCAGGCCCGGAAGGCGGGCATTCCTCTGGTGGCGGTGCTGGTGCCGGATCGCACACAAGCGGCCATGATTTCCATGATGGATGAATGTCCCAAAGGTTTCGATCCGTATAAGCTTGGCAGAGAATTGCGTTCCATCATTGTGAGCCACGGCGGAACTTACGTAGACATTCTTCCCCAGTTCCGCACAGTGCCCAATCCTCAACTGGGTTACTTCGCGATCGATGGGCATCCTAATGCCTACGGGCAAGCAATGATCGCCAGATTCCTGACTAACCAGCTGGCCGGTCTCCCTATTCCGGCAATGAGCGCTGCCGCCCAGCCGCAAGCTGGATTGCAGCCAAGACAATAGCATGGATAGTGCTTCTTTTTGGTTCGTGCTCTTTGGTCTAACCGCAGCGGCCGTTTCCAACTTCAGCCGCTCAAGTGTCTGGCGGTCGATCGTACTTTTCGTGGCAACCATTGTCTTTCTTGGACTTCTGGCCCATAGCCTGATCGTCTTTCTTCCCTTGATGGGCTTCCTTTTGTTCGGTTATGGTTGTCTTCTTCTGCTCGAGCACGGCTGGTCCCGGGCGCTCGCCTGGATTGTCACCGCCGTTGTCCTCATCTATATATGGCTTAAGAAGTACACGTTTCTTCCTGAAACAATATTCCTCCACCGGTTCTATCTCACCCTGGGCCTTTCCTACATTTTTTTTCGTGTCCTTCAGCTGTTGATTGACATGGGAGAGAACCGAGAGAAGCCGCACCTCAAGTTCGGTGCGTACCTGCTTTACACGCTTAACTTCACCACCTTTATTTCCGGACCCATCCAGCGCTACGACGAGTTCGCGCGTGATCAATTTGCCGCCGAACCAATCCCGCTGGGATCGCGCGTCGTTGGTCTGCAATTGGAACGGATCGTTCGCGGATTTTTCAAGGTCAACGTGCTCGCCATGCTATTCAATATGGTTCGCGTCGATGCGCTGGCGCAGATGTACCAGCCGCTGCCTGCCTCGCTCAAGCTCTATGCGGCCTTTCGGCTTTGCATCATCTATCCGCTCTTCCTCTACGCAAATTTCTCTGGCTACATTGACATCGTGATTTCCTTAGCGCGCCTCATGCGCGTGCGCCTGCCGGAAAACTTCGACCGGCCGTTCTCGGCTTCCTCGGTGATCGATTTCTGGAACCGGTGGCATATCACCCTCTCTAACTGGCTCAAGGCCTATGTCTTCAATCCGCTTCTGGTGGCACTGATGCGGCGCATCTCATCGCTAGCCGTTCAGCCGTTTCTTGCCGTCTTCTGTTTCTTTGTGACGTTTTTCCTGATCGGTCTGTGGCATGGGCGCACCTCGGAGTTCATCGTCTTCGGCGTGGTGACGGGTGGAGGCATGTCGATCAACAAGCTTTGGCAGATTGGCCTGGCGCGCGCTATGGGCCGCAAGGGTTATCGGGAGTTGGCGAAGCGTCCCATCTATGTGGCGTTTGGCCGCGGGCTTAATTACATCTGGTTCGCCTTTACACTCTTCTGGTTTTGGGGGGACTGGCGGCAGATCGACGCAATCTTCTCCGCGCTGCGTCCGGCGGAGTGGCTGGGGGTTTGGATGGCAGCCTGGCTGGCGGTGACAGTAACGTTGGCCATGTGGGAATGGCTGCGCGCCGCCCTGTTGTCGATCAGGACGACCTCGGGGCCGGTGCTGGTCAACCGCTATGCGCTGGTGGTCTATGCGTCTGTGCTGGGGCTGACGGCACTGGTGATCACAGTTCTGCTCAATCAGCCCGCTCCTCCGATTGTCTACAAGGCCTTTTAGTTCTCTATCCCTGCACAAGCTCAACCAGCAGATCGGCTTCGGTCATAAGCCAGGCAATCTCGCGCATCTGAAATGCCACGGCGGGAACGGGACCGCTCAGAAGAAAAGATCCGAGCCCGGTGAGATGCTCGATGGCCCCACGAATATCCGGCACCTGGTAGCAGATGTGATAGATCCCGCCGCCTTTCTTGAGAGTGCGGCCAATGGGAGAGTCAGGCCCAAGGGGGGCCACGAGTTCTAATACAGGGTCCCGGTCTCCTCGGTTCAAAAAGCAAACCGAGACTTTCTGGACAGGATCGTCAAATGGGCCCGAAGTCAATTCGTAGCCGAAAAGGTTTTCAAAAACCGGAATTGCTTGTTGTAGCTTCCGTACCGCAACCCCGAAGTGATGAAATTCGAATCCTTCCATGCAAATCAAGCTCCAGCATGCCCGGTGCTAAACACGAGTACACCAAGTCAGTAGTGTAGCTCGCGTCTCAAAATAATTTCCCTCAGCCTATTGTGTCCCACGTTGCGTGTCGATAACCCACTGGTAAGCATTCTGGGTTGTGTTGGGACATTGCGATGAAGAGAATATTAAAGCGGGTATCGTCCGTCGTCACCGGGCGGTCAGCGCCGCGTATTGGGGACCTGCAAAAGACCGCGGGTGCAACCATCATTTCACTCGTTACCGCCCTTTTGGTGGGATGCGGGTTGCAAATCAATGGCTCTTCTTCTCAAGGCAGTTCACCTGCGGGTGGAAGTAGCGGGCCTGTAGCAACTGGAGGGCAGACCATTCCGATCCCCGCCAGTTTCCAGGCGCTCACAGGCTGTGCCAATCCTAACACCGGGACCTCAAATGGCGACTGGGGCTTAGGGACATATCCGGTTTACACCGCCGTAGACAATACGGCACCCATGGTCGGGCTGCCAATATATACATCAAATTCGATCTTTTGGACATCGAGAGAAAACAAGCCAGGGCAATCCATACTGTTAGCCGGCGCTTTCACTGACGCTACAAAAAAGGTGAGAATCGCACCTATCCCCGCTGGAACCTCCGATTGGCAAAGCGTCGTCAAGAGCAGCACCAGTGTCATAGTCCCGATTCAGGAGGGCACCACGGGTCTCTCTTTCATCGTGCCTGCAAGTTTTCCGGCTGGTGTTTATGGGTTTCAGATTGAAGATCCATCGGCTTTACCTATTCTCGGCCTGGCAAATATACCGGTTCTGAATTGGGCAATTGGCGTTCCTTCTACCGTTGACCCGAGCGCTGCGCTGATGCATCAGGTCCACGATTGTAGCGTTGAGCCTGGAGAGACCCTGAGAGTCTTTGGCAAGAATTTCTTAGCGTCTGAGCAGATCATTCTGCAAGCAACGAGTGGTCTCTCCTATTCGCTGTCGCCCTCCAAGGCCGACAGCAATTCTTTCGCGGTTTCGATCCCCAGCAATCTTCCGCCCGCAACATACAATCTGTGGGTGGGCACAGCGCCGTGGAGCGATACGTCCAGTCCACCGGTTCAGATCACAGTTGTCCCATCCCCATCGTTCACGGTGCAATCTGTCGCCTGCTCTACGCTGGTCGGTGATGGAGCGACCGATAACACCAGCCGGCTTCAGTTATGCCTGGACTGGTATGCTCCGCTTATCGGCTCAAAGGAACTCGCGTATATAGCAATCCCCCAAGGCAACTTCGTGCTGACGAACGGGGTCACACCCCACTCTTTCGAAGTTCTTGTTGGATCTTCCCAGGGCTCAACCAACTTTCTTGGAAAACCTCCCGGGACCCCACCTTCCGCCTGGTTTACTGTTCCTCAATATTTCGGGATGACGAATATGTCACTGAATGCACCTGCGAACCCCAATCTGCTCCTGAGCGCGGGCACGACAACGGGAGACCCGCTGACCTCAGGCCATTTGTTCTTTGACAATGTGAACTTCGCTTCAACGACCGATGCGTCCGCAGGGCGTGAAACGATGTTCGACATAGGAGGCCCTGACATCCAGGTGTATGGCTCATCTTTTCTTTCCAACTCCAATCAAGATCTCGACCTTATGTTCGGGGACGGAGGCATCGTCAGCGGCAATAAAATCATTCTCAATAACTGGACCGGCCTGGCAATCGGTAACAGCCAAAACATTATCTTCGAAGGCAACGAGACCACGTCGCAAAACACTCCTGGCGAAGGGGATGGTCAGCACTCTGGTGGATCTGGCCTGAGTGTGGGCCGTAGCAATAATCAATATGGACCTTCGGCACTTTCTCGCAATATTTATGTTGGCTACAACAAGTTTGACAACATGGGTTCAAACGATCAACAGGTTATCACCAACGATGGAGATGGCGGGGCCTACATTGGGCCGGTCGCATCGAGCACGGCGACCACGGTGATCTTAGCGAGTGATCCCGCCTGGAACTGGATGGGAACAACGAATCCTGGAGCAGCAGCTATCGCGGTCATTTCCGGGACGGGCGTTGGACAATATTCATTCCTTAAAAGCTATAGCGGAAGGAACATAACGCCTGTAACCCCGTGGAAGGTCCCTCCAGATCAGACGTCTCTCGTCGTCATTACTCAATACGAGTTGAACATGACGATAGCTCACAACATGATTGCAAACACCCTTGGGGCCGGCATCGTCCTGGGTGACGCCCTGGAAGGCGTGGTAGAAGACAATCTCCTGACGAATGCCGGCATGGGAATTCTGATCTCTGCATTTGGCTCTTATGGCGGCCCAGCAGGATACGGTCCGGTGATGAACACTGACGTACTTCGTAACATCATCGCGGTTGGAGCAGGCACCTTCATTTGGCCGTCGGTGCACTGGAACACCGCCGGGATTGGCATCCAGGATATGCCTGGCTGCCTGGAATCAGGCCTCATGATCCGCGATAACGTAGTGCCCGGCATAGAAACCATCTACAACACGGACGGTGTCAACGGAGTGAATGCGAATCTCATCGAGCAAAATCAGGCATACTGGTTTCCCTCGTTTTATACGCCAGGCTTTCTGATACAAGACAATTCGCCTCCGCCGGCGTGAACAAGGCGCCGTCAACCTTGACGGAATCTGATTGGGCTGCTTGCCGGGTTGTGGATCAGTTCAGATGGGGTTCGGACGGCGTAGTTCCTTGGATAGCGACGGAGATTTCCGAACCGGAAAACCCAGGTCTCAAAAGCGAGACCTGGGCCACCCACTCGTACGCTAGAATCATGCCAGGACGAGAACCGGACTGGTGTCTAGGGGAGTACCGGTTCGGGGATGCACTTTTTGGATGCACGGGACCACATCGAGGAACTGCAGTCGCTCCGCGGCATCGCTGCCTTAATGGTGGCAATCTCTCATATGAGTAGTATCTACGTGCTTCCGTCCGGGCTGCGGATCACGATTGATTCTGTTTGCAATGCTCACGCGTGTGTCATCGTCTTCTTTGTGTTGAGCGGATACGTCCTAACCGGTTCGCTGATCCGCCGGGGCTTGTCGTGGTCGAGCGTAAAGGCCTTCTATGTTGGCCGGTTGTTCCGGCTATTTCCTGCGCTTTGGGTGGCAAGCGCGATCTCAGCTTTGTTTCTTTTGCTGTTCCCAGAGCTGACGATTCGCCCTGCTCTCAGCTTTTGGTTTTATCTTTTTCTCCATCCGTTTCCTTCTCTGACGCAATTGATTTTGTCGGCTCTGGCCATCGATAAATCGCTCATTATGCCTGTTTGGACCATTTTTATTGAACTCATGGGCTCGGCGATCATGCCGGTCATGGTAGCCGTCGCCTTAGCCAAGGCACGGCTTTTCAGCTGGATCGTCTTAGGGATGGGACTGGCGGCGTATCTGCTGGCTCACGCACCCCACCGTCTTGATTCTCTTTCGTACATGTTTGATTTTGCGCTAGGAGTGTGGCTGGCTTCACGAAGATGGCAATTCTTCGACGGCAGGTCGTTGCCGACGCTTCTTGGTTCCGTCTTCACGCTCATATTTTTTCGTTTCGCCTACCTCGCAATCCGCAACGGCCACGCGACGCCACTGTTCTTTGGTTATGACGATCCGGCACCCATGCTGATCGAAGGTTTAGCGGCTTTCTTTTTAGTGGGCGCACTTGCCTCGGAGCACGGCCGTATCCGGGCCCTGCGGAGCCGATGGGCTATTTCGCTGGGCAACGCATCTTATAGCCTTTATCTGATCCATTTCCCGGTTGCGATTCTTCTGGCCAAGACTTTGAGCCGCGTATTTACTAATGAGACAAATGCGATCGCCGCTACGGCAATATTGATGGCAGCCGGTCTTACGATCTCGTTAGGCCTGGCTTCCTGCATGTACCGTTTCGTAGAACTACCGTCGATAGCCCTTGGAAAGAGGGTCTCGAGCCAGCTTGTGTCAAGCCATGCACCCATGAACGTCTAATCGTGGCGTTGGAACGAAAGAGGCCGGACCGAGTGCGTGAGGCGAGGCATTACTATTCAGGTGATGGCAAAAGCGCTGTACAAGGAACGCCAGGGCCTGCAGCCTTCGCAGGAGAGAGGCGCGGTCCGCAGACAACCCAGCCGAAACCATCAGTTTGACCTGCTTCGTATTATCTTTGCAACCCTGGTGTTGCTGTCGCATGCTCCGGAGATTACCGATGGCAACGCATCGCGTGAGCTCTTTAATCGCCTCACGGGCGCCCCGATGACGTTCGGTACGGTCGGTGTTGACGGGTTCTTTCTGTTAAGCGGTTATCTGATCGTCCAGAGCTGGCTTGCAAATCCCGAGCTTCTTAATTTTCTACGTAAACGTGTTCTGCGCATCGTACCCGGCTATCTGGTCGCGGTCGTCCTCAGCACTCTCGCCGTTGGCCTGCTTGCTCCCGGGGTCCCTCATTTCTTTGGCGATCTCGATGTGCATTTTGTCAGGAGTGTCGCGCTCCTGAGTTCGCCCATGACCCCACCGGTCTTTCCCAGTCGCCCATACGCGGTGGTGAACGGCGCGATGTACACCATCGCTTACGAGTTCCGATGCTACCTGCTGGTGGCGCTGCTGGGGCTGTGCGGGTTAGTCCGGAGGCCCATTGTCGTCCTGGCAATCACCCTACTGCTGCTCTTTTCGCTTTTTTATGCCGCGCCTTTTGAACGGATGCACTGGCCGAGGCACGTGGAAGCTCTCATCGGTCAACCCACGTACGTCTTCCGTCTGACCGCGGTCTATCTGGCCGGCTGTTGTTTCTATTTGTTTCGCAAGCGGATTGCTTTTCGCCCAAGGTTTGCGCTTGCGGCGACGATCCTGATGATCGCTTCGTTTGTCTTCGCTCCCTCCAGGGGTGAGTTGGCCATGGTGCTGTGTGCCGGGTATCTGATGTTCTACCTCGGGCAGATACAACTGACCGGGTTGTCAGCAATGGCCAGGCTGCCAGACATCTCCTACGGAATTTATCTCTACGGATGGCCCGTCGAGAGTCTGTGGATCTGGTTTTCTCGTGGATCGCCCTGGGTTGCCTTTCTTGGTTCCACTGTCATTTGTTTTGGACTTGGATGGTTGAGCTGGCACTTCGTCGAGCGTCCTGCACTTTCATTGAAGAGAAGGGCTTCCGCTCCGTTGCCCGCTGCTTAAGAGGCTGAAGTTCAAGATCGCGGTAGAGAGAGCCGCATGCAGATCATCAAAGCCACGTGTCTCGACAGGAAATCCGGGGGAGCGTAGTGGAGGGACCTGCGGTACTGTTCCCGGGAATCACACACCCTCTTTTGCCCGGGCATTGCAACATCAAGAGTTCTCGCGGATTTAAGAAACCCGCTCCAAGAAGCAGGACCCTGGGTTGAAGTACTATAGGGACAATCCAACAATCACGGGTGCCCGCCGCTTGTCCTTTGCACTGATGAAACCGAAAAGCGGCGATTTCTGGTCCGTCAAAAATGCGGTTCCGTGGCTCATCCTCGGTACGTTCGCTGTTTTCTGGTTGAGTTTTTTTGCTCTCACGTCGCCCTTGCCGGGTGGGACCGACGTCTTCGTCTTTCGCGACGCGGGTTGCAATTGGGCCGGCGGGGACGGTCTTGTGGCCGCATCCGTGCCCCATTCAAATACCGCTCGTCCCTTGCCCTTTGCCAGCTATACGCCGGGAACTCCTCTGCTCTTCGGCGTGGTTGCGTCTGTTTTCGGCTGCTCCGGTATGGTTGACACCTTCTACAACCTTGCATGGGCGACGATTGCCGTCTTGCTGCTCTACCGCTGCTTTAGCCTGGCAGTCGCCGATGAAAAACAGCGAGCTTGCGCAGCGGTGCTGCTGGGAGCGGTTCTGCCCACGGGGATGATCGCGTCCGAAACTGATCGTCCGGAGATGCCGGCGTTCTGTGTGTTAACCGCCATACTTCTCCTATGGCACCGCACGTCGTCTACTGTGGCCAGGTCATTACTCCTGGGCTGCACCGGCCTCGTGTTTCTGATTCACCCATTCGCAGGAATCGCCGGTTGGCTACTGCTCGCGTTCCTGCTCGTATTCGGTGACGGATGGTCTCGCCCAAAGAAGGAAGGGCTGCCAGTGATGCTGGCGGGAAGCGCGGTCTATGCCCTGATTCTCGCCCTCTGGGTGCTATCGATGTGGTGGCAGGACCATACCGCGCTCCATCGCTTTCTTCAACATGCCGCGGGTCAAGGCACGGGAGCGGGAGTCGTTCTCCATGGCGCGAAAACCGCGTCTTCGGCTTCCAGTCCCAGGGTCCAAAATGGATATGCAGTTGCTTTTCGCCACCTCTTTAACCTCGGTTATCCGGCCTCGGCCGCCTTGGCCATCGGCCTAATCGTCTCGGCTATCCTGGTCGCGCTGTACGCCTTCAGGGGACCAGAGCGGAGACATCTCCGGCTTCAGTGCGCCCTGCTGCTGCTCGTGCTGTTGATTTTCCCCTTCGCCGTTTTCCCCGCACAGGCAAACTATCTCGGCATCTCGCGCGCGCTTCTGCTTGCCGTCCTCTTCATCGGTGGGTTTCCTCTCGCCACCGCATTGCGCGGATCGAGAGCGCCCCTGTTTCTCATCCTGATAGCCTTCGCGGTCACTGCGCCCTGGGCCGGATTGGAGATGTTGCAGACTGTCGAGGCCCGTGCCTCGTATCGTAATGAGCAGCACCAAGCCGCACGCGTCCGCCTTTTCTTCGAGCAGCGCGGCGTGCATAATCCCGCGCTGCTGGTAGATTCGGGACACTACTTTCTATATAAACCTTACTTTCCCAATCTCTACAATCCCGACTACCTCGAACCCGGTGCTTCGATCGACCCGTATCAAGGGCTGATTCTTTGTTACTCCGGCTCACTTGTCTCCTCCCGGGCACAGCTTCGCCCCTCCACCGGGCCTGCAGCGAACCAGTGGAACCTGATAGACGGCGGCGAGGATGTTGTGCGCGTCACACTTTTCGCCCACCCGATCATGCGACGTAACTGGACCTGGATGTGCGACGCGTACGCGCGCAAATGAAGGGCCCATTGGCACCATGAATTCCTGCGGCCATCCAAGGGAGTACGAATCACCAGGAGCATGCCTGCAGGTACTTATAATGAAGAGGGATGCTGAATAGGAAGAAAGTGGTCGTAGTCTTGCCCGCCTACAATGCCGCGAAGACCCTGCGGCGCACGGTGGAGGAGATTCCGCGCGAGATTGTGGATGAGGTGATCCTGACCGATGACGCCAGCCGCGACCACACCTCCGAGCTTGCGCTGGAGCTGGGCTTGATCACGATCCGGCACGATCACAACCGGGGCTACGGCGGGAACCAGAAGACCTGCTACATGGCTGCCCTGGCCCGAGGCGCTGACATTGTGGTGATGCTGCATCCCGACTACCAGTACACCCCGAAGCTGGTTTCCGCCATGGCCTCGATGATTGCTTACGGGGAATATGACGCTGTTCTGGCCTCACGCATCCTGGGCCGGGGAGCGCTCCAGGGAGGCATGCCACTCTACAAGTACATCGCCAACCGCGGGCTGACGTTCATTGAAAATATTCTGATTGCCCACAAGATGTCGGAATATCACAGCGGCTATCGCGCCTGGAGCCGCGAGTTACTGCAGCGGCTGCCGCTGTTGAGTTGCTCCGATGATTTCGTTTTCGACAATCAGATGATTGTGCAGGCGCTTTATTTCGGTTTCCGGGTGGGCGAGATTTCCTGCCCGACGAAGTATTTCAAAGAGGCCTCGTCTATCAATTTCCGGCGAAGCGTGACCTACGGTTTTGGCGTCCTGGGCACCGCCCTCGACTTACGGTTGAAGCGCTGGGGCCTGGCAAAACCTGCCTTCCTGGCAGACGTGCCTTTCGAGAGGCTTCCTCCGCAAGGTTCAGCCCCCCCCATTTCGAATACTCTCGGCTGAGATGACAGAAGCCCAAATGGAAGCATCCCGGGGATCCGACATCTCGCGCACAGCGCGAACGATGGGGCACCCAAAATGGGGATCTGCAATTTATGTTCTGGCTCTGCTGATCTCCCTTTCTACCTGGTTTATAGTCATCCGCGCTCCGCTCTGGCTGGACGAGACGGTTTCGCTCTTCCTGATTAAAGGCGGCTTCGCCGGGATCATGGCGAGGCAGGTGTGGCCCGACGCGCCGGCGTACTCGTGCCTGCTCTGGCTATGGACCAAAGTCATGGGCACGGGCGAGATCATGCTCCGCGTCTCGTCCGTGCTTCCCATGCTGGCAGCGGTTTACCTGCTATACCTGGCGGCGCGGGAGTTGTTCGACCGGGACGTAGCGATCATTGCCGCCATCGTCTTCAGTCTGCATCCGATTATTATTTTTGCGGCGATCGACATTCGCCCCTACGCCTTTGCAGCCCTGACCATCAACGCGACAATCCTAGCCCTGGTTCATTTACGGCACAACGACTCGAATTGGCTAGCGGCTGTGTTCGGGCTGCTGGCAGGCGGCATCGTAGAGTTTCAATTGCTGTTCGCGGCTGTCCTGCCGGCTCTTGCTCTCTGTTTCATTGTGCCCAAGCTGGACAACCGGAGGGCCCTCTGGCGGCAGCTCAGCATCGCGCTGGTGGTGTTTGCCATCGCGTGCCTCCCCGCCATTCCCCGGCTGGAGTACATGATGCACACCAGCGGCACGCATGTTTTTTCTGAGGCGCCGCGGCTGGTCCAACTGCTTTCGACCATCAGCATTCGTGGATTCGGGATTGTCCTGGTGGTCTTCGTTCTGGTGGCAGCCTACAGAAAATGCCTGCATGTAAAGCCGGATAGTTGGACTCTTCTGCTGTGTACTTCGCTGGCGCTGGTCCCGCTGGTGATCTTGTTTGTTCTGAGCGTGGGCACGTCGATCCATGTTTTTGTGCCCCGCTACCGGCTGGGTGCGGTGCCTGGGATCGCACTCTGCTGGGCTTTGGTGGTCAGCTGGATGGATTCCCGTACCCTGCGAGTGCTGTTCGCGAGCGCTCTGGTGGTGGTAGCAGCCTGCGTCTGCTTCACCTCGGCATCATTTCATCGGCATATGTACAGCTGGAAAGATGCCCTGGCGGTGGCGGAGAAGAATGCTTCCGCGGACAACGCGCCAGTGTTGATCTGCAGCGATATTCCCGAAGCCGATTACATGCGCATGCCGGTGGGTTCGGCGATTGAGCAGAGCGGGATTTTGCCACCGTTGAGCTACTACAAGCTCACCGTGCCGGTGACACCGCTTCCGCGGAGCCTGAATGCGGAGGCGTTGCGGGCTGGCTCGGAGTTTCTGCAGCAACAATCCCAACGCCATGAACGTTTTCTGGCGCTTGCGTTTGTCGAGTCGTATGCGACACTCGAATGGCTTCGAAACCAGGCTGCGGGAACTTTCAACGTTCGCGACTTGGGAGCATTTGACGGAGTCAGGGTGTTGGAATTTGCGCCGCGCGGCAGCCGGCCAGGTCCGTCAAGCTAACTCCGGGATGGTTTGTGTGCCATCATTTGGCGGGAGTCAGGCTGACCAGGTATAAGTTGGAGTCCACGTAGGGAAGCGGATAGTCACCTAGCCAGGTAAGCTGAGCGCCATCGTCATGCAGTTTGCGCAATACCCATTCTTCGGGGGAATCATACGTGGCCAAAACCAAAAACTCGCGGTGCTCGCGAACAAAGTCGGTGTAGGAAAGAACGCTGGCAGAGATTGGGAAATAGGGCTTCATCCCGTCGCCCCATCCCCGATCCTCGAAAAGATTGGTATGCGTGTAGCTCATAGCTTCAGAACGGTCTTTGAGAAAGTAAAGGCGCGAGAGAAAATCCGGCTTTTCATAATGGTTCATCTCAAAAAACGTCACGCCACCGGCATCCACCAGGGGTAGGTCAGGACGGACTCCAGCGATGGCGGAGGCGTCTTGAACAGTGGGAGTAGAGGATGGCAGCCACACATCAGTTCTGACACAGAACACCAATAGAACCGCTGCCGCGGCATATCCTGCATACCGGTTGCGGTCCAGTCGAAGACCGAGCAGGATAGCCATGCCGATGTAAATCGCAGCCCATGTCGTGATGGCGTAGCGATCCCAAAATGCTCCGTGCCTCCGCATCAGGGCTAAATTTAACAGGATCGGATTGAGGAGTATTGCGCCAAAAAGAACCTTCTCTTCGGGGCGCCATCCGCGTGCCGATCCGATGCGGGGTTTCCCTCGAGGCACTATCAACGCCGCACAGACGGCCAGGAACAAAGCTACGCTGATAATTTTTATGGTATCGAAGTAGAAGAAAACAATCCTGCCGAGTGAGGCCTGGAACTCAAAAGGGAAGTAAAGCGACCCGTACCCCCGAAGGAGCGGAATGTAGAGGGTCATCGCAGCTGCCGGTACCAATAGCGCGGCCCATAGGGCAAAATCCGTTTTGCGGGTGCGCAAAAATCTGACCAGCTCGGCAGCGAGAAAGGGAAATAGAGAAACTGGGGCTAAAACGTGCGCGCTCAGCATCCCTAAATTCGAGAGAGCGGCACCCCATAATGCAAGACGACGCTTTTCTGAGGTCGTTGCAATGTCCCAGCAAAGCAAGAGAGCTGAGAACGACATCATTAACAGGGCGTACGGTCTTGCCTCCGTGGCATATTGGAAAGTTGGGCCTGACCACAGGATGAGCACTGCGGCGGCGGCGTATGAGATTCCCGCCTTGCGGCGCGCAAAAAAGAAGAGCGCCATGCTCCCGACGTAGAACTCCAACATGGAAGGAAAGCGAAGGCCAAACGGGCTCTGTCCAAAAAGCTCCATGGAAAAGCGACTGAGCAGATACCCCGCAGGAGGCTGGAAATCAAATCTGCGGATTAGCTGCCAAAGCAGCGGTATCGTTCTTGCCTTGGCAAGGTCTAGCGTGAACAGCTCATCGAACCATACGAACCGGCGATTAGCCTCCAGGACCGCTACTACGTACAGCAGAGTCAAGGCTGCGAGCACAGTCCAAAGCTCGTAACTCGATTCCGATCGTGCTCGCACTTCGGATTTCTGCCCCACTGGACGGGTAGAGACTGGAAGAGAAACCATTCGAGGTGGCAACAGTTTAGCATCGCCCCGGCTCCGATCGAACGAATTCCCCGACCGCCTTGAACCTGGGGACAGGCAGGGGAACTCCTTCTCAGGGTTGGTAGTAACCCGAATACCAATCGATGTAGGCGTTACTCCTCAGAGCACATGCCTTTCCATGTATCGCAACCGCCCAACTCGTCATGTAAACTCTGTATGCATGGATGGCAGACCCCCCGGTGTCATCGAACTGGCCGATGCAACAGGTCTGGTCCAACGAGCCAAACTTCGCTTACTGGAAATGCACTACCAGAGTAAGGTTGGGCACATTGGCGGCAACCTGAGCGCGCTCGATACCCTCATCAGCCTTTACCACTTCTGCCTGGGGCCGAACGACAAATTTGTTTTGTCGAAGGGGCATTCGGCGGGAGCGCTCTACGTGACGCTATGGACGATGGGCCTGTTGAGCGACGACGATCTTCGCCGCTTCCACGGTGAGGGGACGCGGCTGAGCGGCCATCCGCCTTTGAGCGGGATTGCGGAAATCATCTTCGCTACCGGCAGTCTTGGCCACGGTCTTAGCCTGGCGGCCGGGCTGGCTTTGGGCAAGAAACTGCTTCAAGAGAGCGGCCGGGTTTTTTGCTTGATGTCGGATGGCGAATGGAATGAGGGATCCTGCTGGGAAGCTCTCATATTTCTGGCTCACCAGAAATTAGACAACCTGACGTTTATTGTGGATCTGAACGGAATGCAGGGTTTCGGTTCCACCAAGCAGGTTGCCAACCTCGACTCGCTGGCGGATAAGTTCCGCGCCTTTGGCGTAACCACAGTGGAGGTCGACGGTCACGACGTGCCCAGCATTTGTTCTGCGCTGGCATTGAGGCAGGGGCCGTTGGCCATCGTGGCCAATACCAGGAAAGGCTGCGGCGTATCTTTCATGGAAAACCAGATGGCCTGGCATTACCTTCCGATGAGCGAAGAACAGTATCAGCAAGCGGTGCGCGAGGTGGTGGAATGCGGCAAGCTTTCTGCAACAGTCTAGTGCAGCAGGCATTTTTGCCGAATTTTGTTTTCCTCACTGGAGACCTTGGCTTCAAAGCCCTGGAACCGCTGCAGGATGCCATGGGTCCGCGCTTCATCAACGCCGGGGTGGCAGAGCAGAACATGGTCTCGGTGGCGGCCGGCCTGGCGCGCAGCGGCTTGCGGCCTTGGACCTACAGCATTGCTCCCTTCCTCTACGCCCGTCCATTCGAGCAAATTCGCAATGATGTTTGTTTTCATCATCTGCCTGTGATCCTGGTCGGCAACGGTGGTGGATATGGCTACGGGGTAATGGGCAGTTCCCACCATGCGCTGGAGGACTACGGCTGCCTGCTTACGCTCCCCCACATGCGCGCATTTATCCCCGCCTTCGATTCCGATGTAAGCACCATGATTCCGATGCTGATGCAGTGTGACGGGCCGGTTTACCTACGGCTGGGATTGTCGGAAGAGCCCAAAGGGTGGCCTGTTCCCGAGTATGCTCCGTGGCGCAAGCTGCTGAGCGGCAATGGTTCGGTGCTGGCCGGGGTGGGACCGTTAGTGGGTGGCCTGCTGACCGCGCTCGAACAATTGAAGGAAGATGTACGCCCAGAGGTCTGGCTGGTGACCGAATTGCCGATCACCGACGTTCCAGCAGCGTTTATGGAGAGCGTGCGCCGAACTCGCCGGTTGTTGGTAGTGGAAGAGCACACCGTGCACGGCGGGTTTGGCCAAATGCTTGCCCATCACCTGACAGCTGCCGGCGCTGCTCTCGATTCCTTCACCCACAAACATGCTTTGGGATATGTCTCCGGTTTATATGGGTCGCAAAAGTTCCACCGCGCGGAATGCGGTCTTGATGCAGCATCCATTGTCGCTGCGGTTTCGGTGCAATGACCTCACCCCAAACCAACCTGTTCCACGAGGCCGGTTCCAGCAATATCCGTCAGCTCCAGGGTCCTATCCTGGTACTGGGGGCGAGTGGGTTTATCGGCGCCAACCTGTTGCGCACGCTCCTGGAACACCGTGAGGATGTTTACGGAACAGCGACGCGGCTTCCCGCCTGGCGGCTCGAGGGCCTGCCCCGCGAGCACGTCCTGGTCACCGATCTGCTGATCGATTCCAACCTCGATGCGATGCTTGAAGAGGTAAAGCCGCGAACCATTTTCGACTGCATCGCTTATGGCGCCTACTCGTTCGAGACCGACCGTGAGCTGATCTATCGGACCAACTTCAATTTGATATCCCGATTACTGGGCCGGCTCGATCCGCGGAACCTTTCCTGTTACGTGCACGCCGGCAGTTCCTCGGAATACGGAGACAATGCCTCCGGACCACAAGAGGACGAAGTGCCTGCACCGAACAGCCACTACTCGGTCTCAAAAGTGGCTGCTGCCAGCCTGATCAACTACCTGGGGAAGAAGAAGGGTTTGCCCTGCGCAAACCTTCGCCTGTATTCAGCGTATGGACCGTTGGAGGACTCCTCTCGATTGATCCCGAATATCGTTCATTTTGGAGCCGCGGGTGGTTATCCGGAATTGGTGGATCCGAGAGTGTCACGGGACTTTATCTATGTCGACGACGTGGTGCACGCGTTCGTGGACGTAGGTCTGAAACTGAGCGAAGCGGACTATGGCGAATCGTTCAACATAGGTACGGGCCGGAAGACCACCATTGGCGATATTGTCTCCGTCTCGCAAAAACTTTTTGATATTCGCCAGGATCCTGTGTTCAGTATGCCGAATCGCGAATGGGATCTGACCGATTGGTTTTCTGATATCAGCAAGGTGCAGGAGCGGATCGGATGGGCGCCCCGCATCCCACTCGAAGAAGGGTTAAAGCGCACCGCGGAGTGGTATCACTCGCTGCCGGATAAGGCCGCATATTTGCAGTCGTCCAAGCGATTTGGACTGGACACCAAACACAGCGTGTCGGCGATCATCGCTTGCTACAAGGACGGACAGGCGATACCGATCATGTACGAGCGCTTGAAAAAGACCTTCACCGGGTTGAATGTCGATCACGAGATCATCTTCGTCAACGATTGCAGTCCGGACGATTCAGAGGAAGTGATCCGGTCGATTTCGCGCAATGACCGGCGGGTGCTGGGGATTTCGCACTCGCGGAACTTTGGTTCGCAGGCCGCCTTTCGCAGCGGAATGGAGATTGCCACCAAGAACTCGTGCGTTCTGCTGGACGGCGATCTGCAGGATCCACCGGAGTTGATTGAACAATTTGTGGGTAAATGGCGCGAGGGGTTTGACGTTGTGTATGGCCGCCGGGTAAAGAGGGAAGCTCCTCTGCCAATGCAAATTGCCTACAAGCTGTTCTATTGGCTTTTTGACATGTTTTCGTATATCAAGATTCCGCGCGATGCCGGCGACTTTTCGCTCGTCGATCGGCGGGTGGTGGAGGCGATGCTTCGGTTTCCCGAGCGTGATCTTTTTCTGCGGGGAGTTCGCGCCTATGCCGGCTTTCGACAGATCGGGATCGACTATGTGCGGCCGGAACGTATGTTTGGGCGTACGACGAACAGTCTTTTGAAGAACCTGGGTTGGGCCAAGAAGGGGATCCTTTCGTTCAGCTATGTTCCCCTCGACATCATGAGCAGCTCGGCGATTATCCTTTGTGGCATTTCGTTGTTGATGATCCTGGGACAATTGCTGGCGAAGTTGCTTTTCCCTCAGCTCGCTCCCAGGGGCTTCGCAACCTTAATCGTCCTGATCGTGTTTTTCGGATCGCTGAACGTGCTGGCGGTCAGCGTGGCCGGGGAGTACATTGCGAAAATCTTTGAAGAGGTCAAGCAGCGCCCCCACTTCATTCGCCGCAGCATCATCAGGGATGGAGAAGTCCGATTGGCGGCAAAAGAGAGTTGATGAAAGGCAGCAGCAGATCATTATTCGCAGAGCAGGCCCTGCCGGCATTCAAGCACCGCAGCAACATGGTGGATGCCACTTCGGAGACCTGGCGGCCGCAGCTTTTTGCTGCGACAAACACGAGGCTTTCTCTGTTTCTCGCTGCCGTTCGCCGATTTTTCGACATCCAGGCGGGGTCTGCGTGGCGTGACCTGAGCACGGTGCTTCCCTTGCTCAGGGGGACTGTGCTCGACGTCGGATGCGGAGCGCAGCCCTTCCGGTCATTGGTGAATCCGAAGGCCACTTACCTGGGGATCGATACGGATGGGGCCAAAGCTCATTTCGGTTACGAGATGCCCAATACAACCTACTTCTCGGGTGATGTTTGGCCGGTTGCAGATTCATCGGTGGACGTGGTGTTGTGCACTGAGACCCTGGAGCACGTGCTGGAGACGCGGCGTTTTCTGGCCGAAGCTGAGCGCTGCCTGACCCCTGGGGGAACGCTGCTGTTAACTATTCCCTTTGCCGCGCGGTGGCATTTTATTCCTTATGATTACTGGCGCTTTACACCCTCCAGCCTCAATCACGTGCTCACGGCAGCAGGCTTTGACAGCGTTCGCGTCTACGCCCGGGGAAACGCTGTCACCGTTGCCTGCTATAAGGTCATGACACTTCTTCTGCTGCTGTTGATGCCACAAACCGCCTCGAAGATTACTGGTCTGCTGCTGCGGTTGGTAGGCCTGGTGTTTTTGCCTTTGTTTCTCACCATTGCGTTGGTGGCGAATATCTCTCTCAGCTATGGAGGAGATGACTGTCTGGGCTATACCGCGTTTGCGGTTCGCACTAGCCAGACCGGGTGAGTGGCTCAGAGCGCAATCATCGGCTTCTGCCCTACCACGGCCAAGTTACCGGCGGGAAGAGACAGCAAGAGCTTTCCGATGCCAGAAAGCTCTGCCAGCCGCCTCATGGCTGACTTGACTGGCCGGGGAACGGGAAACAGCTTGAGCCAGTAGTCCACCGGATATCGGTTTTGTACCGAACTCACCTTGATTGCACCGAATCCAACATTTCGCAGAAGTGCGGTGCTTGTGCGGCTATCAAAGAGCTGCAGGTGCTCGATGTCGAAGATGGGTGACTTGGTGCCCATCAGCCGGGCGGAGAATGCGCGACGATCATGCGCGACCACGAAGAACAGGCCTCCTGGCTTCAACAATGCAAGTGCATCCCTGGTTATCTTCACTGGATCCCAAACATGCTCGATGACCTGGAAACAGGTGATGAGATCGAGGCTTTCCGCAGCAAACTGCTCGGCGGCGAAAATGCCGCATTTGAGATAGCCTCGAATCGCCGGGTTGGCAGCCTCAATCGGGGCTATCGATGGTTCGACGCCAACGACATCCTCAAACCCTAACCCCAAAAGTTCCTCTACAAAGGCGCCGTCGCCTGCACCAATATCCAGGGCACTTCTTCGGCTCGGTAGTGCGCTCAGGTGAGGATCGAGCAGCACGCGATAGGTGGTTGCGGCTAACCGGGATTCTGCACCGCTATCAAACGATGCCTCTTTGTAAGCGTCTGCCAGGGTTTCCGGACGGAGCACCGGATTAGCATAAAGCATCCCGCATAAATTGCACTCGACCATCCTGGAGTGCATGTATTCGGGCAGCTTGCGAGAGGCGAATGCGGAGTCTGTCAGCCTGCCCTCATCAATCGTTGCTTCCGCCCGGACTTGGAAATCATCGGCGCCGCAGAGAGGACATGCCCGCGGGATAAATTCGAGCTTCATTTGTACCCTCTCGTCAAAGCCCTATCAGAGAATAATCTCTTCCTCGGAGTGTACGTGATGCGAGGGAGCGCGATGAACATGAGACGACACCAGTAATTGTCTGCAAGCCGCATCCTCGGCCCAAGACTGATTTCCCGCAACCCTTATACTCGAAGAACGATGGCGAGCGGCGCGGAGAGTAGCCAATTTAACTCTTACAAATTGAGTTGGGGCGCCATAGCCGGGATTGCCTTGTTCTCGGTCTTATACTTTGCAGACATTTGTCTCAAAGCCAGTCGAAAGTGTTTTTGGTTCGACGAGCTCTTTACAATCTACCTTTGTCGCCTGCCCAGTTTCAGAGCCACCTGGACGGCGGTCCAACATGGAGCTGATTTCAATCCGCCAATGCTCTACCTGCTCACACGAGGTGTGCAGCGGCTCTTTGGCGAAGGATTGATTGCGACACGCTTACCGGCAATGGTTGGTTTCTGGGTCTTCAGCGTCTGCCTTTTCCTTTTCGTTTCTAGAAGGGCAGGAGTGGTCTCGGGGTTTATCTCGGGCATGTTTCCATTCTTTACTCTTGCTCAGTACTACGCCTACGAAGCCAGAGCACATGCGATCGTGCTAGGTTGGTGCGGACTGACACTTGTTTGCTGGCAGAGAACCGGAGAAGAACGGGGTAAATCGAAGTACCTCTGGCTGGCTGGATTCGGCGTTTGTCTATTAGGCGCTCTACTGACCCACGTGTATGCCGTCTACGTCATTTTACCGTTTGCGCTCGTCGAACTGTATAACCTGGTTCACAGGCGGCCCAATTGGGGCATCCTCGCCACCATGGCGTCTACTTTCATTTTCGTCGTTCTGATCGTATATCTGCCACTATTCCGGATGTATCGAGCCAGCGTACCTTCGAGCTTCCGTGGCAGTTCCCACGACCTGCTTGAGCGCTTCCTGGAGAACACGCTGGGACCTGCCATATTCGTTCTTCTGTTGGCATTGTTTCTATTCGCCCTGGATGCGTTGAGGCCCATTCGGCTTGTCAATCACGCAACGCATATTCCAAAGCGGGAGATGTTGGTGGCGGCGGTCCTGGCCTGTGTTCCTCTGGTTGCTCTGATCGGATCGAAGATCAGCCACGGCCCTTTTATTGAGCGCTACTTCCTGGTGAGCATTGCCGGTTATGCCATGGCGCTCGGCTTCGCTAGTTTCCGTGTTCAGCGCGAGTCATGGACGGCAAAGGCCTTAGCAGGATGCCTGCTCTTCCTCATGATCGCAGATCTGGGAACAACAGCTTATTTGAAGAATAGACTTGTCCTCAGCGAACCAAGCAGCGGAATTCTTTTAAGCACCAGCCCGTCTCGACCTCTCGCACTGTACGATACGATTTTCTCGGACAAGAAGAGTCTGGATATTTTGGTCCTCCCCGCCCTGGATTATCTTTATTTATTCAGGTACGCTCCACCCTCAGTCGCTTCACACCTCTACTTCGCGGCCGAACCAGACGATCTGTTTCTGAAAGCCTTCGGTAGACTCGCCGGGCGGGCGCAGGTGAATTTGCGGGCGTCGGAACTGGGCCCGTTTCTCGCCACGCACGATAAATTTCTCATTTATGAAGACGGGAAATTTGACCAATCGGATATGGTTCAGGCGATTTTAAATGATGGCTATGGACTGAAGTCTGTTCAAACCGATGCGGTGGGGACCGCATATGAGTTTGCCAAGTAACGCTCGGCGCAGCCGAATGCAATCGACAAGTTTTCGGCAACGTGCCGCAGTCATGTTGCTTCAAGAAGAACGCGCAGTAACGGCGAACCGCTCCCGCAGTTTACAATTCGACCATCGGCCCATTTATCCAAATGAGGCAATCAGGAGTTCATGCGGAAACTGAAAAAGATTGTCATCATCGGGGGTTGCGGCCATGTGGGTCTCCCTCTGGGGATTGTCTTTGCCAATTGCGGGCTGGATGTGGTTCTTCTCGATCGCGATCAAGGCAAAATAGACACTGTCAACGCCGGCCAAATGCCATTTATGGAGACCAATGCCCTGGAACAGCTGGGGCGCGTTGTGGGCAAGAAGTTGATCGCTACTGCAGATCCTACCTGTCTGCATGATTCGGATGCGGCGATCGCGGTCCTTGGCACCCCGGTGGACGAACATCTCAACCCTACCGTCACGGACCTATACCAGAGTATCGACGAAGTCATTGCCCGCATGCCGGAAAACGCTCTCCTGGTGCTGCGCAGCACTGTCTACCCCGGTGTCACCAAGCTGGTCTACGAGCGCCTACAGGCTTCGGGACGCAAGATTTTGTTGTCTTTTTGCCCGGAAAGAATCGCCGAGGGCAAAGCGATGGAAGAGATTCGGACCTTGCCGCAGATTATCTCGGCTTTTGATGCCGATTCCCTGGCCCGCGTGCGGGAGTTGTTTTCGATCATTAATGAAGATCTGATCGAGCTCTCACCTCTGGAGGCGGAGCTGGCCAAGCTGTTCACGAATAGCTGGCGTTACATGAATTTTGCTATTTCCAACCAGTTCTACGTGCTCGCCGAGACTTACGGGCTGGACTTCCAGCGCATCTACGGCGCGGTGACCCATCGCTACCCACGCATGAAGAGTTTCGCAAAAGCGGGTTTCGCGGCCGGCCCATGTCTTTTAAAAGACACGCTGCAGTTGTCAGCGTTCTCCGGCAACAATTTTTTCCTGGGACATTCGGCCATGCTGGTCAACGAGGGGCTACCCAACTTCGTGGTGAACCAACTACGCCAACAGCAAAATCTTCGCGATAAGGTGGTCGCTGTTCTAGGGATGGCGTTCAAAGGCGAATCCGATGACAAGCGGGAGAGCCTTTCCTACAAGCTGCGCAAGCTGCTTATGGTGGAAGCGAAGGAAGTGCTCTGCACCGACCCCTACGTGCCCGACCCCAAGCTTGTTCCGCTGGGAGAGGCCTTGCGGCGTGCAGACGTCATCATTCTGGGAGCACCGCACGCGGCCTACCGCGATCTTCCTATTGCCAGCGATAAGGTGGTTGTGGATGTCTGGGGCTTCTGGCCCAACCGGCATCAAACTGCTAAAGGGGGGCAGATCGCATCGTGAAAGTACTGGTTACTGGCGCTTCCGGCTTTATCTGTGGATACCTGATCCAGGAGCTGCTGGATAACGGATACGAAGTGGTGGGCCTCGATAACTTTAGCAAGTACGGGCGGCTCGAAAAGTCCTACGATTCCCATCCCCGTTACAAGCTGGTCGAAGGTGACGCAAAAGACGCGGATTTGATGAAGCAGCTGCTCTCCGATTGCGACCATTTCGTCGCAGCCGCCGCCATGATCGGAGGCATCTCCTACTTCCATGAGTTTGCTTACGATTTGCTGGCAGAAAACGAACGCATCATCGCCTCGTCGTTCGACGCCGCTATCTGGGCACGCAAAGAACGTAAGCTTAAAAAGATCGTAGTGCTCTCTTCCAGCATGGTGTTCGAGAGCACGACCGAATACCCTACGCCGGAAGGAGCGGAGCGGCGAAGCCCGCCACCGCGCTCGACCTACGGTTTCCAAAAGCTCGCAGTCGAGTATTTTGTCCAGGGAGCCTTTGAACAGTACAAGCTGCCCTACACCATCGTGCGGCCTTTCAATTGTGTGGGCATTGGCGAAAAGCGGGCACTGTCTGACCGGGATATCATGAGCGGCAATGTACGCTTGGCCATGTCCCACGTGGTTCCCGACCTGGTACAAAAATTGATCAAGGGACAGGATCCTCTGCACATTCTGGGCGACGGCAAGCAGGTGCGGCATTACACCTATGGCGGTGATCTTGCGCGGGGAATCCGGGTGTGCGTTGAGCATCCCGCCGCTTTGAACCAGGATTTCAACCTTTCGACCCCGGTACGCACCACGGTGCTGGATCTGGCCGAGCTGATCTGGAGAAAGATCCACGGCTCATCGAAGCCATTCCGTTACGTGAGCGACCCCGCTTACGAGTACGATGTTCAGGAGCGAGCGCCGGCAGTTGGGAAGGCGCGAGATTTGCTCGGGTTCGAAGCCACGACGCCGCTCTCAGACATTTTGGATGAGGTGATTCCGTGGATCGCCGAGCAGGTCGAAATAGGGCAGATGTAGCGACCCGTGGCCCAACAACTTCGACAGGAGATGTAATGGACAGACCGCTGACTATCGTGATTCCGGTCTACAACGAGGGAGCCAACTTTCCGGGGCTCTGGTCGGAGATGACCGAGCACCTCGATTTTCCCTTCACCGCCTTCGTCTCGTACGACTTTGACGGTGACGACACGCTAGCTGTGGCGCAGCAGATCATCGCCCAGGGCGAAACCCGATTGAAGCTGATCAAGAACACCTATGGCCGTGGCGTCGTGGGTGCGATCCGGACTGGTTTCGATGCCGCGCCTCCCGGGCCGGTACTGGTGGTGATGGCCGACTTGTCGGACGACCTGGGGCAGGTTCGCAGAATGCTGGAACTCTATCGCCAAGGGAGCCACATCGTGGTCGGCAGCCGCTATATGAAGGGCGGTCGGCTGCTTGGGGGACCGTGGTTCAAGCAACTGTTGTCGCGTCTTTCTGGACTGACTTTGTGCTGGTTCCGGGGGATACCGACCCATGACGCCACCAATGCCTTCAAGATCTACGACCGCGCCATGTTGGGTGACGTCCGCATCGAGAGCAAGGGGGGTTTTGAACTGAGCCTGGAAATCACGGTGAAGGCATTTCTTGCCGGTTATACGATCAGCGAGACCCCTTCTACGTGGCGCGATCGGACCGCGGGCACCTCGCGCTTCAAGCTTTGGAAGTGGCTGCCCTACTACCTGAAATGGTATTTCATGGCCTTCCAGCCGAAATCGCGGAGTCGCCACGTCCGGGAGGAACTTCGGCCTACGTGAATGCCGCGAGCGCGACCTTAAGCATTGGGAACACCTCGGACAGACAGAAGATGTCGGGAGGTGAAGTCCTTTTGCTCTGCTGCTCGGTGGCTTCGCTGATTATTTCGTGTGTCATCTGGTCTGCTCGCAAACAGGCCTGGATGGATGAGATATTCACCTGGAAAGAGGCCAGCGATCGCTCTCTTTGGCATTTGTACTGGGCCATTCAACATGGCGCCGATGGTGGACAACCCCTCTTCTATACCACGGCGTGGCTTTGGGTGAAAACTTTCGGCGCGAGCGTTCTATCGCTTCGCCTTTACTCTTGCGCTGCGATGTGTGGGGCGCTGCTGGTTACCTGGAGATGCATTCGCCGAGTTTACGGGCTCTGGGCCACTGCTTTCGGTGTTCTTTGGATGTGGGGTTCCGCGGCCTTACTGCTCGATCAGAATGCAGAAGGTCGTTTCTACGGGCTCTACATGCTCGCCGTCGCGGTCGTGGTCGATGTGTATTTGCGATTGGCGGCTTGTTCCACCCCCACGCGTTGGCTGTTGCTGTACAGCTTTCTCGCGCAAGCGGCATTGGTATTGACCCACGTCCTGGGCCTGTTCTACAGCGGCATGATCCTGCTTACCCTGGTGCTCTTCGATGCTTTCGCCGGCCGATTCCGTATCAAGGTATACCTCTTCCACGCTGCCGGGTGGCTGGCGCTTCTGGTCTGGGCCCCAGCGATTCGCGCCTCCATGGCAGCGGGCAAGCCACATGGCTGGATCCCGGTTCCCGGCTTTTCCAGGTTTTTTGACTCGTATTTCTTTTGGGGCTATCTCCCGTGGCTTTCGCTGGTACAGAACCACGCTCCGGGATTTCTCTTTCAAATCTGCCGTCAAGGGGTTCGGGCGGCGATCCTGCTACCGATCGCAGTCGTTCTGTTTTTTTCGGCAAGAAAGTTCCTTAGGGCAAAACGGCCATTCTCGCCCACAGCAGAGGATGCGCTGCTTCTGGTCGCGTTTGCGCTGCTGTTGATGCCCATCGTTTTGTTCGCGGTATCTCACCTGTTGACACCGGTTTTCGTTGCCCGATATTTGCTACCCAGTGGAATCGGCGTATCGATTATTCTCGCCGCCTTTGCCAGCAGGCTTAGCTTCTACATCCCAGGTTTCCTGAGACCGGCTCAGCGAGTGGTGACGATCGCGGTGGTGATTTTTCTCGTTACCTGTCCCGTTTCGTCCGCGCTCCTGCGAGGACCGGCCGCAGACAATCCCCGCTTCCTCGATGTAGAACGCCTGGACGGGATGGTTTCTGCTGACGCTGCGGTCGTCATAGGCTGGCAGCAGGATTTCGACAAGATCATGCGCTACTCGGGGAAACCTGAAGCCCACTACTATTTTCTGTTGGATTGGCCGGCAGCCCTCGCGGGGCCTCCCGCTTATGTTCTGGATTACCACTTATTGCATGCGTATCAGCATGCGGGCTACTACTCGCCAAAAATTCAGGACAGTCACGCGTTCCTGTGTTCCCACAGTGATTTTCTGGTGCTCGATACCCATGTACTGGTGCCGATGGAGCAAGAACCCACGTGGTTTGACTTCGCGATCAGGAACAATCCGCAATTTGCCTGGAAGAGCATCGACTCTCTCGACGCCACGGATGTGAAGCGAGAACTGATTGCCGTCCATCGCAGAGCTCGTTTGAATTACTGTGATCAGCCGTGATACGGCCAGAGATGCTGTGGAGACGAGGCTGATGGTGGAATCTCTCGCGGACTCACAGTCTCATCCATCCCCTGTTAACGGAGCGCCTGGCGCGGATTCGAAAGCCTGGGCCATGCCGCGTTTTCGCTTGGGCGTGCCGGAGATCGTGACCCTCTGCATGTATGCCGGGCTGCTGGCGTGGGCAATTCCCCACCACGAACCATGGGCAGATGAGGCACAGGCCTGGCAAATTGCCCGCACCCTCCCCCTGGTGCAAATTTTTCACGTGCTGTCGTACGAGGCTCACCCGGCGCTATGGTACATCTGCCTGTGGGTGCTCTCCCGGCTGCATGTGAGCTACGCCGGCATGCATTGGGTAGCGGCGGCCATTGGGTTTTCGGGTGTAGCGGTGCTGGTGACCACTTCACCCTTTCCCCGCTTCATCAAACTCCTGCTGCCGTTTACCTTTTACCTGGCCTTCCAATACGCAATTGTGGCGCGCAGTTACGTGTTGGTGCCGCTGCTGATTTTTCTCTGCGCATACGTCTGGCCACAAAAACTTGAAAGACCATTGACGATCGCTTTGTGCCTGGGACTTCTTGCCAATGTCGCAGCCCATTCCGCCGCGATCTCGGGTGGCTTTGCCATCGTTTATCTCATCGACCTATGGTTAAGCCGGCATGAGCCTTGCCCCCGGGCGCCGGCGAATAGGATGTATGGAGCCGCCGCTATGCTGCTGGTGTTCTACGGAATCAGCATCTGGACGGCATTGCCCGCAAAAGACGCAAGTGGCGCAGTGCTCGTGGTCAGGCCTAACGCCGCACAGGGCGAGCCGATCGAAGAGCAGGATTCGAAATTGCCGCCATCCTATCCTGGTGCGGAGCCGGCAAACAGAAGATCGATCCAGTGGCTCGCGTGGAAGGTCGAATGGAGGCTGTCGGACGCGTTGACAACCGGCCTGGTCCAGCCCTTCTGGCTAGGATGTCTGTTCTGGGTATTGCTGACGTGGAAGTTCTTCAGAACCCGGAAGCTGCACTATCTTCTGCCCGCCCTCTTTCTGGTGGTGTTGTCTCATGTCTACGCGTGGTTTTGGCATGCAGGATTGATGCTGCCTTGTGTTATTGCTCTGTTATGGATGACATGGCCGCGGCAGACATCACCATTCCGAAAGCTGCCGCTCTACGAGCAATTGCCTGCGCTGATGCTCCTGCTCATTGCCGCGGTACAGATCAGCTGGGCTGAATTCGCCTTCGCGTTCGATCATGCTCATGACTATGCCTCCGGTGCGGCTACCGCTGCTTTCCTCAAGCCGTATGTGATGTCCCATGCCAGGATCGTCGCCATCGGCAACGATTCTCTCTCCGTCGACATCCAGCCCTATTTCGATCACAACATCTTTCTGAATGAGCCGTACACCTACTACTGGTGGAGCACCCACAATCCGTCCAAGCTGCTCTACAAGAAAATCCTGGCGCAGGGTCCTGAGATCGTGGTCCTGGAATGGAGATTTCGCGACTTCCCGACAACCGGAACGATCGCTTCCATTCCGCTGGCGGAGCAGCTCGCCACGTTGGGATACCGCAACACTCATACCTTCTGCGGCGGCGTCGTGCGGCCCGGGCGAGCCATCCAGGAATGGGAGTGCGATTTGATCTATGAACCCAGCCACGGACAGTGACGCGGTTCAGTTCCGGCGTCGATAAACTTGGTACTTGCCCACCTCACCGTAAGGCTGCCAATCGGCTTTTAGATTCTCCGCAAGCCGCCTGCGGACCTCATACGGCTCACGCTTCATTCGATAGGGCAAATGTTGCCCCAGGTAGGCAGCAATGCTGGCTGGTGTTTCTGTCCACGTCGTTATCGGGCCTTGGGGAAGGAGCACCCAACGCGACGCATTCATCTCCTGGAGTTGGCGATCTTCCGCAGAAGCGTCCAGAATGCTCCACTCACAGTCATAAAAGGTCGGAACAAACTGTCCCGATCTCTTCAGTGCTTCTTGCACCGGAAGCGGCAATGACAGCGGGAGCTCCACCGGCTCGTTGCCGACGATTGCCTGCAGTCGCTTGAGGTCAAAGGGAACATAGTCCACAAAGTCGCTAGTCCCGGCCGAAAAAATGAGTCTCTCGGCTGCGGGAGAAACCTTCTGCGTGAAGGCATGTGCTGCGCGCATCACCCCATCGTCTTGCCAGTGGACTGTGTCATAGCGGATCCTTGTTCGCAACATGCCCCAATAGACCTGGTCGTCCATATAGGCCGTCCATGTCAGGACCAGGACAACGCAAGTCACCCAGGCAACCTGCTGAGCAGATCGCATTTCCGAAATGGCCACGAGGGACAAAAGATAGAGTCCAAAACCACTGAAAAATACATGACCGGGATCGGCCCTCCCGAAGGCCGCCGGCAGCAAGGCTACGGAGAAAACGTACAGTGCGGCAAGCAGCGGCGCTTCCTGGCGGCCCTCGCGAAAAAAGCGCGCCAGCGCAATGGGGACTAACCATACCAAGGCAAAGAGAAATACCAGGATGTAGGGAATAGGTTCGACGATGAAGTTAGCAATGCCCCGCGCGAAGAGCTTGAGCATGCGCAGGTAGCCGGCACCGATCAGCAAAAGAAAGGCCGCGGTTGCCGCAAGGGGCGCCGCAACAGCAACCAGCCACGCTCTCCCCGCGGTGAAGAAGTAATAAGTGGCATAAGCAATGCTGCTCGCGGCGAAAGCAAAGCCCGCCTCGGGCGAGAGCGACAGGCTAGCTGCCTGGCCGGCAAACAGGCATGCTGCCAATGGCCAGGGCCTGGATTGCCTGGCAGCCAAAACTAGAAACGCGATCGGAAGGACGAAACGGAGGAACGTGTAGTTCAGACCGAAGTTAAACGGATAGGTGTGCAAGAGCGCGAGCAGTAAAAACACGATCTTCCATCTGCGCAGGATGGAGAGACGATTTATTACGTACACGACGAGCAGAAATCCAACAACCGTCTCGAGCACAAGAGTCAAGTAGTATGCAGCTGTCGTGGAAGCATGAAGCGGAGACAGAAGTGCATGCACCGCCACTGGCCCATAGAACAACAGAGGACCATACGTAAATTCGATCTGGTCATAGAGTTTCCGGCCATAGTCGATGTGCATAGTGATCTGCCGGATGAAATATCCTCCATCGACATACTGTTGATGGCAAATGGCAATCAGATAACTGAGCACCGCAACCATGCCGCCACAAAGAATGACTGCAGTCAGGACAAGCGGCCGGGGAAGTTTGCCGAAGCCGGCATGGTTGCGCTCCTGTTTCAGGTGCGGCCTTCTGAGCGCAACAAAAAATACAAAGGTGCCCAGCGCCGCCGCCGACAGGGAAGCAACCTTATTGTTGAAGCCGGCTACATTCGCTGCAGAGATGCCGGCAAGATAGGGTGGCGGCAGCAGAAAAGGAAAAATAAAAACACCAAAGCAGGTGGCCAGAAAGATACACAGGCGAAAATACCAACGCTGGGTGTTGATCACGTACCGAGTATAGCTGCACTCTGATTTGTGTAAGCTTGGCTGGCCGCGAAAAGGCCGGCAGGGCTTTACAAACTCATCGACTTGCTCTCGACCAGCGAACCCGCACGGGCAACGAAGTCTTCCAGCGGCATTCCGCCCTGATCGCCCTGCCCGCGGACACGCAGGCTGACGGCTCCCGTTTCTGCTTCTTTGTCGCCGACGACGAGGATGTAGGGCAGCTTCTGCAAGGTCAAGTCGCGTATCTTGGCCCCCATTTTTTCGTTGCGGTGGTCGACCTCCACCCGCAGGCCGGTGCTTTGTAACGTTGTCTGTATCTTTTCTGCGTACGGCAAATGGCGCTCGCTGATGGGCACAATACCCACCTGTACCGGCGCCAGCCAGAGCGGAAAGGCTCCGGCGTAGTGCTCTATCAGCACTCCGAAAAAGCGCTCTACCGATCCGAAGAGGGCGCGATGGACCATCAGCGGTTGATGGCGCTCGCCGTCCTCTCCCACATACTCCATCTCAAAACGGGCCGGCATGTTGAAGTCGATTTGTACCGTCGACAGTTGCCATAAGCGCCCAAGTACGTCCACCAGCTTGATGTCGATCTTGGGACCATAGAAGGCGGCTTCGCCGTGAACAGTTTTGTAGGGAATGCTCTTACGGCCGAGCGCGCGCTCCAGCGAGCCGATGGCTAGGGCCCAGTTTTCGTCGGAGCCAATATAGCTCTTGCGGTCTTTCGGATCCCAGGTGGAGAGCTCCACCTGGAAATCCGTGAAGCCAAAGATGGAGAGCACCAGCTCCGCAAACTCGATGCAGCCCACGATCTCGTCTTCCATCTGCGCCGGGGAACAGAAGATGTGAGCGTCGTCCTGGATGAAGCCGCGCACCCGCAACAGCCCATGCATGGTGCCGGAACGCTCGTAACGATAAACATTGCCCAGCTCCGCATAGCGCACGGGCAGATCCCGGTAACTCCTGGGAGAGTTTTTGTAGATGAGGATGTGGAAAGGGCAGTTCATCGGTTTGAGCCGGTAATCTGCGTCGTCCAGCTCCATCGGGGTGAACATGTTCTGCGAGTAAAAGCCTTCGTGGCCGCTGATTTGCCATAGATCCCTGCGCGCGATGTGCGGGGTGTAGACCAGCTCGTAGCCGCGCCTCAGGCACTCGTCGCGCATCCACTCTTCCATGATCTTGCGCACCATGGCGCCCTTGGGGTGCCAGAAGATGAGACCAGGCCCAGCCACTTCCTGGATGGAGAAGAGGTCGAGTTGCTTGCCCAGGACACGATGATCGCGTTTGGCTGCTTCCTCCAGACGGGCAAAGTGCTGCTCCATTTCTTTGCTGGAGAAAAAGGCGGTGCCGTAGATGCGCTGCAGCTGGGGGTTTTTTTCGTCGCCCAGCCAGTAGGCTCCGGCAAGGCTGGTTACTTTGTAGGCCTTCACCCGGCCGGTCGAGGGCACGTGGGGACCGCGGCAGAAGTCCTCGAAGTCGCCGTTGCGGTAGAAGGAGATTTGCTCGCCCGGCTTGGTGAAGCGCTCGACAAAGTGGGCCTTCATAAAATCGTTGCCGGCCTTGAAGCGGTCGAGGCTCTGGTCGCGCGGCTCCCATTCGCGCACGAAGGGTTGGTTGCGGACGACGACTTCTGCCATTTTTGCTTCGATGGCTTTGAGGTCCTCAGGAGTGAAGGGCGTAGCCCGGTAGAAGTCGTAGAAGAAGCCCGCATCGGTGGCCGGACCGTGGCCCAGCTTGGTTTCAGGAAAGAGCTCGAGGACCGCAGTGGCCATTACGTGCGCGGCGGAGTGGCGAACCACCTTGAGGGCATCGGCGTCTTTCTCGGTGAGGAGCTGTACCGACATGTCTTCGTTCAAGGGTGTGGTCAGGTCGACCAGGCGCTCGGCATCGGCTTGCTCGGCAGCGTACATCCCGGCTTCGGGGGACGCTTCTTGTGTAGCTTCGGGATGCGGGCCGCTGGTGTTCCCAGATCCGTTCGCGCTCGCGGGTCGTATGCGGGCGACGATGGCGGCGGCGGCCAGCCTCGGCGAGATGCTCTGGGCTACGTCGAGGGGAGTTGATCCGGCGGGGAATTCTTTGATGGAGCCGTCGGGGAGGTGAACCTTAATCGAGTCTGCGATCGCTGTCATTTTCCTGGGTGGAAGGTAAAGTTCAAGGATAAGTGTCTGGCGAGGGGCGGGCAAGTCGCTCCACTACACTCCCCCGGGTTTCCTGCCCAAAAACAGTTCTATCCCGGGAGCTTAATCCTGTCTGAGTCACACCAACGCGGAGTGAGTCATGGCCTCGAGAACGGAGAGAGGCGAGAATTCAGGAGTGACCAGGGCGCGGTGCTCTACCAGGAAGGTTTGCTCCAGGGCGTATTGGCCGGAAAGAACGGCGTGCGGAACCATGTCGGTGTAAACCATCCAGCTGGAGCCCGGGGGGAATTGAAGATATTCCTTGCGGCAGTTTGCCTGGAAGGATGAATTTTCCTTCAGGAAGTTGTGGAAACGCATCATGAAGTCGTCATAGGGAGAACGCTTCAGACTGGGAATTGCACGCCCCAGTCCGGCGGTGTTGGCGAGTGACCTTAAGGCGCGGGTCGCAGAACTGGCTGGCGCGGGGAGCGGAAGCTCTAACGGCGCATACCTGGGGGCGAGCACGGAAAAAGGTTCGCTGACGACCCAGTCGCGCGTGCGCGTGGGGTGAATGTTGTTGAAGAAGCGCAGGATGCGCGCTCCTCGCGTAGGCCGGGTGGGAAAGGCGTCGGTGTGCAAGAGGTCGTTGCGGCGGCGTAGGGGCAGGTCCCGGCCCTCTTCCTCCTGTGGCCGAAAGCTTCCGTAGTCCAGCCGCCAGCGCCCCTGGTAGGGGGATAAGAAACGGCTGAGAAAGCGAGTCACTTCGTTTGCGTATTGGCGCATGATGGCCTGCAGGTGTTCGAGGTCTGCTGCGCCGGTGGCGCCGGCATCCAGGCCGCTGACGGTGTCGCGGTTAGGCTTGTAGGCGATGTTCTTATGCAAAGTGCTGCCGGTTTGCTGCTGGCCGAGCAGAAAAGACAAATCCACGGGACGGAAGAGAATGGGCGATTGGGGGAAAAAAAGAATTTCGCCCGCTTCCAACTGCTCGCACCAGGCTCGCGCACGGGCTTCAGGGCCTTCGCCCGATAGTTCGGATAGCTCAGACTGTTCCACGGTGACCAAGGCCATTGGGGCGGTGCTAGCCTCCGGAAACCTTACGCCGAAGCCACAGCGTGCCGAAGAAAATCAGACTAGCAGCCAGCACTACACACGCGGCCGGAAACGAGAAGTATTTGTAGCTGGCGGCGTAATCCACCTGGTGGCCCGTCCCGTTGTAGATCATGAGGCCGAAGATGGCCAGGAACGTGAACAGAAAAAAGCTCAGGAAACCCACCGTAAAGGCCATGAGAACACTGGTAAAGAAGCCGAAATCGCCCACCGGGATGCCGAAGAACTTAGCCCCCGTCTGCGGGGGCCGAACCTGCTCCAGGTTCTGCTGCTGCGCATTCATAATTGGCCTCGAAAGGGGAAGTGCTCACCCTTCCACTCAGCTAGAATACTAGGTTATGGCTGAAGTCGCCCAAATGGAGTTGTTGCCGGCATCGCTCGTGGCGCAACAGACGCCCGTGCGGCACTCGGAGAATGGCTTGAGCTACGCCATTTTCGCGGATACGCACATCACCGAACAGGAGTTGGCGCCGATTGTGCAGGCAGTGCCGAAAACCATCGCCGCTGCGCTCACCCGGCACGCGTACTACTTTGTGCCGCTAACCATTGGCGAGACGGAAGAGACGATGGTGGCGCCCGGCTACACCATCGACCTGGGCGATCGTGCGATGTGCCACCGCAATGTGCAATGTGACGGTTCGGATTGCATCTTCATCTCCACCCGGTTGATGCAGGACAGGTTTGCGCTGGCGTTCGAGTTCTTTATCAATGTGGGGCATCACTTTGTGGAAGCAGCTGGGGTGCCGCAAAGCTTTTGCGACCTGGCTTGGTCGCAGGCGGTTGCCGACGTGCGCGGCGAAACCAGCCAGGATAGTTACGAGAGCCGGCGCCGGGCACTGGATCGCGGGCGCCATGAAAGCCCAGGGGCGCGTATGGCGGAGTTGAGTTTGTCCCGCATCGAGCCGCCCGGCCGCGGAGTGGAAAAAGGCCGGGTCGACGAGCGGGCGAAGAGCAGTTTCTTCGAATCCGCGTTTTCTGACGCACTGGCGATTTATATGCTGTCGCTTACTCTGGACTTTAATTACACCGATTTGCGGGAACGCGAATATCCACTGCTGGCCGCGCCGGCGCTGGCAGAGCGTCTGCGCCACGTAGCTGGACTGTTTCCCCCCAACGCCGGCTACGATTTTCAAATCTCCTACCGCCACAAGTTTTAAGCCGCATGATTGCGCACCTGCGAGGGCGGCTCCTGGCGAAGCATCCACAGCAGGCGATTATCGAAGCCGGCGGAGTGGGTTACGACGTAGTCATCAGCGTAACCACGTTTAGCGCTTTGCCGGCCGAGGGGAGTGAGGTCTCCCTCTTTATCCATACCCACGTGCGCGAAGATACTCTGGCGCTTTATGGGTTTCTTGACCGGGAGCAAAAGCGGGTATTTGAGCGCTTGATCACGGTGAGCGGTGTGGGGCCCAAGCTCGCGGTGACCATCCAGAGCGGTTTGAGCACGGAGCGATTAGTGGGCGCGATACGGGGGCAGGATCATGCCACGCTTTCGCAGATTCCCGGCATCGGCAAACGGCTGGCAGAACGGCTGGTGGTAGATCTGAAAGACAAGCTGGAGGATATGGCGGCCGCGCCGCAGCCGGTGGAGACCGGTCCGTCCACGGAGGACGTGCTATCCGCGCTGGTGAACCTGGGGTACCAGCGTCCTCTGGCGCAAAAAGCCATTGCCGCCGCAGTGGCTAAGGACAGGACAGTTGCGAACTCTTTTGAGACGCTTTTTCGGGCAGCCCTGGCGGGAATGCGCAACTAGCCTCAACGCATAACGTGGTAGTTTTTTCCGGCACCAGGTAGTTTGAGGAGATTTGCACAATCGACCAAAGTGCCTGGTGCTATAAGTTACTGATTCGACAACACTGCCCAGGTAACCTGTTTGGCATCCCAGATGCTATATGTAGGACGTTACGCGAATGCAAAACATGCAACTGCTTTCCCCCGGGCAGTTGTGAAGTTTGCGGCTCACCGATGTGATGCCGCGGAGAAGATGCTCACACCAGGGAGGTGTGGGCATCTTCTTTTTGCGTAGAACTCTTACTCAGAAGCGGGCTTTATTTGTGCTTGCGCCCCACACCCAATGGCTTTGGGAGTCTCCACATCGTCCCCGGACCTCGCGCCGGTCTGGTGCAGTACGTCGTGCTGAAACTTCTGTAATTCAGGAAACGAGTAGTGCGTACAAAGGTTGAGTTCCCAGGTGTCGGCAGTGCGTTTGGAAACGACATACATGCGAATGGTTTCATCGGGGCGGGCCGCCGAGTCGCTTTCTCGAATAATGGAAAAGCTGTAGTAGCCCGGGATGAAGCCGGCATCGGTGCGGGTGTCCATCGAGTTCATCACGATCGTGCGATCATCCACCGTGATGTTGTCGTGTTGAGCGACGATGAGCGCGACCTGGCGAGCCTGGTCGAACTCGATCTCATGCACACGCGCACGCGCGCACAGTGTTGTGGCCGCTAGAAAAGAGAAAAAAAAGGCAAGTTGTCTCATGTATGTGGGAAGCCGGACAGCCTTGTCAGATTGAGGGAGGCAAGGAAAGTCTATTGCACAACCATCGAAACACGACGTGTTGTGGCCACGCAAGTCCATTACTTTTGTACTTCACGGTGGAAATTTTAAGTGTATGCTTCGAAGTTACCGGCGGCCGTTACCAGGGAAAACCGGAACTTCTAGGTTGCTTCTATCCGCTCACGCGGCTTTCTGAACTTCGTACCACCTTCAATTTCATCATGAAGCCTGCCAATTTAGACGTCGTCAGCGAACCATATTTTCGTCCAGCCGGACTGCGCTTCTTGCGCAGCCTGAAGCGCAACAACCGGCGAGATTGGTTTGAAGCTCATAAGCCGGAGTTCGAGCGCGAGTTGAAGCAGCCTATGCTGGCGGTCATCGAGACCGTCAATAGGGCAATGCAGGACTTTGCGCCCGCCCATATTCGTCCGCCTCAAAAATGTATGATGCGGATTTATCGCGACATACGATTCTCATCAGACAAACGGCCTTACAAGAGTCATATCTCCGCCTGGTGGGCGCGGGAAGGGTTGGAAAAGACTTCAGGAGGCGGCTATTACATGCATATCTCGCCCGAGGAAGTGCTGCTGGCCGCGGGCGTCTACATGCCGGAGCGGGAGCAGCTGATGGCGATCAGGCAGTACCTGCTCTTACACCATGCAGAGGTGCGGCAACTGCTCACAGACCGCAAGCTACGGGCTAAGATGGATTCGTTTAGCGGGATGCCGCTCACCCGCGCGCCGAAGGGCTTTCCTAAAGAGCACCCGGCGATGGATCTGCTGTTGTGCCGGCAGTGGGGCGTGGAAGCGAAGATGGCGGCTGTGGAGGCGCAGAAGAAGGATTTTGCCAAAGAAGTGATTCGTTGTTTTCGTCTGGCAAGCCCGCTGGTGGATGCGCTGAACACACCGCTACTGATCTCTATTCAGAAAAAGCAGCGGCCGCTCTTTGGCTTCCAACCGGCGAAATTAGGAAAAATATAGGAAAAACACGCCAAAAACGGAACAATTCTCGGTTTTTCGATTGACAAACGTTTTTGAAAGCCGCATCGTAAACGGCGGTGGGTTCGTTTTTACCCGCATAAACACTGGGTTTGGTGAGAATCGAGGCTCATTTTCAGCTGGGCCCCGGATGCACGAAAACCGCTTACGACATGGATTCTCAAGGGTGCGGACACGCGGCCATGAGGCCCATGAACATACCAGACGAAAGAAGGACACACTATGGCAACAGGCATGACCAAGACAGCACTGGTCCGGACAATGGCAGAAAAACTTGAGTTGACCAACAAGCAATCCGCAGCATTTCTTGATCTGCTGGCCGAGACAGCGGTGAAGGAGACAAAGAAGAATGGCGTGTTCGTCATCCCTGGGCTCGGCCGGTTGGTGAAAGCTGAGCGGAAGGCACGGATGGGGCGCAATCCCCAGACTGGCGAGACCATCAAGATCAAAGCCAAGACCGTGGTCAAGTTTCGCGTGGCCAAGGCTGCCAAGGACACCATCGCGCCGCCAAGAAAGTAGTTCCTCTGCTGCGGCCATAGGGCGCACGCGATCCTGGTTTGGGTTGGCGTAAAACCATGGCCGCACGCGCCGCCATTCAAGAGGGCAGGCGTAGCGCCGCGCCCTCTGTTCCCCCGTTACTCCCTCCCGCCCTCTTCCTCGGCCCTCAGGAGCTCAAACCCCGCGCAGACCTGGCCTAAAGAGCGGCATTACAGGCAGCGGAAAGAACTCCGCTTTGTATCAGGGCACGACTTTAGGGGTTGCGGAAAAACCCAGGTTTTTGAAGGGTACGGCCTTTAGGCCGTACGTAACAACTGTAGAATCAATACGGCTTTAGCCGCTGAGGGCTGCGATTTCGCTAGGTATCGACTTTTTCCGCAGCCTCTTTAGTCGGGCTGTAAACGCTTGCCAATACGTCGGGCTTTGGCCCTTGCAGCTCCTGCCCGTACGTCCTTCCTGCTCGATCGCGAATTTCTTGCGGCCTTTAAAACCCCGCGCAGACCTGGCCTAAACAGCGGCATTACAGGCAGCGGAAAGACTCCGCTTTGTATCAGGGCACGACTTTAGTCGGGCCGTAAACGATTGCCAATACGTCGGGCTTTAGCCCCTGCAACTCTTGCCCCTACGTCCTTCCTGCTCGGTCACGAATTTCTCACAGCCGTAAAGCCTGGGACCACTCCAAGCAATCAAGGCCCGATTAAAGTAGTGCCCTGATGCAAAGCAAAGTTCTCATCAGACTCTAAAGTCCCATCCCTTCAGGGACCGTTTCCTTACTGGGTAGCCTTAGCATCGCGCGTATGACGAGCGAAACTCCGTAGCAAACCAGTAGACATTGAATCAGGACACGCGCGTTGTAGCGCCAGGCAAAGACCGCGAAGCAGAGCGTGAAGGCGATGGGATAGGTCTCAGCCAACACAGCCTGCGCCCAGTGCGGACATGCGGTTGCAGGAGCAGCGCCGGTAGCGAACCGCGGTAGCAAGCGGGGAACGAGGCCGCGGTATTGCTGGTATGCGTTCCCCAGCTTTGCCGAGAGGAAGCGCTCTTCTGTCGTAATAAGAAGGAGCACAAAGACGCTGAAGGCGGGAAGAAAGAAGAGAGCGCCGCCCAGGGGCATCAGGATGGAAGCACCCAACGCCAGCAGCCAGGCTCCGAGATAGAGGGGATTGCGCAGGTGACGATAAGGCCCCGCAACAACCAATCCTTCACCATGCAAGGCGGAATCGCGCATCACTCCGGAGCCAAGAAACGCCGTACCCCATACCCGCAAGAACGCTCCCGCTACCAGGCAGGCGAGTGCGGCCAGGGTCACTGAAAGAGTTGCGGGGGCGAGCGAGATCCATCCGCTGCGAGCGAGGAGGGTTGAGGCCGAAAGCCAGAGCGTGCCGCGGCTACCGCTCGAAAAGTCCCAGGGTGGGAGAAAGCCGAGCACATAAAGCAGGACAAAGAGGAAGACCCGGAAGCGAAAGGCGAGCGCAGCCGCACTCATGACCGGCGCTTCCCGCAGCCCGATCCATAATGTAACCGTAATGGTGCCATATTGAGGAGGCTACTTGCCGGCGATGGTTTCGAGCAGGGCGTCGAAGTCTTCCAGGCGGGAATATTCAATAATGACTCGTCCACGGCCGTTCTTATCTTCGATCGAAACTTTCAAGCCAAGAGCCCGCTGCAGCAGATCGCGCGCTTCGCGCACGTTTGGGTCGAGTGGGGCCTTCTCCTTTTGTTCACCCTTGGCGGTCTTTTCCGGGTTGAGCAAGCCCTGCACATAGCTCTCGGTTTGACGCACAGACATGGAAAGGGCGGTCACCTTTTGGGCCGCTTTGAGGATGGCTTCAGGCGACTCCAAACTGAGAAGAGTTCGCGCATGGCCGAAGCTGAGGGTGCCGCTTTCCACTTTTTGCTGCACTTCGAGCGGCAAGCGAAGAAGGCGAAGGAAGTTGGCGACGGAGGCGCGATCCTTGCCGGTCCGCTGAGCCATTTGTTCCTGGGTCATTTTGAAGTGGTGGGCTAGGCGGTCGTAGGCGCGGGCCTGCTCCATCGGGTTCAGGTCGGTGCGTTGAAGATTTTCGACGATGGTGATTTCCATCGCCTGCTCATCAGACACGTGGCGCAGGATGGCGGGTACGGTGGCTTTGCCGGCCAATTTGGAGGCCAGCCAGCGGCGCTCGCCGGCAATCAGTTGGAAACGATTGTCCGCCAAGGGGCGGACCAGAATCGGCTGCACGACCCCGTTGGCAGCAATCGAAGCAGAGAGCTCCTTGAGGGCGCCCTCATCCACGGCCGCCCTGGTCTGGAACGGATTGCGCTCAATCTGGTCGACGGGTATTTCCCTCGGCTTCCCCTCGTCGGGTACGGGAGCGGTTGCTGGGGCCGGGGGAGGGGTAAACCCGGATCGTCCGGGTAATAAGGATTCGAGGCCTTTGCCGAGTGCGCGGCGTTTGGGTAGTTCAATGGAAGGGGTCATGGTTTAGTCCTGTTGCGTCCTGGGAGCCGACGGTTGACTGCCAAACTTGTCTGCGGCCACTTGGCACTCCTGGCCGAAATGCGTGTGCACAAAGAAGGTCATGCATAAGGCCAAAAACGGACCTTAGGCTCCTGTCTTGTCTGCGCCTGTGCCTGGGAAGCTGCTTTGCGCTCCAGGGCACGGGGACTATCGATGTTATTGCGAGCCAGGATTTCTTCAGCGAGCTCGCGGTAGGCTTCAGCGCCGCGGGAGCGGGGATCATAGAGGGCGACGGGCTTGCCATAGCTGGGTGCTTCCGCCAGACGGACATTGCGCGGGATAGCGGTCTTCAACAATTTGGCGCCGAAGAATCGTCTTAGATTTTCAGTGACTTGCTGAGCCAGGTTGGTGCGCTCGTCGTACATGGTGAGGATCACGCCCTCGATATCGAGGGTTGGATTGAAAGCGGCCTGAATGCGGCCGAGCGTAGTCAGCAACTCCGATATGCCTTCCAGAGCGAAGTATTCAGCCTGCATGGGGACCAGCAGGCGATCGGCGGCCACCAGGGCGTTTAGGGTAAGTAGATCGAGGGCCGGCGGGCAATCGAGCAAAATGAAATTGTAGAGGCTGCGCACTGGATCCAGAGCCTGGCGCAGGCGATATTCGCGGCGCTCGGCGTGGATCAACTCCACCGTGGCGCCAATGAGGTGGTTGCTCCCTGGAACTAATTTGAGGCCATCGATCTCGGTGTTCAGGGTAGCCTCGGCGATGGTGGCATTCCCCATGAGGATGTCGTAGGTGGAATTGCGGTTTTCATCTCGAGTTATGCCGAAGCCGCCAGACGAGTTGGACTGCGGATCGCAATCAACCAGCAGGCAGGTCAATCCTTCGAGAGCCAGGGCCGCGGAGAGGTTGATGGCGGTCGTGGTTTTCCCGACTCCACCCTTTTGATTGACTACCGCGATGACTTTGCCCATGCGTATTGAAGAGTACCGACTGTAGGGCGAGAAGAGCAAGGAATGAGGGTGTGCAGAACCGGGCGTCCATTGTGGAGAACGCGCTGAGAGTGGAACCAGAGAGCTACGGAACCGGTTTGTTTAGAAAAGGATACAGCCGTCCTGGGAGGAGGGCGCCCGAGCAGGTGCAAAAGGATGGGCGGTGGAAATCGTGGCCTGTTCCACGTGGAACATTGGGGCAACTCAACCCTGTGTTCCACGTGGAACAGATAGCTATGGAGGCCCTTTGCGCTGGCCGATCGCTAAGATCATCTGCGCAGAATTTGGCAGCGGGGTCGGTTCGAACCAGTCCAGCTCTGCGGTAAAACTGCGGGAAGCGGCTGCCGATTTTCCCGTCGTGAGCAGGACAAGATACTGTTTCGCCCGCTTCACTGCGATGGGAATGGCAGACTCCATCTTCTCCACGGCGCGCATGGACACGGCATCAAACAGATCCTGTTCCGGCATTGTCTCTACCCGGCCCCCAAAGACTTGTCCGGGGAGAACGAGAACGCGCAGGGCCTCCCGCAGAAAAGAACCCTTCTTCCCCTGAGCTTCTGCGAGCGTCACCTGGATTTCCGGGCGACAAATGGCAATTGGGATCCCCGGAAGTCCGGCGCCCGAACCATAATCCAGCAGGCTGGTAATGCCTGCGGGCAGATGCTGAGCAACGAATGCGCTCTCCACAAGGTGGCGCTGAATAATCTGCTGGGGATCTCGAATGGCAGTCAGATTCAGGCGCTGGTTCCAGCGTAGAAGCAAATCCAGGTAACTTTGGAACCGGTCATACGCGGCTGGAGGCAACGGGGCAAGGCCAGCCCTGGAGAACTCGGCCTCGATCTGTTCCACTATCGAGGTTCCGAGGAGGACGCCCAGGATCGCGCGGCATCAAGAAATGCCGCAAACAGGGCGCGGGAAACTGCGCTGCTCTCGTAACTCCGCTCCGGATGCCACTGCACGGCAACCACAAACCGCTTGGGATCCGTACCCTCGAGAGCCTCGATGACCCCGTCGACAGGACTGGTGGCGGCCACTGCGAGGCCGTCACCAAGGCGGTCAATCGCCTGGTGGTGGCTCGAATTCACCTGCAAATCTCGCGCTTCTTGCGGTAGCTGGCCCAGTAGGTGCGAGAGGCGTGAATCTCCTGCGACCACGACCGCATGGGCTTTCTGCACTTCTCGCCCGGGTTCATGGTTCACCTGGCTCCCGTTCGGCAGGTCCTGTATGAGCGTGCCATGCCGCCAGACATTCAGAGACTGTAAGCCGTAACAGATTCCCAGGATCGGTTTGCCGCAGGCAAAAGCGTGCTCAAAAAGAAGCTCGTCGGCAGCTTCTCTCGGCGCATCCTTAGCCGCGCACTCCTTCGCCGCCGGCTGTCCGTATCGCGCCGGATCGACATCCGCGGGACTGCCTGGTAACAACATGGCGGAGCAAGTCGCAATCAGCCGTGCCTGGGCCTCACTCGCTTCCTGCAGAGGAACGGGCACTGGTACGCCGCCCGCAGCTTCTACCGCCCGCATGTATTGCGGCAGGCTGCGCTGGTTGTAGGCTTCGTCGGTCGACGTAGGCACGGGGATGGCAATACGAGGACTTTGTGCGTTCATTGATCTTCTGTTGACTCCAGCAACTGTTCTTCTGTCGCGGCGGCCAGACTGGGGCTCAAATCGCCAGGCCCTGCATGGCGGGTATAGATGTCGAGTATTTCAAGCCGCAACCTGGCGGTAAGCTCGTCCGCCTGACGAATGGTATATCCAGATGGGTCGATTGGTCTTCCAATCACTAACTTGACCGGGCGAGGACGAAAGTGATGGGTATGGATGGGCAACAGTTCATAGGTCCCAATGAGCGCCATGGGCACCAGCGGGATACGGGCGCGAATCGCGATGTACGCCGGTCCTCTCATGAAGGTTTGCATCTGCCCATCTTTGGTGCGGCCGCCTTCCGGGAAGATAAAGAGTGGCATGCCCGACTTAAGCGCACGGATGGCGCGATTGAGCCCAGCTACCGAACCGCTGCCGCTTTCTTCGTCCACTGGTATTTGCCCAGAGCGATTCAAATGCCATCCGATGAACGGCCACTTCCATAGACTCTGCTTGGCGAGGATGCGAAACTGGAAGGGAAGGCTGCTGAAGACCAGTGGAGTATCCATGAACGAGGTGTGGTTCGAGGTATACACCGCAACTGGAAGCAAGTTCTTACGTCCGATAACAGTAACCGGCGCACCCGCGAACCACAACGAGCTCCGTGCCCACAGCCGGGCAATGTTATGCTGCCGCCGGCCATCTTTGTCGACGCACGAGGCAGCCAACGACATGCAGCCAAATACCCCGGTAAACAGAAAGAACAACGGGCCTCTTACCAGGTTGGAGGTCAGTCGCCTGCTCAGCGGAAGGGCCGGTAGTCCACTCATTCCCGCGGAGTTCATACCTTGATCGGCTCCGCAGAAGCCGCTACCAACAGCGGCCGCACTTGACCCACCAGGTAGACCGAACCGGTAACCACCACCAAACCGTGGACCGGAGTCACCTCGAGCGCCCGCTCAACCGCCCTGACGGCGCTCGCCGCCCCCTCTGCATCGCTGCCTGTGGTGAGCGCGGCAGCGAGCAGATCCTCTACCGATGCACTGCGTGGGGAGTCAACCGGGGTCAGGATCACCTTGCCGAACAGGGGAAAGAGAATCTGGGCGAGTTCGACCACTGGCTTGTCCTTGAGGCAGCCAAACACCAGGGTCATCGGCTGGCCCTTATCCAGATGAGATACGGCGGCGCGCAGAGCCCAGGCCCCGGCAGGATTGTGGCCGACGTCCAGCAGAACGTCCGCGCGGCCGGAGGCGCTGGCGATGTACTCCAGGCGCGCGGGCCAAACCGTGTCCCGGATGCCTGCCTGAATATCGATGGGCGTGATATTGTAACCGTGATTGTTTCGTACCTCGACGGCGGCGGCAATGGCCAGCGCCAGGTTGCGCTGTTGGTGAGCGCCCGCCAGGGGAGAGTCGATCCCGATCAGTTCCCCCATTACGGACAATGGATAACGATTGCGCGTGTACTGCTCGGGATGGTTGTGCACGGGCACATAGCTGGCTGCGTTCACTCCCCTGACGTTCAGGCTCACTGCTACTTCTCCTAAAGCCTGGTTGGCCTCAGGATGTTGCGGCAGGGTGATCATTACGCCTTCGCGGCGCAGGATACCGGCTTTCTCGCGCGCGATCAGATCGACCGTCGATCCCAGCCACTCGGTGTGATCGAGCGAGATATCGGTGATTACCGAAACCATGGGCTCGACGATATTGGTCGCATCCAGGCGGCCGCCCATGCCGACTTCCACCACCGCCGTATGCACATTAGAGGACGCAAAATATAGAAAGCCTATGGCGGTGACGGTCTCAAAAAAACTTGGCATCCCGGGTAAACGGCCGTCGTGTACCAGGGTGGCGGCGATCTCCTCGACGCGGTCGAAGAGGTGGGCAAAATCATCGTCGGCAATCATGACACCGTTCACCTGGATGCGCTCATTGACCCGGCTCAGGTGAGGTGAGGTGTAAAGGCCTGTCCTGTAACCGGCACGGCCCAAGATGCTGGCCAGGGTGGAAGCGGTCGATCCTTTGCCGTTGGTGCCAGCAACCAGGATGGAAGCGAATTTCCGCTCGGCATTGCCCAGCGCCGCCATGAGGGTGCGCATGTGCGCCAGTTCGAATTTCCGGCGAGGCGCGCCGGGAGCGGTGTGCAATTCCTGACCGAGAGCGTAGAGGCGGTCAAGGGCCGAGGCATAAGACATGTTCTTATTCTAGAGTGAATTCCGTACGGCGAAGGCTCGGGCTGAAAGGGCGGCGGCTGAGAGGGTGCGTGAGTACGTGAAGCAATCCGCTTTCGTTAAGTCTGCGGTTGTCTTAAGTGGAAGGGTGAGATTTGACTGTCCGGCCCTTATGCTGAGGCCGGCAGCATGAAGTCCAGGGCGCGGATCAGGTACGTTTTCAGTTCGCGACGGGGGACAATCGCGTCCAACATTCCGTGCTCGACGAGGAATTCGGAACGCTGAAATCCTTCCGGAAGCTTCTGTCGAATGGTCTGCTCGATGACTCGCGGACCGGCAAAGCCTATCAGAGCGCCGGGCTCGGCAATGTTGAGGTCACCCAGCATGCCAAAGCTTGCAGTCACGCCACCCGTGGTGGGGTTGGTAAGCACCGAGATGTAAGGAAGGCCGGCTTCATCCAGTTGCCCCAGGCCCGCAGAGACTTTGGCCAACTGCATCAGGCTGGCTACACCCTCCATCATGCGCGCACCACCCGATGCGGCGACGATGATGAGCGGCTGCCGGGCCGCGATCGCGCGATCGATGGCCCGAGCGATGGTTTCTCCTACCACGCAACCCATGCTTCCGCCAATAAAAGCGAATTCCATCACACTCAGCACCACCGCATGAGGGCCAAGGTTTCCCACCGCATTGATCACCGCGTCGTTCAAGCCAGTCTCGCGCCGGGCCTTCTCAAGCCGGTCGCGATACGGCTTTATGTCGACAAATTCCAGCGGATCTGTGGACACAAGTTCCAGGTCAACCAGCTGATAACCGGGTTCGAGCAGGCTGGCTATTCGGCTTCGAGAGTCCAGCCTTAGGTGGTGTCCGCACTTGGGGCAGACCTGCAGGTTTGCTTCGAGATCCGCCTTAAAGACATATTGTGCGCAGCCCTCGCACTTTTGCCACAAACCTTCGGTGCGAACACTCTTTTCTGGATTTGGTTCAATCTCGCTTTCCTGCCGCTTAAACCAGGACATGTATTCCCTTCCGCCACGAGCCCCCAAAGTTGCCCACTGGTACGCCACCCAGCTCCGACTCTGGAGCATACAGCGACTGCGCTCACGATGGTTCGGATTCTGTGCATCTTTCCCTGATCAGGAAGCTGCGTTAGCACTGCTTGCATCAGTGCCCAGTGTGGTACGGATGCCCTCCGAGTATTGTAAATGCCCGGTAGAGCTGTTCCGCCAGGACCAGGCGCGCGAGCTCGTGAGGGAGTGTCATCCGTCCCAGCGACAGGGTCTGCTGTGCCTGGCTGCGAGCGCGGTCTGACCAGCCGCTTGCCGGACCGATGGCGAATACGATCGTCTGCTGGCCTGCGTCCCGGCGCGCGCCTAGCAGAGTAGCCAGTTCTTCAGACGACAGCGCTTCTCCGCGGCTGTCGAGCAATGCCAGCCAGGCCGGGGTGCGTGCTCGTTGCCGGGTAACGAACGCGAACAGCGCCTCCTCATCGCGGAATGCCACCGCTTCGATTTTCGCGTAGGGGGCGATGCGTTTCAAATACAGACTGGTGGCGGGTCCGAGCAGATCGCTGCGGCTACGCGGTCCAATATAGGCGAGGGTGAGATTCAGGCTGGTACATCTCCGCTATTGGAAGTGGGCGGGCTTTAGAGGGCGTGAGTCTACGTCCGGTTCGTTTGCGTGGCGCCTACTTGCTCCCGGGTTGCTGACATGCCGGCCCCGTCGAGCACCGCCTCGATCATGGCGTCACAACCCATGCAGGAGTTGATCATCATGTGATAAAGTCGCCGATCCGTCCAGTCCCGGTCATAGTAGCGGCGGACATACGCTTCCCGCCGATTGTCGGTGGCCTCGAGTTCTGACCTGGCATTCCCTGCCTGCTCTGGAAAGCGGGCTTCAAACCAACGAATCTTCCGCGACAGCGAGGCGTAGACGAATATGTTGAAGACCCCGGGAACGGCGGCCAGCGCACAGGCTGCGCCCCGGCCGACAATCACACAGTTGCCGTTGGCCACACATTGCTTGAGATAATTGCGCACGAACTCAACCATGCGTTCGCTGTCGAAGACCTGGTCTTTGGGCGGGGCGGGCAAGCGGTCCACGCTGCCATGCCAAAAGGACTTGCCCATCCGGTAGTACCACGGGTCAAGGCGCTCATCACACTGCTCAGCCATGCTTTGTGGCACCCCGGCTTTATGGGCAATTTCGTCGATCAGACAACGATCGATAAGCTTCCAGTGAAGCCTGTCGGCCAGGCGGTGAGCGAATTCCGCTCCCTGGCTGCCGTACTCACGTTCAACTGTGATGACCCTGACCATGGAGCGTCTCTCTGGGCGTGATGCTAGCACCGGCAGATTGAATAAGCCAGACCATCCCAGCGGTCAAGGTTCGGCGAGAACCGGGTTACGCAAACCGCCAATGCCGGAAATCTCCACCAGCACATCGTCGCCCGGCCGGAGCCATCGTGGCGGGGTGCGCCCCATGCCCACGCCGGCCGGAGTACCGGTGCTGATGATGTCGCCCGGCGCCAGGGGCATCATGGTCGAAATGTAAGAAATCAAACGCGGGATTTTGAAGATGAGCTCGCGGGTATTGGAGCTCTGCAGGGTCTCCCCGTTAATTGAGAGAGATATGTCCAGCTGGTGAGGGTCAGCGATCTCATCTTTAGATACGATCCATGGCCCGATGGGCCCGAAGGTAGGGAAGTTCTTTCCCAGGGTCCATTGCGAGGTGGCCAACTGCACATCGCGAGCACTCACATCATTGAGGATGGTGTAACCGAAGACGTGGTCCTCCCAATCGGCCTCGGGAATATTTCGACCACCCGGGCCAATCACCACCGCCAGCTCGGCTTCATAGTCCGGTTGCTGGCTGGCGCGCGGCAGCAGGATGGGCTGCCCGTTGCCAATGAGGGTGTGGGGGTACTTGGAAAACACGGTCGGGTATTTGGGCGGCTCCATCTTCGATTCGGCCGCGTGATCGCGGTAATTGAGACCGATGCAGAGAATCTTGGCCGGCTTGCACACGGGTGGCTCGAGGGAGACGGAAGACAAGGGCGCAAGCAGATTCAAACCCGTCTCTTCCAGCTGAACGCTGACTCCGGCCCAACGCTTGGGACCCGCGGCAATGAACGCCACTGCGTCCGGATATCCGAGCTGCGTGAGAGGGAAGACGTGGCCTCCCTTGAGGAGTGCAGGAGCAGTGGTTGCATCGCGACGGTAGGTGATCAGGCGCATTTAACGATTGTCCATCGCGGGGCGGAAGAATGGGTAAAAATTATGGACGCCGGTTTCTATAGAAGTTGCGCCCACCAAGGATGAAAAATGCATCTGCCTACAATGGGGTGACGGGGGATTGATGGACAAGCCGAACGAAGGACGAAGCCGGGTAGTGATTGAAAATGTGCAGCCACAAATCAACTGTGGTCTCTTTCCCATCAAGCGAACCATTGGCGACCTAGTCTCGATCCAAGCGGACATTTTCGGCGACGGCCATGATCATGTTCGAGCCCGGCTGCTGTGGAAGGAAGAGGATGCCTCCATCTGGGAAAGCGTTGCCATGCTGCCCCTGGGCAATGACCGCTGGCAGGGCGAATTTCCGGTCGACAAAATAGGCCGCTATCGCTACACCCTGGTGGGCGAGATCGATCATTTTGAGACTTGGCAGAGCGATCTTAAGAAGCGGGTAGAGGCGGGGCAGGATCTTGCCGTACCGTTTGCCACCGGCGCCGCGCTGCTGGAGCAGGTGCAACCCCGGGCAAGCGAACAAGACAGCGCCCGGCTGGCCGGCTGGGCCAAGAAGCTCCGGGCTGCGGGCCAGGACGAGGCTGCGGTCCAGTTCGCGTTGCAGGATGAACTCCTGGCCATGGTTCATCGCTATCCCGACCCCGCGATTGAGACCTGGTATGAGCGCGAGCTGGAAGTTGTGGTGGATCGCGAAAGAGCGGGTTTCTCCGCCTGGTATGAACTCTTTCCCCGCTCCTGGTCACCCACCCTGGGCAAGCACGGCACCCTGCGCGATGTAGCCGGCCGTCTGGACTACGTGGCGGAGATGGGCTTCGACGTGCTCTACCTTCCCCCTATTTCTCCGATCGGGAAAAGCTTTCGCAAAGGCAAGAACAACTCCGTCGAAGCCGCCCCCGGAGACGAGGGCAGCCCGTGGGCGATCGGCTCGGCCGAGGGTGGCCATACCGCAATCCTTCCCGCCTTGGGAACTTTGAAGGACTTCGCCGATCTGGTCCAGCGCACCAAACAGAAGAAGATGGAAATTGCGCTTGATATTGCTTTCCAGTGCGCGCCGGATCATCCGTGGGTGACCGAGCATCCTGAATTTTTCAAGAAACGTCCCGACGGCTCGATTCAGTATGCGGAAAATCCCCCCAAGAAATATCAGGACATTTACCCGTTGGATTTCGAATCGTCCAATTGCCCGGGGCTCTGGGACGCCCTCAAAGACGTATTCAGCTTTTGGATGGATCAGGGTGTGCTCATCTTCCGCGTGGACAATCCGCACACCAAAGCATTCCCTTTCTGGCAATGGGTGATCCCTGAGCTGAAGGCGAAAGATCCCAACGTACTGTTCTTGGCGGAGGCTTTCACCCGGCCGCGGGTGATGGAGCGGCTGGCCAAGTCGGGCTTTTCCCAGTCCTATACCTACTTCACCTGGCGGGATACCAAGGAAGAACTCACCGAGTACCTGCTAGAGCTCACCACCACACCGGTAAAGGAATACTTCCGTCCCAACTTCTGGCCCAACACGCCCGACATTCTCCCCGCACACCTGCAGACCGGCGGCTTGCCGGCCTTTCGCTTCCGCCTGGTGTTAGCGACCACCCTGTGCTCGAACTACGGGATCTACGGGCCTGCCTTCGAGCTGGGAGAAAATACTCCATTCAAACCCGGCGGCGAAGAATACCTGAACTCGGAGAAATACGAGATCAAGCAGTGGGATTTGACCAACCCGGCAAGCCTGAAACCGCTCATCACCCGGTTGAACCAGATCCGGCGGGCAAACCCGGCGCTGCACAGCAACCAGCGGCTGCACTTCCACACCACGGATAACCCCATGCTCATCTGCTATTCCAAACGAACGCTGGATGGCAGCAATCAGATCCTTGTCGTGGTCAACCTCGATCCTTCTTTGGTACAGGCAGGATGGGTTGAGGTGGATTTAGACGCGCTGGGACTCGCTCCGGACGTTACATTTGAGGTTTACGACCTATTGGCGGATCACTCGTACATCTGGCGAGGATCGAGGAACTATGTTGCATTACGGCCGGCGGAGGCGCCGGGGCACGTGTTCCGCGTGGCGCCGGCGGCTATATAACTGTGGTTGTTACGATTCAAGCACTCTAGCCGGGAGGCAGTAGTGAAGCAAGCGGGAAGCGCGGCGGACCCACTCTGGTACAAGGACGCGATCATTTACGAGTTGCACGTCAAGGCATTCATGGACGGCAACAACGACGGCATCGG
>Ga0302325_10000441_pt1 | contig 115686 bp, 106 predicted proteins | sample Palsa_T0_2_FD_201948 | JGI IMG/M metagenome (GOLD analysis project Ga0302325, IMG submission 201948) | Peat permafrost microbial communities from Stordalen Mire near Abisko, Sweden - Palsa_T0_2 | ecosystem: Environmental > Terrestrial > Soil > Palsa > Peat permafrost | place: Sweden: Abisko...
CGACCTCAATGCGGTCGCCGAATCCATCTCCCGCAACTTCGGTACGGTATTTTCGAGTCAGATGCTTTGGGTCGACACGCTCGACGCGCTGCTCGGTCATACTGTCGGCGTACCGATGAAGCCGCCCGCGGAACTTCGCCAATTGTCCTCTGACGACGAAGTAAATTGGGCCTAACTGGGGTGACCAGCAATGGGACTTGACGACGTTTCCCTAGACGAAACACACTGACACGTGTGTTTCGCAGTAGCCCCGCGTTCCGGATCCACCGAGATCCACATGATGAAGCTAAACGGATGGAAAAGAATAGGGATTATCGTTTCAGTCATCTGGATTCTTGGAGCGGGTGCCTACACGTACGATTCCGAGATTGACCAAGCCTCTTTGCCGATATCAAGAACCTACCTTTCGTGTGACAGCGCAGCAAAGGCGCCCACCAGCCGCGACGTACTCGACCAGATAGCCGCGGGAGATGCCGGCGGCCAGCCTCCCCTTCCTCGTAAGGCAACGGACTCCGCCCCTGAGCCCGGCACGGTTCCCATGCCGCCCGGCGCGATTTCCTCCGACTCCCTCCCTGTGACGCCGCCCCCTGGATACACAGTGGAAGTTCCCGTGCCGCCCGGCGGGGTTCTCGCCGACTCCAGGGACTGTCATAAGCAAGCGGAGGATTCGCTCACGTTAGCAGTCAAAAATGCCAGGCTGGACGCATCGCTAGTGGCGCTCGTGCCCGTGCCTTTGGGCTGGGGGATTACTTATCTGGTTCTCTTTCTTGTGCGTTGGGTTAAACGCGGATTTACCCAGCCCTTTCCAGGTGGATAATATTCTGAAGGCGCGTAGTGCACGCGAGGGCGAATAACTATGAAGGGTGTACTAGACGGAGGTCGGCGACAGCGGGTGTTGTTTTTCGGTACGTTCGGCGGATACGCCGTGCAAGGGCTCAAGGACCTCAGTGAGATCCGAGATGTGGGTTGGCTCGTATGGTCGTGGCCGATGGCAGACCCCGTCCACCTGTTTTGGGTTAGCGGCACCACGTTTTATAGAGGTTCGAATGGGGTCCTTGAAGTCCTTCCCAACGTTGATCCGGCAGAAAGAAGTGCGATACAGGAAGCAATTTGGGCATGGGAAAGGGATCTCCATTCCGGGGCCAGTTCCGAGACCCCAAGCAACATACCTTTAACCCAAGCGAGCGGCCCCTCCTAGTCCTCTCTGTCCTGGCCTAGCCCTTCCTGCCTCGCTCGCGATACCATCGATACATCGCGCCTGCTGCGCTGCATCCATGCCCAACAAGAAAACGAAGTCCAAGACAAACTCCAACGGTCACCGCTCGCGTAACGGGGCGTCGCGTTCAAAATCCCCACTTCTCGCAAAAGACGCGAGAAATGGGGCACCCACGTCTGTTTCTGACCTTCGCACCTATTCGATCCCCGACTACCGCCTTGAGCATCCCGATCTCGCTGTAAGCCAGCGCATCGAGAAAGATAAAGACGGCGCCGAGCACGTTCGCTACGAAGTTACGGGCAACCTCAATGCCCCCGTGCCACCGATTCGCGACTCCAAATATCTCGATAAGAAGCAGTGCATCGAGATCTACCGCTACATGCTGCTCAACCGCAAAATGGAGATGGCGCTCGAAAATCTTTACAAGCAGGGCAAGGTTGTGGGCGGAGTTTATTTCGGGCTCGGCCAGGAAGCCTGCTCGTGCGCTTCGGCCTACGCGCTCGATAAGGACGACTGGTTTGCGCCCATGATCCGTAACCAGGGAGCGCTGCTGGTGCGCGGTTTCGCCGCCAGCGACACCATGATGCAGTACATGGCGAAAGCCGATTCGCCCACGCGCGGCCGCGACGGCACCTCGCACTTTGGCGATATCGAAAAGCGCAACATGGTCTCGCCCATCTCCATGCTCGGCGATTTAATTCCTGTGCTTTCCGGCGTGGCGTTGGGCGCGCGCCTTCAGGGGCGGAACGTCGCGGTCATGACCTACATCGGCGACGGAGGACAATCCACCGGCGTCACCTACGAAGGCATCAATTTCGCCGCTGTGCAGAATCTCGGCCTCGTGCTCTTCGTCGAATCGAATCTCTGGGCGTACTCCACGCCGTCGGAAATGCAATACCGCTGCAAAGACCTGGCCGAACGCGCCATCGGATACGGCATCCCCGGCGTGATCGTCGACGGCACCGACGCCTGCCAGGTCTACGACGCCGCCCGCGACGCCGTCGAGCGCGCCCATCGCGGCGAAGGCCCCACCATGATCGAAGCCAAGATGATGCGCATGAAAGGCCACGCTATCCACGATGCAGCAGCATACGTGCCCAAGCCAATGTTCGACTTCTGGAAAAAGCGCGACCCGATTGCGCGCTTTGAGAATTATCTGGTGAAAGAAAAGAAGTGGCTGACGGCGAAAGAGAATGCGGAATTGATTTCAGAGGTAGAACGCGTGATCGAAGCGGAGCGCGAAATCGCGGTGAACTCCCCAATGCCGACTCCCGAGTCGGCTGAAGGTGGAGTGTTCTGCGAGGATGGCTGCCACGAAATCAAACCGAAGTACGGCGTCCCGAAGGTGAAGAAGGGAACGGGCGGTTTCAAGCAGACAGAAGCGGCAGTCCATCTGAAATAACCCGACACGGCGATCAACTTCGCGATTTCGGCTTCACCTTCGCCTTACTCGATCGAATGACCCCTCCCTCAAGCGTTTTTGCCCGAGGCTTCTTACCCTCCGATTCGGTCAACATATTTTCGGCTTTCTCGCCTCGACCGATGTTGTAGACTGCCGGCTTACACAAGACCTCGCGCACAGCCAGGTCCGTGAGCATGCGTCTTGTCGGTGCAGCTTGTGCGAGGATCGCAGTATCAGACGTTAAGGCGATAACGTGTTCCCCCCACTCTACCTCACCGGCGTCGCACGCGATCATTACGGCCTGAACGCATAGGCTCATGCTGCCACCAAATATGTCGAGAGCACTTTCAACAAGCGAAAGATCATGGGCCAAAACACCCCTGTCACCGGAACGGGTCGCGATTGGGTCGAATGGCATGTGTGCACGCAAGAGCGGTATAGAATGTTCATGAAAACGTCTTCTCAGCTCGTGGCCGATTACGCAGTCCACGGGTTTCCCCTCCGCATCGGAGAAGGGCTGCCCTACCGGGAATGTGACCGCGATCAGCTTGACATTCGTAAATTCCGGCGTTGAAGTAAATTCATCCAAGGCCATGGTCACGCCCAACCCGTGAGCGGTGAAGATAATCATCTTCTCTATGTTGTGATTGGCTGCGGCGCGAAAAGCGACTCGCAGACACTCCAGCAGGTTATCTCGGCCTTCTTGAAGGAAATATGTGATCGGAGCTGTGAATTGTTTCATTTATATCCCTATCGCAGGGTAAACCCCATTGCTTCGGGCATTCCTATTTTCTCAGCGCGGGCGCGAAAGACCGCCTTCACAAATTGAAGCATGTTGGTATCCTCCAACACCAGCCCTTCGACTCGACCTTGGTCATAATGGGGAGCCGGATGAGGCTTCAAAAAATGCAGGTGAGGAGGCTCGCACGACTTCGTGCTCTTGCAGATTCGAAGCACTAATGGATTATTTGGGTTTCGGTCGATCTTGCCGTTTGCGTCCACGTGCGTGATCGGACCATAGTGAAAGGAAAGGTAATCCCTTGTTGGTTCTTTCCCAGGACGATAAGACCAAATCTCGTGACAGACGACGTAATACCTGTCTTTGAAGGTCAACCACCAAGAAAAATCCCACCCGCGGGGATCGACCAAGTCACCTGGCGGTAGACGGTATTGGGGAGGCTTGGCGGTGCAATCGGCGGGAATTTGGATTTTCGCGCGCTGTTTTTCGAAGGCAGTTTTGTAGTCTTGAAAGTGACTCACCGACTATGCCGCCAGCTGTTCGGCCACTTCGTCTTTGTCTGCAACAGCCTTGGATGTGGAGACGCCCTGCGATAGGTACCGGCGGTGAAGTTCCTCCTCGTATTGGCGCAAGGCGTCAGAGTGAGCGAGAAAAGCCTCCCACTCAAACTCATCTTCGTCGGACACACGATTGCGAGCGCTGGGGTCGTCCCGAAACTCTCGATCAGTGCAGCCATACTTCTTGCGAAGCTCACGGAGACCGGAGCCAATTTCCGCGCGAGTAAGAATCACTTCAGGCATTTTGTCGTTTAACCTTCCACATTTCTCTAAAGGCCAATTGCCCAACGTGAAATCCGCGGCAAACTACAGCAACGGAGCACGCTAGCTCCAATTGGAGCGAGGTGTCAAGAAAAATATAGCAGCCGCTGGAGGAATCGGCATCCTGACGGGGGTACCCACTCTGGGTCCGATGGAACATTGCACTAAAGTAACCGTCCTTACGAGAATTGTACCATCAGCAAGGTGCCCTATCCCATCAGGCTCAACACCTTAGGTCCTCGTCTTGTATTTCGGCAAAATCTGCCGTAACTTTAGCCTGACCCTATGCTCCTCACCTACCTCGAAGCCATCCGCCAGGGAATCTGGGAAGAAATGGACCGCGACCCCTCTGTCTTCTGCCTCGGCGAAGACATCGGCATCTACGGCGGCGCGTTCAAAGTCACTGACGGCTTCATCGATCGCTTCGGCCCCGAGCGTGTGATCGACACGCCCATCGCCGAGTCCGCCATCGTAGGCGCGGCCTTCGGAGCCTCGCTCACCGGCATGCGTCCGGTCGCCGAATTCCAGTTCATGGATTTCATCGGCTGCGCCTTCAACCAGATCAGCAACATGGTAGCGAAAACGCATTATCTCTGGGGCGCGCCCGCCCCGCTCGTTCTGCGCGGTCCCAGCGGTGGATACGTCCACGGCGGGCCGTTCCATTCGCAAAATCCCGAGATGTGGTTCGTGCACAATCCCGGCCTGAAAGTCATTTGCCCGGCCACGCCCTACGACGCCAAAGGGCTGATCAAAGCCGCCATCCGCGACAACAATCCCTGCATTTTCTTCGAGCACAAATATCTCTACCGCCGCATCAAGGGTGAAGTCCCCGCCGAAGATTACATCGTCCCTATCGGCAAAGCGCGCATCGCGCGCGAAGGTCGCGACCTTAGCATCATCACTTACGCTGCGATGGTTCACACCGCGTTAGAAGCTGCCGAGGTTCTTATTAAAGAGGGGATCGATCTCGAAATCCTCGATCTGCGCACCGTCTCGCCGCTCGACCGCGAAGCGATCACGCAAACCGTGAAGAAGACAAATAAAGTGATCATCCTGCACGAGCATTCGCGCACCGGAGGCCTCGCTGGCGAAATCGCTGCCATCATCAACGAGGAAGCTTTCGACGATCTCGACGGCCCCATCGTCCGCATCGCCGGCCTGGATTCGGCGATCCCATTCTCTCCACCGCAGGAAGAACACTATCTGCCTAAGGTTGGAGACGTTGTGCGAGAGGGGCGCAGGCTGAGCAGTTACTAGACTTGGCGAAAAGGCCACGGCGGCTGGTAAGTCTGCCTGCTTTACCGAGCCTCCCAACTAGCGCCCGAGCCACTCCATCTGCCACAATAGTCAATCTCGGAGGGGACCCATGGGTAAGTTTATTCTCGGTGTTATTGTCACTATTCTCGTGATCGTTCTCGGCGGGCTGGGTTTCGCCATGCTGGGCTTTCTTCCCACAAACGCCAACGTAGCTCCGCCTCACCTCGAGCACCGAATCGCTAATGGAGCCGTTGACGCCTCCATGGAGCGCCACGCTCCTCACGTTACCAACCCGTTGCCTCCCAACGACCAGGACTTTGAAGACGGCATGAAGCTCTATACCATGAACTGCGCCGTCTGCCACGGCGGACTCGACCGCAAGCCGGCCTCACTCTCGAAGTCTTTCTACCCGCCCGCTCCCAATCTGGTCTTCGATCCGCCCGACGACCCTGAGTGGCACGTCTTCTACACCATCCGCACCGGTGTCCGCTATACCGGCATGCCCTCGTGGGAGAAGACTTTGAGTGAGCAGGACATGTGGAAGATCACAAGTCTGCTGTCGCACATGGAAAAACTTCCGCCGGCGGTTCAGGAGTATTGGAAGACGAGTTTCGGCGTGGCCGCGCCGAGCGGAGAAGAAGGCAAATAGGAACACTGGCACGAAAGGCCCCCCTGGATTCACGATGGCGGGTTGCAAGCTGCAGAAACGGCGACGGTCGTACGGCCCAGCGTTTCCACGTGGGCTTCTGCAGCCGCTATAATATGCGGTTGCATCTGGCTTTCTATTCTTGACCGTGGGCCGCGTGGAAGGAAATCATGCCGACTGACATTATCATGCCCCAGATGGGTGAATCTATCGTTGAGGGCACTATTACCAAGTGGCTGAAGAAGCCTGGCGATAAGGTTCAGCGCGACGAGCCTCTCTTCGAAATCTCCACCGACAAGGTCGACGCAGAAATCCCCGCGCCTGCCTCGGGAATTCTGCAAGAGATCAAAGTCACAGAGGGCACAACCGTGGGCGTGAACACGGTCGTGGGCACGATTGCTGCCGACGGTGAAGCCGCTGTGCCCGCGAAAGCCGCGCCCGCGCCGCTGGCGAAAGAAGAAACGCCAGCTCCAGGAAAGAAGGAAGAGAAGAAACCAGCCGCTGCCCCAACGCCCGCGCCAGCTGCCAGTGCTGCACCGCCACAAGAGTCAGCCGAGGACGAGGAAGCGCGCTCCTCTCCGCTCGTCCGCAAGATCGCTCGCGATCACGGTGTCAGTCTCTCGCAAATCTCCGGCACTGGACTCGGCGGCCGCATCACCAAGCAGGACATCATGGCCTTCATCGATCGCCAGTCCTCAGCCCCGGTGACTCCGTCGGCCCCTGTGCCTCAGCCAGCAGCCGCATCTGCCGCTTCGCGTCTCCCCGCTCCGCCCACCGCGACCTATCCTGGCGACCTCGTCCCCTTGACCAACATGCGCAAGATTATTGCGCAGCGCATGATCGAGTCGCGCCGCACCAGCGCTCACGTCCACTGCATGTACGAGGTGGATTTCACCCGCATCGTAAGCTTGCGCGCCAAGCACAAAAGCGGATTCGAGCAGCGCCACGGAGTCCGCCTTACCTTCATGCCGTTCTTCGTTCGCGCCGCCATCATCGCCGTGCAGCAGTGGCCCATCATCAACGCGTCGCTCGAAGTCGACAACATCCGCTACCACCGCCAGATCAATGTCGGCATCGCCGTCGCCCTCGATTGGGGATTGATCGTCCCCGTCCTGAAAAATGCCGGGGACCTCAACTTCCTAGGCCTGCAGCGCGGCATCACCGATCTCGGTGAGCGTGCCCGCAGCAAGAAACTCAAGCCAGAAGATGTCGAAGGTTCCACGTTTACGGTCACCAACCCCGGCCAGTTCGGCGCTGTCTTCGGTCTACCCATCATCAATCAGCCAAATTCTGCGATTATGGGCGTCGGTGGAATCACCAAGCAACCGTTGGTCGTCACAGACGAAGAAGGCAATGATTCCATCGCCATCCGCTCCGTGGTTCACCTTACGCTCGGCTATGATCACCGCCTGATCGACGGAGCCGTAGCCGATCAATTCATGGCTTTGGTGAAGAAGACTCTGGAGAACTGGAGCGAAGAGGTCGGGTAGGTCGGTTACACAGTGGGCTGAGTGTTTGCGGACGGCGCCTGCTTGCACCACGTTGAAGCGTTTAGACACTCGACGGTTCCGTCGATGATCAGAGAGATCCCGTTGCGAAACTTGGCAGGATCGATGATTTCCCGCGCAGCTACGGCATCGGTCATCGCTAGCGCATTCTGCAGAAAAGACATCGCCGCGTCTTTCTTGTCGGCCCCCGGCTTGTTGCCGAACAGCCCTTCGATTCCATTGACTAACGCCGGAACAAACGCAATCCCGCGTAACAATTGGGATAAGAAGTCCATAGTATTCCTCCTCGAATATTCTCCGCGACACACATGAAGACTGCGGCAGCCAGACCGCTTTCTGGCCGGCTGCCGTATTCCCTAGGTAAGGCTGGCCAAAATATCGTTGAGGGTCGTCAAGTTCGGATCGGCGCTATCCGTGTGTTCGACGAGCAACGTCAGGCATTCCTTCAGTTCATACCCTTTGGTCAATGCCAAAGCCAACATTCCTGGCATATCGAGTCCCACTGCAGTTGCATCCGCAATGGTATTCGCGGTTGGCGCGGTCACATCCTTCAGATTGGTGATGATTGTGGTGCTGGGTACCGTACTCATTCTTGTTCTCCTGTTCTTGGTTTAGATAACTACTTCAGCCAATACTTATGCAGCGCGATAGCTACGCTGATTCCGGCGCTGATCGCGCCGTTCACGATTCGGTTGTGGACGCTGTTCCTCAAATCGTTGCGTTCCAGCACCGCTACCTTGTCCTCTACCAGCTTCACTCGCCCCGGTTGCCCGTTTCCCACCAGAGTGTCCATCTTCGTTTCCAGCCGCACCAATTTGTCGAGGACTTCTCGCTGGAACTCGATGTCGATTGCTCTTAACGCCAATTCTCGATCGCTGACTCCCATGCTCGGTCCCTTCGTCGCCCTGAATTGTCACAGAGGATAGTCGACATGCAACGCCGCTGAGTACCTCGAATATTTCGGTGGCGAAGAACTGTCATAGAGCCGCAAGAAATAATCCTGGGTCTCCGCCAGCCTCGCCAGAGTGAATGTCTGTGTATTGAATCGCCCCAGCAGATTCCTGTCGTTCGCCTGCCCCCACCCATAATCGTTTTCCCGAACTTCAATGCCGTACCCGCTCGCCGGTGCCAGCCCCGCATCCACCGACACCGTCGTCGACGTTACGGCCGTGATCTGCGCCTCCGTCAGGTCAACCTGGTAATACGCGCCCACCTGGGTGGTCTCCAGCAACGGAGGCATGTCCTGCAGCGCGATCGTGGTTGCGCTGGCTGTATACTCGATCGCCAACGGCGCCGCCAAATCGTTTGCGAACCCGATCGTGTAGAAACCTCGATCGTCTGCCGGATCGGCGATCTGAATTTCCACCTCGCGTACGGTCGCCGTGAACGATGCTCCGCGCGACGGCACGTTTAGCGTGATCGTATCGCCTGGGAAGATATCTCCCGCTGCACCGGGCAAGAAATCACTCCATGTCTCGTAAGTTCCCGACCACGCAACCCCCGTCGCGTCATCGAGAATCGCCAGCGCTGCATTCTCGCAATCCACGTCCGTTCGGGCCTCCGGGTTCTTCGCCACCCGCACGGCCCCTCTAGTCCCATCGTCCACGCCATTTTCTAACGAGGCCACGCTCGTCGCATTCTGTACCTGAGCCACTGCTCGTCCAGATCCCCGATAGCTCGCCACGATCAATTGGTTCAGAACCGGCACATACTGCGGATAAAAATCCAGCGAAGGATCGCTGGTGATCTCGCACTCCGCCCCATCCGAAAGCGCACCCACCAACTGGGTTATATAACTTGCACTGGGCAAGGCCGTTCTCACCTCTGCCAGCGAAATATGCGCCACATACGTGTAGGCGATGCTGCACTGCATGCTTACCGCATTCACCAACGCGTATGTGCAAAACCCAGGGGTGCCGTCGATCACGTCGTCATACAACACCGTCGCCGGAGCCACCAGTGTCGCCGGATTGCTCGGATCAATATCCTGCACCTCAAGCACAAAGCGCACGTCCGCGGCTACCGCCGCACCGCCCCATCCACTTCCCGCCGGATGCAGCGAGGAATGATATGTCTCTCCGCTGCGATAAACCTCCATCGAATACAAGTAGGTCGTGAAAAAATACTGATGGCTTGGAGTGGTCGCGATTACCGGCCCGGTGAGAGTTCCGCTGATCAAAGCCTGAATGTTCGAGCCGGCGCCGGATGGCGTGATTTGAAATCCCGCCAAGCATCCTGCCGCCGAGATCGCTCCTGCGTACAACCCGCCCAACACGCCTTGCGATGCAGCCGTAAAGCTCACATCTCCATGCTGTAACTCCAGAGCTCCGCCAAGCTCAATCTGCTCAAGAAAGCTTACCGTTGTCTGCCCGTCCACCCCCGTCCCGCCCGCAATCTGCAGCGTCTGCGCTACCACTGAAACCGCTGACGACGGATCGTTCACTACCCACGTCGTCGGATCGAGACTCGGTCCCAGATATTCCTCGTCAATCAGCGCAGGCTTAGCTTGTGCGAACGGCGATTGCGAAAGATAGAACTTCAAACTTTCTCCATCTGTGTTCGTATAGTAGGTATGGGAGATCGAGTGCGCGGTTACATCCCGTCCCGCGTCGATCCATCCCTGAAATTCCGAGACCAGCGTCTGCGCCAGCGGATACCCCACCGTAATTGCCGCTCCCACCGGAACTCCCGCCGCATCGGCAATTGGCAGCACACTGTCCGCGTAATATGTATCCGCGCCCGGTGTCATACCCTCATCGTCCACCGTCAAAGTCACCACTGCCGGATACTTCTGGTAAACCTGCACCGCCGGCGCCGTATCCGCCGGCACGTTGCCCGTTCCCTGTATCGGCCCACTCCCGCTCGTCCACTCCACGTCCGTCGATCCCGCCACCGCCAGGCTCGACGCATAAAAATGACAGAACGAATAAGTCACCGCGCCCGTGTTATCTACCAGCGCCCCATCACGATTCGCATACCCTTTATCGTTCACCATCGTGATCGCTGTCGCTGTGCCATCAAATCTGAATCCGTCGTAATTCAGGTGCGCTTCCGCGTTATAAATCTTGATGTCGCCCGGCCCCGGTGCACTCTCATCCACGTAGAATCCTAACGGCTGTGTGCCTTGCGGAATCATCGAGTCGGCTTCCATGTTCGCAAACACCAGATGATCGCTCGTCCCCTGCACATACACGCCGTACTGATCGAACCAGTTCACCAGAAAATGCTGAAACGTCAGCCAGGACTGCCCATTGACGTTGATTACCGGCACATTACTTAGCGCCATCGGTACAATCGGTTCGTTGTAGTAACTTGCCGGGGAATTTACTGAGTACACATACACGTACCCGTTTGCAAAATAGAAATTCCATTGCGCCGTCAAGTCCGACGACACGGCCGCCACCTTCTGTCCCCAGATCGACCCGAATAAACAGAAGTTGACCGTCGAGTAATTTGCCGGCAACGGCGCCTTCCACGCGTTTCCCGTCACGTGCACCCACGCTGACGTTGGCACCGAATAATATCCCGTCAAATTCGGAGCCGCTCCTGTTCCATACGCGTCGAATGTAATCGCACTCCCCGAAGTCCCCGAAGAAGGCGGCGTCAGGCTCTCATTCCAGACATCCCCCCGCTTAAAGAGAATCGAATCTCCAGGCTGAAACGTCTGTGCATTCACGTGCGCAATCGTCTGCCACGGCGTCGACGTGGAAGTCCCGTTATTCGCGTCGCTTCCCGCGCTGGAGCTAACGTAGTAAGTCGTGGCCCATGCGTTCGCGCTGAACATAATAAGCAGAACGACGCCGCTCCAGACTCCTGTCATCCTGAGCGGAGCAAGAGGATTCGCAAAGCGAATTTTCTTGCGGAGTCGAAGAACCCCTTGTGTCTTCGCACGCATACCGGCTTCGATAGAAACTTCCACGGCCATGTCTCTCCCGCTTCGTTTGTTTCCAACAAAAAAGGCCATCAGTTTTCGCCGATGACCCCACGCCCACCCCAGGCTCGGGCTCCTCTGATGCCTGACGGCTGTTTCTCTCAGCCTTCCCGTTCCGCCTCGTCCTGAACGCTGTCGACGATGTCCCCAGTGTCGTAGTTCTGCAGCCCCGCGTTCGGTGAGACCGCCGCGCCGGGGGGAGTCACCCGGCTCTCCGAAGAAGCCGGCGTCGGCCACTGCCCACCTTCGGTGTCGGTCCCTCCCCAATTTGTGACCGCAGGATTTCGGTCACTCTGCTCGAATGCCTGCGTGGTGGTCGGTTGTGCCGCTTCCGGATTGATCGCACTGCTCATGACTTTCTCCTCCGCAAAAATATGTGTGAATCGACTTGCAAGACACGTGGGACCGCCATGTGGGGACAGCCGCCCTCCGCTAGCTTGCCCTGAGCGAAGCCGAAGGGTCGAGCGCAGCTCCACTGTTTGTCCCTGCTTCCTGCCTGATCGTCCCCAACAAAAAAGGCCACCGGCTCTCGCCGATGGCCCTCGAGGCCTCGCTCCAACGCTAATGAATTTCCCACGCCATGATCGTCGCCTCCGTCGGATTATCCGCCGGAATCGTGATCCCATTATTCAGCGTCCCGCCCGCCGTCACGCTCTCCGCGGTCCCGCTGCTTCCACCCAGGAATGTGAACCCCGCCGAGCTTCCGCCGTAAACCTGCGCGCATGAGCTAGTACAACTGCTCGTGATCGCCAGGAAATACTTGCCCGGCTGCAGCGTTGCGCTCGCAGCCCAGCTCAAGGTCTTCCATCCCGTGCTTGCCGCGAATGTCGTTCCCGCCGTATTCCCAATATGCGCCACAATGTTTCCCGAGCTGTTCAGCACGCCAATGTCGTATGTGTTGCTCGTGTTGTCCGCCGTCGAAACGTAATATGTCACCTGCGTCGTGGTCAGCGGAAACGTCAGCACCACGCCCCACAGCTCCGCCTTGTTCGCCGTGCTTGAAAAACTGATCGCCGTCCCCGTCGTATTCGTCGTGAACCACGGAATCGAATACGGCCCGGCTGCCACTCCTGAGTCCGTCACCGCCCCAGTAGCATTCGCCTTCGGATAATTCCCCGAAACCAGGCTCCCGCCGCCCCCAATCCTGCTCGTATCCGTCGGATGCACGTGGTCGGCGCGGGCGTATGTGTTAGATGTCCCCACCGCGGCAGTCCCGTCCATATTTGGTGTGGTGGAGCTCGCCTGTCCCAGCACAAACGCCGTGGTCGCAAGTTGCGTGGTGTTCGTGTTGACTGCCGCCGTCGGCGCCGTCGGCGTTCCCGTCAGGGCTGACGACGCACTCGTCGCGATCGATGAGTCCACATACGCCGAAGTGATCGTCGTGCACGTCGGGCCGCCCGCCAGCACCGCAGTCACCGCTTGGTTCGTGCAGCTTCCCGTTCCCGCCGATGTCCCGCTGCTGCTCACATTCGAACCCGGCATGTCGAGGAACATCTGCACCGTCGTGCTCCCCGCGCTCGCCTGCAGCACCCGGCCCAGGATCTGTGTCCCCGTCGGCCGTGTCGCGCCCGCGTCATGGCACAAAGGATAAAATCCGCCGCTCGCCGTTCCCGAAGGCACCACGTAATCGCCCACAACGGTCGCGGTCCCGTCGAAGCTGCAATAAGCTGACCCTTCCCGCGCCAGCGTGGCCACTTCCGACGTCCCGGCATTCGCAATCACCACCCCGATAGCTCCACTGCTCAGCGCGCTCGAAGGTTTCGCTGCGCACCCAGCAGCAGTCAACACCGCCAATCCGTTCACGATCGTTCCGTTAGTCGTGTCGTTGCACAGCTCGTAGCTTTCGTTGGCAAACTTGCCCAGTTCGAACCCGCTCCCGCTTGCGGAGTTTCCCGCCGCGTACACCGTCCCAGGGCGCAATCCAGTTCCGCTACTCGATGTGAAGCTGCCAATGTTATACGTCTGGTCAGTCCAGGGCTTGAAATTCCCGCTCGCATCCACCACCCACTTCAGCCCATTGTTGATCCAGAAGCCCAATCCCGGTGCTCCTCCAGAAGTCGAACTCTCGCTACGCATCACCGCGTAGTTGTCCGCTGAGTCGTACCCCAGCGAAGTGCGCTGCCACGTAGAGCTGTTGGTATAGCTTGAGTAAACATGGAGGTTCTGCGCCGTCGTCCCGTTGTACTCACCCAGGTCATTAGCGTCTTCCTGAAAGAGATTCGAGAAATAGGAACTCGTCGTCGTCGTCGCTACCTTCTGCGGAGCGCCCGCATTTGCCGAGATGTAAAAGTTTCCGTCGTTTGAGATCCCCAGCGCCGAAGTCCCCGCTCCCGCCGCCGTCATCGTCGTTCCAGGAATCGGCGAACTCACCGTCCACGGCCCTGCCACCAGCAACTGCCCGTTTACTGTCACATTCCCGCTGAACGTTCCCGCTACCGCAGAAATTCCGTTACTTCCCGTGAAGCTCAGTGTCGATCCGCTGTCCGTCAGCCCGCTGTCACCGCTCACCGCTGCTCCATTAGCCGCATAGAGTGCCAGTTGCGTTGCCGTCCCGCTGTTTACCGTTCCTCCTCCCCCGCCGCCGCAACCGGTACAGGTTCCCGTCACCGTTAGATTTCCGTTGATGTTTACCGGTACGTTAAACGTCTTCGCTGAAACCGTCAGCCGCTCCAGATAACTCGTATTGTCCCCGACATTCCCTATGTAAGACGAAATCGCCACCGGAGCCCCGAAAGCGAGTTGAACCGCTCCCGGCACAGCCTGGTTGTCAATCCCGATGTAGGTGTCGCCGGCGTCGTTCGGCGGGCGAAATCCGATCGTTGCCAGCGTCTTGTTCGGATTGGAGTCCACCAGCGTGATGATGTGGTGTGGCATCACATATCCAATCCCCGTCGTTTCAAACTCAAAGTTAAGTTTTCCCTTCACTCCGCTTTCCGTGCCGCCGTTGTAAGTCCCCTCCTCTAGCAGCAGCCCGCCGGGCCAGTTGTTCTTTCCTTCCAGGCACTGCTCCCAGGTCCCTCCAAACACTCCTCCCGTGATGCTGCCGTCGTTGCAGTAGCGGATAAATACCTGCGGGCTACCGTTGCCGCTTACAGAAACCACGTCGCCGGGGTCCGTATCAAAGAACACCGGCGGAGGAGAGTAGATCTGACTTCCATTTCCCGTCAACACCAAGCTGCCAGGCCAGAAGGGTAGAAGCGGCTCCCAGTTGATAGGACTGACGGTGTAGCTGCTCGTGGTGGCCGAGGCCGTATCGGTGAACGTGCAGACTAGGCCCGCACATTGCGCTTTTCCCGTGATGATGCTTCCGCAAGCGGTCGGGCTGCCTCCTGTGCAAGCTCCATGAACCGGGAAACTGGGCGTATTCGCCGCCAGGCTGGCTGCCGGCTGCATTCGCACAATGTCGTAAGTAACCGTCGACCCAGCCCCGCTCGGCGGCACATGCGGGAACTGCCCGCTGATGGTTCCCGTCCCATTCGTCAACGCAACCCCGGCAAATAGCGGATAACTGGTCCCGCTCGTCGCAGAATCGTGAACCACCACGTAGTAGTTGTACTGCGTCGAGCCGGTGTTCGCGAATATTGGAATTTGTTCGCCGGGTTGTTCTCCGCCCTCAACTTTAAGCGGTTGCACGCTACCCGAAAAGATGATTCCCGTGGCGCTGAAGTAGGATCCCAAGTAGGGGTTCGGACACGGTCCTCCACCTTCTTCCATGTAGATATTGTCGAGTTCCGTCCCGCCATAGCTGCCCAGCGTCGTCTGCGTATTAACCGCCCACATGCCCCAACCCTGAATCACGCTGTCGTTTACATGCGTGGAGTTGTTGGCATAGACGGTTATCCCGTTTCCTCCGCACTGCGGGCTGATGTTCGCTTTATCGATCCACAACACCGGCGAACCTAATGTGTTTCCTGCCGCATAGACGTACGATCCACAATGGTTCGCCGTGCACAGCAGCCCTTGGCTCCCGTCCGCGTCGAAATTACGTATCGTTGCTGCCTGGTCGTTGTCCACCACGAAGAACTGGTTGAACTTTCCCCCGCCTCCCGAAGAAGACTTGATGTCGTCCATCGTTCCTGGGTTCGCGTTGTCTTCGACTGCGGCGTTCTGAATCGCGATCGTCCCCGGACTCGCCGCCGCTGGCAGGTTTGCCCCGCTCTGGCTGTAGGTAATGGTGTTCCCCGAAACCGTCACTGGTCCGTGACTTCCCCAGTAATTGGCACTGTCCGTAAAGTTGATGTTGACCAGGTCTCCCGTCTGAATCGTGCTGCACCCGGAGGCTACGGTGATCGTGACCACGTTCGACGTTCTCTGCGTGTTCGTAATTTGGCATCCGTCTGCATTTACCGTCGACGTAAAGTTCACGCCCCGCAACGTCGTTCCTCCGTAGTGGTTCGAATTCACCAGATCTCCCAAAACCACGCAGCGGTCTCGGGTCGAGCACGAGAGCAACGCTCCGTTCCCCTCAATCAGCGCGCGGCTGCAGTGCGCGAAAACTGATCCATACACCGGCAGTGCGTTCGCGGTCGCCCCCGTTGCCGGAAGAATCACATGAGCGTTCGGATTCCCGCCGCTTCCGTTCGGCACTCCGCAGGCGTCATTGATCCCCTCCTGAATCCCGCTCGAAGCGCTCCCGAGCACGTAGGTCGCCGAGTGCGTATTCTTCGGCGTGAACACAATTGTCCCTGATGTCGCCCCACTCGTGCACGTCCCGCCCGTCACCATCGCCGGTTCCGGCGTCCCTTGTCCGCTGATATAGACGAAGTACATCGAGTTCCCGCTCGTATCCACTCCCACGGGACACGGCGTAAGCGTCACCGTTGCTGGCGTTCCACCTACCAGGCTTCCGCTTGGACTCACGCTCCAATTGTCCGTCGACGTCACATACCGAATGCCGCTCAGATTGTTGACGCTCAGCTGCGTTCCCACCGGCTGCGCGATGTTCTGGCTGGTGGCGGGGCCGATCACCACGCCCCCCACCCCGCCGCTCGGTGTCGCCGGCGCATACTGCCCTGATGCCGAGGAATACGTCAACACCTGCCCGTTTCCAGGCGTAGCTGTTCCTACCGGTACGCTTTGAATCGCAGTCGCATTCGCGCTCGATCCACACGGCCCCCACGTCCCATTTCCCAGCAGGCAGTTCAGCGCCGAAGCCGTTCCGCTTCCCAACTCACTCGTCGGTACCAGCCCGCTCACCAGGTCTGCCTTCACCACCACGCTCGAATCCACATATTGTTTCGCCGCCGCCTGCAACGGGGCCGTTGGATTCCCGCTCAAGGTCAACGGCCCCGTCATCGCACCGCCTGCTGTCGGCACATAGTTCCCCGAACCTACAGTTGCCACGGAACTATCCACATACGCCTTATTCGCTACGTCCCCCGTATTCACCGGCGTCGGCACATTCGGTGGTACCGTGAAAGTCTTAGTCCCCGTCACCGTCTCTGCCCCGGCTAGATGCACCACCGCGTTGTCATTCGCCTTCGCGGCCAAAGCCGAGTTCACGTACTGCATCGACACCGGTTGAGCCGCTGTCCCCGATCCCGGCGTCGTCCGTACCTGCGCCAGTGTCGCCGGAGAACTCGTCGGCACCACCCAATACTCGGTTCGCACTTCGCTGGGTTGCAATTGATAGACAACGGTGTAGTACACGTTCGCGGGAGTCGCCCCCACGTTCGGCGCCAGCGCTACATTCAGCGCGCCGTTCGTTCCCAGCGTTACATCCAATGATCCGGGCGCAACTCCCGTCCCGTCCGCTGCCACAAACGCTGGCCACGTGATCACCAGAATGCCTTGCGCCGGCGTGCCATCCGCCATGTACACCGTGTCGATCACACTCGTCAGCGCCGGCACGCTCTGCGGAGCAGGCGCCGCCGCCCGCGCCGCTGGTCCCGCACCCGCTTTCGCCGTTGCCTTGCTCGCTGTTTCCGGTTTCCCCGCGGAAGGCCTTTCACCCACCGCCAGGCGGACGCCCGATGCCGCCACCGCTACCGCCAGCACCAAATAAAAGAGCCGCCCCGTCGGGCGGCATGCCTCAAACATACTTCCTCCCTCAAACTCTTCTAGGAACTTTATTAAGCTCCGCCAACTTTTAGCGCTGTCATCCTGAGCGAAGCGAAGGACCCCTTGCCCGTCTGAGTCAACATTGGCCTCGCAAGGCATTTCTACCAATGCTCCGTGTTTCTTGCTCGATAACTGAAACTCTTCACCCTCGGCCGTTCAGAAACTTCTCTACGCTGCGCACATAAACATCCGCGAAATCAGCCGCTGGCCGTCGTGTCTCGATCAGGTCCATGGCATCTTCCACGGTCCATCCCATCACCCCCAACAGCGCCAGCGCCATCATTGGTGCTCGGTGCACTCCCGCCGCGCAGTGGATAAAAAGCTTCGCTCCGTTCTCCTCCAGAGCCGCCAGCGCGAACTCCACCCCAAGCGCAAATACTTCCGGAGGCTTCGGCTCAAAGTCATCGTCCACCGGGTTCCAGCAGACAGCAATTCCTTGCGGCCCCGCCAACGGCGTGTCGTCGAACTCGATCTGCATGTCGATGACGTGCGTGATCCCGGCGCGCGCCACTGCCGCCATGTTATCCGCTGTCCAGATTCCGCCCCCGACCGCAATCCGGTCGGTCAGCCATGTTATATCCATCCCCGCCCTGTGTCTTTTGAGGCCAACATTTTTGCCCGCCCGAACTTTTCTGAGAGATTTTCCCGACGAGGCGGCATTCGCCAAACCTTCATGCAGCTTTGTCCTGCCTCGTCCTGCCTGCGGCGAAACCGATAGCGCCGCCGGCCAGTCCCTCTCTCCCGTCCCGCAACTCCAGCGCTTCATTCTACGGTATCCTCTCAGCCTAACGCCCGCTCCCTGCGTCTTACTCTTCACCCTCCGCTGGGACCACCCTCTGTTCTTCTTGTTCGTCTTCGTCAGTGATCACCGGTTCCACGGGAAGTCCCATACGCCGCAGCAGCGTATAAGCCAGAGAATCTTCCGCCGGTATCCCCGCGGTCTCTTCCGTCGGCGGATACAGTCCCGTTGCTTCGAACAGATACTTTGCCGACGCCAGTTGGCCGCCCACCGCGTCTGCGATCACTTTCTTCGCGATGCTTTCCGCCGAGCCCCTCACCAGTTTGCTGATGTTCTCCCGCACCTGCACCGCATCCGGCGCCTTCTTCGGCTCTTCCACATTTTTTTCGGATGAGTTTACCGTATTTTTTTCAGATGATTTTACCCTGTTCCTGGGATTGCTCTTGCCCCTGGACTGGCTCCTGGTCTTGCCCTTCGCCTTCTTCGTCACTCGCCATGTCCTCCCGAAAAACCGTCGGCGTCCCCACGAATCTGGCTCTTGGCTCCGTAAGGCAAGCTGCTCGGAGCAGCACCCGATAGGCCCCAGAGTTACCCGCCGACCCGCGCAGCTGCGACGCAACAAAACTCTTTCACCCCAAAAAACGAACGGCGCGCTTTTCGGCGCGCCTCGCGGAGTGTTTTCTTTTTTCCTTTACTCTATATATTCAGAATAGCATCCCGCTATGGGTGAATGGGACATGTTTCGCAAAATTATATTTGCCGCGCCATCAATAACTTGCGAGATTTTCGAGGGAAACTGCCTATTGACAAGATTTTTCTCATTGCGACACCTTGTTCTTCTCAGGCAGTCCGACCAACAGTCCCACTCTGAGAAAGTCTTCGCTCAGCAAGTCCAGCACTTCGGGTAGCCTGCGCTGAACCGTCTTGCGAGTACAGTGCAAAATGTGTGCCGCTTGCTCGTGATTATGCTCTTGCAGAATAATCCGCGCGATTAACTGCTGGTCCCAATACTCCAGTCGATTCAAGCTCTTCTCCACATCGCGGACAAAGATCACGCGGTCCTCGAACGTCGTCGCGGTGTAGGACGTCACTTTCGCCCGGAAAAATTCCCGTCCCACCAGAGACGGCAAGCGCCCCGTCTCCAGCGAAAAACGCATATAGCGCCGTAATAAAGCCACTGTGCGATTCCGGTAGAGCCACAGATCTGGATTGCGATCCAGAGCATCGCCTTGCAGTTCCGTCTCCCCAGTTGCTGGTCGTCGCGCGGGAAAGTTATGCGTCGTCAGCGTTTGCCCTACAACACCACCCAGAAATGGTTCGCCGAAATGCTTATCCGGTTGCAGCCTGACCGCCTGCCGCACAGAAATCGCGTCCTCCGCCGGATCTCGTCTGTCAGCTTGCGCGCCAATCCAATTCACGAAGCCGTTCATGCCACACCTCCCGCCGCGTCCAGATCCATTCCTCGATCGTCTTCATCGTCATAGCGATCGCCGTCATCTCCACCCCATCGCGGTCCTCGCGGCATCCTCGCGGTTTCGGCCTCCGTCGAGCCCGGCGCCATTTCCGCCATCGCTCGCGCGCAAGTTGCGCAATAGGTTTGTGCCCCACCCACGGGACGCAGCCCTAGCCCGCCACAGCGTTCGCAATACTTCAGTTCGAGACATGACTCGTCTTGCCGACCGTTCTTTTCCGCTTTTGTTTTCATCACTTCTCCTGAGATTCCTGGCTCTCCATCGCGAAACCGGGATGTGAAATGCTTTTGCTGGAACTCAACGCAAACAGCCGAAACAAAAAGCCCTGCGTCGGTCGCCGCTCTCAGAGCGGAAACCAAACGCAGGGCTCGTTTTTCTTGCGATGGCCTGCTTGCGCTATTTAGTTGTTCGTCAAGAACTTAACGTGGGTCGCAGCCCACGCGTTTATGGTTCAATCGTCGCGCCGCTGGCCAGCAATGATCCAGTTTGCCGTTGGCGAAAAAATCCCTCCTCATACCCCGATTTCAGCACTCGGCCGTTTTGCACTACCACGCTGATCCGCCCGCTGAACCTCACCGACTTCAACAAATGCTCCATGGCCGCCGAAAGCACTTCGGCCGCCCGCACTTTCCGCCGAAATTCGACAAAGTTCTTTTCTTCGTTGCAGTTGTCCCCGCTACTCATGGCTAATGATCCCTGGAAAGGAGTTGGGTTATACGATACGGCGATCGTATAGCTGTCAATTTTTCCAGTCAAGGTGATGATTATGCATTTGACACAGAGGAGGAAAAATGAAAGAGTCTGATCACCGTGACAGGGCTGTTAAACAATTATTCTTGGACAGTGAGCTTCAAGATGTAATTGAGTTTATGCAAGACCATATTTCGGCGGGGAAGTTAATTGCGGTGGCTAAAGCTCTGCCGCAAATAGCAACACTCCTGTGGAAGCACATTCCACAGGAGCCTGCTCTGCTAGTACGGCTTGAAGTCGATCCAATCGTTAAGATGGAGGTGCAGAGTCGGTTACGACAAGACGCCAGCGGATCGACCCTTGAGGAGGCGTGTGTTGATGGTGGTTCTGGGGAGGTAGGGGTTTAGCGACGGTGTGGACCACCTCTCTTCCACAACCCTCACATCTGTATATTCCAGACCATGCCGTGATTATGCCGGGAGAGTACAGTTTGTCAAATTCGGCGTGGTCTACGGGCGAAAGCAGCTTCGGGTACTTATAAAGTGCCATTTATGGTCCATTCTGGAACCAACGTTCCTTTGTGAGGTATAATAGGCGGAGGACGGGGGGATCGGACCCCGTTCCTGTGAAGGAACTGCGGTGTATAAGACCGCTCCTAGCGACCAGCTAGACGCCCTCCGGGGCACTCAAAGTAAGCTCACCACGGCTCGATTCGCCAGCCTCCCGAAGAGTTCAGCGAATCGGGCCTTCGTGTTTTCGCCCAATACCACGGTGAGAAACCGTGGTGGTATCAGGCTAGTGATCTCTTCATTGCAATGTCGCAGGCGCGTTGTTGCCCAAGGTTTTTTGCCCTGCAATGTCTCGAAGGCTATACTTCTTCCTCCTGTAAGAAATCTGATCCCGGTCCTTCAGTCGCTTTAAGACAGCGTATACGTAATCGCGAGACACCTCACCGTTCAATTCTTGCCATAACTCGGCGGGAGTGATTCCAGCGGGATGGCGTCGAAGAACAGCTCGAATCATCTCGGTTTTGTTGACATCCTGCGACCCATTCGATGATTCGGCGATAGCACGGAGCGTACTTGTGGCCGAGGCGAGCAAGTTAGTGATTGGCTTATCCGGCGACGTAGGCTGCTCTTGCTGGACCTGCTCTCGCAGCCGCGTTAAGCGAACCTTAATCGCGTTGGCAGCACCCGTCCAAATATTTAATTCATTCTGCGCACCTTGGAAGGCGAGCTGAGCGACGCTCGCTTTCTGCTGTGCTTCTTGGTAGGACTTCTTGGATTCGGCCAAATTGTTCTCGACCCCTTCCAAGAATTTTTCCTCTTTGGCTATAAGCTGATTTAGTTCTTTACAATCCATAAGTCCTCCCAAGCAAATCACTTACCACAATATATCATCTGCCTACCTATCATGCAATCTACCACATGTACGATAGATAAGATTGACCCATGTGGTAGGTATGTTGTTTTGTTTCAGTAGCTTAAGGCTTGACTTTGTCCCATAACCGCGTATCCTAAAGACACGACTCCCCGGCTGCTGTTAAGGCCGGTCCGGGCAATCTATATGATTGCCCATAATATTTTGGGTTTACCTCCCGCAGCCGCGCCACTGCCGAAACCGCGAGTAATTGTTTACATCGACGGATTCAATCTCTATTACGGTGTTCTCAAGGATGTTCCGCGCCTGAAATGGCTTGACCTTGAGCGGTACTGTCGCTTACTACGCCCTGCTGATGACGTTCAAGTCGTCCGCTATTTTACTGCCCTTGTGGACGGGTCTACGAAACCGCATCAAGAGGCTTATCTGAAAGCTCTAGCTACAACGCCCACGGTGAACGTTGTGCTTGGAAAATATAAAAACAAACAAGTAAAGTGCAGGGTCACCGCCTGTCTCCATGGAGCGTTAAGGGTTTTTCAGGTCCCGGAAGAAAAACGGACTGATGTGAACATAGCGATAACCATGCTGGACGACGCCTATCAGAATTTGTGCGATCATCTGATTCTTTTCAGCGGAGATTCTGATTTGGTTCCGGCAGTGAACCTAGTGAGGAGCCGTTTCCCCACAAAGACCATAACCGTGTATGTGCCCTTCCGTAACCCAACTCGCGGAGGGGCCGTAGAGTTGCGTCTTGCAGCATCCAAACACAAGGATTTACCTCTTACCCTACTCACAAAAGCCCAATTTCCTGATAACGTTCCAGATGGTTCCGGCGGAATTATCACGCGGCCAGCTTCTTGGGCCTGACTTGTGATGGTAGACTCCCTAGCATGAAGATAGAAAAACGCAAATTTGATGCGATTCTCAGTCGCTTGATAGCAGCCGAACCGGAAAAAAGATCTGAAGTAAAGCCGGACAGGAAACTTAAAACGGCTCGGAAGCCTTCGGTTCGTGGCGCACGAAAGGCGTAAACGCGTTCTCTTCGATCAGCTTGGCATATGGCATCGGCTTGATTCCAGCCATGCGCTCCACGGTGTTCTCGAACATTTCCGCGTCTTCGCGGCGATTGAAGCGATAGGAAAATTCGTTCAAGTAGCGTTGCAGATGCTTTATCGAAAGCTGATGGTACGTCCCTATCACAGCCCGCTTGAGCAGTGAGAACGAGTTCTCCACGGTGTTCGTGTGGACTTCGCCTTTGACGTACTCGCCGCGACTATGGCGGATCGTCGAGTGCTTCGCATTATGGAATTTCGTGATGCGGAAATTGTAAGCGCCAGCGTCATCCGTCATAATCTTATCGACGCCTTTGTCTACGTGCTGCGCGATTGCTTCGTAGAGCGTTCCGCCTTTGTTGTCCCGAACGTGTACCAGCCGGAGCGGACCACCGCGCTGCCGGATTCCGAGAACTACGTCTTTGTTCTTTAGTTTGCGCTTGTGGCCCTTCTGCTTACCTCCGATATACGTCTCATCAATTTCTACGGTGCCCGTGAGCTTGAGGCCATCAGGATCGAGCATGGCTTCGCGGATGCGATGCGCCAGATACCACGCCGTGCGGTAGTTCACTTTCAGGTGACGCTGTAGCTGCATCGCGCTCATGCCTTTTTTCGCGTCCACAATCAAAGCGATTGCCATATACCATTTGTCCAGCGAGAGGTGAGAGCCGTTAAAGATCGTGCCCGTAGTGGCAGAGAACTGCGCCTTGCAGGTAGGCTCTAGGCACTGATAGAGCTGGACGCGCTTGTTCGCAGACTTCGCCGTTACCTTGCGCGTGATGCGGGAGATGTCCTTCGATCCGCAAGTCAGGCAGCGTACACCATCGGGCCAGCGCTTTGCCTCTAGGTAGGCTAGGCATTGCTCCTCAGTGGCAAAGGCTTTGGTGACTTCTATCAGTTTCATTTCTTTCCCTCTAGGGCCTTGATCTTTTCACGAAGCGCCGCAACCTGATTCGCATAATCCACGGCTAAGCGGCCCATTTCTGGATGCTGCTGAATCTGCGACATGCGCTTTTCGATGAAGATCAGTTCAGCTTTTAATTCTGAAAGCGTGTCCGCCATGAGGAAAATATACACTTAAAGTACTTCTGTGTCAACTGCATAATCATCGTCAAGGTCGTTATACCAAACAGGCTGTGGAAAACATTTTTTCCTTAGCGTATTGCTATAGGTGCCATGCTATACTCAAAGCTATGAAATTCCGAGTGCTGCAAGACAACCTGCGCGAAACTCTTTGGGAGCGCATCGAAGAAGGTGACCTGACCGGTCTTCGCCTGGCACAACAGACGGGATTCAAGCAGGCTCATATCTCCAACTTCCTGAATCGCAAGCGCGGTCTTAGCCTCGAGGGCATGGACCGGGTTCTGGCTGTCCAGCATCTCTCGGTGCTCGATCTGCTCGATCCCTCCGAAGTCAACAAGCGCGCTTCGATCCTGCCTCCAAGTGACGACGAGTTCCAGAACGTTCTCCTGACCGACGGTTCCGTCGCCGCCATCCAACCACTCATCACCAGCATGCACGTCAGGGAAATCCTCAAATTCAAGAAGAGCTTTCTGAAAAAACTGAAACCGGAAACCGAAGGTAATCGCGAACAGTGGGAGCGCTTCGTAATAATTAAAGTAGACGCTCGGGAAGGCATGAGCATGTACCCGCGCCTTCTGCCCGGCGCCACTCTCCTCATCGACCGCCACTACAACTCGCTCAAGCCCTACCGCAAGGGCGAATTCAACATGTACGCTGTCCTCAAAGACGAAAACTGCACCATCAAATATGTGGAAACCGCCGGGAGTCACTTAATTCTGCGGCCACAGAACCAGGCTTATCCCATCGAAGTCGTAACCATAGTAGAGGGCAAATCTGCCTCCGACTACATCGTCGGCCGCGTCTGCCACGTCGGAATCGAAACCTAAACCGTGTTTCAAGAATGGTTCTGGGTAAACATTTCGGAAGCGCATCCCTTGAGCCGTGCCACCCGGAACCAACAAAAACATGGGCCTCAAGAGACCGAGTGAGAACTAGCTCTTAACCCTTCCGGTAGAGCTCCGCACTGATTTTAGCCGCGAAGCGGCGTTCAGAATGCAGCCCACGGCGCAAGCCGTGGGCAGGGAGTCGGAAAGGAATAAGCCCCGAAGGGCGAAAGAGTTCTCACGCACACGATCCTGAGGGAGCTGTCTGTACCAGGCGAAACCGTTTATGAAATGCGACCTACTTTACCTGAGAACCGGGACCTCAAGCCCCTCTACTCCGCATTCAAGCTGTCGAACATCTTCCACAGCTTGTCTGCGGTAGCGCGATAAATCACGTACCCGCTTCCCGTATCCGCAGTCTCCCGAAACAGTAACTCCCCCCGACCGTCCCCGTCGGCATCTACCACGTCAATCAGTTCCAGGCGCGGCGTTACATCAAGATGAAACTTGTCGGTAACCCCGGAATACAGTTTGCGCAGGTCGCCATAGATGTCAGTCCGGGCCACCAGCGCAATACTGTAGGACTCCGGTGTCACCGTCGCGCCCGGCGCGGAAGGAAAGTGCGCCTCCGCGCTGAAGATCATCACCACTTGGCTGTTCAGCCACACGTCGAAACCTCGAAATTGAATGTCCTCAAACACTGGTTGCGCCGGCTTCACTGGTGTCTTTTGTCCCTTGGCAGGCGGTCTAGCAGGCGGATTAGCCGGAATATGATTCTTGACCAGTGCGGCCGCATATGCCCGAACCTCATCTCCGGCCAGGGCCAGCATCTGGTTGCGGCGCTCCTCCTCCTCACCCGGCTTCCAGAAGAACTTGTACGATTGCGGACCGGGCCCACCCGCATCGGAAATCGCCGCCACAATTTGAACTGGCGCACCGGCGGTGTTTGCGATTGTCGCCTCAGGTTTGCCCGTACCCGCCTTCGTCGCTGTTTCATCCTCTTGCGGCGCGGCCTGCGTGGGCTTGCCTCGACGCAGCGTCGGCCGATAATAATTCTCGGATGCTTCACTCGGAGGCGTTCGACTCGTCGCTGCCTCACCCGCCGACGTTTGAGCCGCCGCCACCGGCCCCGTCGCCGTCGCTTGCCCCTTCCCACCCTGAGCCGCCGGCTCCGAAGCCGTCGCACCCGGCGGCTTCTGCGAGTCCTGCCCGGAAGTTGTCCCAGAAGACGAACCGCTTGCCGGCTGCGAGGACACTGGACCTGATGGTGCCGTCCCGCCTGGCTTCTCCGCCGCCGCTGGCCCAGACGCTGAACTTGGATTAGAAGCCGCGGGCTTCGCTGCCTCCCGCCTGGTCAGCCGCGGCGGGGCATCACTGTCGCTGTTATTATCCAACCCCACCGGCACATCTTCCGCCTTGCGCGTGCTCTTCGGAGCCTCCGTTCCATTCGGCAAATACGACCCGGTCCCCAACCACGGACCCAGGATACCAGCGCTCTTGCTGTGCAGTGCTCCCCCGATCGTGAACAGCCCTTGCGAATCTCCCGCCTGCTCGGCCTCATACACCGTGCCCGATTCCAGCGCCATCGGCACCGGATCTGCCTTGTAAGCGCTGGCGTCGTAAAATCTGCCATCGATTAGAATTGCGATCGGTACTAACGTCCCCTTGCCGCCGTTAAGTTGCAACACTCCAATCGCTCGTGGCCCCTTAATCTTTTTCTTCTTTTCTTCCGGAGGCTTTTCTCGCGGAATGTCCTCCGGCCGCTTAAGCTGCGGCCTTCCCCCTTGCGCCACACTCCGCGGAGCGGCCAACGCAAAGAACGCCAGAATCACCATGACGGCGAACCCTAATCTGCGGTATAAAAACTCTCTGGACATAAGTCGTTCCAAACTTGGCGTTGTGAAAGCTGAGTTAGCGGACGCTGTCTTCCACCCAAACTTCTCTGGAAACGAGGCTCTCATGAGTATCGCTATCAATGATAAAGCTCCCGAGTTTACTTTGCAGGACGAGAACGGAAAAGAAATCTCGCTAAAAAGTTTGCGGGGCAAAGTGGTGGTGTTGTACTTCTATCCCCGCGCCGATACCCCGGGTTGCACGGTCGAGGCCTGCGAGTTTCGCGACACCTATAAGCAGATGCAGAAAACCGGCGCCGTGTTACTTGGCATCTCGCCCGACACGCCCAAGGCCCAAAAGAAGTTTCAGGATAAATTCAAACTCCCTTTTTCCCTTCTCGCCGATGCCGACAAGAAAGTCGCCGACGCCTTCGGCGTGCTGAAGGAAAAGAACATGTACGGGAAGAAAGTCATGGGCATCGTCCGCACAACCTTCATTATCGGCCCCGACGGCAAAATCCAACACATCTTCCCCAAGGTAAAGCCCGAAGGCCATGCGGAAGAGGTACTGGCCTACCTCAAAGGATCGGCAAAGGGCGCTGCCTAGCGAACTGCGGAAAGCTACCCTTTATTCATCCGTGTACACATCGAAAAAAATCGTGGCACGCGACACTCAACCGCTGAATCGTGTCTTCTTCGCCCGCCCTCCGCGCCGCGTAGCTCGGGAACTCCTTGGCAAGGTATTGATACGCAATACCGGAGAGCATTTGTTGGTGGCCCGCATCGTCGAGGTCGAGGCTTACCTCGGAGAGAACGATCCCGCCGCCCACGCCGCCGCCGGCAACACCGCCCGCACTTCAGTCCTGTTCGGCCCGCCCGGCCACGCCTACGTCTATTTCATCTACGGCAACCACTACTGCCTGAACGTTTCCTGCGAGCGCGAAGGCAAGGCGGGCTCGGTTCTGTTCCGCGCCCTCGAACCGCTCCTCGGCATCGAGGAAATGGCGCGGGCTCGCGACCTCGCACTGCAGCCCCTCCCCGACCTTCGCAAGCTCACCAGCGGCCCGGGACGCCTGGCCGAAGCCTTCGGCATCACCCGCATCCGCGACAACGGCTGCGATCTTACTTCCCCCGCCTCCGGCTTGTGGATTGGAGACGACGGCTTTCGCCCGGGAAAGCTAGAAATGACTCCCCGCATCGGCATCCGCAAGGCCGCCGACCGTCCGCTACGGTATACCATCGCAGGCAACCCATTCCTTTCGGGTAAGAAAACACTAGCCAGAGACTAAAGGCTTCGCCGAGGACTTGACTGACGGGTGTAGACTATCCCTCGGGTCAAATGCACGAAAAACCGCTCTGCTCAAGGCGTTTGACGAACTGCCCATAGCTTCCTGGGTGATCGGCCAATGAATTGTCCGTTTTTTTCAACATCCCCCTGACGGAACGAATCATCTAATTCGTGGAGCCCGCATGCGCTGCTTTTCCCCGTTTCGCGCTTCCGTGGTCGCGCTGGCGACTTTCGCTCTGATTCTGCCTGCGCTCTCGCGAGCCGTGGATGCCTTGCCACTCCGGCCCGCGACGCCTGCTTCTCCTTCCAACATCGTGATCGGTTTCGTTGGCGGGTTTGTCAGCCATGACGACCAGCACCACGGTCCCGTGAAACTGGCACAACTAATCCAACGAACTGTTCCCAAAGATACCTATGTCCGGATCTTCGAAAACCGCCGAAGAAAACAGGCCTATGCCGAAGTTATTCGCCTGCTCGATACCAACCACGATGGTTTTCTTTCCGCCGAAGAGAAGGCTCGCGCCCGTATCGTCCTCTTCGGTCACAGTTGGGGAGCCGCCGCCGCAGTCTTGTTGGCCCGCGATTTGAGCCGCGAAGGCGTACCGGTTTTGCTCACAGTACAAGTGGATAGTGTCGCCAAAGTGTGGCAAAACGATTCCGTCATTCCCGGCAACGTTGCCGAAGCCGTAAACTTTTACCAGACCACGGGCATCATCCACGGTCGCCGGCAGATCACGGCCGCCGATCCCGCAAAAACGGAGATCCTGGGAAATTACCGCATCGATTACAAGAAAGAGCCGGTCGCTTGCCCGCAAGCCTCTTGGGGCGATCGCTTCTTCACTCCCGGCCACACCCAGAGCGAGTGTGATCCAAATCTCTGGTCACGGATCGAAAACATGGTGCTGCAGCGGCTATCGCCTCCTACAACCTCCGCGGCCATCTCCGCACAGCCTTAGCCGGCAGCCCTCATTCATCAATTCACCCCGCAGTCCCGGCAAGCACGATGTTATCGATAAGCCTCGTCCCGCCCACGAACGCCGCCACCGCCACCAGCGCGCCATTCGCGACGCTTCCCACTGAATACAGACTGTTGGAATCCACAATTTCAAAGTAGTCCAGCCGTACTGATTTCTCTCTCGCAATTTCGTCGCGCCCCACGCCCACCAATCCAGCCGAGTTGCGTTCCCCGGCTTCCCAGCATTCCTTCACCCGCATCAGTGCTCGATGCAACACCAGCGCCTGTTTTCTCTGCACCGGATCCAGATAAGCATTGCGCGAACTCATCGCCAGCCCGTCGGCTTCTCGCACAATCGGACACGCGACAATTTCCACGGAAAAATTCAGCTCCCGCACCATGCGCCGAATGATCGCCACCTGTGCCGCGTCCTTCTGCCCGAAGAAAGCTGCATCCGGCTCAACCACATGCAACAACTTGGCTACTACCGTCGTAACCCCGCGAAAGTGCCCCGGTCGCGAACGCCCGTCCAGCTTGTCACCTAGCCCTTCCACCGCAACCCAGGTCACGGCGCCGGCCGGATACATCTCCTCGACCGATGGCGCGAAAAGCAATTCCACGCCTTCTTTTTCCAACAACTCCCGGTCGTTTTCGAACGCCCTCGGATATTTCGCCAGGTCTTCGTTCGGCCCGAACTGCGTCGGATTCACAAAGATCGACGCTGCTACGGCGTCGCAACGGGCGCTGGCCGCCCGCACCAGCGACATGTGCCCTTCATGCAGCGCTCCCATGGTCGGAACAAACCCCAAGCGCTTGCCGCTACTCCGCTCCTCGCGGCACGCAGTTCGCATATCTTCGATAGTGAAGCAGATTCTCATGCCGTGAGGACTGTTTACTCGCGCAGCTTCGGACTGTGGATGTCCCGTTCTTGACTCTCAGGATGTTGGAATCCAGTTGATCGCAACCTGTGCGCCCTGCAGATCACCCGCGACAATGCCGCGGCTTCTCCGAATCGCAATCTTGTCCTGTTCGGAAGCTGTAGCCTTCTCGTCCACCAGAATCGCAACGGTGCGTCCGTAAGGCCAAGCGGATTTGGGCAAGCGGACCAGCGCATGCAACACTTCCTCCGGCTTCAGAATCTGTTCTTCATTGGCGGCGACGCCGGTGATCAGTCCGACCGCGTCGGGACGGATGACGAGATACGGATTGCTCCAGTGCTTGGTCTCCTGCAGGCTCGGATATTTCGCTGGGTCAGCAGCGGCGATGGCCTGCAGAACAGTGGCAGCGTCCGGCGGAAGTGGCGCACTCTGCCGCGAGCAAGCCGCGATAGAGAAGTTCATCATCAAAACAAATACGAGGCCGGCCCGCGTGCGGCGCCCACGGACGAAAAAACTCACCGCACCACCGCAGGCACGCCCGTCTTCACCGCCCAAACCAGCGCGACCACCCACCCAATCACCGTCCATCCCAAAAAGAAGTTCAGCAACACAATCGCGGCCGTGTCCCGCTTACTCCGGGCAAAGGCAATAATCGACGGCAGAAAATACATTACGAAGCCAAAACCGAAACGGCAGAAAAAACGCAGGCAAGAAGTGCGCCATAACTACCTCCTAAATAAACATAGCCTAGCACCGTTACGGCGAATTGCGAATCGTACCAAACGCATCGAACCGTGGCGGAAGAACAAATCTCAAGTTTGATTTTCCTCCGTGTCTCTGTGCCTCCGTGGTGGATCCCGCCCTCACCGCCGCATCGCCCGCTTCCGCGCCAGCACCGTTTCCAGCCCGGCCTTCGTATCTCTCGGCAGGTGATACGACTCCTCATCCGCCGGATACTGCTGCGACTTCACATCGGCGCGAAATGCCCCCACTGCATTCGTGATCACCGCCGCCCCATCGCCGTAGCGGCGCACAAACTTTGCCGGAGGCCCAAACGTCAGATTGAGAATGTCGTGGAACACCAGCACCTGCCCATCGCACTCCGGACCGGCGCCAATCCCGATGGTCGACGTGCCCACCTCCGCCGTAATCATCGCCGCAACTTCCCGTGGAATGCCCTCCAGATACAGGCAAGCCACACCCGCGCGATCCAGCGCCACGGCATCGTGCATCAGTTGCTCAATCCCACTGAGATCTTTCCCCTGTACCTTATAGCCACCCATCACATTCACCGACTGCGGCGTAAGCCCAATGTGCCCAGCCACTGGGATCTCCGCGTCAATAATCCGGCGAATCAGGTCAACGCGTTTTTCTCCACCCTCGATTTTCACCACTTCCGCGCCACCTTCCTTTACAAAGCGCGTGGCGTTGCGCAAAGCGTCGTTGGGGTCAACCTGATACGACCCGTAAGGCATGTCCGCCAGCAGCAGCGCATTCTTAACGCCCCGGCGCACTGCCTTCACGTGGTGCAGCATCTCGTCCATAGTGACCGAGAGCGTGTTCTCATGGCCGAGCATGGCCTGCGCGAGCGAATCGCCCACCAGGATCATCTCGATGCCGGCCTCGTCCACCAGACGCGCCGTCGCGTAATCGTAGGCGGTGAGGCAGGTAATCGGTTCGTGTCGGAGTTTTAGTTCCCGTAGAGAAGCAGTTGTAACCTTGCGGCGGAGTTCGTCCGTGGAACGCCCGCTGATCGGGGTGAGACTCATCGTACCCTCCAGTGCCCCTCCGGCTTCGCCGGATAGAACCTGTTAAGCATCTTCGTGGATGCTGGGATCATTGTAGACGCGAAGATTGGCAATGACCAGTCGTTTGTAGGCTGGGAAGAGTCTTACTGCTTTCGCCGGATGTTCTCCCGCAGCCAAGCCCAATACCCAGCCTCATCCAGAATGCCAGCCGCAAGAGAGGTGGCAGCCTGTGTTGCATCTTCTTCACTGGCCTTGAACTCGAAGCCGTTGAGTTCGAGAAAGAGAACGCCAATCACAAAGCCGGTCCGCTTGTTTCCGTCCACGAAAGGATGGTTTCGGACTACGCCCGCGGTGTAGAGGGTGGCCATTTCTACGATGTCAGGGGAGCTGGCGTAAGCATGGTGCTGGCGCGGCCGAGCCAGAGCGGACTCAAGAAGCCCTCGATCGCGCAATCCTGAAGCGCCGCCGTGCAGCGCCAAAAGGCGGTCGTGAATGGCGAGCACATCGCGCGTTTCGATCCAGACCGGTTCTTTGCTTTTCGGAGCCATCCTTCACTTGGCCAGAGCGTGCAGCGTATTGCGGTATCGGCCCATAATCTCTTCCGCCTTCTTCATTTTCTTCTCGAACGTGGGATCGTAGGGGGTGAGCCGGTAATCGCCATCTCCTGCCTCGATCAGAAAAACCTGCTCTCCGTCCCTGGTTCGCAGGCGCTGAATGACTTCTTTGGGCAGAACAACACCAAGCGAGTTGCCAAACTTCCGGATCTTCAGTGGAACCATCGCGTCCTTCCCTTGTTATTACAATTGTAATAACTTTAGAGGCGTAATGCAAGACTGTTGAGACAACCAACTACGGTCCTACCCCCGTATTGTCAGGCCACTCGCAGCCGCGATGTGAGGAAGTAGCTGTCTTGGAAACCGTCGTTCACCCAGGAGGACACGAGTGCCTCGTTAGTGCAATCTCTTCTGGTCCGCACAGATGCGGGTAGCCCACCCAAAAAACCACAGGTTGAAGCTGATCTCGAACAGGCAAAGCAGGATCGCCAGTATTGTCGCTGCTCTCTGCAGCAAAGTGGGCGGCCAACATCGTATCAGAAAACAAAGCGTAACTACCCCGACCGCTGCAAGTACCAGCATGATTGGACGGTTTTCGCAGTAGGTGTGCACGAAGAGACCGGAGGACAGGTAGGAAAGCGCCGCCAGCAATAATGCGGAAGCCATCGAGACGCTGCAGCTTGGTTTTGGTAGCGAGTGCCACGGCCTTGAGTCTTTCTCACCGTTCCCAATATCTAGCCTGTCGTTCGTGAAGCCCAACGACCAACGACTAACGACCGACGACGGTTTTCAAGCCCCCACCCCTTCCTGCCCGCCCAGCGGCAAGAAGTATTGCGTCCCCTTGATCGGCTCCGTCACCTTCCGCAGCAACTCCTGTAAATCTTCGTTGCGGTCAACAAAATCGATGTCCGAAGTATTGACGATCAGCAGGTCCGACGACGTGTAATGAAAGAAGAAGTGTTCATAAGCCTTCACCACCTCTTCCAGATACTCGTCGCTGACCGCACGCTCGCTCGGCGCATTCTTTTTTCGCAGGCGCTTCTTCAGCACTTCCGGCGTGGCCTGCAGGTAGATAACCAGGTCGGGAGTAGGCAACTTCTCCCGAAAGTGATTGTAGTAGCGGTTGTAGGTATCGAGTTCCTGGTCGGTGAGGTTCAGGCAGGCAAAAAGCTTGTCCTTCTCAATAATGTAATCCGCGACCACCGTCTTCTGCGACCGCGCCCCTAAATCGAGGGCCTGCAACTGTTCGAACCGCTGCACCAGAAACGCAAACTGCGCCTGAAACGCCGCCCCGCGCTCGCCCTCGTAAAATGCCCCAAGAAACGGATTGGACTCGGGCTCCATCACGCGCTGCGCATTCAACCGCTCGGCCAGGATGCGGGCCAGCGTGCTTTTTCCCACTCGAATGGGACCTTCTACAGCAAGGTAGCGGGGCAGTTCGAAGAGATTCGCCATGGGCTCGTAATAATTCGGAATTTGCAGGATAGCTCGGATATCCCCGAGTGGCAATTGCGGGAAGAGTTAACAGAGGACAATTGGGGAATTGAGTAATTTTATAATTGAGTAATTCAAGACCGTCGTGCGAAGTCAATTTCCAAATTACTCAATTACACAATTACTCAATTCAGCCGTTTACAATCCCCTCATGCTCCCCCTTGCCCTGGCCGGTGCCGTCTCCGCGGCAGCCGCTATCACCGCCGGTTATCAGTCGATGGCTCCCACGGGACAGTGGTTCGGGCAAACTTTCACCGGACTGGCTCACGGCGCCCGCCCGCTCGCCCTCACCTACGACGACGGTCCCAACGACCCGCACACGCTCCGTCTGTTGGAAGTCCTGGCGAAGCACAGCGTTCACGCAACTTTTTTTCTTATCGGACGCTTCGTGCGGCAGCGTCCCGAGATCGCCCGTGAAATTGTCCAGGCCGGCCACATCGTCGGCAACCACACCTTCACGCATCCGCTCCTGACCTTCAAAAGTGAAGCCGATATCCGCCACGAACTCAGTCAATGCCGCACCGCCTTGCAGGATGCCGTCGGCGAACCCAGCAATCTCTTCCGCCCTTCCTTCGGAGGCCGCCGCCCCGCCGTTCTCCGCCTGGCTCGCGAACTTGGCCTGCAACCAGTCATGTGGAACGTAACCGGCTACGACTGGAACGCTCCTCCTGCCGCCGAAATCGAGCGCAAGATCTCAAAACAAATTCGCGGCGGCGACGTGATCCTTCTTCACGATGGAGGTCACAAACAAATGGGCGCGGATCGCTCACAAACCGTAATCGCGACGGATCGGCTAATCGCTCGATACAAAAGCGAAGGACGCGAGTTCAAAACGATTCTGCAGATGATGCAGAATGACTCTAGTTCTTCGTGATGATCTTCGGAACGTGCTGCCCAGCAACCCCTCAAATGCTCGTTGTTGTTCGGAACTCTGAAAGACGCGTTTCGGAATTATCGAGCACGTCCGCGAGCCGTAGTACAGGAGGTAAGAGTGGCCGTCGATCAGCGCCCGCGAATACAAGCTCCACTGCAGCAGAGAGTCAATGTGAACCGTGCGAAAGTGGATTCCTTCCGAGGAGAACACGAGCGAGTAATCGTCGCGGTATTTGGGCTCCAGGCGGAAAGCTAAGTTCGGGATCACAACAAAAGCGGCAAAAAGCATAAGGATAAGCGCAGCGGCCACTCCAGCGAAGAACACACCGGACCAGTGCGAACTCGGAGAACGCCAAAGGTAAGCTCCTGCGGCCGCAAACCCGACAGCCATGACGATGTCCAGCCGAGGCCGCATACGCGAAGCGTAATGCGAGCGCATCGCCCGCACGATATCGCCCTTGGAATAACGGAACGAGAGATTAACGGTATCATTCATCAAAGCGACCCGCCTTCTATCCCTTCACCGCCGCAAACCCCTGCTTCGCCGCCGCAATTGTCTGCTGCACATCTTCCTCCGTATGGGTCGCTCCCAGAAACGCTGCCTCATACTGCGACGGCGGCAGATACACTCCGCCATCGAGCATCGCTCGAAAGAACTTGCCAAACGCTTGCGTATTCGATTTCGATGCCGATTCCCAATCCGTCACCGGCCCCGGCGTGAAGAACCACGTAAACATCGATCCGACCCGGTTGTAGCACAACGGCACGCCCGCGTCCTTAGCCGCTGCAGCCACCCCCTCCACCAATTCTCCACTCAGCTTCTCCAGCCGTGCATAAATCTCCTGCTTGTGATCGCGCAGGCGCTTCAGCATCGCGCATCCCGCCGCCATCGCCAGCGGATTGCCGGAAAGCGTCCCCGCCTGGTACATCGGCCCCAGTGGCGCAACCAGATCCATAATCTCGCTGGACCCGCCGTAAGCGCCCACCGGCAACCCTCCACCGATAATCTTACCCAGGGTCGTCAGATCAGGATGAATATTGTAGAGCTCCTGCGCTCCTCCGAAAGCCACGCGAAATCCGGTCATCACCTCATCGAAAATCAGCACTGACCTTTCCCGCTCGGTAATCAACCGCAGCGCCACCAGATAGTCGTCCGCCGCCGGAACACACCCCATGTTGCCCACCACCGGTTCCACGATCACGCACGCAATCTGATGTTTGAATTTCTGGAACGCATATTCCACCGCTTTGATGTCGTTAAAAGGCAGCGCCAGCGTGAATTGCGTAAACTCCTCGGGAACCCCTGCCGATCCCGGAATGCCAAGCGTCGCCACTCCCGAACCTGCCTTCACCAGCAGGGAATCGGAGTGCCCGTGGTAGCACCCTTCAAATTTCACAATGTATTTGCGCTTGGTATAAGCCCGCGCCAGTCGGATTGCCGACATCGTCGCTTCCGTTCCCGAACTTACGAAGCGAACCTTCTGCATCGGCGGCAGCGCCGCCAGCACCAACTCCGCCAAGTCGGCCTCGGCAGGCGTGGAAGCTCCAAAGCTGGTCCCATTGCAGGCCGCTCCCACAATCGCGTCCAGCACGTCCGGCGCGGCATGGCCCAAAATCAGCGGGCCCCACGAGCCCACATAGTCGATGAATTCGTTTTCATCGGCATCCCACATGTGCGAGCCTTTCCCGCGCACAATAAACGGCGGATCGCCTCCCACCGCCCCGAACCCGCGCACCGGCGAGTTCACTCCGCCAGGAATCATGCTTTCTGCACGTTGCTGCAGACGGCGCGACTGCTCGGCTTTTCGGGACGTCGTTGATGGCATTGGGTGCTCCCGCAGGAAAATGATGTCAACGGATGACTGCACGCAACCGACTACTATAGCAGCGCCTCACCGATCAAATTAACCAGATATTCACGTCTCCGCCATCACTTTGCAACATCGCCACGGTAACCTAGGGTCATCAAGTTGCCCTTCTAACCGGGAGGGTTCCAGGACAGCTTCGGGGGCTCCGGGCTGTCCTTTTTGATTTGTTCGAGACGGTGCCCATCAGGGTATTTGGATCGCGCAGCCGCGATTGCCGCCCGTCCCTTTCTGCAGCTATCCGGTCACTTCAAATAGGCGCGAACCAATCCGATCAAGTCTTCGCCCAACTCCTCGGCTGATTCCACTTCGTGATCCGGATTCATCATATGCAGCCGGATGTGGTCCTCGAGAATCTCCGCCATCAACCCGTTCACGCCGCCGCGAATCGCTGCCAGCAGCATCAGAATGTCCGCGCATTCATCTTCCGCCGTGAGTGCGCGCTCCACGGCTGCGAACTGGCCGCGTATCCGCTTGATGCGAAAAAGAAGCTTCTGCTTCTCTTTTGAAATTGCTGGAATCTTATCTTGCATTTTTTCTGGTCCCCTCGTTTTCCCCTTGCCATTACCCTAGGGGGGTATGATATAAGACCTTTGGCGGGAAATCCAGAGCGTCCGCCAAAGACCGGAATCAGGACGTATGCACACAGAGTTCAGACCAAAGCCTGCAACTGGTACCGGCGGCATTCCGGTTCGCTCAACGTTACCGCGATATAGAAAGGAGGGCACCGAATGGCTTGCATGACTTTGCTAGTACCACCAGTGACGATGACGACGACGCAGTTCGCGCGCTCAATCCGCTACGAAGTTTCCGCATCGCGGCAGCAACAACACACGGAACGGCAACCTCTGCGCATGAACTGGGGTCGTGGTCACCGGCAAGCACAGCAGCCGCAGGCTCCGCATGCAGCGGGTGGCTGTCGAGCACTGCTGAGAGTGCCCAGCTCAGCCTGTAACACTCCTTTAACGAATCCTAAGTAGGCTTCGATGGACTGGCGGCGTTCAGCAAGGCAATACTCGCTCTCGCACTGACGGTCGGGGAAGGGCGCGTAGTGGCGCAGTTCGAAAGGTTTTGCGATCTTAATCTGTTTGGCGTCATCCCGAAGTCCCGCGTTTTCACCAGCGAGACGAGAGCCCGCCCTGAGCGAAACCGAAGGCGATCTCCCTAAGCACACGGCCGTTTGGGGCAAGTTGCATCATCATCGAAGAACGACAGTCATTAACCATAGTTAACCTAATATGATACGCTTGCATTAACTATCTGGGATCGAAAAGCGCGTCTGCCGAACCGGCGTGACAAATGTCACACCGGAGGGTGACGCTGGACCTTGAGCGCAACTCTCCGCGAACTTAACGTGTAATTATGAAATTGAAATTCATTTTCAATACGGTGCGGCTTGGCGCGGCGCCCAAGGCAGATTTCGGTGCCGATCCGAAACCCGCAGCCCTAGCCATTCTCCGAGCCGTCGCTGCGGCCTTTGCCCTGATCTTGGCGTTCGCGGTCGCGTGCAACAGCCGCGCTCTCGCTCAGCAGCCAGACTCGCCCTCCGCCTCAAAGTCCGATTCCGCGCCCCAGCCCGACGCCGCCACCACGCCCGATCCACCCTCCCCCGACAGCACCGAAGCCATGTTCCCCCCCTTCAAGGACTCTCGCTTCTGGCTCTCCGGCCAGGCAAATTTTATCTTTCAAACTCATCCTCCGTTCCATGCCGATTACAGCGGCGCCAACAGCCTCAGCCCCAATTACCAAAAAGCCACATCCCGCGTCCTGACCCTCTACACCGGCGCCCGCCTCAACAACTCCACCGAACTTCTGGTCGATATTGAAGAGGCTGGCGGATCCGCTCTCAGCCTGGGCCTCGGTCTCGCCGGCAACACCGATCTCGATATCGTGCGCAATCCTCTTCTCAGCAAGGCGCCCTATCTTGCGCGGGGCATGATTCACAAAGTGTTTGCCCTGAGCAAGGATAAGGTCGAAAACCAGCGCAGCTCCTTGTCTCTCTTTGAGGAACTCCCGCGCCGTCGCCTCGAAATCCGCTTCGGCAAATTCAGCATGCCCGATTTCTTCGACGTAAACTCCGTCGGCTCTGACACCAAATTTCAGTTCATCAACTGGACCACAGACAATAACGGCGCCTACGACTACGCCGCCGACACTCGCGGTTACACCGTCGGCGCAACCGCCGATTTCGAAGATCGTAACTGGGGATTCCGCTTCGCCGAAGCCCTCATGCCCAAGATCGCGAACGGAATCGATCTGGTCTGGCGCCCGTGGCAAGTGCACGCGGAAAATTTTGAATACGAGTTACGTCACGGCCTGATCCCAAAGAAAGCAGGCGTCGTCCGTCTCCTGGCCTACACCAATTACGCCAACATGGGAATCTACCGCGACGCGATCGAGCAGTTTGAAGATCACACCGCCCCCGCTCCGGAACTGATTCCCGAAATCACCAACCATCCCTGGCGCATCACCCGCAAATACGGCTTCGGCGTCAACCTCGAGCAGAATCTCCTGCCCAACCTTACCGCTTTCGCCCGCTTCGGCTGGGACAACGGCAAGACCGAATCCTTCGCCTACACCGAAGTCGATCAAACCTTCGCCGAAGGCCTGGGAGCGAATGGCGCATGGTGGCATCGCAAGCAGGATCGCGCCGGCGTCGCTTTCGTTTCAAACGCCATCAAGAAGGATCACCAGAACTACCTCGCCGATGGCGGTCTCGGCTTCCTGCTCGGCGATGGCGCCCTCACCTACGGCCGCGAAAATATCGTGGAGTCTTACTACACAGTCCACGTGTGGCGCGGCATCTACCTCGCCCCGGGCCTGCAGCACATAAACGATCCCGGCTACAACCGCGACCGCGGTCCCGTCCTCGTCCCCTCATTCCGCGCCCACGTGGAGTTTTAGCACCGTGCTGGCAATTCTGATTGCGAGTGGATTTTGGGTGGCACTTTCAGCGCTGCGATAACCGCCCGTTTCACGCCGAGAACTTTCAGCCCCGGGGTACTTCGGCATCAGACGAATTGATCCAAGATCGCCGTCTCAAACTCTCCAATTCGCGCGAAAACAGGAGCATTTGTCACGAAGGCCGTCGCCTGTGCTCGGACGGCCGTCGCTGCCTGCAAAGCATCCGGAGTCCGTAGTCGATAATCGGCGCGAATTCGCGCCGCGAGGTCTGCGGTTTCCAGGTCAGGCGCAACCCAGCGCAAGTTGGGGTACGTGGAAAGCAAACCGTAAAACTCGTCAACCTTGCCTTCGTGATGATCGCGATAAGACGGGACTAGCAATTCCGTCATTGTAATGGTGGAGGTCACTGCCTCATGCCCGGCGCGTTCCACCCACGAAAACACGGAATCCGTGAGCGTCGCGTACCTCGCATTAGCCTCCATCTGGTAAATAAAGACGCTGGTGTCGAGAGCGATCCTGCGGTGACGACGGAGAAATAAACGAAGCCTGTCTACTCCCAGCTCTGGCGTTCCTTCTGAAGATGCCCCGAGGGATAGACGCCACCCCTTGCCAAACCCCGAATTGCCGCCCCGTGAGACGTCGGTTTCTGCAGTACCAGAACTCTCTTTCCGCGCACCACCACCAGCACCTTATCCCCGGCGCGCAACTCGAGCGCCTCCCGCGCCTCGCGCGGAATTACAATTTGATTCTTTGAAGAAACCGTCGCTTGTGCCACGCTTTACATTTTAACACAAAGTAAAGTCGAGGGATCCCGTCGTTCCGCCCAGCCATTCCGCACTACTTCTCCACCTTCACGCCCTTCCAAAACGCCACATACCCCTTGATCTGCTTCGCCGCATCCTTCGGCTCAGGATAAAACCAAGCCGCTCCCGCATTCTTTTTCCCATTCACTTCCAAATCGTAATAGCTCGCCGTCCCCTTCCACGGACACACCGAATGTGCCTCGCTCGGCTTGAAATATTCCTTCCGGATTGCATCCGGCGGAAAATACTGATTCCCCTCCACCTCTACCGTCGCATTGCTCTCGGCCAGCACCGCGCCTTCCCACATTGCTTTTGCCATAATGCCCATATAGATTCCTGACAGCCCCACCCGCTTCAGAAAACTCAGTCGAGAAAAGAGGAAAGCTGTGGAAGCAATAACAACAATGAAGACGCAGTTCAACGGCCATTCGATGTCCGGCGCGCTGCAGCGCGTCATGGTGTGTTCTCCCCGCACTGCCGGATGGAACCAACCCGAGCGCGCCTCGCGCTGGCAGGAGTTGGGATTCCGGCACGCCCTGGACTTCGCAAGAGCCCAATCCCAGCACGACGCGCTCTGCCACGAACTAAAAGCCGCCGGAGCCGAAGTCGTCGAACTCCCACCCTCACCGAATCTTTCCCTCGATGCCGTCTACACCCACGATGCATCCCTTCCCGCCGACCACGGTCTCATCGTGATGCGTCCCGGCAAGCCGAACCGTTTGGCCGAAGGCCCACACCAGGCCTTGCTCTGCGACACTCTCGACATCCCAATTCTCGGCCAGATCATCCCTCCCGCCACCACCGAAGCCGGCGACATGCTCTGGCTCGATTCCGAAACTCTGCTCATCGGCCACGGCTATCGCACCAACGCCGCCGGTATTCATCAGATGCGCGACCTCCTGGCTCCCAAAGACGTAGAAGTCCTTTCAGCGCCGCTACCTCACGGCCCGGGCCCGTCCGCGTGCCTGCATCTCATGTCGCTCATCAGCCTGCTCGACGACCACACCGCCCTCGTCGATCTCCCGTGGCTAGCGGTCGAAACCGTCGAACTGCTAAAGTCCCGCAGTTTCGAATTCATCGATATCGACCCCTCCGAGCGCGACACGTTAGCCTGCAACGTTCTAGCCCTCGGCAACGCTCGCCTGCTAGCCATCGCAGAAAACCCCAAAACCAACGCCCGCCTCCGCCGCGCCGGATTCGACCTCCGTACCTTCCCCGGCAGCGAACTCTGCATAAACGGCAGCGGCGGCCCCACCTGCCTAACGCGCACTTTGCTGCGCGCATGAGCACGACCCATGTAGAGACAGCCGTCTCGGCTGCCTGCGCTGCCGCCGTGCTATAATGTGTACATCGTCGTACGGGCGCACAATGAGCACAACAATGACGATCCGATTGGAGTCTGCCGTCAAGAAACGGCTCGATCGCCTATCCGCAGCCACAAATCGCAGCAAGTCGTTTCTCGCTGCCGAAGCTATCCGGGAGTACATCTCGACCAACGAATGGCAGATTCAGGAGATTCGTGCCGCCATTGCAGAAGCCGATGCTGGCGACTTCGCAAGCGACGCTGATGTAAAAGCGCTGACGGACAAGTGGGATGGCCACTCCGATTAAGTGGCTCAGAACCGCCGTGAAAAACTTCGACGACGAACTCACTTTTATTGCCAGCGATGATCCGGCAGCGGCGCGGTTAGTGGCTCGGCGCATCCTCGAAGCGGTGGCTTTGCTGGCAGCCCAACCAGCCATCGGTCGTCCTGGCCGCGTGTCCGGTACGCGTGAATTGCTGGTACCCAAAACCCGCTATCTGATTCCCTACCGCGTAAGACGAGGCGCAATCGAAATCCTGCGCGTCTTTCATGCATCCCGCCGCCCCCCAAAGCGTTGGTGAGACCCACTGGGATTGTCCTCGCCTCACTCCTGCTAAAATAATCCTGCATGCTTCTTCCCTTCGTCCGCGAACTCTTCACGGACGTAGAAAAGCTTCCCGCCTTCGCGCGTGTTGCCTCCCACCTCAAGGAGGGCACGGGGCGCATGCGTGTCTCTGGTCTCACTCCAACCGCCAAAGCCTTGCTGCTCGTGCTGTTTCAACGCGCCGCCGCTCGCCCGCTCATCTTCGTCGTCAACGACAACCGTGCCGCCGAGGACTTCCTTCCCGTTCTTCGCGGCTTCTGTGAACTCACCGCCGCCTGCGATCCTGATTCCGTCATCACTCTCCCCGCCCGCGACGTGCTCCCGTTCCAGAATCTCTCCCCGCACCCCGAACTCCAGGAAGAACGCGCCACCGCCTTATGGAAGATCGCCACCGGCGCCGCATCTATCGTCGTCTCGCCGATAGCGGCCACCGCCATCCGTCTCCGCTCCGCCGACTATTACACCGATCTCGCCCGCATCATCCGCCGCGGCGAATCCTTCGATCTCGAATCTCTGCTCGCTCACCTCAACACCGTCGGCTACACCTCCACCGATGTCGTCGAAATGCCCGGCCAGTATGCCTCCCGAGGCGGAATCCTCGACGTCTACTCCCCCGAGGCCGACCGCCCCTTACGCATCGAGTTCTTCGGCGACGAAGCCGATTCCATTCGCAAGTTCGACCCGACATCCCAACGCTCCTCGAACCCCGTAGACGAGGCCCTGCTTCTCCCACTCACCGAAACTCCGGTCAGCGAGCATCTGCTCGGCGCAATTCACACCCGCCTCAGCGGCAAGCGCATCGTCGGTAACGAAGAGATCGTCGAAGCCGCCGTCCGCGCCGGCGGCGTCAACGTCTTTCCCGGCTGGGAGTTTTACGCTCCCGTCGCCGGAGCCGACAGCACCATTTTCGATTTGATTCCCCGCGCCTCGGTTCTTCTCGACGAGACCGACCAGCTCAAACAAGAATTCGACCGCTTCTGGACCCGCGTCACCGAAGCCCACGAGCGCAGCGGCGTCGGCAACCTTGTCCGCCCCGAAGATCTCTACCTCCCGCCAGAGGATTGGTGGAGCAAAACCGAAGCTCTTCCCGGCGCCGATATCGAACACCTGGGCATCACGCACGACCTGAACGAAGAAGCCATCTCTTTCCTCACCCAGCCCTCACCCCGCTTCCACGGCGCAATTCCCGCCATGCTGGAAGAAGTCCAAAAGCTCAACTCCGACGGCAAGCGTGTCCTCTTCGCCGTCCCCAACACCGGCGAAGTCGAACGCCTCGCCGATGTCTTCACCGAGTACAACGTCTCGTTCAAACTCGGAAGCCGCACCCGTGGCGGCGAAAGTTACGCGGACGAAACCAGCTACTTCGCCGGTGAAGTCCTCACCACCACGCTCGCCACCGCCTATGTCCCCGACGGCGTCCTGCTCCCCGAAGCCAACCTCGCCGTCTTCGGCTCCCGCGATCTCTTCGACGAATCCGAATCCGTCGCCTCGCGTCCGCAACGATCAAAGTCCAAAGTCTCAGCCTTTCTCTCCGACTTCCGCGATCTCCAGGTCGGCGATTACGTCGTGCACGTCGAACACGGCATCGGCCAATACCAGGGCTTAAAGGAAATCAATCACGGTGATGGTCCCGCCGAATTCATGCTGCTCGAATTCGCCGAGGCCGCCCGCCTCTACGTCCCGCTCACCCGTCTCGATCTCGTGCAGAAGTACCGCTCCTCGGAAGGCGCCAAACCCGCGCTAAGTCATCTCGGCACGCAATCGTGGTCCAAGACGAAAGCTCGTGTCCGCAAAGCCATGAAAGACATGGCCGACGAACTGCTCAAGCTCTACGCCGAGCGCAAAACCGCCGTCGGCCATGCCTTTCCGCCCGGCACCGAGTGGTTCCGCGAATTCGAAGACGCCTTCGAATTCAGCGAAACCGAAGACCAGGCCCAGGCCATCAAAGATGTAATCCGCGACATGGAATCTTCCCAACCGATGGACCGCCTGCTCTGCGGCGACGTCGGTTACGGCAAAACCGAAGTTGCCATGCGCGCCGCGTTCAAAGCCATCAATGACAACAAACAAGTGGCCGTCCTCGCGCCCACCACCGTCCTCGCCTTCCAGCATTTCGAAACTTTCAAGCAGCGTTTCGCACCCTTCCCAATCACAATTGATATGATCAGCCGCTTCCGCAACGCCAGGCAGCAAAAAGAAATCCTGCAGAAAACCGAAGCCGGCAAAATCGACGTCCTCATCGGTACGCACCGCATCCTTTCCAAAGACATCAAGTTTTCCGATCTCGGCCTCCTCATCGTCGACGAAGAACAGCGCTTCGGTGTCCGCCACAAAGAGCGCATCAAGCAAATGCGCAAGCAAGTGGACGTCCTTACCATGTCGGCCACGCCCATCCCGCGCACCCTCCACATGTCGCTAGTAGGCCTGCGCGACATGAGCGTGATCGAAACTCCGCCCAAAGATCGCATGGCGATTCAGACGGTCGTCGCCAGTTGGGACGAAAAACTCATTCAATCCGCCATCGAGCAGGAACTCGAGCGCGGCGGCCAGGTTTATTTCGTGCACAACCGCGTCGACACCATCTGGGAAATCGCCGCCAAGATCCAATCGCTGGTCCCGCCCTCCCGCATCATCGTCGGCCACGGACAAATGTCGGAAGGCGAACTGGAAAAAGTGATGCTGAAATTCATGCACCACGAAGCCGACATTCTAGTATCGACCACAATCATCGAAAACGGTCTTGACATCCCGCTCTGCAACACGATTCTAATCAACCGCGCCGATCGCCTGGGTCTCTCCGAGCTTTACCAGCTGCGCGGCCGCGTGGGCCGCTCCAACCGCCGCGCCTACGCCTATCTCATGCTTCCGCCGGAAGTCGAACTCACTCCCATCGCTCGCCGCCGCCTCGCCGCGCTCAAAGAATTCTCGGACCTCGGCGCCGGATTCAAAATCGCCGCTCTCGATCTCGAACTCCGCGGTGCCGGCAACATGCTCGGCGGCGAGCAGAGCGGCCACATCGAAGCCATCGGCTTCGAGCTCTACACCCAGATGCTCGAGCGCGCCGTCCGCGAGATGAAAGGCGAAGCCGCCCCCGACGAAGCCGAAACCCAGCTCAATTTAGGCCTGAACATTCGCATCCCCGCCGATTATGTACCGGAGGAAAACCAGCGCCTGCAAATGTACAAACGCGTCGCGAGAGTCGAAACCGAATCGCAACTCACCGACGTCGCTGCCGAACTGCAAGACCGCTACGGCCCACCCCCGCCCCCAGTCCGCAACCTGCTCGATTACGCCTCACTCAAACTCCTGTGCATGAAACTGGGCGTCAACGCCATCGAGCGCAAACGCGACTTCGTCACCCTAAAATTCCGCCAGAATGCGACCGTCGATCCCGAGCAACTAGCCCGCTTCGTCTCCGCCCAGCGCGGCGCACAGTTCACCCCGGATGGCATGTTGAAATTTGTTTTGAAGGCCACAGCCGCGGAAGAAGTCCTCCGCACCCTCCGCACGGTTCTAGACCAACTGGCCAGCGTGGAAACCTCATCAGAAGCCCGAACCGCCGGACAGGCTCAGCCTTGAAAGGGCGCGGCTTTCAGCCGCGCCAATAAAGCACAAAAGAAAACAACTGCGGCCTTAGCCGCCGAAGGTCGCCATCTCCAAACTCCAGCAGGTACAATTATCCGGCAACCGAACTCGCACCTTCAACGACTAACGACCAACGCCTTACCCCATGCCCATGAAACTCCGCAAAGCCGTTTTCCCCGCCGCCGGCCTCGGCACCCGCTTCCTGCCAGCAACTAAAGCCCAGCCCAAAGAAATGCTGCCGCTGGTCGATAAGCCCATCATCCAGTACGGAGTCGAAGAAGCCATGGCCTCCGGCTGCGACCAGATCCTCATCATCACCGGCCGCGGCAAGCAAGCCATCGAAGACCACTTCGACGTCAGCTACGAACTCGAAAGAATGCTCGAAGATCGCAAGAAGCTTGACCTGCTCAAGATCGTCCGTTCCATCTCCGACATGATTCACGTCGCCTACGTCCGCCAGAAAGAAGCCCTCGGCCTCGGCCATGCCGTGCTCATGGCCCGCGAACTCGTTGGCAACGAACCTTTCGCCGTCCTCCTCGCCGACGATGTCATCGACGCCAAAGTCCCCTGCCTCAAGCAAATGGTCGAAGTCTTCGACGAAAAACAGTGCTCCGTCCTCGCCACTCAAGTCATCGAAGGCAAGATGATTTCTTCCTACGGCGTCCTCGACGTAAAGCCTGTCGAAGACAGCCGCTTCGCCGATCGTCTGTTCGAGATTAAGAACATGGTCGAGAAGCCCAAGCCCGAAGACGCCCCCTCCAACCTCGCCATCATCGGCCGTTACATTCTCACGCCCGCAATTTTCGACTGCTTGGCCAACACTCCCACCGGCGCCGGCGGCGAACTGCAACTCACCGACGGCATGCGCCTCCTCCTGCAGAAAGAAAAAATGTACGCCTACGTCTACGAAGGCCGCCGCCACGACGCCGGAGACAAACTCGGCTTCCTCAAAGCTACCGTCGAGTTCGCCCTCAAACGCGAAGACTTAGGAATCCCATTCCGCGAATACCTGAAAGGATTGAAGCTCTAACAGTCGTATTGGACAGCCGATGCCGGTTGTTTTATGTGGGGACAGCCGCCCCGCCTGCCCTGAGTGGAGCCGAAGGGGCTGTCCGCCTCGCGCAGCGAGGCTTTTCGCCGCGTCTCGTGAATCTGCAACAGCCCCGCACACTTCGATAGTGGCTCAATTTGAAAGTCCTTAACGATTGCGCCCCTCCGGCGTCATCCCGAAGGCCCACGTTTTCACCAGCGGACGAGAGCCTGCCCTGAGCTTGCCGAAGGGGATCTCCCTTGCCTACACAGCCGCCCCTTTCAAACTGAGCCAGCCCCGCAAACTTTGGTTTCTTGAGAACCGTCCCCGCTCCAGCTATTCTGTACTACTGATTCCGAAGTTCCTCCCACCTGAACACCAGTGAGGTCGCTCGAACGATGGGCAGGCGTAGCCAGCCCCGCAAGCAAGTCGAAGTCCCGGTACGCATTTTCGGCACCGACAGCGCCGGTCAGGTCTTCTCCGAGAAGGTCCTCACCGTCAGCATCAGCCGTAACGGGGCAGAACTGGCCGCAGTTCGCTCCAAACTCAACCTCGACGAGATTGTCGGACTAACCTACGGCGCCAATCGAGTGCACTTCCGTGTAAAGTGGATCGGCGGTGCCGGAACACCAAAAGCAGGCCACGTCGGCCTGCTCAACATCGCTCCCCAAAAACCTCTCTGGGACTTCCCCCTGCCCCCGGACGCAGTCGATGACTTTCAGTTGGCCAGTGTCGAACACCGCATCGCTCCCCGTTTCCGATGCCAGAACTCGGTCGAGGTTCACGTCCAGGGAGCTTCTTTCTGGGGTACCGTAGCCGACCTCAGCCTTGGTGGATGTTACATCGAGATGCCAATCCCCTTGCAACCGGGAACCAAGCTGAGAGTTGGCATTTGGTTCGGACAAACTAAATCCTGGGCCGACGCCCAGGTTGCCCATAGAACCCCCGGCCTGGGCATTGGCTTGAAGTTCGTTCAGATCTCGGAAGAGGACCGCAACCAGATTCGCCGCTTTCTGGAGTCTCTCGCCCCGTTCGCCAGAAAACCCATGCGGTCATTGCGATCAAGAACTTAGTTTGGGATCTTAGGAAATTCGTCGCCGAATGCTGTGGCTTTGAAAGGGCACTGTTTCACAGTTTGCCGAAAAACTCGACCCTCGAAATGCTGGGGTAGGGCACGACTTGTCCTGAGCCTGCCCTGAGCGAGCGAAGCGCGCCGAAGGGTACCGTTAAGTCGCTAAGAATGTGACGCGCTTTAGCGCTTGAGGTGACCCGCCCGCGCTGCTTACAGCCTTCTTCGCGAACCGTTCACCCACGCCGCCTTGGCAAGAAACGAACCACTGATCAACTTCGATCCCCGAGAGATTTTGCCGGCTCCTTACCCCACCAGCGAACTCCTCAACTTCTTCGACTTCTCCTCCACCCCTCGCGCCAATTTCTCCTTATGCGCCTCAAGCTTCTTCGCCATCGAGCCATCCCCCAGCGCAATCATCTGCGCTGCCAAAATCCCCGCATTCGTCGCCCCCGGCTTTCCAATCGCCACCGTTGCCACCGGAATCCCCGCCGGCATCTGCACCGTCGCCAGCAATGAATCCATCCCCTGCAACGATGTCGAAGGAATCGGCACTCCAATCACCGGCAGCGTCGTGTGCGCCGCAATCACTCCCGCCAGATGCGCCGCACCTCCCGCTCCCGCAATGATCACGCAAATCCCGCGCCCCGCAGCCTTCCGCGCAAAATCCGCCGTCCGGTCCGGCGACCGGTGCGCCGACGTAACGTCAATCTCGTAAGCGATCCCAAATTCCTCCAGCGCCTTTCCCGCCTCGCGCATAATCTCGAGATCCGAATCGCTCCCCATCACAATCGATACCAGCACCTTACTCATTCTCCTCCTTCGAGACAACTCTCGTTCACTTGTCATCCTGAGCGGAGGGTGTGCTTCGTGAAACGAAGCACACCCGCAGCCGAAGGATCCCTTTCGCCATCGCGTCACCTATGGCTTACATAGGAATTCCTGTCACCGGCCCCTTGATCCAAGCACGCACGCACCAAGATCGTTACAACTATTTCCTCAACGCCCGCCCGGCAATATCCTTCCGATAATGAGCCCCGTCAAACCAAATCTTCTCGCACGCCTGATACGCCCGCCCCACCGCCGTCTCCAACTCCGCCGCCCGCGCCGATACGCCCAGCACGCGCCCGCCCGCGGTATAAAACTCTCCATTCTGTTTCGAGGTCCCAGCGTGAAACACCTTCACGCCTTCGACCGCCGCAGCCTCGTCGAGTCCCCCGATCTTCTTTCCCACCTCAAACGTCCCCGGATATCCTCCCGAAGCCATCACCACGCATACCGACGCATCCTGCGACCACCTAAAATTCCCCTCGCTCACGCGCCCCTCAATCGAGGCCTCCAGCGCCTCCACCAGATCGCTCTCCAGCCGCATCAAGATCGGCTGCGTCTCCGGATCGCCAAACCGGCAATTGAATTCCAGTACCATCGGCCCGCGCGCCGTCATCATCAGTCCGCAATACAGCACACCTTTATATTCCGCACCCTCGGCCTTCATCCCCTCCACCACCGGTCGCGCAATGTGATGCACCAGCCAGTCGCGCATTTCGTCGTCGACGATGGTCTGCGTAGAATAGGCGCCCATCCCGCCCGTATTCGGTCCGGTATCCCCATCGCCCACCCGCTTGTGATCCTGCGCCACCACCAGCGGGGCAACCCGCTCCCCATCGCTCAACACGAGAAACGATACTTCGTCGCCCGTCAAACATTCTTCCAGCACCACGCGCGTGCCCGCTTCTCCCACCATCTTGCCGTTCAACATTTGGGCTGCAACATCGGCGGCCTCTTCCTTGCTCGCCGCAATCACCACGCCTTTACCCGCCGCCAATCCGTCCGCCTTCACCACCAACGGCGCGTGAAAATGCGCCAACGCCGCGCGCACCTCCTCCACCGAATCGCAAATCGCATACGCCGCGGTGGGAATGCGATGCCGCTGCAAGAATTCCTTCGCAAAGCTCTTGCTGGATTCCAGCCGCGCCGCCGCCTTCGTCGGCCCAAATGCAGCCCACCCTCGTCGCGTGAACTCGTCCACCACGCCCAGCGTCAGCGGCAACTCAGGACCCACCACCGTCAAGTCCGGCCGCAATTGCTCTCCCAAGTCCACGATGGATGCAAGACTCTTCAGATCGACCGGCAGGCAGTCCGCCTCGTCCGCAATGCCGCCGTTGCCCGGCGCACAATACAGCTTCGAAATGCGCGGGGATTGCCGCAGTTTCCACACCAGCGCATGCTCCCGCCCGCCGTTGCCTAGCACCAGAACTTTCATAGCCAGAGAAATTCAAGGTTAGGGGTAAGAGAGGAACGCTGTCAAACGTCGCACGATCCTTTCACCACGGAGCCACGGAGACGCAGAGAAAAAAGAGGAATTAAGATTTCCGGGAGCCGTCGTTGTTTTTGGCGCTTGCGCTTCTTGAAGGCCCAAGACCTAAGACCTTGCCCTTGTTTTCTCCGCGCCTCCGTGTCTCCGCGGTGAACGGGGTTAACCGCGCTTAAGCACGTCGTATAATCTTCCCAGATGATCACCGTCTCCAAGGAAGACTATCTCAAAGCTATCCTCGAAGCCGAGAGCGAAGGCGAATCCGTCATCTCCGCCCGCCTTGCCGATTGGCTGAAGGTCTCCGCGCCCGCCGTCACTATGGCGCTGCGTCGTCTAAGAAAGGATGGGCTGGTCCGCGTTCAGGCTGATGGACACGTGCGCCTCACCGCCGCCGGCCGCAAGATCGCCCGTAGACTCACGCTCCGCCACCACCTCATCGAACGCATGCTGGCTGAGCTTTTCGGCATGGAGTGGTGGAAGGTGCACGACGAAGCCGAGCGTCTGGAGCACGCCGTTTCCCCCGACTTCGAAGCCAAACTCCTCGCCAAGTTGGGCAAGCGAGGCGCCTGCCCTCACGGCAACCTCAGCGAGATGGAAAGCCCCGCCAGTCGTCGCCATCGCGGCTTGCTCTTGCTGTCCGATTCCGTCCCCGGAAGCGCTTACGCCGTCAGCGGAATCTACGAGCGCGACCGCCGCTTGCTCGAGTTTCTTGAAGCCCGCGGCATTCGTCCCGGAGCAAAACTGCGTATCCTCGAACGCAACTACGACCAAACTCTGGCCTTATCCACCGCGACCGGCAACGTATCCCTCGGCCATGCCGCAGCCGAGCGCGTCTGGGTTTCCCCCACCGACCAGCGCCCCAAGTAGCCTCTGTCATCCTGAGCGCAGCGGATGGATCGCGACAGCGATCGATCCGCGAAGTCGAAAGCCTGCCCTGAGCGAAGCCGAAGGGGATCCCTTCCGATCCGACGCCCTCACTAGCCCGGTGATCATTCTTAACCATAGTTTATTCATTCGTGTATACTGACGCTAATCTTCGCTGCGGTCGGACTCGCAAAACGCAGCGGGGAACTCCCCGCAAAGCTCAGCCGATGAAGCCCGTCGTTCCTCAAACCGAAACCGAAGTAGTAATCATCACCCACGAAGACGTCGACCGCGCCCATGATCGCGTCCGTGTTTCCGCGGCCCGCTCCCATCGCGGATTTTCCTCTAAAGCGCGTCTTCTGTGGTTGTTGGTTGGTCCCGGCGTCCTCGTCATGCTCGGAGAGAACGATGGTCCCAGCATGCTCTCCTACGCCGCCACCGGCGCAAAGTTTGGCATCGGTTTTTTTCTGCCCTTCGTTGCTGTCACCTTCTGCATGGCGATCGTCGTCCAGGAGATGACCGTTCGTCTCGGTGCCGCTACCCATCGCGGACACGCCGAACTCATCTTCGAGCGCTTCGGCCCCTTCTGGGGATGGTTCTCCATGATCGACCTCGGCATCGGCAACTTCCTCACTCTCATCACCGAGTTCATCGCCATCCGCGCCGGCCTCGGCTTCTTCGGCATCCGTCCCTGGATCGCCATCCTCGTCGCCCTCGTCATCCTCTACGCCGCTCTCATGTCTCACCGCTACTGGACCTGGGAACGCATCACCCTCGCCGCCGCCATCTTCAACTTGATCTTCATTCCCGTCGCCCTGATGACTCACCCGCATTGGCCCACCGTCGGCCATTCCCTGATTACCTGGACCCCGCTCCCCGGTTTCGACAACCAGACCATCGTATTTATCCTCTCTAATATCGGCGCCACCGTCACGCCCTGGATGCTCTTCTTCCAGCAAAGCGCCACCGTCGACAAAGGCATGACCACCAAAGACATTCGCTTCGGCCGCATCGACACGGTCCTCGGTGCTACCCTCGCCACTGCCGCCGCCATCGCCACCATCCTCGCCACCGCCCCGCTCTTCGCCCATCGGATGACCGCCGACAATTTTCAGGCCGCCGAATTCGCCCAAGCTCTCCAGCCCATCATCGGACGCTTCGGCGCATCCCTCTTCGCCCTCGGCATGGTCGAAGCTGGCATCGTCGCCGCCATCACCATCTCCACTTCTTCCGCCTACGCCTTCGGAGAGGTCACCCACAAACCCCATAGCCTCAACCTTCCCATGGGCGAAGGCAAATCGTTCTACGCCGTTCTCACTCTATGCGCCGTGGCTGCCGCAGCCATCGTTCTCATCCCCGGCTTGCCTCTGGTCTACGTAGTCCTCGTCGTAAACGTAGTCGCAGTCCTTGCCATGCCACCAGCCTTGGTTTTCCTCTTCATGCTGGTCAACGACAAAGAAATCATGGGCGATCTCGTCAGCCCGCTGTGGGCCAACATTCTCGCGACCGCAGTCGTATTCATCCTGACCGCCGCCGGCATCCTCTTCGGCATCAGCATCATCGCCCCCAACCTCTTCACCGCCTTAGGAGGGAAGTAAGAATGGGCGCTGGGAGAAAACTAAGAATGGGTTCAGTGAAAACATCCCCTTTTGTCATTCCGAAGGCCGTTCTTTGGCCTGAGGAATCTGTTTTCGCTTGGAGCCTCAACAAGCGCGGCTTAGGAGTTGCAGCCTAAATGATGAGAAAAAACGAACCCCACCCCTCCGCCGCCGACGAAACCCTGGTCCTGTCCTCGCTCGAACACGACCAACTCGTCGGCGCCAAAAAACACCTCATCCCCCGCCGTCACCTCAAAGGCCCCGAACTCCTCGTCCTCTGGGCCCTCCGCCTCTACCTGCTCTTCATGATGGCGGTAGTCGCCTATCAAGTCTGCCTTGCAGCCCGCTAGGTGTATTGGGAAGGGCGCGACCCTCAAAAGCTGCCGGAAAACTCAAGTTCGAGCACGCATCGGGAAGGGCACGAATTTATTCGTGCCGTTAAGTCGTTGAAAAACAGCCCGCGCTTCAGCGCCTGAGGTACGCCTCGTGCATCCACTGCGAGGTTTTCCGTAACCTCTTTCAGTCTCGCCGTGACAGTTGAAACGAAGGTCGTCATAATTGAAACGACTGTTTCATCTATGGTAGCCTTCATTCATGAGCCGCACCGCGAATGAAAAGCGCCCTGAAGATCTGCTCGACGCCATCGTCCAATATCTCATCCGTCATGGCATCGTGGACCTGTCCCTCAGGCCCTTGGCCAAAGCCGTACGCTCCAGCCCTCGCGTCCTTCTTTATTACTTCGGCTCAAAAGAAAAGATGGTAATCAAGATCCTCGCGGAGATCCGTCAGCGCCAGCGCACTCTCTACGCTCACACTCAGGCCGCCACCTTCGAGCAAGCCTGCCGCGCCGTTTGGCGACACATGAGCTCGCCCAAGTCCGAACCCCTCTTCCGCCTCTTCTTCGAGGCCTACGGACTCGCCCTCCGTCACCCGAAACCGTACAAACACTTTCTGCGTTCCACCGTCAACGACTGGCTCGAGTTCGTGGCCGCTCCACTCCATCGCGAAGGCCTCCAGCCCAAGCAGGCGTACGCCCTCGCCACCGTTGTTCTGGCCGGACTGCGCGGTTTCATGCTCGATTTCTGCGCCACCCGCGACCGCGCCCGCCTGAACCGTGCCGTAAATCTCTGGCTCCCTACGCTGGATTCCCTGCTGCTCGGCTTGAAGGAGGCTTAGTCGAATCCCATGATCGCAAAGAGAAGCCCCAAAACCTTAACCGTGGTTGGACTACTGCTTGCGCTGGCGCGTCCAGTCATGTCGCAACTCACCCCTGGCTCAATGGATGTTCACTGGAACGAGGGCGCATCCGATTGCGCCAAGACCGCGCAACCTCCAATTCAAGTGCATCCCTACAACGCCCAAACCTTCATTCTGCGCGAGAGCCCATGCTCCACCGCCGAAGCGCCCTTCATGTATCTGCTAGTGGGCTCAACAAAATCGCTCTTGATCGATACCGGCGATGTTGCCGACCCCAGGCAAATGCCGTTAGCCCAAACCGTAATCAGTCTGCTCCCGGAAGCCGGACAAACCGCCGGACAAACGAAGATACCTCTCATTGTCGTCCACACCCACGGTCATCTCGATCATCGCCTCGGCGATTCGCAATTCCAGCACCAATCGAGCATCGAGGTGGTTCCCACCGACCTCGCCCATGTCCGCAACTATTTCGGCTTTCCAGATTGGCCGAACGGCATCGCTCAACTCGATCTCGGCGATCGCATCATCGATGTAATTCCCACCCCAGGCCACTACCCATCCCACGTCTCTTATTACGATCGCCAGACCGGGCTCTTCTTCTCCAGCGATTTTTTCCTCCCCCGGACGCCTCATCATCGATGATGCCAACGCCGATCTGGCCAGCGCCAACCGCGTTACCGATTTCATCAAGAATCGTCCCGTCACCTACGTCCTCGGCGGCCACATCGAACTCAACGCCAACAACGACACACTCCCGCTTGCCTCTCACTACCACCCCAACGAACACGTCCTCCAGTTAACCAAGCAGGATCTCCTCGGCTTGCCCGCAATGCTGCGTACCTTCAACGGCTTCTACACCAAAACCGGCATCTTCGTCCTCCACAGCCAGACCCGGATCCTGCTCGCCCTGACTTTTACCTTGATCGTCATACTCGTGACGTCGGCCATTTTGCTGCGCAAATATCTGCGTCGCCGTAACCGCGTAAGTAGAAGCATGAGTCGGGAGCATTGAAAGGCCACGAGTCTAAAAGCCTGCGGAAAAGCTCATGTAGTCGCCGCTTTGAAAGGGCGCGACTTCCAGTCGCAAACCCCCAATAGAGTCAACAGCGGCCTCGCGGGCGCAAGATTCGCGGAAGTAAGAAAAGCTACTCAAAAAAAGACGTTCGCGCATTTTCAGCGAACGTCATCCTCTTTGCGCCAAATCTCAAGCGCCGGAGCGCCAACGGCCAGGATTCCCAGAGAGGCGTAGTTGCTCTCCTTTAGAGCCGCTGCGTCTCCATTGTCCTCCGGCGCCATCTGCCCCGCCGCTGGCGAGGACTTGATACCCGCAACGATGGGCCGGTTGGCAACCGTCTCGTACGCGTAGCCTGTCAGTCGAGCCGAGGGATAGCAGGGGAAACCCTGGGTCGTCAATCGCGCCCATCCATAGTGAGTTTCACCCTCGATTTTGAACTTGAAACCAAGATAGCGGGCCTTAGCATTCACCCACGGACCTTTGCTGGTGTGGGACGAAGTTTGATTGAACGCGTTGAAGTCGCTGCGGCATTTTGCCATTTCCGGAAAATCCTGGAACTGGTCTTGGTGCCCGATGATTTTGCCAATTTTCGCCGCCGCAGCAAACCCGCCACTGGTCATGGCTTCGTTGCCCTGCAATCCGAGGGCGAAAATTGATCCAAAGCACTCTCGGAACCCCGAGCCGCTGTTGCAGTAACCCTGCACGGAGAGGCTGGCATCGGCAATGCCGTCGTGATTGAAGTCAATCTGCAGTTTGCGCGCATTTTCGTTCACGCTTTGATTCGCGGGCGTGTAAACCACCTCCGCATGTACCAACTGCGGCAGCGCCAGAATTCCAAGACCCACTGCGCTGACCGTAACCCCCGATAGTAGCCAGGTCGCTTCCGCTCTGGATGCGCCTTTTGCTGCTTCGGCATAATCTTGCAAATGACGGTTCAGCGCCTCGGGCAACGGCGCGGTTATCCTTCTCTGGTTTTGAGCTTTGCGATTGCGAGTCTGCGGCATGGAAGTTTCTCCTTAGCGGACTTTTCAGCAGCGAACAAAAGGGAGGGGGCCACCAATCTACACCACAAGTGCAAACCCAGCAAGCGCATTTCCGATGTCGGCAGATGGATCGGCCGCATCGCGCCAGCCCATGTGGGTCGGACACTCTTGTCCGACAAACGCCAGCACCACTCCCGCCCATGCGGCGAAATAGAAATGTGGGAACAGCCGCCCCCGGCTGTTCGGCGGCCCAGCTGTATCGGGCCGCTCCCGACGACGAGCCTGCCCTGAGCCTGCCGAAGGGAGCTATGCAACTAGCCATCACCTCATCACTGCCGACCGAGGTGAGACCGGGAAGGGCACGACTTCAAGTCAAGATTATTCACTTCACGAAGGCTATGTGCTACCATGCCGCTGGGGGTATTCTAGATGCCCCCAAAGCCGCGAAAGCCGAAATTATCAAACAGGCGGCAGGAGAAGCGCTTTATGACTGTCTGCGTTAGCGCCCTCGCATCGAACGAAGAAGCGATTGTATGTATCGCAGACAAGGCTCTTTCGTACGGCGATCATTTCCAGTGGGATTCCGATAGCATCAAAATGCTTCCCGTCAATCCCAGCGGTTCGCTGATTATGTTCGCTGGGGGCGAACGCGGAACATCGAAGGTATTAGCAAGAATCCTAGCAAGGGAATCGGAAGTCGGAACGACGACTGTCGCAGATACAACCAAGTTGCTGGAGGCGGAGTACAAGGCGGCTAAAGATGAACTTGTCGAGCAACTTTACCTAGCGCCGCGACTGCTGAAACGTTCGGATTATCTTGATGCTGTCAAAGGGGCAGCAATCAATCCATATATAAAATCCGTCGCGGAAGAGATAGACGCCTTCGATATGGATTGTCAGCTATTAGTATGCGGTTTTGACGGAGAAGATAAACCCTTCATCTTGGACGTGATGAACCCTGGAGTGGTGACGGATATGACTACCACGGGGTTTCACGCTATCGGGAGCGGATGGGGGGAGGCAGTTTCGCATCTCCTGTTCACGGAACACAAGAGGACCCACGGTGTAGATCGTGTTCTTTATGACGTATTCGATGCAAAAGCGAACGCTGAGTTAAATGCAAACGTGGGATACGAGTGGGACGCACAGGTGATAGTTGCGGGCAGCAATAAACCAGTGTTCATTCCAAGGGAAACACAGAAACTTATTGAGCGCGTGTGGGTCAAGGCCACTCGTTCACCGTTTGAAAAACGAACAAAGGAAGATGCTGCCCCGCCTCCTTCGAATTGGCGAGACGAGTTGTCAACATTTGCGGTTGCTGTAATGAAGCCCGTTATGGCAGTACGATCTAAGCGACTAGCTTCGCGCAAATCGAAAGCGACGAAGTAAAACTGTTCGGGAAAGAGGTTGCCCAGCGATGCGACTAAATAGTGTTCCGTGGGTGCCACTGTTGCTGCTGGCCCTTTTGGTTAGTAATTGCATGAACTGGGTTTCTTTGCGAACCCTCCGCCGTGAGATTGAGAGTAGTGGATGGAGCCAGCATTACGACTCCAGTGATCTGGCTGGAAAACTGGACGCCATGAATGATCGGCTCGGAGAGATATCCGATAGCACGCAAAACATGGAAGCGTGCTCGAAAGAGATTAGGCCAGTCTGGTGCAAGCACTAAGATGACTGCCTACAAAATTACCGTAGTAGAACTGTCGGACATGTCAGAACTCTCAATTGTGTGCGGCAATTGTAGTACCCGGACAACGTGGCCAGTTTCCGCTCCTGTCCCTGAGCAATGTCCGTCATGCCACTTGGTTTTGGACGAAAGTCTAAGAAATGCGATGGCTGCGTTTGCAAGGTTCCGCAGAGACGCGGGTAATACAAACACAAGAGTGGAACTACTCGTAAAGGAAAATATTCAGTCGAGCAGTTAGGCCGTTAACTTTTCGAAAGTCAAAGGGTCGGCAGTAATCATATGGCGCAGCGTGTCAATGAAGAGATCGGGGTTCTTCCGGCGATTGAAGCGGAACGTCATCTCATCCAGATAGGCGGCGAGATGCTTCGCGCTGATTCTGTGCCACGTTCCGAGGATGCCGCGTTTCAGGAGCGAGAACGCCGATTCGACCGTGTTGGTGTGAATGTCGCCGTCAACGTAGATTTTGGATTTATGTTTGATCGTCTTGTGCTTTCCGGCGAACGGTGTATCGCGGAACGCTGTCGGGTAGGTATTGAATTCATCGGTGACGATTACCTCAACGTCTTCGCTGACAGTCTCCCGTACATACTTCGCCAGTGTTCCTGCTTTCACATCTGCCGCGTGGAAGAATCGCAGATCGCCGCCGCGTTGCCGGATGCCGACCACAATTTGTTTTTTGGAATCTCCGAATCCTGGTTTGCTGTGGCCTTTCTGACTAGCTCCGATGTAGGTTTCGTCTACCTCGACAGTGCCATCCATCATTGTCAGCTCGACATCTTGCATAGCCTTCCGAATCCGATGGCAGAGATACCACGCGGTCTTGTAGCTTCCAATGCTCAGGGTGCGCTTGATCTGGTTAGCGGAGATACCTTTCCGGGCTTCCACAAGCAACAGGACGGCCATCAACCAAGTTTCCAGCGGAAGGTGCGTATCGTGAAAGATGGTTTGAGTCGTAACGCTGAATTGATAATGGCACTCGCCACATTCAAATTTCGCATACTCAGCCAGTTCAAATACTTTCTTGCTCTTGCAGCGAAGGCACTCCACGCCGTAAGGCCAGCGGAGCTTTTTCAGCAGAGCGCGGCATTGTTCGTCCGTGGAATACATATGAGAGAGGTCATTCAAAGTCATGACTAGTAAACCTCCGAAGCGAGAGAAGCACCCTTTAGATCGGATTCCGACCCGAAAACTAGCAGCGGGAGTACGGAAGCAACTTCTAGGCAAGATTGAGAAGCGAGAACAGGAGTTAGGGGTCGATAAACCGAAGAAACCGTGATGTTTATCTCAAGCACAAGAAAACTATAGCGCCATGATCTACCTTTGTCAAGTGAATAATCGTGACTTCAAGTCGTGCCGTCTAGCGCCCCGGAAGACGCGGGGCTTTAAGCCCCTGAGGTCGGTTTCCTGGCAAGACCCGTCCTTGAAGCCCAACTGTCATCCTGAGGAAGCGGAGTCGCACGCGTAGCGGGCGACTCCCAACGAAGGACCTATGCATTTGTTCGTCGCGTCGAGCTGGCATAAGACCCTCCCCGCAGCGGAATCAAAGTCCTTACCCGCCATAAGCCAACACATTGTGCAATCATGTTAGGCGAATGCCGTCCCCATGCCGGCCACACCAGCCCTTGGTCGCCGCCTGGCCCACCTCCTTGATCCCGAATTCTCGATAGACCTCGGCACCGAATGGTCATTCTTAAGCGCCCTCAAACTTCCCCAAGAACCAGATTTGGAAAAGGCTCTTAAGGTGACTGCCGGCTGGGGCCGTCGAGGCCGTGACAGTACTGTCGCGCCCGGGCCGGGTCTATCCCCAGAACGTCCGTAGAACGCACATGAGAGCGAAAAGATGGCCGGACTCGCATCAACAGAGTCGCTTACCTTCGAAGACGCGATCGCCCTCCTCGGCGAAAGCTGCGTCGACGTGCATCTCAACGGCGAATCGTTCTGGTCGGCAGTCCCGATCAACGTCTGGAATTACACGCTCGGCGGCTACCAGGTTCTCAAGAAGTGGCTAAGCTACCGAGAATTCCCGCTGCTTGGACGTCCGCTCAGTTCCGAGGAAGCCGCATATTTCTCTCAGGTCGTACGCCGCATCTCGGCAATCCTCCTGCTCGGCCCCGCCCTCGACGCCAGCTATCAAGCCATTCTTCCCACCGCAACCGGCCTCCCGACCGCCTGATTGCTTCGTGAGGCGGGTCAACACGGCGCAAGGCTACATAGATATCTGTGGCCGCTACGAACGCACAGCCCCATCCCCCCTACGCATTCCCCGCCAAAACGACTAAACTTGTAGGTTCCAGTATTCGCTTCAACCCGCTGTGCATCGCCAGCCGTCTCGCGGCATCTATTTTCATCAGGAAGGCCATCATGTCCTTAAACAGCTTCAACTCCCGCTCCACCCTCAAAGTCGGCAACAAAGAATACGAAATTTACCGCCTCGACGCCCTCGATCGGCAAGGCATCTCCACCAAGCACCTCCCCTACTCCCTGCGCATCCTCCTCGAAAACCTGCTGCGCACCGAAGACGGCCGCAACGTCAAGAAAGAAGACGTGCGATCCATGGCCGCGTGGAACAAGACTTCGAAGCCCGACAAAGAAATTGCCTTCACCCCCAGCCGCGTCCTGTTGCAGGATTTCACCGGAGTCCCCTGCGTAGTCGACCTGGCCGCCATGCGCGACGCCATGCAAGACCTCGGCGGCGACCCCGCCCTGATCAACCCGCTGCAGCCGGTCGAACTCGTAATCGACCACTCCGTGCAGGTCGACGAATTCGGCACCGCCAGCGCCTTCGACGTAAACGCCCTGCTCGAATTCCAACGCAACAAAGAACGTTATTCTTTCCTCCGCTGGGGCCAAACCGGATTTCGCAACCTCGCCATCGTCCCCCCCGACACCGGCATCGTCCACCAGGTCAACCTCGAATACCTCGCTCGCGTAGTCTTCGTCAACGAATCCAACGGCCCCCGCACCGCCTACCCCGACACTCTCGTCGGCACCGACTCCCACACCACAATGATCAACGGGCTCGGCGTGCTCGGATGGGGCGTGGGCGGCATCGAGGCGGAAGCCGCCATGCTCGGCCAACCCGTCTCCATGCTGATTCCGCTTGTCGTTGGAGTGAAGCTCACTGGACGGTTGCGCGAAGGGGCTACTGCTACCGATCTTGTTCTTACTATCACTGAGATGTTGCGCAAGCATGGGGTTGTCGGAAAATTCGTCGAGTACTTCGGCCCCGGCCTGCGCGATCTCCCGCTTGCTGATCGCGCGACCATCGCCAACATGTCTCCGGAGTACGGCGCGACGTGCGGCATCTTCCCAGTCGATAAAGAGAGTTTGAAGTATCTCAGACTCAGCGGCCGCAGCGCCGAGCAAATCGCCCTCGTCGAAGCTTATTGCCGCGAGCAGGGACTCTTTCACGACGACAGAACTCCCGAAGCCGAATATTCTGAATTGCTCTCACTCGATCTCGCCACCGTCGAACCTAGTCTTGCCGGACCCAAGCGCCCGCAAGACCGCGTTATCCTCTCGCAAGCCGGAGAATCATTCAACAGAGCTCTCCCGTCGCTGATCAAACCAAAGTCCTTCGCGGCCAGTGCATCGGCAACCGCAACTCAGACTGCAAAAGCCGGAACTTCCGCAAACTGGGAACAGGAAGGCGGCAGCCCCGCCGCCATCGGAGTCGAAGACCCCAACATCCACGAGCACGTCCCGCAAGACGTAAAGGCTGCGCTGAAACACGGCAGCGTCGTCATCGCAGCCATCACTTCCTGCACCAACACCTCGAACCCATCGGTAATGATCGGTGCAGGCCTGCTCGCCAAGAAAGCCGTCGAAAAAGGACTACAAGTTCCGCCCTGGGTAAAGACGTCGCTCGCCCCCGGCTCCAAAGTCGTCCGCGATTATCTCGAGAACGCCGGCCTCACCCCGTATCTCGAAAAGCTAAAATTCCACATCGTCGGATATGGATGCACCACTTGCATCGGTAACTCCGGCCCGCTCCCCGACGAAGTTTCCAAAGCCATCGACGAAAAGGATCTCGTCGTCGCCAGCGTCCTCTCCGGAAATCGCAACTTCGAAGGCCGCATCAACTCCGAAGTCCGCGCCAACTATTTAATGTCGCCGCCGCTGGTCGTCGCCTTCGCGTTAGCCGGACGCATCGACACCGACCTCCGCAAAGACGCCCTCGGCAAAGGCAAAGACGGCAAGCCCGTCTATCTCGCGGATATCTGGCCCACGCAGCGCGAAGTTGAAGAAGCCGTCGAACACTCCGTCACCGCCGAAATGTTTTCTAAGAGCTACGCCGAAGTTTTCGCTGGAGACGAGCGCTGGCGCGGCCTGAACGTGCCCAAAGGCCAGACCTACGCCTGGGAAAAAGATTCCACCTACATCCGCCGCGCTCCCTACTTCGAGGGCATGAAGATTCAGCCGTCGGCCGTCGAGGACATTCACTCTGCCCGCGTACTGGCGGTATTGGGAGACAGCGTCACCACCGACCACATCTCTCCTGCCGGCTCCATCAAGAAAGACGGCCCCGCCGGAAAGTATCTGCAAGAGCACGGCGTCAAGCCTGCCGACTTCAACTCCTACGGCTCGCGCCGCGGCAATCACGAAGTGATGGTCCGCGGTACCTTCGCCAACGTCCGCCTGCGCAACAAACTCGTCGCGACCGAAGGCGGCTTCACCCGCCACCTGCCGACGAATCAAGAGATGTCGATCTTCGACGCTTCGCAGAAGTATCAATCCGAACACACTCCCCTCATCATCCTCGCCGGGAAAGAATACGGTTCCGGCTCGTCGCGCGACTGGGCGGCGAAAGGGCCGCGCCTGCTCGGGGTGCAGGCCGTCATTGCCGAGAGCTACGAGCGCATCCACCGCTCGAACCTCGTTGGCATGGGAATTCTGCCGTTGCAATTTCCTGCGGGGCAGAATGCTGAGTCGCTTAAGCTCACTGGTGAAGAAGTTTTTGAGATCACCGGCATTCGCAACCTGATCGAGCACTACTCCGCCGGCCAAAAAGTAAAAGTCCGCGCCACGTCGACAGGAAGCAGTAGCGGAGGCGGGAAAGATAAGCCGATTGAGTTTACCGCCCTGGTCCGCATCGACACCCCGCAGGAAGCGCTCTACTACGCCAATGGCGGGATTTTGCAGTATGTGCTGAGGCAGTTGCTGGCAACAAAGCCGCAGCCGGTCGGTGTATAGATCCGCCTGCCGCCCGGTCCTCGGCGAGGAGCTATCGACTTTCAATCAACTGGTATAACTGTTATACTTAATGCGATTCCAGTTTGACGAGCGCAAAAGCGCCCGGCTCCGGGCGAATCCGAAACGCGGCATCGGATTCGAGGAAGCGCAGGAAATGTTCTCGCATCCTTACTATCTGGACCAGCGCTCCGATTTGCCCGAGCAATGCCGCGCTATCGGTTGGGTTTCGGCTCAGTTGTATACGCTCATTTTCGAAATGCGCGAGGACAAAGAAGGAGAGTATTACCGCTTCGTAACGCTCTGGCGCACGACCCGGGAGGAGCAAAAGCTTTATGAACAAAACACGTAAGCGCGGCAAGCCGGTGCCCGCAGAGACCATTGCCCGCCTTGCTGACCGAGGCAAGGACGTATCCCGGTTCTTCACCAACGCCGGCCGGATGATGGCCCCAATCCAGCGCGTCAACGTCGATCTCGCGCAGGGCATGTTGGAAGAACTGGACCGGGCCGCGAAGGAGTTGAACGTCAGCCGCCAGGCCGTGATCAAAACCCTCATCCGCCAGGCGCTCGACCAACAATATCTCGCGCGCGAGCACCGTCGCTCCGGTCGCGCGTAGCGCGAAGTATCCTATCGAGTCCGACGATCGTCCGTCGCGTAGGTCACAAGACGCCGTCCCGGGACAGGCGTGAATAATGTTGGCCGCATCGACACCACGCAAGAAGCGCTCTACGACGCTAACGGCGGAATTTTGCAGTATGTGTTGAGGCAGTTGCTGGCAGGAAAACCGAGTGCGCGGACGGTGGGGGTGTGATGTCGCTCATCTACAGCCCCGCCATGTGGATGGTCCTCCCAGGTCCTGGCTCACTCGCACCAGCCTTTCGTGGAGCACCTCTTGCTGCACTCACCCGATAGGACGGGGCAAAATTCCACCTGAACTGCCAATCTGTGGTCGATTAAATCTACGAACTCATCCAACTCTTGGCGATCTTTTTTTGTGCGCGGCTTCTTGCTCCACTTCAAAAGCCACAGTTTTTCCCCTACTCCAAGCGTACTGTCCTCTTCCCAAGCGAGAAAGTGGATATCGGAGCCAAGATTTGCAAAGTCTACCGCCTTGTTCACATCACCGACTAACTTCTTGTCGATAAAGTAATTGATTGATTTTATTTTTGCAGGTCCCGGGCCTGAGTTGTCTAGTGCTATGCCAACGGTGCCCTCATTGATGTCATCTTCGGTGGGCAAATTAACCGACGGCCTCATAGACAAAAGCAATTGAGCGTGGGCCTCACGCCATTGGAGGCCGGTAAAGCAAACTGCGATGAGCGATATAAGTATTGCAACCACCGAAAGTGCGCTTGAGGTAGACATTCGCGTGACCTCACTTTTCAGTGAGGCGCATTTTACCACTCTCCGGTCTTACCGCGGCGCTTGCATTGCCGTGGTGACGTGCTCATTTGGGCTGAAGCATGGCTCTCTATTTTGTTTGCCTACCCGGCACTGAACGTGCCGGGCTATTTTCGGTCGCCGCTCTGCGGCTGATTTACGGGAGAGAATCTTTATCGCAGCGCTGAAGCGCTGCGCCGTCCAAAAGGGCTGATTCTGTCGTCCCTCCGGGACTTTGGCTCCGATATGTGTAGCTGACCCAGGGCTTACGCCCCTTCGACTTCGCCCAGGGCAGGCTCTAGGCTAATATATGCCGCCCCTCCGGGGCTGTCGCGCGCGCTCGGCCAGCGCTCGGCGGCTTTTGTAGAGGAGGGGCCAGGCTTCTTTGTAGGCTTCGTAACAATAGCGATCTCTTTTGCGCGGCACGACGGGGTGAAGCATAAAGGCGGTGGTGTGTGCATCTCCGAGGACGAGAGCCGAGGGGATGATGTACCACGCGTCGGCGGGAACGACGTAGGCGGCGAAGAGGTCGAAATCGTCGACGGCGTAAGTTCGTATGCGATCGTTCGGCTTGAAATGCAATAGGTAGCCGGTGCCGGCGCGGAAGGTGGTGGACTTGACCTGCACGCGGAGGAAATTCTGGTCGTACTCGATGCCCACATCGTAGGGGCGCATTTCACCCCATGGCTTGAGGACGTAGAAGCCGCGCTCGGCCGCGCAGGCCATAAAGCGCAGTTCAACCCATTCTCCGCGCTGCTTGAGACTTTTGAATTTCTTCCAGTGATCCATAGATCGGGCGCATTCCAGACGCAAAAAAGGCGCGACCCAGGGGCCGCGCCTCGTTTTCCTAAATTTTTACTCTATACTTTCAGTATAGCAATTTGAAACGGGTAAGTGAGTCATGTTGCGGGGAAATATATCTCCAGCCCCGTGAGCAACTTAGATACGATCGTGTAGTTCTTGCCTATTGACAAGGTTTCGGGCGGAACGGGGTTGGGTGCGGTTTGAGTTGGAAGAGGATGGCATGGGCCAGCCGTACCACGAAGCGCCGCCCGCGGCTCACTGCAAAATACAAGAGCGAGGCCACGCACAGAATTACCAGTCCCATCCGAAGATAGATCGCGGTCGATACCGAGATCCCAATCCCGCTTCCAATCGCTAAGTAAGCGACGATACATGCGGGACATTTGGGTAACACGGCCAGAATCCCTGCAGGAACAATCCATCCCGCTAACTCGCGCCCACGCCGCGCCAGAGTCCGCAGACGCGGACCGCCATGGGCGATCCGCGCTCCGGCGGTTACGCGATTCGATTCAGTCGAAATAGCTGCGCAGCAATTCACGGCTGGTGCTCCGCGCAGCATGATGCCGCCTTCTTGGGCTCCACATATTGCGCCTTAGGATCGACAACATGCCCCTCGGCGTACCGATCGTGATGTCGAACCCATGCCATCGTGAACGCCAATCCATCCTCGTCGCGCCCTTTCGGCGCCAAGTCGAGAAAGTTGTAAGCTCCCACCAGAATGTCGAGCCCGCGTGCGTAAGAAGAATAGGTGTGAAAAATCTCACCCGCCTCGTTCTTATAAAACACGCTCACTCCCGGCGCTTCCTCGCTGGGAAATTCCATCATGTCGTAGTTGTATTCCATCTTGCCCTTCGCCATTTCGTCTTTCGTGAACGACACGTGAAAGTCGCGGTTAAAGTCGTTCGCGAACGACGAGAGCCAGCGGAACTGCCATGACATGCGCTGCTTGAACGCCTCAATCTGTTCGATCGGCGCTCGCGAAACCACGGCCAGCGTGACATCGCGATTCGCCAGATGGATCAGACTCCCGCCGAAATGATCGGCCAGGTACGAGCAGCTCGGACACCCCGCCTCCCACCCCGGCCCAAACATAAAGTGATACACAATCAACTGGCTCCTGCCGCCGAAAAGGTCGGCCAGAGTCACCTTCCCGTTCGGCCCATCGAACACATATTCTTTTTCAACCTTCTCCCACGGCAACTCGCGCCGCTGCCGGCTCAACTCATCGCGTAACCTGGTGAACTCTTTTTCTTTCCGAAGCAGTTCTTTTCGGCTTGCAATCCATTGTCTTGAGGAAACAACCTCGTGTCCTTGAATTCCCGCGTTGGTGGCAACTGTAGTCATTTGCATTCTCCTATTCAGTGAGTTCGATTTCCGTCTTGCTGTTCTTGGTCACAAACCGCCGGGCGGCCTGATGTCTTTTTCGCTTGCGCGAAGTTGCTCGCTTTCGCCCAGCGATATCCTTCTCTGCGATTTCCTTGATCCTCAACAGTTCTCCCGACCAAAGCTCCTGAAACGGCCCCACCCATCGCTCATAGATCTTCCGGATCGGCACCACGTTCAGGGAGTTCACTCGTTGCCGTCCCGCCTCGCGCGTGTGCACCAGCTGCGCCTGCCGCAGCACCTCGAGGTGCTTCATCACTCCAAAGCGGCTTAAGTGCGGGAACGTCTCCACAATCTCGGTGGTGGTGCGCGGACGATTTCGGAGAAAATCCAGAATCGCCCGCCGGGTCCTATCCGACAGCGCCTTCCATACTGCATCGAGTTCATCCGCGCGGCCAGCACCGATTTCCTTCACGCCGCTACTCGCAGTCCTTTCTTACGCTGTTGAGCATGTGACTCCAGCCCGTGCCCACGTTCTTGCGATGCTCGGGGTCGATCAACCCGAGTGCGCGATGGCGAAGCGCAACCCGGCATCCTCCCGGCAATGTTTCGATTTTCACTTCCACGTGATTCGTCACCGGATACGACATGAACATCGGCCCGCTTAGCTCCAACAGCGCCGGAGCCTTGATCACCTGTACGAATCCCCAGAGATGTCCAACCCCGTTTCCTCGATCCCGGTACCACCGTCCACCCACTTTTGGTTCCAGCAGCAATTCAAGCGATTGCCCGTCGGGCCTGGTATTTCCTTTGCCCAGGCGATGCAGAACCGCTGCGAAAGCTTTTTCCGGCGCAGCTTTAACATCTGCGTGCTGCTCCACGTCGAGTATCAAGTCGTCCACTGTCATTTTGGTCGTCTCCTCCACTAGAGATCAATCATTACGTGAGTCAAGGGTAACGTAACTAGACGATCACGTAAAGAACTATTTTTTCTCACGTCCGAAAAATGAATCCGGCTCAACTCCGCCGGTTGAAACTTGAGCTTTATCCAATTCACAATGGGGGTGGCCTTCTCCCGACAGACAATCTTTCGCCTGCAACCTTTGCCTGCGTAAGATATTCTGAAGCCACGGAGATTGCCCATGAAAAACCATCACGTGCTGCGGCTCCAGCTTGGTTTGGCATTAACGCTAATCCTCGGACTAGCGCTCACGCCCGTTCTCACCATGGCCGCCGATCCGCCCAGAATAGTCGGAACCTGGGAAGGAGTTCTCGACCCGGGAGCGCAGCCCAAGAAGCACGTCGTGGTGCACATTTCCGCCGAGCAGGACGGCAGCCTCAGCGGCACCATCGACTACCCTGACCAGGACGTCTCCGGAATTCAGATCACCGCCATAACCTACAAGGCGCACATCCTGCACTTTGAAAGCATCCCGAATCTGAGTTCGTTTGACGGCACCCTGAACAAAGAAGATACGGAGATCGCGGGCACCCGGAAGCAAGGCGGAGCGCCGCTCGCTCTCGTCCTCAAGCGCACGTCTTAAGCCACGCCTCGTTTGTCCCTTTGGTTTTCCCTGTGACTCTGTGTCTCTTTGGTGAAAGGCGTCCCGACTCGCCATTAGCAAGTCCTGCCCCGCTGCTATAATCAAGGATTGTGCCCATGTCAACGAAGCGACTGATCCGTTCCACCACCGTTTTATCCATCCGCCGCAACGGCAGCGTGGTTCTTGCCGGCGACGGACAGGTTACGCTCGGCGAATCCGTCATCAAACACACGGCCAAGAAGATTCGACGGCTTTATAACGACAAAATTCTCGCCGGATTCGCCGGCTCGACCGCCGACGCCTTTACGCTCTTCAGCCGCTTCGAATCGAAACTGGAGCAATACCACGGCAACCTCGGACGCGGCGCCGTGGAACTGGCAAAAGACTGGCGCACCGATAAATTCCTGCGCCATCTCGAAGCGCTGCTCCTGGTGTGCGACAAAGAGCAGACGTTCCTGCTCAGCGGACAAGGTGACGTGATCGAACCGGACGGCGGCGTGGCCGCCATCGGCAGCGGAGGCCCCTACGCGCAGGCCGCCGCCGAAGCGCTGGCGCGCCACACGCAACTAACCGCCCGCCAGATCGCGGAAGAAGCCATGAAGATCGCAGGCAAAATGTGCATCTATACGAATGATCAGGTGACGATCGAAGAACTGTAGCGAGTTCCCAGTTCCCAGTTCTCAGTTCTCAGCAAAACCTTTGCTGCGCGAACTGAGAACTGGGAACTGAGAACTGAGAACTGCCCCTATGGCCATCTATTTACCCAGCTCCGCCGAAGAAGAACAACTTGCACTCGACGAACTGACCCCCCGCGAAATCGTCGTCGAACTCGACAAACACGTCATCGGCCAAAAGGATGCGAAGCGCGCCGTCGCCATTGCCCTGCGCAACCGCACCCGCCGCCAAAAACTAACCCCTGAGTTAGCCGAAGAAATCATTCCCAAGAACATCATCATGATAGGACCGACGGGGGTGGGGAAAACCGAGATTGCGCGGAGGCTGGCGAAGCTGGCGAATTCTCCGTTCTTGAAGGTGGAGGCTTCGAAGTTTACCGAAGTTGGGTATGTGGGGCGGGATGTGGAGTCGATGGTGCGCGATCTGGTGGAGATTGCGATCGACAATGTGCGCGAAGAGAAGCTGGAGGATGTTGCCGACAAGGCGGAGTTGAATGCGGAGGAGCGGTTGCTGGATATTCTGCTGCCGCCGTCTCCACCGGCGCGGCCTGCGGAGCCTACGACTGCGGGCGGAGTGGTGATCGATGGGAGCACGGCGTTGGCCGAGTCTTCTTCGCGGACGCGAGAGAAGTTGCGACAGCAGTTGCGCGAAGGGAAGCTCGACGAGCGGCAGGTTGAGATCGACGTGCGGGAGAGGAATTTCCCGTCTTTTGAAATTATGACCAACCAGGGTGTTGAGGAGATGGACATCAACATCAAGGACATGCTGCCCAACATTTTTGGGGCGCGGACCAAGAAGCGGAAGATGAAGGTGAACGAGGCTTTCGAGTATTTGATCCAGGAAGAAGAGCAGCGGCTGATCGATATGGATCACGTGACGCGGACGGCGATTGATCGCGTGGAAAATTCGGGGATTGTGTTTCTGGATGAGATCGACAAGATTGCGGGGCGCGAGGGCGGCCATGGTCCGGATGTTTCGCGCGAGGGAGTGCAGCGCGACATTCTGCCCATTGTTGAGGGCACGACGGTGAATACGCGTTACGGGATGGTGCGGACCGATCACATTTTATTTATTGCGGCGGGGGCGTTTCACGTTTCGAAGCCGAGCGATCTTATTCCGGAGTTGCAGGGGCGGTTTCCGATTCGGGTGGAGCTGCAGTCGCTCACGATGGAAGATTTCGTGCGGATCTTGACCGAGCCGAAATCGTCATTGGTGAAGCAGTACACGGCTTTGCTGGAAACCGAAGGGGTGAAGCTGGAGTTCACTCCGGAGGCGCTGCAGGAGATTGCGCATTTTGCGTTCCGGGTGAATGAGAGTACGGAGAATATTGGAGCGCGGCGGCTGCATACCATCATGGAGCGGGTGCTGGATGAGCTGAGCTTCGATGCTCCGGAGCGAAAAGGGGACCACGTCGTCATCGACGCGGATTACGTGCGGAAGATGTTGACGGACATTGTGAAGGATCAGGATTTGTCGAGATATATTTTATAGACGCTTAGGATCCTTGGGACTGAGCCTTCAAGGCGCGAATCACTTTTTTCGTGTTCTCAGAGGCAAGGACACCCTTAAGCCACTGAAGGAAGTCGTCTTCCGATTCTAGTTTTTTCCACGAGATGTTGCTGGGTTCCTTCGCCAACAACGGATAGAGCAGAAGAGGGTGTCGCACAGTGAGTAACTGATATTTGTAGTTTATCGAAGGTGCAGCAAGGTAGAGCGTGTGCACGAACGTGTCCCCGTCGGTGCCCGACTCGACCTCGGCGGTGACAACGTTCTTCGTTTTTTCTCCAAGCGCTACGGCCTGCTCGCGTAAGAGGGCAACGGGCGTCCTTAGCTCCGGCTCTCCGGTTTCCCCAATGTCGTCGGGCCAGAAATCCGTGGTGTGTGTAGCCATGGGTATTCCTTTCAAAACTCCAATTCAGCCAATACAGGCAAATGGTCGGAGCCCACCGACCTGTCGGGCTTCCCACCCGGTCCGAGCAACGAGATTCCCCGGACAGAAGTGAGAATCCGCACGCTCTCGACACCGAGCCCGTCAAGCAGTGACGGACGAACAAGTACCTGATCGAACATGTTCCAAAAGTAGGTGACATGCTCGGCCTTGTCGTAGTAATACGTTCCTGGCGCTTCTCCCTGCCGGTCCCCGAAATGCGCCCACATTGGATTATAGAAGAAGTCGTACTCCCGAGACTGAACAGTTCTGCTGCCGCGGGAGGCGACCTCTCGGCTCATAACGGCGTGAAGACCACCAGTTCCGACCATGCCGGTTTCAAAAGGGTTAACGTTGAGATCTCCGAGGAGGATGGTTCTCCCATGCCCACACGCCTCTTCCGAGTCTTCGATCATTCGAGCTAAATTGGAGCATTCGAAAATCATGCTCTCGTTCGAAAAGTGTAGCTTGCTGGGCAGGTGGGCAGCTGCGACGAGTATTTCGGCCCTCGCTGGCAGTGTCAGGTGGCGTATCGAGATGCGGGCATTCTCCAGAACTGGCGTCAAGAAGTTTGCTTGGAAAGCCACGAAGAAGGTTATGCTCTGGCACAGGCCGGGACAGAGCTCGTAACGCACATGGGCTGCGTTTAGCTGCATGAGCATTGTCGTCGATGGGGTTATGCACTCTGAGAGAACTATCACATCGACGGAATGCTCCTCGGCCAATTGCGCCACGAGGTGGTGAAGGTTTTTCCCTTCGAGATTCCAGAATAAGAATCTTGGCAAATCAATCCTCGCCGGTTACTTCCGCAGGCCGCCCCTGATCTTTGTCTAATCTATCATCCCTGCGAAGGCTCCGATAAGGGCAGTTGCTTCACTGATGCGACGCGAGGAGAAGGAGTTTGGGCGGCGGAGCGCACACATGAAAGCTTCCGCCGTCCCTCCGGGACTCGGTTCCTATTTTGTGGGCTTACCCCGGACTAGTCCGGGGCTATCTTGTGCCGCCCCTCCGGGGCTGCGGCCGTCCGCGGAATTTAATTCGTCATTTTTGATCAGGCGGCCAGCGGAAACGGTAGGCTCGATAGCTGTCGTAGCCCTTGGGTAGAGTGGCGTCGAAGATCAGGTGGCCGTTGGGGTCGAATTCCGAGAAGCGGCCTGGCTCACCCCAACCCACGAAGGTGTTGCCGTTGTCGAGCAGTTGTGCGCTGCCTTGCGAGATCGCCGAAATGTGCTCGGGATGATCGAGGGAGCGGAGCAGCGTGGCAGTCTTTGCCGCCGGATCGAGTTTCAGCCAGATGATGCGCGACGCGGGTAAGACCGGCTTGGGATTCACTTCGTTATCGAAGATGCGGATGGTGTTGGGTCCCGCCACAACGGGGTCGTGCTGAAAAGAGAAAGCGGCGCCGGGGCCGAAGCGAAAATCGCTCTTCTTGCCTCCGAGGCGCCAGATGATTGCGCCGGTGTGGCGGTCGAGCTTGTAGATGGTTGACGTGTGGCGCGCCGATAGCAGCAAGTTTCCGTCGTCGTCGAGTGCAATGGCATTGATGTGGATGTAGTCCCAGGCCTTGGTCGATGAGTCTGGCAGCGGCCAGTAGCTCTCGTCGAAGCCGACCTTGCCCAGGCTGTGCCATTCGAAGACCACTTTACCGGTGGCCACGTCGATTTCCTGGATCGATCCCTCCCATACCGGAGCGTTCTTCGATCCGCCGACCGGGGACAGGTCAGCGGGCACGACATCGTAGATGGTAACCAGGGCCGTGCCTTCCGGCGTGAGCAGGAACTCGTGGGCATCCTCGTTCAGTCCGTTGCCGGCTTGCACGGTGGCGATGATGCGATAGGTGGCGTCGGCGATGTAGTTCACCGAACCAGCCCCGGCGAGTTTGCCGAAGTTGCTTTGCTGCGCCCAGGTCAGAACCGGCTTGCCGTGGTAGGACTGCACGCGGAAGCCGGCGGCGACTTGACCATTTGTCACTTCGGAGAACCAGATGACATGGCCATTGCTATCCACGATTTCAGGACCTACCGGGCCCGGCTGCGGGCCGCCGCCGATGCCCGCGCCTTTGGGAGCGATAAAAATGAACCCATCGCCTTGACCGGGACCTTTCTGAAGAACTGTGACTTCCGGCGGTTTGACGGCAGTTGTCGTCTGTGCCTGCAACGAATTACCGACAAGACCAAGCAGCAGGAAAATCACAGCGGAGAGCGGGCGTAGCATGAGCGGGCCTCGAATATCGAGTATGTCCATCGAGTACATGGTATACCAGCCGAAAGTTTGCCGCTGAGACGGCCCTTTCGTGGGGCTGCGGCGACCGGAGGGGCGTTCGGTTTTGCACGGCAGCTGCCTCCTTTGTTTCCCGGGAGTGATGTAGTCTGGTAAGTCTGCGCATGAAGCTACGAATACAGTTGTTGCTGGCGGTGGGAGCGTTGATTTGGCTGCCGGGGTGCGCGGCGATTGGTCCGCCGTTGCCGCCGTCGCTGGAATTGCCCAAGCCGCCTACGGATCTGCATGAGGCGCGCAAGGGGGACAAAGTCACGCTGACGTGGAGCATTCCGGAGCGGACGACGGAACGGGTGGGCGTGCGCTACTTGGGAAAGACTCGCATCTGCCGGAGTGTTGGGGCTTTTGATGTTGCGGTGGCACCGGGCGGCGGCGCGGCGGTTAAAGAATGTGGGACGCCAGTTGGAGAAGCGGCGGCGCCGGCGGGTTTCGGCGGAGCAGGGAAGTCGGGGGCAAAGAAGGTCACGGCGAGCTTTGTCGATAATCTGCCGTGGGCAATGCAGCAGGGCAATGCGAAGGCGTTTGTGACTTATGCGGTTGAAGTGCTGAATTCGGACGGCCGGGGAGCGGGGATCTCGAACCAGGTGCGCGTGCCGCTGGTGCCGACGATCGCGCCTTTCAGTGGGTTTACGGCGCAGCCGACGGCTCCGGGAGTGGTGATCTCCTGGCAGTGTCCGCCGGTCGCGGGCCGACGGCTGGCCGATGTGAAATATCTGCTGCGCATTTACCGGCGGCTGGAATCGAGTGCGAACGAGATTCGAATCGCCGAAGTTGATGTTACGGAATGCGCGGCCGGGCCGGGCGGGCTGGAGCCGCTGACGAGCCAGCCGTCGAGCGCGGCTCCGTCCGGAGCAGATGCGACTGCGAATGAGAAGATTGTGACCTCGTTCCTCGACCAGACGTTCGAATGGGAGAAGACTTATTTCTATCGGAGCACAGTCGTGAGCGTGGTCGAGATGGCGGGACAGCCCGCGGTTGAAGTGGAGGGCGATGACACGCCCGAGGTGAAAGTATTCGCGCACGATGTGTTTCCTCCGGCGGTGCCTGCGGGATTGCAGGCGGTGTTTTCGGGGCCCGGGCAAGGGCCGTTTATCGATCTGATTTGGGCGCCGGTGACGGACACCGATCTAGACGGTTATAACGTTTACCGTCACGAGGACGGTGGGGCGGCGGTGAAGCTGAACTCGGAACCGGTGAGGATGCCGGCGTTTCGCGATACGCAGGTGGTCGCGGGGAAGACTTACTTTTATGTAGTGTCGGCTGTCGATGTGAGAGGAAATGAGAGTGGGAAGTCGGAGGAGGCGGGGGAGAGTGTGCCGTAGGAGAGTGTGCGGGAAAGAGCGCCGGGTCGCCGGAAGTTGAAAAAGACACGGGATGGCGCTAGAAACGGCTTGCCAGGGCAACGCGGTGCAGGCAGGCAAGGGGTCCCCTTCGGCTTCCCCCTCGACTTCGCTCGGGGCTCCGGCAAAACAGGGCAGGCTTTCGACTGCGGTTGTGCTTCGCGTTCGCGAAGCACAGCCTTCGCTCAGGATGACAGAGGGAAAGTTCTGGCCGGATTCCGTGACTCGTGGTTAGATAGATTTTATGAAATATTGCCGATTTCAACTGAATGGAGAGGCTCACTATGGGCTGGTCGAATCGGTGGCGGGACGCGATTCGATTTTGAGGATACTGCTGACGGCGCCGGAGGAATCCGATGGCGACGTGGAGGGATTGCGGACGCGCCGGATCGAACCGATTGCGCTGGAGGAAGCCGAACTGCTGCCGCCGGTGCGTCCCACAAAGATTGTTTGCGTAGGGCGCAATTACCGGGAACATGCGGCGGAGCTGGGCAGTGAGGTGCCGACGGAGCCGCTCTTGTTCTTCAAACCGAACTCGGCGCTGCTGGCGCCGGGCGGAGTGGTGAAAAGGCCGAAAATTTCGCAGCGCGTGGATTACGAAGCGGAGCTTTGCGTGGTGATTGGCAAGAGATGCCATCTGCTGCCGGAGGGTGAGGATGTGAGGCCTTACATTCTCGGCTATACCTGCCTGAATGACGTAACTATGCGCGATATACAGAGAATCGAGGATCAGTGGGCGCGGGCGAAGGGCTTCGACACGTCGTGCCCGGTGGGTCCGGTGGTGGCGGATGGGCTTGATCCGTGGGCGGGAGTGGGGGTGGGGACGCGGGTGAATGGTGCGGTGCGGCAAGCGGGGAATACGAAGGATTTTATATTTCCGCTGGATGTGGTGATTCGCTTTATTTCGCAGGCGATGACGCTGCTGCCGGGGGATCTGATTGCGACGGGAACGCCGGCGGGCGTGGGACCGGTGGTGGCGGGAGATGTGATGGAGATCAGCGTGGAGGGAGTAGGGACGTTGAGGAATTCTGTGGTGGATGAGTGATAAGGAAGCGGGCCGAACGCGCCCTTCGGTCGCATCCGCTCGCTCAGGGCAGGCTCCGTGGAGTCGCGCGGCCCGCCCAGATCCTTCGCTGCGCAAAGAAGGCTTGCTCAGGATGACAACGCTTTCCAAGTACTTTATTGCAGGCGGAAGCGTTCGCGCATGAGGCGCTGCAGGCGGGGTTTGTAGAGCAGATCGTAGGCGAGTTCTTTGTCGGGGAACATGGCGAGGGCGGCGCGCTTGGCGCCGGCGGCCAACTCCGAGGCTTCTTCGATGGTAAGGCCGGGGTCCTGGCTGATGACGGAAGAGACCATGCTCATCATGACCTGGAGGCGGCGGATTCTGCGAGCTTCGTCTTCATCCGGATCCTGCGCGTCATCCTGCGCGTTTCTGACTTTATCGCCTGGCAGGGCCGGGTTGGTGTTGTGATCGGCTGGTTCCCCAATGGTCATACGGTCCTTTTTCGCCCCACAGCTTCGCGCTTATAGGTTGGATGTCGCGGCGCGGCCCACGTTGCGCCGGTTCCCAGCATTCTCCACTAATTGGAGTGGAAAGCAAACTGCCCGAAGGTGCTGGGAGGGCTGATCCCTCAAGCGGGTCAATAGCGGAAAGGTCTACTTTGGGATGTCCAGCCTGCGCATCAGGTCGGCGTAGCGGGGATCGGAGCGCAGCGGATCGAGCCCAGGATCGCGAATGGAGATGAGGAGTTCGTTGTCTCCATCGTCGTAGGCTTTCTCCAGAGATTGAAATGCCAACTCGCGGTCTCCGGCGAGCGTCGCTGCCAGGGCCACCGCGGCTGAGCGGTCCGAGCCTTCCAGCGTTAACATGAGTTGCAGATAGCCTTTCGCATCCTCGCTCACCGGACTTGGTTTCACAAATGCCTTCCGAAGTTCGATTACTGCGTCGGCAAAGCGACCGGTCGTAGCGTAGAACTGCGACAGCTTGTAATGCGCCGGAACGAAGTTTGGATCGCGTTCAAGCGTCTTCCGGAACTGCGCCAGCGCCTCGGGATAGTGCCGGGCCTGCATCAGCATGACGGCGTAATTCGTATTGACAATCGAGGAAAGAGGATCGAGCGACACCGCGCTCTTGTATTGCTCCAGGCCTTCGTCCATACGGTTTTCCGGTGAGAGAAAGCCGAAAGCGTAAAAATAACGGGCGGTGGCATAGTTGGGATTGAGCTCGATCGCCCGCTTGAATTCCGGCTCCGCTGCGCTCCACCGTTTTAGGTTCGCCAGTGCAAAACCGCGCGCGGCATGGGCTTCGGGTAGAGAGTCATCCAATTCCACCGCTTTGCGCGCCGCCTCGTCAGCCAGCAGTTCCGCCTGTTTTGAGGGGATGGGAATGTAGCTGGGGGCAATGTTGTAGAGGTCGGCTAGCCCGGCGTAGGCGAGAGCATAGGATGGGTCGGCCGCGATCGCCTGCTGAAACAAGACGATGCTCTTGTTGAGTCCGTCCGGCGTACGCCCGTACCACGCCTGGCGCCCTTCCAGATACAGGCGGTAGGCTTCCGGATTTGTAGTCGCGGCCCGGCTTAGCCGTTGCTGTTCGCTGCCGCTCAAATGAATGCGCAGTCTGCTGGAAATGTCGCGGGTGATGTCGCCCTGGATCTGCGTGACATCCGCCGCCCTGCGGGCATAGTGCGAACCCCAAAGCTCGGCGCCATCGGCCGTGTTGACCAGATCGGCGTCGATGCCTAACTCGTCGCCATGTTGCGTGACGCGACCCATGAGCACTGCACTCACCTGCAAACTCTGGCCGATTTGCCGCGGGTCATCTTCTTTGCCTTTGAATTTGAACACTGTGCTGCGCGCCATCACCTTGAGGTCCGGCAGTTGCGAGAGGCTGCCGATCAGGCTTTCGGTCAGTCCATCGCTCAGGTAGTCATTGCCCGCGTCCGTAGTCGCATTGACGAAGGGCAACACTGCGATAGAACTGATCTTTCGCGCGTCCGAGCGTCCGCGCAAAAAGTAGACGGCTGCCGCCGCTGCGGCGACCAGCAAGATGGCCGCGACGCCGAAGGCCAACTTCTTGCGGGAACGAACCGGTGCTACTACAGCCGGAACCGAAGACGACGCCGAGGCCGCAGCAACATTCGCGGAGGAAACGCCTGATGAACGGCCGGAGTCGAAATCGCGCTTCAGGCGGGTGAGATCGGTGCGCAGATCGGCCGCGCTCTGGTAGCGCAGGTTGCGATCCTTCTCCAGGGCTTTGTCGATGATGCGTTGCAACTCCGCGGGCAGGTCGGGATTGAGGCGCAGAGCCGGTGCGGGAGCGGCATCCAGAATGGATTTGAAAATTTCGGCGGAACTGCCGCCGCGGAATGGGAGCGTGCCGGTCGACATCTCATAGAGCACGGCGCCGAAAGAGAACAAATCGCTGCGGGAGTCGAGTTCTTTGGCGCGCGCCTGTTCGGGCGACATGTAGGCGATGGTGCCGAGCGTGGAACCGGGGCTGGTAAGATGTTGGTCGTCGATCGCGGTCATGGTGTTCGCGGATGCGATCTGGCTGGAAGAGCCGGGGGTTGCGACCTTGGCGAGGCCGAAGTCCAGAACTTTTGCATGGCCGCGCTTGGTGACGAAGATGTTGGCGGGCTTGATATCGCGGTGAACGATGTTCTGGGAATGCGCGGCGTCCAAGCCATCGGCAATCTCAATGCCCAGGGCGAGGATAGTTTCATTGTCCATCGGCTGGCCAGCGATGAGATGCTTCAGGGTGACGCCATCGAGAAATTCCATGGCGATGAAGGACTGCTCGCCGTGTTTGCCGATTTCGTAAATGGTGCAGATGTTGGGATGATTGAGGGCGGAGGCGGCGCGGGCCTCGCGGCGAAAGCGTTCCAGGGCCTGAGGGTCGCGCGACATTTCGTCGGGCAGGAATTTGAGAGCGACGAAGCGGCCAAGTTCGGTGTCTTCGGCTTTGTAGACTACGCCCATGCCTCCGCCACCGAGCTTTTCCACGATGCGGTAGTGAGAGATAGTTTGGCCGATCATTCGCGGGACGCCCGGCGTTCGGGTCGCTTAATCTTACGGACGCGGCAGCGGGCAGTCAACGAAGGGCACAACTAAGTGGTGGCTCGGTTTGAATTGCTCCCATGATGACGCCGTCATCCCGAAACGCGGCGTACTTCAGCCGCGTGAGAGCCTGCCCTGAGCTCGCCGAAGGGGATCTCCCGCAAATACCAGCTAGCTTGAGATCCTTCGCTGCGCCTAAAGAACGGCTCCGCTCAGGGATGACGCCGAAATAGAGTGCTGAATATTCAAATTGGGCCACTACCCACAACCAGGAGCGGCCGGGACGCAACTCAAATCATGAGAAGAGTTAGAATCACTGAGCGGAGTCCGGGCTCGTTGATGGCTGGTTCCGAGAATGGAGATTTTTATGGCAGAGCAGCCTAAGGCGACGACGGAAGAAGAGCGACGCCCCGATCCGAATGAAAAGCTGGTGAAGGTCTTCGATAGTGAGCAGGAGACGGAGGCGATGGTGGTGAAGGGCTTGCTCGATTCCGCGAATATTGAAAGCGATCTCGCGTCGGCGAGCCTGCTGCAAGATGCGTTCCCGGGGATGGGTGGGATGATCATTCTGGTGCGCGAGGAAGATGCGGAGAAGGCGCGGAGCATGATCGCGGAATACCGGCGGCCGGGTGCGACTGCCTCCGACGAACTCGGGGATGATGACGCTACGGAAGAGCTGCAAGCCAAGGAGTGACGGAGCGGCCATCGAGGTAGAAGGTGACGGCGCCGTTGACATCGGTGCGGTAGACGCGGGCGCCGGAGTTTTGCAGGCGGGCGAGAACGTCGGGCTTGGGGATGCCAAAAGAGTTGTGGAAGCCGACCGAGATCACGGCATAGCTGGGTTTTACGGATTGCAGAATCTCTGGCGTGGTGGATGTGGCGCTGCCGTGATGGCCGATCTTTAGGAGATCGGCGCGGGGATGGTGCAGGCTGGCGATGCGGCGCTCGACGGTTTTTTCGGCGTCACCCTCGAGCAATGCGGAAGTTGTGCCGTAGCTGACGTGCAGGACCATGGAGTCGTTGTTGGTGGGCGCGAGGCCGACGGGCCAATCCTGGGGCGGAAAAAGCACGTCGACTTTGGCTCCGCCGAGTTCGAATGCGTCTCCTTCCCAATGGCGCACGACTTTGATGCCGAGGGCGTGGGCTTCGGCGATCAGGCTCTCCAGGGCTCGACTGGGCGGAAGCAGGCCAATCCATAATTCCTTCGGGCGAAAATCTTTGAGGATGGCGGGCATGCCTCCGATGTGGTCGGAGTGGCCGTGGGAAATGGCGACGGCATCGAGGTGGGAGATGCGGCGGGTCCACAGGTAGGGCGCAACGACATCTTCGCCGAAGTCGAGTTGCGAACCGCCGAAGATGGGTCCACCGGCATCGATGAGGAGGGTGCGGCCTTGCGGCATCACGAGCAGGATGGAGTCGCCTTCGCCCACGTCGATGGAGGTGACTTCGAGCAGACCTGGGCGCGTTTGCGGTTTCGGAGGAATGAAGGCGAGCGCCAGGGATGCCAGCAGCAAAGCGACAAGGCCGGAGAGCGCGAGCAGGGCGCGACGGCGGGCGAAGATCATGGCGAGAATCAGCGCGGCGGTGGCAGATGCCATCATCAGCACGGACGGCGTAGCTACGCGAAGATCGGCTAGGCGCAGACCTCCCAGGCCGTGCACCGTCCCGGTGATGGCTTGCAGGGCGAAGGCGGTTAGGAGCGCGGGAAGCTTCGCTAGCAGAGCGGACATGTATCCCAAGATGATGGTGAGCACGGCGGCGGGCATGAGGAGCTGAGTGAGCGGAACCACGGCCACGTTGGCGGGAAGGCCGATGGTAGTGGCGCGATGAAAGTAATACGCCATGGGCAGAGCCAGCCCCATCTGCATGACCGCCGATACCAGCAGCAGCTCGAAGGTGCGCAGGCAAACGACGGTGATGCCGCGAACCAGGCGCAATGACCAAGGCTTTCCGATAAAACGGGAGAGGCGGTCTGCGATTAGGCGCAGATCCAGGCGGAACTGTGCGACCTGCGGAGGGAGTGATGGGCCGTAATCATCAGTGTCCCAGTGTGCCAAGGCTTGACGATAGAGGCCCGAGGTGCGCTCGACGAGAGGCAGGCCGATGGCGGCGACGATGAGGACACAAAGGAAGGTCATCTGAAAGCTGGCGGTGAGAAGCTGGCGAGGATCGAATACGAGCAGGCCGAGGGCGGCTGCGCCCAGCGCGTTGACCACGGCGCGGTCGCGGTAGAGCAGTCGCGTGGTGAGATAGATGGCGCACATCAGCGTGGCACGCCACACGGGCGCTCCGACTTCGGTGAGAAAGGCGTAGGCAACGCAGAAGAGGATGGTCAGCAGGGTCGCGGGAAATTCGCCGAGGCGCAGGCGGCGCAGGGTCCAGAAGGCGACGAAGGCCAGGATGGTGACGTTCATTCCGGAAACCACGAGGATGTGGTAAGTGCCGGAGCGCTGGAAATCGACTCGCGTATCGCGGTCGATGAAGGCTTCTTCGCCGATGACCATGGCGTCAATGAGTGCGGCTTGAGGCGGGGGCCAAAGAGCGCGGATTTTGGCGACGATGCTGGAGTGGGTGCGGGTGCGCCAGAGTTCGACGCGGTTGCCGGAGAAGCCGGGGAGTAGTTCAACGTCTTCGACTTTAGCGGATGCCAGCGCCGCGATGCCGTTCGAGGACAGGTAGGCTTGATAGTCGAAGGCTCCGGGATTGCGGAAGTTGCGCGGCAGCTTCAGCTTGAGCGGAAGGCGGATGCGCTCGCCATAGCGGAAGATGCGCATTGGGGATGAGGCTGGAGCGCCGGTGAGCGAAGAAGTTGACTCGGTCGCGCGGGCGCTGTAGAGCCGGAGCCGCACGCCGGAATGGACGTGTATGGGCGCGGCGTCTTTGGGGACGATTTCTTCGGTTTCGACGTCGAGGCTTTGGCTGAGTTCGCCGGGACTTTCTTCACGCAACCGGCCTTCCCGGGTGACGCGCGCGGTCGTCTCGACTGCGTCGCCGTAGGCAAGGGGCTGGAGGCTGGCATCGATGGGAGGAGTGGTAGAGCCTCGCAGCTGGATGTGAAGTGCGCCGGCCAGGAAGAAGGCGCCTAGTGCCAAGCTTGCGCCGAGCCATTTGCGTTTGCGGAGGAAGTACAGGCCGGCGGCGAGAAATGCCACGCCTGCCGCTACCCACCACGACGGAGGACGGGTTGCGTAGGTGCCCGCAATGATTCCCGCGGAGTAGGCCAGTGCGGCCCAGAGCATGGGTTGCCGCGGGGACTTCAGTTGGAATTCAGTGGGGGGTGGTGGATTGGGAGGCTCGTTGATTGGGGGCAAAGTCGGCATGGATCGGTAGGTGGGCCGATGCAGACCGAATGCCCACTCGGCGGCTAAAGCCGGTTCTTATAAGCGCCCGCTCATCGCAGCGGTGAACCGCTGCGCCACCCAAAATCAAGGGCGTGAGCGAGTTTTTCAGCAGCCCGTAAAGCCGCTGTTGATTTGTAGAGAGCTTACGGTGCGGCTGAAGCCGCGCCCTTTCAAAAGCTACGGTTTTCAGTTCAAAGCCGGTTTTCCAAAGCTATGGGTCTGGCTTTTCGCTTTTTCCACAGCGTATTCATGTGTTACCGCACCAACTGGACGACGCTCTCGAGGTGGTAGGTTTGGGGGAACAAATCGACCAGATGCACCTGCTCGACGCGATAGCCTGCCGCCTGCAGCGGCACGAGATCGCGGGCCAGGGTCGCCGGATCGCACGACACATAAGTCACGCGGGGCGCGCCCGCACTCGCCAGCAAACGCGCCACGCGCTCTTCCAATCCGCCACGGGGCGGGTCCACTACGGCCAGGTCGGGCTTACGCAGTAGCTGGGGGAGGACTGCTGCACTGTGCCCGACACGCCCCGCATCTCCGAGTTCGGCCAGATATTGCTCGGTCGCGGAATGCACAGCCTTGCCACTTGAATGCAGATTGTATTGAAGATCGTTGACGGCTGTCTGTGACGATTCAACCGAATCGATGTGACGAAAGTTACAGGCCAAGGCTGTGGAAAACAGTCCCACACCGGCGTAGAGATCGAACGCCAGTTCGCCGGAGCGGTCCGCAGTGACGATGTTGACCAGTTCATCGATGAGAAAACGATTGGTCTGAAAGAAGGAACCGGCGCTGATGCGATAGGCCGCCGTCTTGGTCTGATAGGTCAGCTCCGAAGCGCCGACCGTGACCAGGGGCACCTGCACGCCCTTCTGCGGCTCGCGGAAGGCTACCACTCCAGCAATTTCCGGCATGGCGGCGCACAATTCTTCGGCCCAGGCGCGCACGGCGGCGCGGCGAGCCTCGGGAGCGCAGAGGAACTCGATGAGCATTCGTGTGTCGTCTGCGTTGGCGAAGAACTCGACCTCGCGCACGCCTTCCACAGCCTTGCCTGATCGTCCGGATCGCCATAGCGCGGCAATGCCGCGGTTGACTAGGGGCGAGCTGATGGGGCAGTCTTCAACGGGCAGCAATTCGTGCGATGCAAATTTGAAATATCCTGCCGCGAATTCCGGGTGCGTCCGCACCTGAAGGCGTGAACGATTGCGATAGTTCCAGGGCGGCGAAGGATGCACCTCGATTGCGCAATCGAGTTCGATCTTCGCGATCCGGCGCAGGTTTTCGCGCAGGATTTCCTTCTTGATCTCGAGTTGATGGTCGTAGCCGGCGTGCTGGTAATGGCATCCTCCACAGCGACTGAAGTGCGGACAGGGCGGTTGTGTGCGGTGCGGCGAAGGCTCGAGAATTTCGCTGGCTTGAGCGCGCGCGAAGCCGGGCTTCTCTTCGGTGAGGGCGGCTTCGATTTTCTCTCCGGCAAGAACGAAGGGAACGAATACGGCCTTGCCGCGTCCGCGGTCTTTGTTACCGGGCGAGTCATTACTCGACGATTCGGCGGGCAGACGAGCGAGTCCGTCGCCGCCGTAGATCAGCTTTTCAATGTTTAGGAGCAAGAGTTCATTCTACGGCATAGGAACAGCGAACGTTATAGCGCTCGTCCCGCAGCCGCGCCGGAGGCCCAGGCCCACTGAAAATTGAAGCCGCCGAGATGGCCGGTTACGTCTACGACTTCGCCGATGAAGAACAGACCGGGGACTTTGCGGCTCTCCATGGTTTTGGCGGAGAGCTCGCTGGTGTCGACGCCGCCCGCGGTTACTTCGGCTTTCTCGAAGCCTTCCGTTCCCGCCGGTGAGATTGTCCAGGCGTGGATTTTCTTTTCCAGGGCAGCGAAGGCTGGATTCGTCCACTCAGCGGGTGGGTTAAGATCCAGCCAGCGGTCGGAGAGACGGTGCGGCAGAAACTTTCGCAGCTCGGTGCGGAGTGCGCTCAGGTTCCTCGGTAGATTGGGATCGCGAAAGGCAGCGGTGACTTCGCGCCCGGGTGCGAGATCGATCAGGATCGCTTGCGGGTTTTTCCAGTAGGACGAAATCTGCAGGATCGCAGGGCCGCTCAGACCGCGATGAGTGATCAGCATCTTTTCGCGGAACTGCTGCGCGGCATCTGGGGTGACCACCGAGGCAATCACTTCGGTGGAAACGCCCGCCAGATCGCAAAGGCGGGAACAATCCTCCGGGCTCAGGGTGAGGGGTACGAGTGCGGGCCAGGGATCGCGAATGGCGATGTTGAATTGCCGCGCCAGGTCGTATCCAAATGATGTTGCTCCAATCTTTGGAATGGAAAGGCCGCCGGTGGCGACCACGAGCGCGGGCGCTCTGAACTCCTCATTCGCAGAGCGCACGATGAAGTCCGTTGTATTGGCGACGTGGAGAATTTTCGTGTTCAGAAAGATAGTTACTCCGGCATTCCTGCATTCGGTTTCGAGCATTGCGAGAATGTCGCGGGCGGAGCGGTCGCAGAACAGTTGCCCCAGAGTTTTTTCGTGATAGGGGATACCGTGCTTTTCGACCAGCGCGATGAAATCGGCGGGCGTGTAGCGGGCCAGGGCGGACTTGGCGAAGTGAAGATTCGAGGAAAGAAAGTTTTCCGGCTGGCAGTGAAGGTTGGTGAAGTTGCAGCGTCCACCGCCGGAGATGAGAATTTTCTTGCCCAGGCGGTCCGCATGTTCGAGCACGGCGACACGGCGGCCGCGCTTACCGGCTTCGATGGCGCACATCAGGGCCGCCGCGCCGCCGCCGAGAATGAGTGCATCGAAGGAATGGGTCATTGGCTCATGCGGGTCATGCGTCCTCGATAGAGCGGGCTCACGCAATGCATAAAACGATTATCCTCAGGGGCTGAAGACACACTCGTTTCCCTGCCTGATGGCACGACTGGAAGAGGCTGCGGAAAGAGTCGTTCGCGGATGGAATATTCGATCCGGCGGCTGAAGCCGCTGTTGATTTTATTGGGCTTTTGCGGCGCGACTGAAAGTCGCGCCCTTTCAAAGCCGCCACGAATTGAGTTTTTCCGCAGCCTCTGGAAGTCGTGCCCTTCCCGACCGTGATCCAGACAACCGCGGAATCGCCGTAATCATCGATCATGGGTCACAGGTAGAACAAGCTGAGACGCGGCAGGGCGTATTTCTCCAGAAGCCGCTTGTGGATATATTGTTTTTGCAGTTGGTCGATCTGCGCCGCCGCCATTTTGCGGCGGTAGGGCGCCAACTCGTGATCAGCCTGGGCGCGCACGGTCACGATTTCTTCATCTGGCGTGGCGGCGAGCAGGGCGGCGAAAAGCTTTTCCTCCAGCACGGTGAGGTGGCGCTCCAAGTCTTCAAGTCTCGATACTGGCTTCGCGGTTTCGGTTTCCTGTGCCAGCTTTCGCAGCGTGGCCGCCGATTCGGCAGCGACGGCATGAACGGAAATTCCCGTAGCGCGCGGCAGTTTCGCGGCGTCCAGAAGATCGGCGTTACGGCGCAGGAAAGCGGCGATCGTGTCTGGCTCGAAACCTTGCCCAGCAGTCGATTTGCGCGCGGCCGGTTGATCGGCAGCGGCGCCGACTGCGGCTTCTTTCATATCTTCCGCGGCGGCGAGGACTTCCTGTGAACAATAGGCGAGGCTGTTCACCTTCTTGGTTTTCGAGGGACGCTGCGCGTAGCGGTCGAAAGCGGCATCAATGCCGCGTAGCGCCGCTTCGAGAGGAATGCCCGCATCCTTCCAGGTTTCGATCAGGGCCCAGTCGAGCGTGGTGAGCAGCAATCCGCCGTCGCGACGGCGCAGGTACTGCTCCTCGATTTCCGTGAAGTAGTTGAAATAATTGAATTGATCCTCCACGGCGGGTCAGCGGGGGGAACGCGGAGTGGCGCGTTGGGCGCCGCTGGTTTTGGTTCCGGGCGAAGCTTTGGAAGAGGCCGGTGAGGCCTTGGCTGCGAGTCCCGGCCGCGCCGCTGCGTTGCGCTCCCAGATGATGCGCAGGCCCTCGAGGGTTAGAAAATCATCCACATGCTTGATGTACTTCGATCCGGTGCCGATCATCGGGCCCAGGCCGCCGGTGGCGAGCACCGTAGACTCCTGGCCCAGTTCTGCGAGCAGGAGTTCGAGAATTCCATCGACCAGGCCAAGATAGCCGTAGTAGAGGCCGGACTGCAGGCTGCCCACGGTATTGGTGCCGATCACGCGCGCGGGCTTGCGGATCTCGACGCGCGGCAGGCGAGCGGTACGCTGAAAAAGAGCGTCGGCGGAAATGCCGATGCCGGGGCAAATTACTCCGCCGAGATATTCGCCTTTGGCGGAAACGCAATCGAATGTGGTGGCGGTGCCGAAGTCCACAATTATGCAGGGACCGCCATACTTTTCGAAGGCCGCGACGGCGTTCACGATGCGGTCCGCGCCCACTTCCGCGGGATTATCGTAATTCACGGGCATGCCGGTCTTCACCCCCGGCTCGATCAAGAGCGGCTTGCAATTGAAGTAGCGCTCGCACACCTGCCGCAGCACGGGATCAAGCGGCGGCACGACCGATGAGATCACGATGCCGTGAATCCTCGAGGCTTCCAGGCTGGCCATCGAAAACAGATTGCGGAACAGCACGCCGTACTCATCGACGGTGCTGCTTTGCCGGGTGGCGACGCGCCAATTGGCCACAAGGCGCTCGTAGCGCGGAGTGTCGTTGCTATTGGCGTCTCCATCGAGATGCGATTTTGCAACCCGGGCGAAGACTCCGAGCACCGTGTTTGTGTTGCCGACATCGAGAACAAAAAGCATGGTTGTCCGGAGTAGCACTCAGCATTCAGCACTCAGCTATTCTGCTCCGTACTGGCTAATTGCTAATTGCTGATTGCTGATCGCTGATTCACTTCTCTCTCACCGTTCCGCTTAAAATCGTGCGTAGTCCCTGCGCGGTCCGTATCTGCAGGAAGCCGCGTTCATCAAGCCCTTCCGTCGTTCCTTCGATTCTGGAACCATTTTCTTCGACGCGAATCTGCTTGCTTTGCACCCACGAGGACTGCTTGGCGAAGCGCTGCAGAATCGATTGCTGCGCGCCGGGCTGTTCGACCAGCGAACGATATTCCCGGTCGAGTAATTTTAGCAAAGCCGCAGCCAGTTCTACTCGCGACCATTCGCTGCCCGTCGTCATGCGCAGCGAAGTCGCGTCGACTTCCAGTTCCTTGGGAAAATCCGTCTGGTTCACATTGATTCCGATTCCGATCACGATGTAACGCACGCGAGTGGCTTCCGCGTTCATCTCGGTGAGAATACCGCACACTTTCTTGCCCGCGATCAACACATCGTTCGGCCATTTCAGGTCAGGAGTGACGCTGGCGTTGACCTGCTCGATGGCCGCGCGCACGGCCAGGCCGGCTGCGAGCGCGAGCACCAGCACTTGGGAGGGTGACAGTGGAGGGCGCAACACGACGGAGCAGTAAATCCCCACGGAGCGCGCGGATTGCCAGGAGTTGGCTCCGCGACCGCGGCCGGCGGTCTGCTCTTCGGCAAGAAAAACGGCGCCCTCGGGCAAGCCCTCCGCTGCCGCAGCCATGGCTGCGGTATTGGTGGAGCCGATCTTGTAGAAGTGATGAAGCTGCGCGTCGAAGATGGTGCCGCGTATTAGTGGATCGAGGATCTCAGGCAGCAGAAGATCGGGAACTGACATGAGCTGATAGCCGGTCGCTGGATGTCCGGCAACGTCGACGCCAAGACCGCGCAGCTGCTGAATCAGGCGCCAGACTTCGGAACGGCTCGAGGAGATTTCCTGCGCGATCTTGGTGCCGCTGACTACGACGGTCGCGTGTTCCATTAACAAGCGCACGATGCGGCCCAGACGAACACCGGTGGCTTGTTCGTGGGTTGCGGGCGCCATGGCTCGCGAAAGACGGCTGCTGCGAATTGTCGCAATCTTCCTGATGCCGGAATTATGCGGGAGTGGGGAGAAAAGCACAATCGCGGCACTGGTTGCACGGAAGAGATTTGCAGAAGAGACTAAGGATTGAGCCGGCTCTGAAACTCTAAACCGAGACCACCCGGAGACTCATATCTGCCGCTTGCGGGGAGTGAGTGAGCAGGCCGACGGAAATGAAGTCCACACCGGTTTCGGCATAGGCGCGAACATTTTCCAGGCGAATGCCGCCGGAGCACTCGAGCGGAACGCGGCGTTCCAGCTTCGAACAGCGCTCCACCGCGCGGCGCACTTCCTCGGGAGGCATGTTATCGAGCAGGATGGCTTCGGCACCGTGGGCGAGGGCCTCTTCCAGTTCGTCCAGCGAGCGAACTTCCACTTCGATGGGCTGCGACCCGCGGCGGTTGTGCACCGCGCGTTCCAGAACGGGGACGATTCCGCCGGCGAGCGCGATGTGGTTGTTCTTGATGAGAACTCCGTCGGAGAGGTCGAGGCGATGATTCTGTCCGCCGCCGCAGCGCACGGCGTATTTGTCGATCACGCGCAGGCCAGGCGCGGTTTTGCGCGTATCGAGGATGCGCGCCTTGGTGCCGGAGACGGCTTCCACGAACTTGCGGGTGAGCGTCGCGATACCGCTCATGCGCTGCAGGAAGTTCAGGATCACACGTTCACACGACAGAATTACGCGGGCGTTGTGTTGAATCACCGCAACCGACTGGCCCTTGTGCAGGCGCACGCCGTCGAAAATCTCGGGATGCGTGGTGACTTCGTAGTGCGAAGTCACTGCGCCATCGAGCGCGGCGTAAACATCGAGAATGCGGCCCACGCAGCCGATGCCGGCGAGAATGCAATCCTGCTTGGCGAGGATAGTGGCTGACGCGCGCTGGTTGGGGTCGATGCAGGCGTAGCTGGTCGCATCGCGCGTAGCCCGGTCTTCGAGCAGCGCGTTCTCCAGGATGGCGGTGATGCGTCGGGAGTTAAAGTCCATGGCAGTTGCCAGTTGCCAGTTGCCGGTTGCCAGTTTTAGACATTTGCACCTGTGCCGTCCAATCCATCCAGTTGACGTCTTATCTTATCGAGCAGGCCGATCAGTTCCTGCGCGCGGCGGCGCAGACCTTCGACTACTTTCTCCGGCGCTTTTGCCAGAAATTGTTCATTGCTTAGCTGCCGCTGATTGTTGGCGAACTCTTTTTCAAGTTTCTCGAGTTCTTTTTGCAGGCGCTCGCGCTCGGCGGCGACGTCGATCTTTCTTTCGTAGACCACGTGAACATCAAAGCGGGCGGTGCTGCGGACGCCGGCTTGTTTCGCGAGTGAGTTGTCCACGAACGCGATCTTCTCCACATTCGCGAGGCGCTCGACTGCGCCGCGATTCTGTTCGATCATGGCGCGGATCGCGGGCTCGTGCGCGAAGACTTCGACGGGCACCTTCACTTTCGGTTCGACTTTCAATTCCGCGCGAACGTTGCGCACGTTCACGATCAGGTCTTGGAGGATTGCCATTTGGTATTCCGCGTCAAGGTCTACCTTCGTGTCATCAAAGTCAGGATACGCAGTCAGCGCAATGGACTTAAGTGGCGGATCTCCTTCGTACATTGCGTGCCAGATTTCCTCCGTAATAAATGGCATAAAGGGGTGCAACAACCGCAGCGAGGCATCGAACAGCATGACTAGGTTCTGGCACGCCGCCTCCGCATCACTCTTTTCCGCGCCCTCTTCGAAATTTAGGCGCGCCTTGATCAATTCCAGATACCAGTCACAAAAGGATCCCCAGAAGAAGTCGTAAATACGGTTCGCGGCTTCGTGAAAACGATATGCGCCAAGCGCCTGGTTGACGTCCTTCACAACGCGATTGAATAGCGAAAATATCCACCGGTCTTCCAGGGGCTGACCAGGAAACCCATGGAGAGTGACCCTGGTCTCTCCTGTTATAGGCAGCCGCTGCGGTTTAATTCTGTCCACATTCATGAACATGAAGCGGGCGGCGTTCCAGATTTTGTTGGCGAAGGCGCGATAGCCGTCGGTGCGGCTCTCGCTGAAGGCGATGTCGGTGCCGGGGGCGGCCATGGCGGCCAGAGTGAAGCGAGTTGCATCGGTGCCGAAACGCTCGATGATGTCCAGCGGATCGATCACGTTCCCCTTGGTCTTCGACATCTTCTGGCGGTCGGCGTCGCGTACTAGCGCGTGGATATAAACCTGGCGGAAGGGCACGCTGTCGTCTTTCTTGTCGGCCCAGCCGCTCGCCTTCTTGATCGCCGGATCCTGCTGGTGATCCTTCATGAAGTAGCAGCCGGTCATGATCATTCTTGAAACCCACAAGAACAGGATTTCGTAGGCCGTGACCAGAAGCGTTGAGGGATAGAAGACTTCCTGGTCGCGAGTCTTCTCCGGCCAGCCCAGCGCGGTAAAAGGCAAAAATCCCGAAGAGAACCAGGTGTCGAGCACATCCGGGTCCTGCTCCAGTTTGCCGCCGCAACTGCACTGCGACGGATCTTCCCGGGCCACAATCACCTCGTGGCAATTCTGGCAATGCCACGCGGGAATGCGGTGTCCCCACCACAATTGGCGTGAAATACACCAATCGTGAATGTTACGCATCCAGTTCAGGTACATCTGCTTGAAGTTTTCCGGAGCGATGGTGATCTCGCCATTTTCCACGACCTGGATGGCATGCTCCGCCAGCGGCTTGATCTTGACGAACCACTGCGGAGAAAGCCGCGGCTCAACCACCGTCCCGCAGCGCTCGCACCTGCCCAGACCAAGAATGTAATCTTTCTCACCCACCAGGAATCCCTGCTGCTGTAAATCCACGAGCACGAGCCTGCGCGCCTCGTAGCGGTCAAGTCCCGCGTACGCGCCCGCGTTCTGATTCATGTGAGCGTGTTCGTCCATCACGTCAATCTGTGAAAGATTGTGCCGTTTCCCGGCCTCGAAATCGTTGGGATCATGCGCCGGGGTCACCTTTACCGCCCCGGTGCCGAACTCGGGCTGTGCCAGTTCGTCGGTGATGATCGGGATCTCCCGCTTCATCAGCGGCAGCAGAACACGCTGGCCGTGGAGATGCGTGTAGCGTTCGTCCTTCGCATTTACGGCGATTGCGGTATCGCCCAGCATCGTCTCCGGGCGTGTGGTCGCCACTGTAATGAATTCGTCAGTTCCTACAACGGGATAACGAATCTCCCATAACTTTCCAGCAACGTCTTCGTGCTTCACTTCGAGATCGGAGATCGCGGTCTCGCAGCGCGGGCACCAGTTGACGATGTACTTGCCACGATAGATCAGGCCTTCTTCATACAGGCGGACGAAGACTTCGCGGACGGCGTGCGAGAGATTCTCGTCCATGGTGAAGTACTCGCGGTCCCAATCGACGGACGCGCCGAGGCGCTTCATCTGATCGAGGATGGCGCCGCCGTAGAGCTTCTTCCACTCCCAGACGCGCTCGATGAATTTCTCGCGTCCCAGTTCGCGGCGCTTCTTGCCTTCTTTGGTCAGTTCGCGTTCCACCATCATCTGCGTGGCGATGGAAGCATGGTCCGTGCCCGGTAGCCAAAGGGTGATGAAGCCGCGCATGCGATGCCAGCGCACGATGATGTCCATCTGCGTCTGGTTGAGCATGTGGCCCATGTGCAGGCGACCGGTGACGTTCGGCGGCGGCAGCAGCAGAGTGAAGACAGGGCGTGTTTCACCTTCGGGCGGCGTGGGGACGGAGAAGAGTTTTTCTTTGATCCAATACTCGGCCCAGCGGGTTTCAATCGCGCCCGGCTCGTAGGATTTTGGCAGTTCGTGCGGCATGGGGAAAATCAGCAATCAGCAATTAGCACTTAGCAGTCAGCAAGAACCTTTACCACAGGGGACACGGAGGGGCACAGGGTAAGGCTTGCTCTTCGTGGCTTATGTGGTTGAGTCAGAAAATACTGGTGATGTTTGATATTACAGGTGCGGGAAAAGAAGGGTCAAACGGGGATGGAATGTGCACGGAGCACACCATCCCCGATGCCACGATCCCGGTGGGAGCGCGGCGGAAGGTCGAGCGGTTGTCCATCTCTTGAGCTTCAGGCGAAAGCAACCTAGGCTACTTCTCGCTCTCTACCGCGCGCATTCCCGGGAATACCGCCGCCTCCCACAACGATGTGAGGCATTCCTGGCGCCGTGAATCCCGAATCCCCAAAATTGAATTCAGGAGTGTCTAGCAACGTTGCCGATGTGGTGCCGGGGGTTCCTCCGCTGGCAGCGGGAACTGTGTAGCTGGCTTGGGTACAAAACGACTGGCAGCAGGATAGGGTTACAACGTTGCTGGTGGGATTGACCCACTCAAAGGTGCAGCCAAAGGTGAGTTCGCTGCCCTCGGGGTAAACAGCCAAATCGGTGACATCCACTTGTAGGGTTGGCATTTCGATACGCTCCTCGTCCTAATTTTCGTCCTAATTTTGATGAAGCCGTTATTTCTTCCGCAGCTTATTTGTTCCGCATCAGGGCCTGGTATTGCGGGTTATCGTGGAGGTTGTCGAAGGGAGCGCCCGTGGCAACCACCGAGCGGGAATAGCCTGCCGCCAGAGCCTTACCCAGCCACTCCAACGCCGGCCCCGTTTCGTGCAACTGGTTGTACACCACGGCGGCATTTAAAAGCAACTCCTTGTCATTTTGCCCGAGTGCAAGGGAACGGTCGAGATAGCTGAGGGCCTGGTCGCGGTCGCCGAGCATGGAATGATAGCTGGCGAGATCGGCGAGCACGCCGGGATCGCGAGGATTCACCTTGAGCTGCTGCTCGGCCATGGTGATCGCCTTGCGATAGAAGTTCGCCGCCGAGGTGGTATCGCCGCCATAGTAGGAGGAATCGGCCATATTGCCCCAGGTTTGATAATCGTTGTCGTCGAGTTTGAGCGCTTCCTTGAAGTTGCTGACGGAATCCTGAAAACGCCGCAGGCGGAACAGGGCCACGGCCACGTTGTTGTAGGCATCGCGATTGGGGCGGATGGCAATCGATTTCTCGAAGGCGAGCGCCGCTTCCTGATCCTTGCCGGCGTAGAGCAATGCCGCTCCGAGATTGTTGAAACCGAGATAGCTGTCGGGAGCGAGTTCAGTGGAGCGGCGGTACATGGCGGCAGCCTTTTCGTACTCCGCCTGCCGCACATAAAAGTTGCCGAGTTGAGTGTAGCCCAGCCAGTACTGCGGCCGCAGGCTGATGGCGCGCTGGTAAACGTCCTCCGCTTTATCGAGCTGGTTGAGCTGGCGGTAGGCCTTGGCGAGATTGGCGTATGCGCGATCGCTGGTCGGTTCCAGTTGGATGGCCTTCTGAAACTGATCCGCTGCTTTCTCGTATTGTCCGGTTCCGTCGAAAAGCAGACCCAGGCAGGTGTGGCCTTCGGCGCCGGAGTTGGCCAATTCGACGGCTCTGGTGCAGGCCTGCTGAGCGGGAGCAACCCACTGCTTCTGCTTGCCGAATTCATACTTGAACCAGTAGGTCTCACCCAAAGCCGCTTCCGCCTGACCGTAGTTGGGATCGATCTTGAGCGCCTGCTTGAAGAGGATTTCGGCGCTGGTCAGATTCTCCGGTTTGGACGGTTCCTGTAAGTAGCCGCGTCCCTGCACGAAGTATTGATAGGCCTCGGGCTGGTTCGTGGAGTGCGCGCCCAGGGCTTGCTTCTCTTCGCTGCGCAGCGAAATCTGCAGGGCCGAGGCCACGCCGTTCGCGACCTGATCTTCAATGGTGAACAAATCCGACACCGGAGCGGTGATGGAAGCGCCGGCAAGATTCTTGCCACTTTTCGCGTCCGTCAAGCTGTAGGCCACACGGACCAGTTCGTTCGCCTGCTCCAGAACCAAGGTCAGGCCCAGATTGACGCCCAGTTCTTTTCGCGCGTCGGCCAGAGTGGCGACGTTCTTGTCTTCGAGAGTCCGAGCCGGGACGACTTCGAGATCGTGATTGGCGCTGAGTTGCGAGAGCTTGGCAGCGACATCTTCGAGCAAGCCTTTGCCGAACGCGGTCAGCTTGGGATCGCCGGCGATTGCCGCAATCGGAAGAACGGCAATGCTCTTGCGCTCCGGGACCAGCAAAGCCGGCTGCATGGCAGCTCCGGCGCCAGAGGCGGCAAAGCGGCGCAGGGCTCGCGGCCCCCACAAACCCGCGGCAGCGATGAGCAGCACCAGCGCAGCCGCAAGCGCCAGTCGCCGCTTTCTGTGTGGAGACCACGTCGCTGCCACACCGGCCGACTTCATTTTCTTTCCGGTTTCGAAATCCCGCTTCAACTTTTGCAAGTCGGCATGAATCTCGGCCGCGGTCTGGTAGCGCAAATCTCGATTCTTGATCAGCGCTTTGTCGATGATCTCCTGCAAACGGTGGGGAAGGCCGGGCATCGACTCGTTCAGCGAAAGCGGCGCCTGGCCCAGAATGGCGTGCACGGTCACCGCCCACGTGGGTCCGGAGAAAGCTTGCTTGCCGGTGGCCATTTCGTAGAGCAGAACGCCGAAGGAAAAAAGATCGGTGCGTACGTCGAGCGGTTCACCGCGGGCCTGCTCCGGGGACATATAGGCCAGGGTGCCGATGGCCGCGCCGGTATGCGTGAGCGGACCGCTCATCGACATCGTGGGATCGTTTGTACTGGACAAATCCGGAGCCGTGAGTTTGGCGAGACCGAAGTCGAGAATCTTCACCTGGCCGCGCTCGGTGATGAAAATGTTTGCCGGCTTGATGTCGCGGTGCATGATGCTCTTGGCATGCGCCGCCTGCAATGCGTCCGTGATCTGCAATCCCCAGTCCAGCAGAGTGGTCAGGGGAACGGGTTGGTCGCCGATTCGCTCGCGCAGGGTTTGCCCTTCGAGCAGTTGCATGGCGATGAAGGGACGCCCCTGATCTTCGTCGATCTCGTAGATGGTGCAGATGTTGGGATGATCGAGGGCCGAGGCGGTGCGGGCCTCGCGTTTAAATCGCTCCAGTGCTCGCGGCTCGACGGAGGTACTTTCCGGAAGGAACTTCAGAGCGACCAGACGGCCCAGACGAATGTCCTCGGCTTTATACACCACGCCCATGCCGCCCTCACCCAGCTTTCCCTGGATGCGGTAATGCGAGATAGTCTGGTCCATTGTGGCGCGAGGCCCTAGTCTCCGGACCTTTGTCTCGCATGGTACTCAAGTTGATTGTGGGGCGCAACCGCGCGGGAGTGGGTTACTTCTTCTCCGCCATCTTGCGGGAAATCTCCGCCATCAGCTTGGGACGGAGGTCGGCCAGGACGCTGTCGACGATGCTGGCGACGTCGGCTCGTTTGTCGTCAGGAGCGAGTGAAGCTTCCTGCAAGCTCTGCTCGGCGCCAGCGGCCACGGCCATGGCAGCGGCGTCCGCGGGAGCAGAGGCGGGTACCTCGAACGCGCTTGGCGTATCGGCTTGAGGTGTGGCAGGTCTTGAATCTCCCGAGTCTCGGATTTGACGCCAGCTGGCCCAGGCTGCCGCCGTGCTCTTCACGGTTTCGGGATCCAGTTTGGGTTCTGGTAATGGCCCCTCATCGCTGCCGATTGGGGCAACGGTGACGGTCGATGTTTCCGCCGTGGCTGCCTCCGCAACGGCAGGTTCAGCCTCCATCGCTGGCTGCGTTGCCTGCGATGTGAATTCAGTCGGATCAGTGATTTCTATCTGCGCCGCGGGGCTCACGGAGTCAGCGAGCGGCGCCGGTTCTTGATGTGGCGCCGCGAGTTCAGCCGCGGGAGCTACCTCGGCATCCACCCGCGTTGGCACAACTGCTGCCATGGGCTGTGAAACCATGTTCCCAGACAGTTCGCCGGATGTGTTCGTCGGCTCAACAAAAGCGGCTGGCGCCTCGTCTACGAAAGATGGGGCTGGAACTGAAGACTCCGATTGTGCGATGGCCACAGGGACGGAATCGGACGCCTCGGCGTGAATCACGGGCTCAGGTTCCGGAACAGGTTTAGGTTCCGGATCCGAGATTGGCGCCGGAACTTCCGCGCTTGCTTCGGCCTGTGCGGAAGAATTCTCGGCGGGTGTGACCTGCGCCTCCGGGGCGGTTGCAAATCCGGCAGGTTCTGGCTCTGCCGCCGGAAACGCTGCGTAGGCGTTTTGCATCTCCCGCTCGAGTGAGATTGCGGCCTCGTCGCCATCGAGGCCTACTGACACTGCCGTCCAGCACGGTGAGCCAGCGTTCGCTGAGGCTACAGATTCAGCCGTGGCCCCTATGGTCACGGGTAGGTCGCGTTCCTGCTCGGCAAATGTCGCGGGTGTGGTTTCCGCTGCCGGAACGAAAACGTCGGCGTGCGTTTCCACTTGCGCCGGCGGCGCGGAGGCGTCCCGAATCTCGGCTTGTGGCTCAAGGTTGGTTTCAACGGGACTCGGAGACGGCTCGGAAGTCGCAGTATTCTTCGGTTCGGTTCCCTGGGTTCCAGCCGGCTGGGCTGCAGAAATCTCGATTTCAGAAAGCTGGCTTTCGACCTCATGGCTGGCAGCGGCTGCGACTTGCATTTGCGCTACCGCAGCCGCGATTGCGGCAACTTCTTCCGGCGTCACGTCATTGGGCAAACTGGGCGGCACCATCGCGGCCACGTCCAGGCTGGGTTCCGGCGCTTCTGCGGCGGGTTGCCGCGGCGCTTCTTTTGCAGCGGCCGGTTTTTCCACGATCGTGCGGAGGTCCCGGTTGACGGGGTTGTAGATAGGAGATTCGTCGGCAACTTTCGTTTCGGGTTCCGTCTTCTCCTTGGGAAACCCAATCCTGCTCTTCCATCCATTCTCGTCGTTTGAGGGGATGATCTGGCTGCCACGGTCGGCTTCTTCTGCCGCCGCCATGGCACGGGCAAAGCGCCCCGGCTTGGAGGGTTCGGCCCGAGGCACCACTTTGTCTTCCAGTTTGGACAGGGCGCTGAGCAACTCGCTGGCTTCGAACGGCTTGACGATGAAACCATCGGCGCGCACGCGTTGCGCTTCTTCCGGTTTGAACGGCTCCAGTTTGCCGACGCTCAGCAATACGGGAATCCGCGCTGTTTCCTGCGATTCTTTGAGGCGCTGGCACACTTCCAGCCCGCTGTAGCCGGGCATGTAAACGTCGAGGATGACCAGGTCGGGCTTGAGTTCCGCGATCTTCTTCAGAGCGGCGGAACCGTTGTTGACAGCAATCACTTCATACCCCGCGTCTGCGAGGATCTTGCGCCCCATATTTTGGGCGGTCACGCTGTCGTCGGCAAGCAGTATCTTCCGGGCCAAGGAAAGTCCTCTGATGAGGGGAGATAAGGCGAAGGTAACCTGCCCGTGAAGGTAAGTCAATGATCCGACGGGAGGTTACCTGGTTACCAGTGGTCAACATCTAGTGCGCGCGTTGAGGGCAAAGAGGAAGACTCCCAGCCAAGAGAAAGATGATGGAGGGGAAACCGAAATTCCTCTGTCGCGTCTAACCCCGTGGCTGCTAGCATCGTCCAAGAAAGAGTTATGCTAGATGCCGCGTAGCGGAGGGCACTATGCTCCCAATGGTGATTCGGTCCCGCATTTTCGGTCTTACGTTGCTTTGCTTCAGCTTGTCTGCCACATTTAGCGCCCAGAATCAGCCCATCGATCTCGATCTCACGGTTCACGAATGGGGGACCTTTACCTCAATCGCGGGCGGGGACGGCCTGGCCGAGAAATGGTCGACGCTAAACGGATCTGCCGTTCTGCCGCACTTTGTTGATCATTTCAGTGGTCCTCAAGCCAAGGCCGGTCTACTGGGCACGGTTCGTATGGAGACGCCTGTGCTTTACTTCTACTCCCCGCACGAGGTGACAGTATCTGTGAAGGTCAAATTCTCCAAAGGATTGATCACGGAGTGGTATCCGCAGGCGAGCCGCGTCAAGCCAGATCCCGAGAAGGTTCTTGACCGCGAAGCTCTCTACCGGCGGCACGGCGGCGGCAGTATCGCCTGGGATTCCGTCACAGTATCGCCGAATCTCGCCCCCGGCTTTCCGCGCGAGAATGAAGGGAACCAGTACTATGCGGCACGGAAAACATCAGCCGCACCTCTGGTGGTGAAGACTGCCGCGGGTGATCAACAGGAGAGATTTCTCTTCTATCGCGGTGTGTCCACATTTTCCGTCCCTATCTCAGCAACCGTGACGCCCGAGGGCAACCTACGCATCAAGAATCTTGCTCAGGAAGAAATCTCGAGCGTGATTTTATTTGAGCGCCGTGGGGACAAGGTCGGTTACCGGATCGGTGGCGGGCTCCAGAGCGAAATGTCGCTCGACCCTCCGGAGCTGACCGCGACTTTCGATTCGATGGGCCGGGACCTGCAGGACATTTTGACCGCTCAGGGCCTGTATCCCGACGAGGCCCACGCCATGATCGAGACCTGGCGGCAATCGTGGTTTGAGGAGGGAAGCCGGCTATTTTACGTTGTGCCGCATGATTTTCTGAACGCGATCGTCCCTCTCACCATCAATCCCGCTCCGGCGCAGACGGTTCGCGTTTTCGTGGGCAGACTCGAGCTGGTCACTCCCGCAACCGCGCAAGCGGTGGAGAGAATACTTACGACGCACGACATCCGAGGGCTGCAAAAATACCGCCGCTTCCTGGAGCCGATACTCGAAGAGCTCAAGGCGGAAAATCCCGCCCGAGCCACGCAGATAGAAAAAGATATAGAGCTGACCTATGAGTCGCCGATGATTCAGTCGCAGACCGTGAGGTGAATTTATGCTCGCCGTTTAGAACGGCATGATCTTCTTCAATCCCTTCTTTTTCTTCTTCTTGCTGCTCGAAACATCTTTGTCGCTGGCCAGGCTGGAACTCGCACTAGCGGCCGAACTGCTCAAGCCTGCCTGCCCTTGCTGAATCTCATTGACCTGTACGGGCGGCGGCGCGGGCTGACTGGCGGCTATTGCATTCTGGGCTGCAGCGACCGGAGTCAACTCGTTCGGGTCGGGCGGTCCGCTGGGCTTCATTCCAGCCACATCGGAAGGCTTCAGTTCGTTCGGATCGGGCGCAGTGACTGTGTTCGGCCGCGCGAAAGGCTGACTGTTGTCCGCGGTGGTATCGGAACGCGGAGCCGGCTCATTCGCTGCGGGAACGCCCCCCTTCACGATCTCCCCACTCACGCCATGCTCTCCGCTGGGGATCCCCATGGCACGCATCGCGGTCGCGCCTGCGTCTTGATTCGCAGCCACCGGCGTTGGATCGACCAAAGTCGGATCTCCCACCTTCGCGGCCAGGTCAACGTTAGGTCCTTTTTTCACCAGGCTCAACGCCAGGTCCAGCGGAGTGCTCTCACGACGGCTTTCTTCTTCTGCCCGGTTCTGCGCCACCGCTGCCTTGGTGGGCCGCGGGATGGGCTGATGCAGTGTGGCCAGCCGCTTCTTCGCGTCGTCCCCGCGGTCCATCACCGGATAGCGCGTAATGATCTGGGAGTAGGCGCCCGCAGCTTCCTTGGTGAGTTCCTCGATCATGTTGGCCTTCACCTGTTCCGGGACGCAGCCCCGCTGTGGGCTGGTCTTGACGCAGGTGGGCCGGGCGCGCATCTGCGCGATCTGCCCTTCGTAGTTCTGCCCCAGAAGATACAGCGCCTCATCGGCCCGGCTGTAGAGCGGATATTTCTCTACCAGAGTTTTCAGCCGCGCAATCGATGCCGGATAAGAGAGCCTATAGAAGTAGAATCTTCCGATGCCGAATTCGCGGTCGGCCAGCACTTCCTGCACTTCCAGCAGCCGCTCTTTTCCTTCCTTTACCAGCTTTGGGTTATCCGGGTACTGCATGATCAGGTTGCGGTATTCATCTTCGGCCCGCTTGGCGTGGGTGTAGTCGCGGTCCGATTTTTCCATTTGCTGATACTGGATGTTGGCGATCTTCAGCTGCGCCTCGGCGGCTTCGGGCATGTTAGGAAAGAAGGTTTCGAAATCGCGATACTCCTGCTCGGCCTGCGCCAGCGACGCGGTACCGCCCTCGGCATACCAGGAATCGCCGACGGCGAGCTTGGCGCGCGCGATGAATTCGGAGTCGGGATAGGTGTTGATCAAGGTCTGCAGCGTCATGCGCGCCACGTCGAAGCGGTTGTGCTTCATCGCGTCCATGGCTTTGTCGAACAATACTTTGTCGGGCTGCTTCGAACCCACATTCGCCAGCGGATTGACGGCCTTCTTATTGGTGCAAGCCGCCGTGATCATCAGAAACATGCCCAGTACCGCGACCAACGAAAATCGACGTGACATTAGGACCTCGAATCAGGATACGGGGTTTCCTCAGCGGCTAAAGCCACTAATTCTTGGGAACCCTTGCGGCATGGCTGGAAGCCATGCCCTTTCAAACCGCCCTATAAAACTTGCTTTAGACTTTCAAGAGAGCCGCTTCGGTCGCAGCCTTCAGCAGCCCCTCGGCATTCTCTCTTGGATCACCATTACCGAACACGGCGTTGCCCGCCACCAGAATTTCCGCACCTGCGCGCACCACATCTCCCACCGTGTCGAGCGCCACGCCGCCATCCACTTCGATGCGGTAAGTCAGTCGCCGGTGGCTGCGAATCTCGGCTAATTGCCGCATTTTGTGCAGCGTAGACGGAATAAACTTTTGCCCGCCGAAGCCCGGATTCACCGACATCACCAGCACATAATCGACAATCGCAAGCACTTCCTCAAGCGCGCTCACCGGCGTAGCGGGATTAATTACCACTCCAGCCAGACAATCGTGGCTCTTGATGAGATGCAGAGTACGGTTCAGATGCCGGCAAGCTTCCTGGTGCACCGAAATCCAGTCCGCTCCGGTTTCGGCAAACGCCGGGATGAACTTGTCTGGATTCTCGATCATCAGATGGCAATCCAGCGGCAAGTCGGTGACTTTGCGCAGCGACTTCACCACCGGCGGACCAATCGTCAGGTTCGGGACGAAATGCCCATCCATGATATCCACATGGACGACACTTGCGCCACCTTCACCCGCAGCGCGCACCTGCTCGCCGAGACGGGCAAAGTCTGCCGAAAGAATCGAAGGTGCCAGCTCGATCAAACGTTGTCTCTTCGAACCTTAGTCTCTCCGCTCGTTTGCGCTTTGAACCACTTCGCTTTGAACCACGGCTTGTGCGGTCGAAACCTTTTAGGAGTCTACCATCCGAGACGGCAATGGCGGACATCGATTGTAGGCTATAAGCGGGAGCGGGCTCAACCATTTCGTGCATGTTACCCTCTTCGTTCATGCCTGCGGCGCCGCAATTCGCCACTGCTACCTACGGACTGGCCGCAGTTCTGGCGTGGGGCACCAGCGATTTCGTTGGCGGCTACGCCACCCGCCGGGCCAACGCCTTTCTGTTCACCACGGTCGTAAACCTCGGCGGCCTGCTGCTGATGGGTACGCTGGCGACCGTTACACACGCGGCGCTACCCTCCGGACGCAGTGTGGCCTGGGTACTGGCGGGAGGCATCTCCGGGGGAGCGTCGCTGGCGATCTTCTATCGCGCGCTCTCCGCGGGAAGAATGGGAGTGACTGCGCCGATTGCTGCTGTACTGGGCGCCGCGATTCCAGCGCTTGTTTCCATCTTCACCGAAGGGGCGCCCGGCAGGATTCCAATGGCCGGATTTTTTCTGGCCGCCGCCGGGCTCTGGCTGATCACGCGTTCCGAAGACGGCAGCGCTCCGAAAGGGATTGGACTCGCCGTGGCCGCGGGCATCGGCTTCGCCGGATTCTATCTGTGCGTCCGGCAGGCCGGGGAAGGCTCGGCCCTTTGGATTGCCACCTTTACTCGAACCGGCGGCTTGATGGTCACAGGGGCGATTGTGCTGCTGAGCGGGAATTATCGCGACATCACCGCCGCCGGGGTGCGCTGGGGCGTGCTCACGGGCTGCGTCGACTCGATTGGCACGATGTTGTTCGTTCGCGCCAGCCAGACCGGGCGCCTCGATGAAGCGGTGGTCATCTCGTCTCTGTATCCTGCTGTGACCGTGCTATTGGCCAGGGTGTTTCTGAAGGAGCGCCTTACGCGGTGGAGATTTGTCGGCTTACTGGCTGCGCTGGCGGCGGTGCCTATGATCGCAGCGCAGTAAGATTCATTCCATATTCTAGAATCTGGAATACAAACATGCCTCTTGTTGAAATCCGCAATCTGACCAAGAGTTTTCCACAAAGCGAATCTGCGCTTGGCGGAAACTCGCGCAAGAGCGAAGTCCGGGCTGTCGATGACGTCTCGGTCGATATTCAAGCTGGCGAAACTCTGGGCCTTGTCGGCGAATCGGGATCGGGCAAGAGCACGCTCGGACGTTTAATCCTGCGGCTCATCGAGCCGACTTCCGGCAGCATCCGCTTTGAAGGCCGCGATCTGCTCATAGCCAATGCCGGCGAAATGCGCCGCTTGCGGCGTGACATGCAGATCATCTTTCAGGATCCCTTCGCCTCGCTCGATCCCCGCTTTCGCGTGGAAGACATTATTGCCGAGCCGCTCATTATTCATGGCAGCGCGACCGCAGAGGGGACCTCATCCTTCACGGGTGTTGCGAAGGGGAGGATTGCGAACGCTGGCAGGCGCGCCCGAGTTGTTGAGCTCCTGGGCGCCGTCGGCCTCGACGAATCGATCTTGCGGCGCTTCCCGCACGAATTCAGCGGAGGACAACGGCAGCGCATCGGCATCGCCCGGGCCCTCGCGCTGCGTCCCAAGTTCATTGTGGCCGACGAACCGGTCTCGGCGCTCGACGTGAGCGTAGGCGCGCAGATCGTGAACCTGCTCGCGCAACTGCAGCGCGATTTCGGCCTGACTTATCTTTTTATCTCGCATTCGATGCCGGTCGTGCGCTATCTTTCGACGCGCATCGCGGTGATGTATCGCGGCAAGATCGTCGAGATCGGATCGACGGGGCAAATCACCGAGCGGCCACAGCATCCTTATACACGCAGCCTGATCGAGGCCACGCCGGAGGTAGGGTTTAGTGTCGAGTGAACATCCCAGCCGCACCCGCGATTTGATCGAACTGATTCTCGGCTATGGGGCGGTTGTGGGAGTCATTTGGACGCCGGAGCATTTGCAACGCTTTTTCGCGCCGGTTGTTCTGGCGCTGACTTTGTCGGTGGTGCTGGCGCGCGGAAAGGATCGCGATGAGTTGGGCCTGGGCTGGCGCGGCTTGGTGGCGTCGTTGTGGATCTTGCCAGCTGCAACCGCGCTTGCCGCGCTGAGCATTTTCGCCGCTGCGAAGACAGGCACGCTGCATCCGCTCTACAAAGCCGATTTCGCCCACATCTCCGGCTATGTGGTGTGGACGATTTACCAGCAATTTCTTTTGCAGGATTATTTTATGGACCGCCTGCTGAGGCTGCTACCGAGTAATTCTGCCGCAGTGGCTCTCGCCGGTACGCTCTTCGCCGCGGCACACTTGCCCAATCTCGTGCTCACGGCGGCCACGCTGGTCTGGGGCGTCGTGGCCTGTGCGCTGTTCCGGCGCTATCAAAATATTTGGGCGCTCGGCCTGGCGCAGGGACTGCTCGGCCTCTGCTTTGCCATCTGCGTGCCGGACGCGCTGCATCATCATTTGCGGGTTGGGCTGGGATATCTGCGTTATCACGCAACGCAGTAGTGGTAAGTGGTCACTGGCCAGTGTAAGTCCCCTTGATGAAGAGATCCGGCGTCGGCGGCCCACTGACCACCGGGCACTGATCATTGCTTAAAACCACAAACCCCAAATCCAATCCACGCTCGCATGGGTAATCGTCGATGCCGGCACGCGTCGCCGCTCGCGCCACGCGCGTCCGTAGAAAATCCCGGCGATGGTGGCCAGCAGCACGTAGCGCCAATTGAAATGGGCGGAGCGTTTGTTGAAATGCGACAGGCCGAACAATATCGAGGCGATCGCCAGCGCTGCGCGCCGTCCCACGCGGCGTTCCAATAGGTTTTGCACCCAGGCGCGAAAGAAGAGTTCTTCCGGCACGGCGGTAAAGAAAAATATTCCCACCCAGCGCAGCAGCGCGCTGCCGATTCCCGGCAGGTTGCTGTGCGGATGGATGAAGCCCAGTGCTAATCCCAGCACGATAACTGGAGGCGTGAAAAGAGCCAGCTCGCGCAGGCCTGTTTTCCAGTCGCTCCATTTCAAGTGGAAATCAAATCCGGTCCCGCTGAGTTGCCGGATCGCCAGGAATCCATACAAACCCGCATCCACCAAGAGCAACTCGTTCAAGGCCCGAAGACCCGCGGGCCACGCATGATCGAACCAACGCAAGTCCACGGCGAGCCCGAGCACCAGCAGAATCAGGGCGTCGCGCCAGTTGCCGCGTTGCTCGGCGTCGGCCGCTGCGGCGCGCAGGAGCAGCCATGCAATCGTAACCGGCAACAGGGCGTAGAGCGCGAACCACGCCCAGCGGAACATGTGCTGGGAGAGCGAGACCATCATGTAAGGCGCCACCAGCAATGCCGGAAAACTCACGCGCACAGCTACGGGCCAGCGCCCCACAGCGCGCGTCACCCGCTCTGTGGCACAGCCGAAAGCAACCGCCGGAGCCAGTTCCAATCCGAGCGCCGCGATCGCGATTGGCGTCAGGTTCTGCATGGGATTATCTTAAGACTTGGATCACCTTAGGATTTGTTGTTCTATATTCATAGACTGCAAAGCGGCGGTATCGCCCAACATTGACAGTTCTCGCAGCTTCCGCTTCAATAACTTTGTGGCTGCAAAATATCTACGAATTCGGTTTGCGGCTCTGGCAGCCGATTCCAACGGCGCCACCGCCCGATGATCGTCAACTTCGCGGAACGGGCGCACAACCACAACTGGGAACTCGACCCGGTTACGCGGTCTCTGCTTGATACCGACTTCTACAAGCTGCTGATGCTGCAGTTTATCTGGAAGCACTTTCCGAAAACCCACGTTTCCTTTTCGCTTTTCAACCGCTCTTCCGGCGTGCGGCTCGCGGACCTGTTTTCCATCCACGATCTTACCGCGCAGATGGAGCACGTGAGGAAACTGCAGTTTCGAAAATCCGAACTGGTTTGGCTGGCGGGCAACACGTTCTACGGCCGCCGCGGGATTTTTGAACCGGCGTTCCTGGAATGGTTGGAGCGGGATTTCAAATTGTCGGACTACGAACTGTCGCTGAAGAACGGTCAGTTCCACCTCTCCTTCGACGGCTTATGGACGGAGACGACGATGTGGGAACTGTACGCGCTCTCGATTCTCGACGAACTGAGAACCAGGGCGAATCTAAAAAGACTCAACGAATTCCGTCTCGACATTTTATATGCCCGGGCGAAGACCAGGTTATGGCACAAGATCGAACGTCTGCGCGGGGTTCCCGGTCTCAGCGTTGCCGACTTCGGAACCCGGCGCCGGCACAGCTTTTTGTGGCAGGAATATGTAGTGAATGCCATGGCTTCGAATCTGGGCCCCGGCTTTATTGGAACCTCCAACGCCTTCCTCGCGCACAAGCACGATCTGGAGGCGATTGGCACCAATGCCCATGAGATCCCCATGGCAATGGCGGCGCTCGCTCCAGGTGACGAGGCTTTGAAGGCTTCGCAATACCGCGTCCTCGAACTGTGGCAGGAAACTTACGAAGGCGCACTCCGGATCATGCTGCCGGACACGTTCGGCACCACTCAGTTCCTGGCAGGCACGCCCAGTTGGGTGGCAGATTGGACGGGGCAGCGCATTGACAGCAAGAATCCTTACGTGGCTGGCGACGAATACATCGCGTGGCTGAAAGCGCACGGTCGAGACCCGCAAGACAAACTCATCATCGCCTCCGACGCACTCGACGTGGACGACATACTCGGGCTGCATGCCCATTTTGGTGGAAAGCTTCAGGGCGGCGCGACTACCTCGGATTTCAAGAATGCCGCCGACTTCCTGGATACACGAAAGTGGGCACCAGGCCGCCGGATTCGCTTCAGCGCCGGCTGGGGTACTCTGCTCACCAACGATTTCCGCGGCTGCGACCCGAGTGGAGGCAGCGGCTTCGATCCCATTAGCCTGATCTGCAAAGTCTCGACCGTCGAGGGCCGACCGGCGGTCAAACTCTCCGACAATTACGCGAAGGCGCTCGGTCCGCCCAGTGAAATTGAACGCTATCGGCGAGTGTTCGGTACGGCGGGAGTCGTGAATATTCCGGTAGTTGCGTGAGAGGTCGCGTGACCGGGGGGGAATCGGTAGAAAACTTCAATGCGGGGAGAATCCATCCGGATCTGGACCTTAGCGACCTGTTCTGTGGCTCAACTTTCCGAGATTCCTCCACCTGACGATTCTTCGCGGCTGTTTGGCTATTCGGTCCATGAGGCCAGACGTGGCAAGCCCCTTCTCAACACGAAAAAGCCCCGCGCTTGCGCGAGAGGCTTTCTCCGGGGAGGTGACTTGAGCGAGTCGCCCCTCGGGTCCACGCGAGTTGCGATCCCTAACTACTTCGGTTGCTGCTGCTGATCGGCGCTGGCCATAGGGGCCGCGGAATTACTGGAAAGCTGCTCCAGATCATTCTTCAGCAGGCTGATTTCGACACGCCCGCCGCTGAGGTGCTTGGCGTCCGCACCCTCAACCGGGGCATTGCCCATACCGACCAGGTAAATGCGGTAAACCGGAATCTCGTGATTGAGCACCATGTAACGGACCACGGACTCGGCCATCTTCTGCGAGTTCTGAATTGCGATCTGGCCCTTGCCGGAAGAGAAGCCCTGCACTTCGATGATGTAGCCGCGCTGGCCCTTCACCGTGTTCGCCATCTCATCGAGAGCATCCTTGGCGTTCTTACTCAGCACGGTCTGGCCGGGCCGGAAACGGATTTCAGTCTGGTTCGAGGCTTTGTACTGGTCGATGTTGCCGACTACGGTTTCGACGGTCTGGATCCGGGCGGTGGCCTGCTGCGCGCTCTGCTGGGCCACGGTGGCCTTGTTACCAGCATCAATGGCGTGCTGATCGGCTTCATTGGCCTTGTCGGAAGCCAGCCTGATACCGGCCTGGGCGCGGGTATCGGTGTCTTTGATCGATTTGCCGTTAGCGGCGGTCAGGTCGTCCAGTTCGTTGACGCGGTCGCGGATGGGATCGGTCTGGCGCTTCACGTAGTTCTTGCGGGCAAATGGGTTTACACGTCCCCAGAAACCTTCCCGGCTGGGCGGCTGAAGAGGTTGTTTGCCGGTGGCGGTATCGGTGGACTGAGTGGTGGCGGCCGACGAGGCGGCTGGAGTATCGGAAGACGAAGTCTGGGCGAGGGCTGGAAATGCCAGCACAGCGGCCAGGGGCAATGTAATCAGAATGCGGGTGTTCATAAGAAACTTCCTCCAAGTTGGGGGAGCGTTTTGGGGCTCCACACGCCAAAACGGGCGTGTTGCGTGATTTTTAATTGCGTCCCCTAAAACTACCGGCATGCGCTGACGCAACGCAGGCCCGAACAATCTCAAAACTGAGGCATCATAATACGGCGGTGCCGGTTATTTCTATTACAGGTCTGATGCCAAAATGCGATTTCAGGCTAAAGAGCTAAACCATTGATATCTATAGACATTGTACCGCTGGCACGGCTGAAAGGGTAGACCGGCGGTTCCGGGCAGGGTAATTTTGGCAAACCTGATATAAAAACTGCGTGCATTGGTCGCGTGGACGGAGGACGAACTTTGGGATCGACTTGGGGACTTGGCAGTCGGGAATGTGGGGATGGGTGTGGAGAAAGGCGGGGACGGTTTCGGAGACGTGCCATCTTGATGGCGTTCGCAGCGCTGTTCAGTGTGGTGAGTCAGGCTTCCGCTGGAACTGGTTCTGCCGAACCACTTTTCGTTGAGACGGGCGCTTCTCTGGAAGAGCCTACTCCTGCCCTGGCTTCTTCGCGCATTCCTTCGGATCATTTGCAGGAGTATTCCGATCTGGCTGTGGCATGGATGCAGGAGTATCTGCGCATCGATACCACCAATCCTCCGGGGCATGAGATGCGCGCGGTTGCTTTCTACAAGAGGATTCTTGACAAGGAAGGAATTGAGAATCGCGCGTTCGAATACGTGCCGGGACGCGGCGACTTGTGGGCGCGCTTGCCGCATACCACGGCGCAAGCGCAGCGGCCGATCGTTCTGCTCAATCATATGGATGTTGTTACCAGCGATGCGGCGCACTGGAAAGTTCCGCCATTCGGCGGCGAGATTAAAGATGGCTGGCTGTGGGGACGCGGGGCGCAGGACATGAAAGATGAAGGCCTGGCGCAGTTGGTAGTGATGGTTATGCTGAAACGGGAGAAGGTCGAACTCGACCGCGACGTGATTTTCCTGGCTGTGGCCGATGAAGAAGTGCTGGACACGGGCAGCGAATGGTTCATCGCGCATCAGCGCGATCTGCTGGAGAATGCGGAGTTTCTGATCAATGAAGGCGGAGAGAATCTGCTGGAAAATGGCAAGGTGAAATATGTGGGCGTGGATGTGGGGGAGAAGACGACGTTCTGGTTGCATGTGGTGGCACACGGGCGTCCGGGACATGCATCGCGGCCGAATGCGGATTCGGCACCGAATCGTCTGGTGCACGCGCTAAACCGGATTTTGGCCTATCGCACGCCGCTGAAAGTGTTGCCGGTGGTGGAGGAATTCCTGCGGGACATGGCGCCCTACGAACCGCCGGAGCAGGCGCGGGAGTATCGCAACATACGAAAAGCGACTGAGGATAAGAAATTTCAGCAGGATGTGGAGAAGGATCAGTCGCTGAATTTTCTGTTGCGCGACACGATTTCGCTGACGATGCTGGGCGGGTCGGAGCAAACCAATGTGATCCCGCCGGAGGCGTGGGCGAACCTGGACGTGCGCATTTTGCCGGGTGGAGACCCGACGGCGCTGCTGGAGCAGATCCGGCGAGTGGTGGATGATCCCAATGTGACGGTCGAGCCGCTGGACCCGGAGTTTCGCGTGGCGAACTACTCGCCTACGAATACTGGGCTGTACGAGGTAATTCGCAAAGTCTCGGCGAAATATTTCCCGGACACGCCAGTGGCGCCGCACATTACCAGCGGATACACGGAGAATCAGCTCTACCGGCCGCTGGGGATCGATGCGTACGGGTTCTGTCCTTACACGGCGACGGAAGAAGAAGGCAACACGGAGCATGGCAACGACGAACGCATTCGCGTGGAAGAAGTGCGGCGCGGGCCGCGGATTTTATTTGATGTGGTGGCGGGGGTGGCGGGAACTCGATGAGGCAGTCGCACGGATAGATTTAAGGAGATCGAAAGAGCGGTCAATGAGATGTTTCAACAGCAATCGGTTCTCTGTAACGCACTACTGGATGCGGGCTCAATGGCGGGTTGCCCTCCAGATCCAACAATGCCAATGAGACCTTGCTGCGCTGGATTAGATCTTACTCAGACTTTCCCAAGTGAGCATTTTTGAGCGGTTCTGCAGTCTCGATGATGGGTAAGCTGAGGGTTGGAGAATAAGACTATGTCTGTGTCTGAACAAGTGCGCCCCCTGCTCGCAGCTCGTGCCGCTACAGATCCTAGCGCGGCGAGGCTGCTGGAAATGTTCGATAAAGCCAACGAACTGCTTGGTCGTTCTCCATACAAGTTGCCATCGTTCGGCCACACCGAAGATGACATAAACGAGAAAAATGGGAACTCCTAAATGAGCGACATGAATCTCGGAACGCCGGCCAAGGATCAGCCAAGCCCTGCGACGTTCAGGGATCTCATTCTTGCGTTGGACGAAGCGTTGAAAACGAGAACAGAGCACATGCACGATATGGAAATCAGATTTCAGACAAACATTGATTACAGCGATCATCGCTGGAAGAGCTGACTGTTCTTTAGCGGGGACAATCGGTCACAATTGACGTAACCAGGGCGATTACGCTCATTGAAAATTTAGCCGACTGCAGAGTCAACGAGTGTGACCGTGATGTTACGTTAACTGTCGCAGTTCGACGCAGCGCCCCGAAAAGTCAGTAGCTGCGGACCCGGCCTTCTGGAGACAACTCACGCGTGGCTTCCTTCGGATTGTGCCGGTCTCTGTTGATGTGCGCCGCGAATGTTTACTGGATCGATGACGGTAGACTATTTAGTTCAACATCGTCCCGCGTGTAATGGTGAGTCTTCCGACAGCGCCCGCACTCAAAATCGAACTCCTGCGAAATTGAATCTGGAATAACCTGTACATTTTGGCCTGGATTTGCCGATTCGATTATGCACAAGGCGCGGCAGCTCGGCGTCTTACATAATAGTGTCCAGCCTGCACTGCAAAGCGGATGGTATCGATCCCGGAGGTCAAGACCGCCCTTGTCTTGACCCTGGTAGGTTGCATGGGTCCCGGCCCTCGATACATTGTCCACTTCCCTTGGTAACCTTATTTTGTGCATACTCCAATGATAGCCGTCGATTTCCTATGCGTGCATGGGGAGTCTCTGCTCAAAAGGGAGGGGCTTCCCAAATTGTGCCTTCCCTGTCACGGCGCTTCCCGCTTCGGCCGCTTCAGCGCGTACTGCCGCAATGTTTTTCATACTGCTCGATGATGAAATGGTCGGTCATGCCGGCGATGTAGTCGCAGATGACGCGGGGCAGGGATTCCTGGCCGGCTTTTTCCTGGTAGTAGTGCGGCAGAGCCGAGGGTGTGTTCGTCCAGAAGTCGAATAGTTCGGTGACGATGCGTTCGGCATCGTCTTTTTCTCCCGCGAGCGAGACGCTGTAATAGAGATTTTCGTAGAGAAAGTCTCTGATCTGTTTGCGTTCCGCTTCCACTTCGGGGGTGAAAGCGGCCAGGCGCTCTTTGTGCTTGCGAATATCGGGCAGAGTTTCGATTGCCGACTGCTTCAGGCGGGCCTGCGTGTTGGTGATCAGATTGCCGGCCAGACGGTTGAACACGCCTTTGAGGGCTTCGTTGAATTTCAGCTTATCGGCAACGTTGGGATACCGTTGCTCGACTTCACGGAAGAAATTTTCGAAAACCGGTACGCCGGCGCGGATTTGGTCGAGTGTAAGCAGGTGCGCTTCGTAGCCATCGTCGAGGTCGGCGGTGTTGTAGCCGATCTCGTCGGTCAAGTCGATGAGTTGAGCTTCGAGCGGAGGTCGCTGGTCGAGTAAGTACTCGGAAAGCTCCGGATGTCTTGCCGAGTCGTAATCGCGCGAGTGCTTGATGATGCCTTCGCGCACTTCGAATGTGAGGTTGAGGCCGGGAAAAGCAGCGTAGCGCTGTTCGAAGTCTTCGACGATGCGCAGGGCGTGCAGGTTGTGGTCGAAGAAGAGGCCGTGGGCACGCATGGCGGCGTCGAGAGCTTTTTCGCCGGCGTGGCCGAAGGGGGGATGGCCGAGGTCATGCACCAGGGCGAGCGCTTCGGCGAGATCTATATTGAGGTCGAGCGCGGCGGCGATGGTGCGGGTGATCTGCGCGACTTCGATGGTGTGGGTGAGGCGATTGCGAAAGTGATCGGAATAGCGACGGGTGAAAACCTGGGTCTTGTCTTCGAGACGGCGAAAGGCGCGGGCGTGGATGACGCGGTCGCGGTCGCGCTGGAAGTCGTTGCGGTAGGGATGTGGCGGTTCAGGGAAGCGGCGTCCGCGGGAATGCTCCACCTGCACGGCGTAGCCGGCCAGCATTCTGGGAGTTTAACAGGTGCGAGTACTCAGTACCTAGTACCTAGTAAAAGCCGGCGGCGCTTATTTCATGCACGAAAATTTCTTGCTGGGTACTTAGGTACTGGGTACTCGTTACTGCTGCCCCGCGCCTTCCTTAGCCAACTGCACTTTGGCGGCGTCGAGTTTCTTTTGCGTGGCCACGAGCAGATCCGTGTCAACTTCCGAAGCGACGGTTTTGTTCCACTCTTCGACGGCGCGCTCCCAATGGGCTGCGGCCAGTTTGAGGCGTCCGGTCTTCTGGTAGAGATCGCCCAGGTGATCCTGCACGGTGGGGTCGGAATTCATGTGCAGGGATGCCTTGGTCAGGCTCTCTTCGGCCAAGTCATACTTGCCGAGCTTGAAATAGGCCCAGCCCAGGGAGTCGAGGTAGGCGCCGTTGGTGGGCTCCAGGGTGACGGCCTGCTTGATGTAGTTGAGCGAATCTTCGAGTTGCACGCCGCGATCGGCATTCATGTAACCGAGATAGTTGAGGGTGACGGCGCTCTGCGGGTTGACGGCGAGTACTTTCCTGAATTCAGCTTCCGCCTGGTCGTATTTCTTTTCGCGTTCATAGGTGGAGCCGCGCAGGAAGTAAATATATTCCTTGTCTTCGGGCTTGGTGGAAAGAAGTTCGGCCTTGTTGAGAGACTCCTCGGCATCACTCCAGCGCTTCAGGCGCGTGTACATGATGGAGAGGCGGATGTAGACGTCGCGATCCTCCGGCGCGCCTTTGAGCAGCGAGCGGACATCGGCGAGAGGCTTGTCGGGATCGCCGGTGTCGGCGAGTTGAGCGTCCAGCACCATGCGCAGGTCGCGGTCGTCAGGCAGTTTCTGCACGGCTTCTTTGGCTACGGCGGTAGCTTCGGGCCATTGCTTGGCTTCGCGGTAGGTATCGATGATGTCCTGATAGCCGGTTTTGGCGTTGTCCTCGCCGCCGACAGTCAGCAACTTGCGGAAGGCTTCGACCGCCGCGGGATAGTTTTCCTGGTCGCGATAGACCATGCCCAGGCGCTCGATAAAGATTCCGCGATTGTTGCGGTCGGCTTGGGAGTAGCTATTGTCGGCCTTCTCGGTTTTCTTCAGCAGATCCTGCAGAACCTTTATGGCTTCGTCGTAGCGCGTCTGCGCCTGGTAAACCACCGCGATGTTGTATGGAACTTCGAGGGCATCGGGGACCATGGCTTCGGCTTTTTTCAGGCTGTCGAGAGCTTGATCGTACTTGCCCTGGCGGCGGTAAATCTCCGAAATACGAAGGTAGGTCTGGGCGTCTTCAGGATTCGCGTCGGCGATCACTTTGTACTGATCGAGGGCAGCGTCAATCTGGCCGTCGTTTAAGAGATTCTCAGCCAGGCCGCGGATGGCATCGAGGTTGTCGCGATCCAATCGAATGGCATGCTGATACGCGTCGATGGCGCTTTTGTAATCCTTGCGCTGCTCGTAAGTGGCGCCCAGGGCGGCGTACAGCTTGGCGGAGCGGCCTGTATCGGGGACGGCGCTTAGCACCTGGAGAGCGTGAGAAGTGTCGCCTTCGTCGCTGTAGAGCAGGGCGAGAGTGGTGACGGCTTCTTCGGAGTCGGGATCGAGCTTGACCGCGATCTTGAGTTCGGCTTCCGCCTTTTGCAAATCGTTGTTCAGGCGATAGAGGCGGCCGAGGAGAAGGTGGTCATCAACATTACTGGGTTCGATCTTGACGATCTGTTCATACTGCTCGATGGCCAGCTTGAGGACGTTGTCAGAGCCATTGCCGCTGCCCGGCATATCGCCGAGGGAGCGCAGATAAATTCGGCCGAGCAACTTGTGAGCTTCGAGATTGTTGGGGTCGCGTTTGATGATGTCCTGGGCTTCGAGCACGGCGTCGCGGATGCGTCCCGTCTTGACGTAGAGCTCGGCGAGGCCGGAGGTGAGGAATTCGGAAGACGGGTCGGCCTCGATAGCGAGGCGATACTCTTCCATGGCTTTGTTGGCCAACTCGCTGCGGCCGTAAGCGGTGACCTGCTCTTCGTACAGGTGAGCGAGGGTGTAGTGGTAGTAAGCGGCGGCATGGTCCACTTTGCGCGGCGAAGCCTGAGCCGGTTTGGACTCGGCGGGGGCGGATGGACTGGTTTGCGCGGCCGCGGCCACTGCGAGAAAAGAAATTAAGAGAGCGCGAAAAATTTTATGCATGCTGGACCTGACGACGCTGGAGTTGGTTCTGCCGGACTTGATGCTGTTCAATCTGATTCCGTCCGACGTGATGCTTTCAGAAATGATTCTATTAGAACTGAGCGCACTTCTCGAAGCCATAGCCATTGGATGCAAAACCGCCGGGGGTGGGGTGCTCTAATTCTAACCTGTTCGCCGTCGGATTGGGAAAAACAGTAAAGGCAAGCAGGCGCGGTTTAAAGCCCGGAGGTACAGGGACTGAGGGGACTTGCAAGTGGCGAGTGTCAAGTTTGGTAAAGGGAAAAATTGCTGATTGTTAATTCTCGACCGTTGATTGGACAGCCATCATTCCTTGCCTTCGACAATTTGCCGGCGGAAAGGAAAGCGCTCAACCGTCAGAAGCGCAGCGGCCCACCGATCCCGGACGTACTGGGGATTCCGCGGCTTCTATGTAGACGCTTGATTTGTGCTGATATTCATCTCCTCAACCAGTTGTTTGACGAGTTCCGCTGCTGAAAGCACGCGCGCCCGACCAACTCCTGTGCCCGCCCACAACGAGAGTAATCCGCTCTCGCCGCGGCTGGCCGCAGCCGCACGCATGGCGCGGGTCAAAAGGTTCTGCAATGGGTAGGGCAAAATCATATTCTCCCTTCCTGCCATTCTGGCGATGAATGCATTCGCCAAGCCCCGCGCAGGGCGGCCGGAGAATACTCGTGTAACCACTGTCGTGTCTTCGCCGGCCGCGAGAACCGCGCGCTTATAGGCCTCGGATGCGCCCGACTCTGGGCACGTTAGGAAGGCGGTACCCAGCGCCGCTGCAGACGCGCCCGCCCGAAGTGCTTCCGCGAGATCGTGTCCATCCATGATGCCGCCCGAGGCAATCACCGGCAAAGTGACGGCGCCACGGATAGCGCGAACCAGATCGCAAGTCGGGATCATCGCAGCCTCAAAGGGGCCGGCAAAGGTGCCGCGGTGCGCGCCTGCTTCAGCGCCCTGAGCCAGAATTGCATCGACGCCAGACTCCGCCAGCATATGAGCTTCTTGAACCGTCGTGGCCGTGCCGATCGCTGCGGTGCCGCGTGCTTTAAGGCGAGCCATCACGTCAGCGCTTGGAATACCGAACGTGAAGCTGAAGATAGGAGGATCAGCACCGAGCACGGCCTCAAACTGCGCTGGAAACGGATCCGGAGGCAACTCTGGCAGAACCGGAGCCGGCAGCCCGAGTGTTTCATGGATTTCGGCGAGAACGGCTAGCATTGGCTTGGGGTCCGGACGCGTCGTGGTCTGATAGCCGCCCGCAAACAGATTCACACTGAATGGCTTGCTCGTGAGCGACTTGATTCGGCGGATCGCTTCGGTGATTTCGTCAGGTTTCAGATAAGCCGCTCCCAGCGAGCCGAGACCGCCGGCATTCGAGACTGCGGCCACGAGCTCCGGAGTCGACGGGCCGCCGGCCATCGGGGCCTGAATCACCGGATGCTCGATGCCGAGCCTGTTAAGGAGCAGATTGCGTAACATCAATTCACCTTCTCATCTCGAAGTCTAACCAGGGGTAGGGGCCGAAATCGGTCGCTGCGGTCAGCCCTACGCAAAACGGGCTATCCCTTCGTCAGTGGCGGAAGTGCCGCATGCCGGTGAAGAGCATGGCGAGGCCCAGGCGATCGGCGGCGGCGATGACTTCTGGATCGCGCTGCGAGCCTCCGGGTTGGATGATGGCGGTGGCTCCGGCTTTGGCGATTTCCTCGACACCGTCGGGGAAAGGAAAGAACGCGTCGGAGGCGGCGACCGTCCCTTTCAATGGCAGTTGCGCTTTCATGGCGCCGATTTTGGCCGAATCAACGCGGCTCATCTGGCCGGCGCCGACGCCGACGGTTTGTCCGTCGCGGGCGTAGACGATGGCGTTGGACTTGACGTGCTTGCAGACTTTCCACGCGAAAAGGAGCGCGCGGGTTTCTTCGGGCGTGGGGGCGCGCTGGGTGACGACTTTCAGGTCGATATCCTGTAGCGGACGCACATCGGCATCCTGCAGGAGGATTCCGCCGGAGACGTTTTTCAGAATCCACTTTTGCGGCGCTCGCTCGACTTCGACCAAACGGAGATTTTTCTTGGTGGCGAAGCGGGCTTTGGCGGCTTCGTCGAAGGCGGGCGCGGCGATTACTTCGAGGAAGAGCTTGTGCATCTCTTCGGCGGCTTCGGCGTCGATGGGACGGTTTACGCCGATCACGCCGCCGAACGCGGAGACGGGATCGCATTCGAGCGCGCGCTTGTAGGCTTCGGCAAGAGTCTTGCCGGTTGCGGTGCCGGCGGGGTTGGTGTGCTTGATGATGACGCAGACGGCGGCATCGTCCGGGTCGAACTCCTGGGCGAGGTCCCAGGCGGCTTGCAGGTCGACGATGTTGTTATAGGAGAGTTCCTTGCCTTGAAGCTGGCGGGCGTTGGCCACCCCCACGCCGGAGCCATCGGAATACATGGCGGCCTTCTGGTGCGGGTTTTCGCCGTAGCGCAGGTCGAGAGTTTTCTGGAATGACAGGCGCAGGATTGGCGGGAAGGATTCTGGGGATCGGGCGAGTTGAAAATTCTTTAGATCGGGAATGCGTTCGAGCGTGGAGGCGATGGCGGAGTCATAGGCGGCCGTTGTGGCGAAGGCTTTCTGCGCGAGGCGCCACTTGGTTGCGAGCGAGAGCGCGCCGGCGGTGCGGGTGAGTTCTTCGGCGATTGCCGGGTAGTCAGACGGCGACGTGACGACCGCAACATCGTGAAAATTCTTGGCGGCGGAGCGGATCATGGAGGGTCCGCCGATGTCGATGTTTTCGATCAACTCTTCGAAGGCCACGCCGGGCTTGGCCGCGGTTTTTTCGAAGGCGTAGAGATTCACCACAACCATGTCGATGGGCTGGATGCCGTGCTCGGCGACGGCGGCGGTGTGGGCGGGAATCTCGCGGCGATGCAGGATGCCTCCGTGAACTTTGGGATGGAGCGTCTTGACGCGGCCATCGAGCATTTCCGGGAAGCCGGTGA
>Ga0302325_10000442_pt1 | contig 115339 bp, 106 predicted proteins | sample Palsa_T0_2_FD_201948 | JGI IMG/M metagenome (GOLD analysis project Ga0302325, IMG submission 201948) | Peat permafrost microbial communities from Stordalen Mire near Abisko, Sweden - Palsa_T0_2 | ecosystem: Environmental > Terrestrial > Soil > Palsa > Peat permafrost | place: Sweden: Abisko...
GAGGGGGTTGCGCACGTCGAATATGAAAGTTCGCCCGGCAAGATGATCGTTGGCGAAGAGCATCCCGCTTGCGGGCATCACGTATTCAGTGTGATGAATTTGCATGGTCAGCTGATCGGTTACAACGGTCGTGATCAATTTTCCATAGGACGCGGAAGCGGGGTCCGCATCGATCACCGCGAGAAAGTCATTGCCTTTGTGATCAAGATCGCCAGTCCAGGCAAACATGAAGTGGCCGAGCGAATTGCTTTCCTGCCCCTGAGACTGCGCGGAAAGACCGAAGGCACAACAAGCAATCGGAATCACGAGCAACGACCGTCGCATGGATACCCCCACAAATTTCGATTTCATTCGCAATCTGCCTTTTCGGACAGGTTCCAGGGAATTGTATCGCTCCTGAGACAGATTGCGAGACCACAGGAACGTTTGCGCAGAGAAGGCCAGCTTTCCGGTAAATTCGGCCTGTCTTGCCATAGCCCTTGTCACTCATCCAGGCCCGACCCAGGTGAGAATTCGAGTTCCGGTTGTTTTTGAACTGGGTCGAGCACGCACCGGTGATAGGAGCGCAGACGCGCCGCTATTACCGGGTGGGCTGGGCGAGGATTGCAAAAACGCAATTGGTTGGAATGACGCTCGATCGCATAACGACGGAAGAGGTTGACTCGCTCGGATTTTCGGGGTCGCCCTCTTACGTCAACCAAGCACTACGCACCTTGCGTAGGCTGCTTGGCAAAGCTGTTGAGTGGAAGGTCATTACAATAGCACCGAGGATCAAACTCCTGAAAGAACTCGGACGGGAGCAGACAATCGATCGCGAGACTGAAGCAAAACTGCTCGCGGTGGGTAAGCAGCCAATGAAAGATGTTCTCATCATCATCCAGGACACTGGCATGCGTCCGGAAGAGGTCTTTCGAATTCGGATCGAGAACATCGACTGGAATCGAAGGCTGATCTTTAATCCTCATGGCAGGACGCGAGCTTCGCGGCGGCATGTGCCAATCAGTAGGCGCATGTTCGAGCTCTTGATTATGCGCTGCGGCAAAAAACGGGAGGGTTGGCTGTTCCCCTCTCCGAGGGCCGAGTCGGGACACCTTACCACCGTGGCGAGGCAGTTCCGGATCGCACGTCTCAAAGCGGGCTTGCCGGAATCTTTGGTCCTCTATTGCGCTCGTCATACCTTCGGTACGGCTGCGTACGAAGCAACTGGCAACCCGGCGATGGTGATGAAGGTCATGGGTCACACGGACGCGCGAACCGCGATGCAGTTCAGCATCCCGCGCTCGATCCGATCCGCGAAGCCATCGATCAGCGCAACCTGACTGGCAGTTTACGTCACAATTTACGTCACAGTGAATTTTTGGTGCAGTGAGAAACCGCGTAAGTGATTGAAAGGATGGAGCCGACGAGCGGACTTGAACCGCTGACCTGCCGATTACGAATCGGCTGCTCTACCAACTGAGCTACGTCGGCCTGTCCTCGATTCTAAATGCGCGGCGGAGAAGCGTAAAGAGCAACGGGGCGGGGCGGCAACTGATTCTTGTGCGGGCACGATCCCAACGTGAATGAATCACAACGCACGTTTTTCATTACAACGGTTACCTGGCAACGTGCGCCCATCTTTCGTATAGAGCTCTCACCGAACTTAGGCGCTGCGGGCCAGGTCTTGCGGGAGAGTGAGGTTGCTGTTCCAGCAATCGGCGACGATGAGCCATGCGCCGAGGCGTCGCCAGACTTTGAGATACTTGCCGCGGTCGGCGACGGTGGTGCCGTCGAGCTGGCGGATGGCGACGGAGAAGCGACCGATCTCCATGGCCATGTCGTTGGAGTGATCGACACGGACGGTCTCGAGGCGGAGCTCTTCGTAACCCTGGTCGCTGAGCTGGCGCACAAGCCGCTCGACGGACTTGGGACCATAGGCGGGATCGTGGTTCGGGGCCATGAAGACGCCGTCCTCGGAAAAGAGCGAGGCGACCTGATCGTAGTTGCCGGTGTTGAATGCGGTAACAAAGTCTTGAGAAAGACCGCGAATGACGGACTGAACGTCCGCGAACGGACGAGAGTCCGCGAGGGAACTCGAATAGGGCCGGTACATCTGACTACCTCCTGGGGGAAGGCACAGGGCGAGCCTTTCGGCCGGACGGCGGGCGCGCCCTTAACGGCGACCATTCTAGCAAAGACCTGGCCTGTGGAAGGAGAAAAGATTTCCACTGGCGTGGAGGGTCAAGTTGGATGACGCCTTTGAAGAAGGAGGTTAAAGGTATGCAGGCCCCGCCGCTACCCGTCTTCACGCTTCGGGCATGTCGCCCGGGTTCCGTCTACAATGAAAGGAGGATTTCATTTCAATTCATGGATTGAGGAGACAGGCCATGCAACGCAAGGCGAGTGCAGTGTGGAAGGGCGGACTCAAGGATGGTAAAGGATCGATTTCAGCGCCGGGCGGAGTACTGAAAGACACGCAGTATTCTTTTACCTCGCGGTTTGAGAACGGGCCGGGAACGAATCCGGAAGAACTGATTGCGGCTGCGCACGCGGCGTGCTTTTCGATGGCGCTTTCGGCGCAGCTGGGCGGGGCGAACCTGACGCCGGAGAGCATCAGCACGAACATCACGCTGACCATGGACAAACTGGACGCGGGTTGGACGATTACCGAGAGCCACATCGATGTTGTGGGGAAGGTTCCGGGAGCGGATGCGGCGACGTTCCAGAAATATGCCGAGGCGGCGGAAAAGGGATGTCCGGTGTCGAAGGTGCTGAATGCGAAGATTACGATGACGGCGAAGCTGGGGTAGCGGGTCGGACCTCGGACTTCAGAGCTCGGACCTTGGACCTCAGGCGTTAGACCTTGGACGTCGGCGGCTTGAGCGCTTTGGGCTACTGGTTTCCGACTTCGGCTCGGGCTTCGGCTGCACTTCCTGTATTGCTGTCACTTACTCGCTGCCCAGGGGCGGGGCGGTTTGACAGGGAACTGTGCCTCTGTAGAATAGGAAAGTTGGCCTTCCTGATTCGGCGGCTGTGAGGCCGCTGCTGCTATAGAGGTCCACTTGCCATCGTGGCGGAATTGGCAGACGCGCATGGTTCAGGTCCATGTACCGGCAACGGTGTGGGGGTTCGAGTCCCTTCGATGGCACCAAAAAACGAAATCATTCTTTACTTCTGTTGTGGCGGCCAGAACATAATCAGTCGCTCTTCTGCGGCGGCAATCGACACACGATCCGCCTCGAGATTAACCCCTTCGATCATTTTCAAGTGGCGCCGGGATGGCTGAACTCGATTATTCGGCGATGCTGGCGAGAGCCATCACTGAGGCTCGCAAGGGGCTGGCGGAGGGCGGCATTCCGATTGGGGCGGCAATTTTTGATGCCGACGGAAAGCTGGTGGGGGCGGGACATAACCGGCGCGTGCAGAATGGCGACCCTTCGATGCACGGGGAGACGGACGCGTTCCGCAATGCGGGACGGCAGCGCAGTTATCGCAACCTGATTATGGTGACGACACTGGCGCCGTGCTGGTATTGCAGCGGGCTGGTACGGCAGTTTGGATTTGGCATGCTGGTGGTGGGCGAGAGCCGAAATTTTCAGGGCGGAGTGGCGTGGCTGCGGTTGCTGGGAGTGCGGGTGATCGACTTGGATTCGGAGGAGTGCGCGGGGTTGATGGCGGAATATATTCGAGCGAAGCCCGCGGTGTGGAACGAGGATATAGGGCAAGAGTAGCCGCGGACTGTCTGCGGTACAACGGCCCCAAGGCTGAGCTCTCCGCCTTCCCTGCAAGCGCCTTCCCTCCCAGGGATGTGAGGACCGCATTGTTCCGCCGTTTGCCCTCGTGCTGGCCGTGGAATCAGAAGGTGAGGCTCAGCGACATCTGGATCTGCCTTGGACTTCCGATGGTCTTATTTGTGATGCCCAAGCCGCTGGCAGTCGGGCAGACGTAAACAGATCCTGAGAAGTTCGGGTTGCAAGGATTCAATGTCGCTGGAGTGCCGACGACGGGAAAGCCGTTGAAGTTGATGTTCTGGCTCACGTCGTCAATGGGGATATCGAAGCTCGCGGTGTTGGTGAGGTTGAAGACATCGAAAGTGTACTTCAGGGAAGAACGCTCGGTGATCTGGGTTATCTTCGCCAGCGAGATGTCGGCGCGCCTCTGCCAGGCCTGCCGGAAAATATTGCGCTCGCCGTGGGCGATGAAGTTGGTCTCGTAGGGATCGTTGGAAGGAATTGCGCCGTTCAAAGCGCCTGGACTCAGCAGAGGAAGGCCAAAACAGCTGGGGTTGAGCGCAGGAAAACCGGGGGTTGCGCCCGAGGCCCCGGTGAGCGCTTGCGCGGGAGAGCAACCGTTGAGGGGAACGATTGGATTCGTAATGCCGTCGTTTACGCCGTAGAATATGCTGCCAACTGCGCCCGAGTAATCGACAACGCTGTAGGGCTGACCACTCTGGATGACGGTCAGGCCGGAAATGGCCCATCCATCGGCAAGCTTCCCCCTGAATGAAGATTCCGAGAAAAACTGTGGTAGCTGGTAGCGATAGGTGAAATTCATTACGTGTTTGCGGTCGAAGTCGGATAGACCGTAACCGGAGCGCAGATCCAGAGGATTGTTGCCGTTGTAAAAGAGGCCCATCGCGCTTTGCTCGTCTGTGGCGTGCGAGTAAGTGTAGGAGAAGCCGACTTGCAAGCCATGACTCATACGCTTTTCGATGTGGGTTTGAAGCGCATTGTAAGCCGAGATGCCGGCTGCGGTGTAGGACTCGGACTCAGAAGAATATCCGATGTAGGGAACGCGGAGGTCGACGTTGCCGCCTTCGAAGGTTTGCAGGTAGGGCTGATTGTTGGGGAGGGTTTGCGGAGCGAAGGTGGTGGCGTTGGTGAGGATCGAGTAGCCGTAAGTGTAGTCCTGCTCAAACGGCGTGCCCGGCCGGATGGGACTGGTTGGCGAGGCAATCTGCGCCTGATTGAAAGGCAGGGGAACGATTTCATGGCGGCCGAGATTGCCAACATAGCCGACTTCGATGGCGAGGTCGTTGCGCGGCTGCCACTGGACGTCGAGCGTCTGGTTGAGGGTGTAAGGCAGCTTGTTGGTACGGTTGTAATCGGCGAACGAGAATAGCTGCGCACCGTTTGAGATTGCCGTCGCATTGGGCAGGACCAGATCGGCGGGATTGCCGCTGGGAGGCGGACCGAGGGTAGTTCCCCAAGGATTTTCAAATCCTCCGGGGCAGTTCGCGTACGCAACGGCACAAACCTGCGAATTCACCCAAGGCGGAGTCTGATTCACGCCGAACGGACCGCCCGCAATCACTCCGGAGGCAAACCCGGGAGAAAGATAGGTGAAGAGTTCGCCGCGATCATAGTACATGCCCCAGCCGGCGCGAACGACGACCTTGTCATTGAACGTCTTCGGACTCCAGGCCAGGCCGACGCGCGGCGCGAGGCCCCACTCGCGTCCGGTGAGAGTCGAATCGCTGACGCCCTTGGTGGGGAAAAGAGGATTGTTCCCGGCGACGATGAAGCCGTTGGAAGCGATGGCGTCGGTGGTGGCATCGTAGCTGTAGCTTGACGGATCGAAATTGAAAATGCGTCCGTTCTTTTCGGTGAGACCTCCGTGATAGTCGAAGCGAAGACCGGCACTTATGCTGAGGTTGGGACGGAGTTGAAACTTGTCCTGAAGATATCCGCCGGTTTCCTTGGAACGGTAGTAGCGGTTGGCATCGCCTTGCAGGAAGTTGGTGGAGATAAATCCGTCAGCGGTATAGCCGATGGGTGTGCCCGAGAGGAAATCGGCGAAATTCAAGAAGCCGATCATACCGGTGTTGGTTCTTTCGTCGCGGGCGTTGAGCTGGGTATAGGAAAAGCTTCCGCCGAAGGTGATGGTGTGTTTGCCGCGGTTCCAGACGGCATTGGCGGAAGGCATCCAGCGGTTTTGAAAAATACCGGTGAAAGCGCCCTGCGAAGCAGCGGTCGACCCAATATCCGCCCCGGCATTGAAAACGAAGTTGGTGTTGGCCGGGGAATCGTTGCCTAAATCATCCACAATTGTAATTCCCGGAAAAATCTGAGAGCCAAAGGCATTGATGCCCGCAGCCTGAGGAGTGAAGGGCTGGGCAATCGTGCTGTAGATTTTCTCGCGAATGAAGCCGAACACCTCGGCGACACTGAGGTTCGGTTTGATGGATTGCGTGTTCGTAATGGAGGCAACCTGGCTGCCCGCGTCCAAGTGTTGGGTGAAACCTTCAAAAGAGGAGAATCCGAAAGGCGCCGAAGTCGGATCGTGCTGGTAGTAATACTTCAACGACAGAGTATCTTTCGAGGTAGCCAGATAATCGAGATCGGAAACGGCCTGATCGGAAATGAAGTAAGCGGGCTGGGTGATGAAGACATTTTCCGGGAAGTTAAGGGTCGGAGTGAAGTTAGGATTCGCGGACGGGAACAGATACTGGCCATTCGGCAACTTATAGTTCAACAACCCGAGCGCGACGGGGTCGACATTGCCAGCAGTCAGCGAAGTGCCGAAATTGTTGTTGGCGACGGTCGCCAATGTCGCCGCGCTGCGGTCGTCGGTAAGGCCGAAAGGCACCGCAGTGCGCGAAGTTCCGATCTCCAAATCAGAAACGTGAATGTGCTGATAGCTGGCAAAACCGAAGAGCTTGTCCTTGATGAGAGGCCCGCCGACGGTTCCGCCAGCCGTGTAACGGTGCAACTGAGGCACCTTTTCGTTGTCGGGAATGTTCGCGTCCTGATTGTAGAAATACGGAGCGGCATTCAGCCAATCGGTTCCACGGTGAAGGTAAAGACCGCCGTGAAGGGCGTTGGTGCCGGAGGCGGTGCTCATGTCGATATGGGCGCCGCTGGTGGATCCCTGTTGCGCGTCGTACATGGAGGTGTTGACGCGAAACTCCTGAACGGTCTCCGGGGCAGGCGTGGGCAAAGCCTGGCCGATGGCGAGATAGGGCGATGCCGAGCTCTGGATGATTTCCGCGGTGGTGCTGCCGGCGCCGGCCACGCCAGTGTTGTTTACAATGCGTGCCGAAGCCACCTGGCTGGTGCTCTTGCCGTTGAACAGATTGCTGGCGTCGACTCCGTTCAGAAGAAACGTGTTGCTAGTGTCGCGCTGGCCGTTGGCCCAAATGGGCTGATTGCCCAACCCGGCGTTTGCGCCGCTACCATTTGGCAACTCCGCATTTACTCCCGGCGAGAGGATTGCGAGGCCCGTGAAACTTCCCGTGGGCAGCGGGACAGCATCGATCTGCTCCTTCTCCAGGATATAGCCGTTGGTGGTGTCGACCGCGTTCATCAAAGGCGCGGCTTCGACGGTGACGGTGGTGCCGACCTGGCCAACTTTCAGCGTGACGTTGACGGTGGCGGTGCGGTCGGCCTGCACGGTGATGGAAGGAATTTTTTCGCTCTGAAAACCGTCGTGAGTGAAGGTGAGCGTGTAGGTGCCGATGGGCAGGTTGACGAAATCGTAAGCGCCGGTGGAGGTTGTCTTCTGGGTGCGGGTGAGCTGGGTCTGATCGCCGACGATGGTTATGGTGGTCTCGGGCAAGACGCTGCCGCTGCTATCCGTGACCGTACCGGTGATGCCGCCGAGCGTCTGGGCGCGGGCTTGCAGCGGGAAAGCAAACGACATCCACAGGCTGGCGGCCAAGAAGAACACAGGGAAGCGGAGAGCATTCGCTGTGGGGCGCAGTTTGGGTTTGCTCGTTGCGTAGCCGCGGGTTGCGTGAGTCTGGATTTTGGGGCTCTGCGCTGCGATGCGTTGCGATTCGATCTTGTTCAACATCGGTGACATCGGCGTGATCCTCGTGGAAGTCTGTAGATACACTGATCCGAAACCGCCAACAAGCTGTCCGCAAGAAACTTACTTTGTGCGTTGTGCCAACCGAGCTGGGAAAGTCCGCGCATCAGGGCGCGAAACATTTCAGCAAATGTACGCGAACTTTGTCGAGAACAAAAGACAGCAGCTAGTGAAAATTCTTTTGGGACGAATTAGTTCTGTTTATGGGCGAGGATCCAGGCCACCGTATTTTCGGTTGCGAGTAGGCAGCGCGCGAAAGTTGCACAAGAGCAAGTGCATTTCCTGCCAGAGAGCGCTAACGGCAGAGTGTGGATGCGCGCTACCATGTCGCTTCATCGTCATCCTCAACGGGGGAGAAACCATGACGCTGCGCACGGCCAAGATGCTGCTGGTGTTTGCGATTGCCGCTTTCTACTCGCTGGTGGTTTTCAACAACACGACCGATTACGATTCCAACTACCAGTTTGTGCGCCACGTGCTGATGATGGACTCGACCTCGCCCGGCAGCCACGGCATGTGGCGGGCGCTGAATTGGCCGGCGTGGCATACGGTTTTCTACCTGTCGATCATCGGGTGGGAAACGGCGACGATGGTGCTAGCGTGGTGGGGCGGAGTGCGGATGGCGCGGGCTGTGCGGGGAACGCCGGAGGCTTTTCACCAGGCGAAGGGTGTGGCGATTGCGGCGCTCACACTGGGGATGTTGTTGTGGCTGCTCGCGTTTTTGAGCGTGGGAGGAGAATGGTTCCTGATGTGGCAGTCAAAGATCTGGAACGGTCAGGATGCGGCGTTTCGCGCGTTCACCGTGACCGGCATCGTGTTGCTGCTGGTGGCGCAGCCTGAGGCCGAGGGGCGGCATTAGCCAATATGTTCCGCGGGCGTATGGTTGGCCGGCCTGCGCAACAGAAACCAGAGCAGTCCTGCGATGAGGTACGCGAGATAGATATAAGGCAGCTTGCCGTACGGACCCTCGGGCACCGGGTAGAGATTGCCAACCAGCGCCAGCAACATGGCGGTGGCGGCGAGAGCGGGAATGATCCGCGCTGCGGGACGGAAGACGCCGTGGTCTCGCAAATAGCGGGGCAGGGCGATGCAGACCAGCGCGTAGGCCACGATGAATCCATAAGTGGCGAGTGAGCCGAGCCAGCCGTAAACGTCGAGGCCGCTGGCGCCGAGCGCGGCCAGCACGGCCACCGGGAGCAGCGCGGCAATTCCGGTGATGACCACGGCGCGGCTTGGAGTTTGGTTGCGGGCGTGCGTAGCGCCCAGAGAGCCGTGGGCGAGTCCGTTGTGCGCCATGAGCATGAGCACGCGGGCCGCGGCGGTGATGCAGGCCAGGGTTCCGGCAAACAAGCTGACCAGCGCGCCGATATCGATGAGCAATCCCAGGACGGGCACGCCGCTGACTGTGGCCAGCACGTGCATGGGAGCGGGGCTTGAACCGAGATCCTGCCCGGCGGTGTGGAAGCCGAGAACTTCGGCGTAGGCGCAGATGGTGAAGAACACTCCGGCGAGAATCGAGCATTGAATGACTGCGCGCGGAATAGTTTTCAGCGGATTGCGCGCTTCGGAACCGAGCGTGGTTGCGCTTTCAAAGCCAACGAAACTGAAGAGTGCGAGGACGAGACCGAGGCGGAGACCGCTGCCGGTCATGCCGCGCAGGTGGAGTTGATCGGGGTCCAGGTGCCAGCCGTGGCGGACCAGCAGCAAGACCACTACGACAACAATCACGGTCACGGACGCGGCTTCGATCCACAACATGAGACGGGCGGAGATTTTGACGTCGCGGTAGGCGATCCAGATGGAGGCAGCGGTGACAATTACTGCCAGCAACACCGTGGAGTAAACGTGGCCGGTAGCGTCGCGCAGCAGCAGGTTGGCGTAATGATAAAAGCCGCCGATCACGCTGGATCCGGTAGCGACATAGGCCAGCAGCAGACTCCAGGCGACGGTGGCCCCGAGCCACGGCGGCAGGATCATGGAAGCGTAGGTGTACAGCGAGCCGGGCGAGGCGGAATGGCGGGCGAAACGGCCGATGCACAGCGCGACTAACAAGACCGCCGCCGTGGCCAGCACGTATGCGAGCCACGTGCCATTGCCGGCCAGAGCGCAGACCAGCGGAATTGTGGCAGCGGGAGTGGTGGTCGGCGCCATAGTGGAAACGGATTGCGCCAGAGTTTCCATGGGAGAAAGAATCCCGCGGCGCAAACCGTAGTCCGCGGTTTGGGAATTTTGTGGTGCGGGTTGCTTCATGCGGCGCTCCGTTTTTTCTTCCTCTGCTCCGGACGTTCTGTACCAATCCTTCCCTCTCGCGATTGCGTCGTGCCCCTTTTCAGCTAAGCGAGGTTGGCATGGGATTGTTGGCGTGGGATTGTACAACACTCGACGGTCTCAGCAGAGACCTCGGTGTGGCGAGCGGTGTATCATCGTGCAACGCTTTTGAGTTCGTGCCCCCAAGGCGCGAGCAGAGAAGGCGACGTTCTTCAAGAGCTGGATAAGGCATGAAGTTGGATAAATCCATTCTGAAATCTCTGCCCAAGGTTCTTCTGCACGAACATCTGGATGGCATATTGCGGCCGCAGACCGTGATCGAGCTGGCTAAGGAGGCGAAATATGCGGGGCTTCCCACGCAGGATTCGCAGGCGTTGGCCGATTGGTTTTTTCGCGGAGCCAATCAGGGCAGTCTGGGCAAATATTTGGAGGGCTTTGCCCACACCATCGCGGTGATGCAGACGGAAGAAGCGCTGGAGCGAGTCGCCTACGAGCAGGCGGAGGACTTGAGCGAAGACGGGGTGGTTTATTTTGAAACTCGCTTTGCGCCGATCTTCCACACCAGGAACGGATTGAGCCACCAGCGAGTCGTCTCGGCGGTATTGAAGGGATTGGAGCGGGGACGAAAAGATTTTGGCGTGCACTCGGGTTTGATCATCTGCGCTATGCGCAATATGAACGTGTCGCTGGAGATGGCGGAACTGGCCGTGGATTTCCGCGCGCGGGGAGTGGTGGGCTTCGACCTGGCCGGCGAAGAAGGCGGTTACCCTCCGAAGAAGCACGTGGATGCGTTTCATTACATACAGCGGGAGAATTTCAACATCACGATCCACGCCGGGGAGGGATACGGAAAAGAGTCGATCTGGCAGGCGATCCAATATTGCGGGGCGCACCGCATTGGACACGGGACGCGGCTGATTGACGACATCGCGGTGGCGGACGGCAAGGCAGTGAAATTGGGAGACCTGGCGCAATACGTTCTCGACAAGAGAATTCCGCTGGAGATTTGCCTGCTGAGCAATGTGCATACCGGCGCCACGCCGAGTTTGGCCGAGCATCCTTTCAAGATTCTCTATAAGGAGGGATTTCGGGTGACGCTGAATACGGATAATCGCCTGATGAGCGCCACCACGATGACCCAGGAATTCGCGGCCGCGGCGGAAACATTTGGTTTGACCCTGGACGATTTTGAAAAGATCACGGTCAATTCGATGAAGAGCGCGTTCCTGCCCTATGCGCGACGCTGCGATTTCATTTACTCAGTGCTGAAGCCGGGGTACGCTAGAATCCGCGAATCGGCAAGGTCGAAGTAACGAACGGGTCTGCTATATTCTTCTGTCTTTTCTTCTCTGTCGGAGGTGCTTTCATGTCGCGGATTGTGCGCTGCGGACTGATTCAGGCAAGCAATGTGCTGGGTAGCGACCGCTCGCTGCCGAAAATCAAAGAAGCCATGATCGACAAGCACCTCAAGTTGATCGCGGAGGCGGCAAAGAAGAAAGTGCAGGTGCTGTGCCTGCAGGAGCTTTTTTATGGTCCGTATTTTTGCGCAGAGCAGGATGTGCGCTGGTACGAACTTACGGAGCGGGTTCCGGATGGCCCGACGACCAGGCTGATGCAGAAGATTGCAGCCAAACATCACATGGTGATTGTGGTTCCGGTATATGAGGAGCAGATGCCGGGACTGTATTTCAATACCGCGGCAGTGGTTGATGCGGACGGCAGTTACCTGGGCAAGTATCGCAAGCATCACATTCCGCACGTGCATCCGGGATTCTGGGAAAAGTTTTATTTCACGCCGGGGGATATGGGATATCCCGTGTTCGCGACGAAGTATGCGCGAGTGGGAGTTTATATCTGCTACGACCGTCACTTTCCGGAAGGCGCGCGGGTACTGGGATTGAACGGAGCGGAGATTGTGTTCAATCCCTCGGCTACAGTTGCCGGGCTTTCGGAATACCTGTGGGAGCTGGAGCAACCGGCGCACGCAGTGGCGAATGGTTATTTCGTGGGGGCGATCAACCGCGTGGGGACGGAGAAGCCGTGGAGCATCGGCGAATTTTACGGCAAGAGTTACTTCTGCACTCCGCGGGGCAAGATTGTGGCGCAGGCCAGCCGCGATAAAGACGAGGTGCTGGTGGCCGATCTCGACTTGGACATGATTCTTGAAGTACGAAAAGTGTGGCAGTTTTTCCGCGACCGGCGGCCGGAGACGTACGGTCCGCTAACATCGCAGACGGGACAGACTGCGGCCGCGGATTGATCGCGCTGCTCGAATGGCAATGACCTCAACGCACGAGCCTCTACGTCCCGCGATTGAATCCAGCCCGCTTTACAACCCAGATCTCGCACCGACCACCATCGAGCATCGCACCTGGGGCACGTACAGTTACGCAGCGCTGTGGGTGTCGATGTCGGTAAATATTCTCACGTACATGCTGGCCGCAAGTCTGATCCAGGGAGGGATGAACTGGAAGCAGGCAGTGGCGACGGTGTTCCTGGGAAACACGATTGTGCTGATCCCGATGCTGTTGAATTCGCATCCAGGAGCGCGGTATGGCGTGCCGTTTCCGGTGCTGGCACGGGCGTCGTTCGGAGTGTTGGGCGCAAACGTGGCAGCGGTGTTGCGCGCTCTGGTGGCGTGCGGATGGTTTGGCATTCAGACATGGATTGGCGGAGAAGCCATCAGCACGCTGATCGCGACACTGGCTCCCGGCTGGGGACAGTTTACGCACAGCGCGGCGATTTGTTTTCTGGCGTTCTGGCTGATCAATCTGGCAGTGATTGTGAAAGGCGTGGAATATATTCGGCGCTTGCAAGGGATCAGCGCTCCGATTTTGCTGGCGGTTGGACTTCTGCTGCTGGCGTGGGCTTATCACACGGCGGGCGGGTTCGGACCAATGCTCTCCGCGCCTTCGCAGTTCCGCAACTTTGCGGAATTCTTGAAATTTCTGATTCCTGCGTTGAATGCTACGGTGGGGTTTTGGGCGACGGTTTCTTTGAACATTCCGGATTTTACGCGTTTCGCGCGCAGCCAGCGGCAACAAGCGATCGGGCAGGCCCTTGGCCTGCCGACCACGATGACGCTTTATTCGTTGATCGGAATTTTGGTGACGTCGGCAACCGTGGTGATCTACGGGACGGCAATCTGGGACCCGGTGCAACTGCTGAACCGGTTTCATTCTCCCGTGGCGGTGGTGATTTCGTTAGCTGCGATTCTGTTGGCGACGCTGAATGTGAACATCGGCGCGAATGTGGTTTCGCCGGCAAATGATTTTTCAAACTTGTGGCCGCGCAAAATCAGGTTCCGAACCGGGGGAGTGATCACCTGCTTCATGGGAATTGCGCTGATGCCGTGGAAACTGCTGGCCAGCTACAAGACGCTGATATTCGGATGGCTGGGCGCTTACGCGGCTTTCTTGGGACCGGTTGCGGGGATTATGATCTGCGACTATTTCGTGATCCGAAGGCGGGTGCTGCTGGTGAATGATCTTTACCTGCGCGATGGAGCATACGAATACTCGTGCGGCTTTAATTGGCTGGCGGTGATCGCGCTGGCGATGGGAGCGGGGACAGCGCTGGTGGGACTGGTGATTCCGTCGCTGCGAGTGCTTTACGATTACTCGTGGTTCGTGGGGTTTGCGGTCTCGTTTGTCGCTTATTATGTGCTGATGAGGCTGCTGAGGGAATCACAGTTTCACGCGACGAAAACATTGTGACGATTTCCCGGTAGGAAGAAGTTGTTTCTATCGATGTTTGACCACGTCTAGGAGACGGCCTCCGTTCACTTAAAGGCAGGCAGAATTTCTTTCCGGTAGGTTTCCAGTGTGGATTCTTCTTCGCCGCACATCAGGTAGATATTGAACTGCGTCACGCCAACGCGGGCCAGAGCGCGGAGCTTTTCGCGGTGAGCCTCCACCGGGCCGACGAGACAAAAGCGGTCGACGACATCGTCGGAAACAAACTTCGAGTTATCGCTTTCCACTTCGCAGTGCTGCTGATAGTCGTAGTTGCCGCGATTGCTGACATAGGAAGTCAGCGCGGGCGGGAGTTCCTCCGGCTTGTAGCGCGAGATCAAATCGACAACGTGATTGGAGACTAGCGCGGGAAACCAGCGCACGCGTTTGCGCGCGGCCTTGAGATCGTCGGAAACCCACACCGGAGCGGCGGCCATGATTTCGATGCTGTACGGGTCGCGCCCCGCGGCCTCGGCTCCCTTTTTCACGAAACCAACGCACCATTCGATCAAGTCGGGATCGGCGAATTGCAGAATGACGCCGTCGGCGATGCGGCCCGCTGCATCGAGCACCTTGGGCCCGTAACCTGCGATCCACACGGGAGGTGAACCGGTGGCCCAGGGGATGCGAGTGGGCTGGCCATCGTATTCGATCTCTCGCGCAGAAGTGAGATCGCGAAATGTCTTCACCGCCTGCTCAAGTTGTCCCGTACTAACCGGCTTCTTGCCCAGCACCCGGCGTGAACTATCGCCGCGGCCGATGCCGAGCTGCATGCGTCCGCCGGAAATCAGGTTCAACGTCGCGAACAAGCTGGAGGTGACCGTAAGGTCACGAACGGCAGGATTGGTGACGCAGGTGCCGAGACGCATGTTCTTCGTGTTTGCGGCCATCAACGTTAGAAGTGGATAAGGCTCGAGCCAAAGCACGTGAGAATCGAAGACCCAACCGTATTGAAAGCCCGCGGCCTCGGCCTGGCGCGTGAGCGTGACGATACGCTCCACCGGCATTTCGGAAACATCGGGTTTGATGGTGAAACCGAATTTCATGCCGGCCCCTCCTGGCGGGCCGCCCGTAGCATGGCAAAATCCGCGCTCGCGAGTGTGGCAGTTTAGCATAGAATGCCTTTCTACTTTCGAGGAGGCAATACCGGCATGGGCTTTGACACCATCATCGTGAACGGCCGCGTGGTCACGGCTACCGACACTTACGCCGGGGATGTTGCCATCAGCGGCGGCAGGATTGTGGCGATCGGGCAAAGCTTGCCGCGAGAGAATGCGGGCAAGATCATCGATGCCGGCGGTAAGTATGTTTTTCCCGGTGGCATCGACGTGCATACGCACCTCGACATGCCTTTCGGGGGGACGACCAGCGCGGACGATTTCGAAACCGGCACGCGGGCCGCGGCTTTCGGAGGAACCACGACGCTGATCGATTTCGCCATCCAGTACAAAGGGCAAACGCTGAGAACGGCGTTCGACACGTGGATGCAGAAGGCAGAAGGAAAAGCGGTGAGCGACTACGCGTTTCATTGCATCATTACGGAGCTCGCGGATGCGCAATTGGAGGAGATGAATGCGCTGGTGCGGGAGGGCGTGACCAGCTTCAAACTGTTCATGGCCTATCCCGGAGTGTTCATGCTCGACGATGGCAGCATCTTCAAAGCATTCCGCGCGACGGCAAAAAACGGCGGCCTGGTGTGTATGCATGCCGAGAACGGCAACGCGATTGATGTACTTGTGCAACAAGCGCTGGCGGAAGGAAAGAGAGCGCCGAAGTATCACGCGTTGACGCGGCCTACGACAGCGGAGGCGGAAGCGACTTCACGAGCCATTGCGCTGGCGGAGATGGCGGGAGCGCCGGTTTATATCGTGCACCTGAGCTGCAATGATGCGCTCGAAAAGGTGCGCGAGGCGCGGGATCGCGGGCTTCCGGTTTACGCCGAGACCTGTCCTCAGTATTTGTATCTCTCGCTCGATAATTTCGACGTGCCCGATTTTGAGGGTGCGAAATATGTTTTCACGCCACCGCTACGCGAGAAGTGGCATCAGGAAAAATTGTGGCAGGGGCTGAAGCGCGACCACTTGCAGGTAGTTTCCACCGACCATTGCCCCTTTTGTTTCAAGGAACAGAAGGAGTTGGGGCGGTACGATTTCACGAAGATTCCCAACGGCGGGCCCGGAATTGAGCATCGCATGAGTTTGATTTATTCCGGAGGTGTTGCCCAAGGAAGATTCAGCGTGAACCGGTTTGTGGAAGTGGTTTCTACGACTCCGGCGAAACTTTTCGGGCTGTATCCGCGGAAAGGGACGATTGCCGTGGGCAGCGATGCCGATCTGGTGATTTTTGACCCCAACCGCAAACACACGATTAGCGTGAATACTCATCACATGCGGGTGGATTATTCGATGTTCGAAGGAATCGAAGTCACAGGGATGCCGGATGTTGTGCTCTCTCGCGGCCGCGTTCTTGTGGAAGCGGACAAGTTTCTGGGCAGGGCTGGGGCGGGAGAATTTATTAAGAGATCGACTTACTCGCAGCAGTGACGAGAACGAATGCAGAGGAGAACGGCACGATCGTGCGAGGCAGGGCTGAGAATCTCGTGAGCAAACTGGCCAGGTATTGGATTGCGAAATTCGCGTTGTTTGTATCATCCGCGTGCCTGCTTAATGCGCAAGCCGCGCAAACCACGCCTTCCGCGGCTCCCATTCGCGTCAAGGTGGTCGTAGTTACGATGTTCGAACGTGGGGAAGACACTGGCGACGCTCCCGGAGAATTTCAGCTTTGGGTGGAGCGCGAACACCTGGATCAGGTGATGGACCTGCCCGCCGGTTATCACCACGTGCGGCTGAACAAGGATGGAGTGCTCGGCATGGTGACGGGAGTCGGCACGGCCAAGGCGGCGGCGTCGGTGATGGCTCTGGGTCTGGACTCGCGATTCGATTTCTCGAAGGCATATTGGATTGTTGCAGGCATTGGCGGAGGAGATCCCGCGGACGTGTCGGCCGGATCGGCGGTTTGGGCCGAACACGTGATCGACGGCGATCTGGCGTTTGAAATCGATGCGCGGCAAATCCCCGAGAACTGGCCTACCGGTTATGTGCCGCTGCGCAAGGGAGCCCCTTACGAGCAACCGGCGAGCGATGTTTATGGCGAGGTCTACACGCTCAATCCGGAGTTGGTTGGATGGGCGTTCCGGCTTACACAGAATGTGGCGCTGCCTGACTCAGACACTCTGCGCAAGTCGCGGGCGCGGTTTCCCGGCTTCGCGAATGCTTTGAAGCCTCCATTTGTTACGAGAGGGGACACGCTTTCGGCGAGCACATTCTGGCACGGCTCAAAGATGGAAGAGTGGGCGAACGCATGGACCCGTTACTATACCAGCGGAACCGGCAATTACATGGTTGCGGCTATGGAGGATTCGGGCACGCTGCAGGCGCTCACCTTCTTAAGCCGCGCTGGGCGTGTGGACTTGCGGCGCGTGCTGGTGCTGCGAACGGTGAGCAACTATGACCGCGAGCCGCCTGGAATGAGCGCCGCAGATAGTTTGCAGGAAATGGTCTCCGGAAATTATTCCGCGTATCTGCCTGCGCTGGAAGCGGCTGAGATTGTGGGCGACAAGGTGGTGCGCGACATTGTGGAACATTGGGCGGAGCGCGAGGCAACAATTCCGCACGCGCCCTAGCAGGAACGCGTGTCACGCAGTCATGCCGATAACGTTGCCAGAGTTTCGGCAAGCACAAGCGTTCCGCGGGCGACATCTTCTGGGGATGCGTACTCGTCAGGACGATGGCTGTAACCGTTGTGGCAAGGGATGAACAACATTGCCACAGGAGCGATGCGCGCGAGAAAGAGCGAATCGTGGTAAGCGCGACTGACCATGGAAAGAAATTTCTGTTCGTGCTTCTTGCAGGACTGAGAAAGAGCTTCGATGACCGCGGGAGCGCAATCGGCGGGCGCATCGGCATTGACGAGTTCGCTGTGAATTGCAACTTGCCGCTTGGTTGAGATGGACCGCCACGCTGTTTCCAGGGCTGCCATGACGGCGTCGCGCCGCGCCAGATCGGTATCGCGGATGTCTACGCTGAGGCGAACCCGACTGGGAATGCTGTTGACGGCGGCGGGAAACACGTGGCATATGCCCACAGTAGCTACCGTGTCAACCGCGCCGCTGGTGCGGGCGGCATTTTCGACGGTCAGAATCAGTTCCGCAGCGGCGCATAGAGCGTCGCGGCGGTCGGGCATCAAGACTCCGCCGGCGTGGCCGCCAGCACCCTCCAGCGCAACTCGCAAGCTTGCAGGAGCGGCGATCTTCGTGACAACTCCAAGCGGAATTTGCTGGCGTTCGAGAATCGGTCCCTGTTCGATGTGCAGTTCCACGAAAGCCTTGTAATAGTTGCTGGGAAGGACAACCGTTTCAAGCTCGCCGCCGAGCCCCGCGCTGCGGCGGACGTCTTCAAGCGCCGAACCATCTTTGTCGGTCAGCTTTCTCGCAGTGTCCGGAGTGAAAGTTCCGGAGAGCAAACGGCTGCCCAGGCAGCCGATGCCAAAGCGCGTGGGTTCTTCCGAAGTAAACATCAGCAACTCGATGGAGTTCCGCGGACGAAAGCCACTTTGGCGCAACGCACGTATGGCTTCGAGCCCCCCAAGAACGCCGACCACGCCATCGTATTTGCCGGCATTAGGAATTGCGTCGATGTGAGAGCCGGTGCCGACCACGGGAGCGGAAGGATCAGAACCGATCCAGCGAGCGAAAATGTTTCCGATGGCATCGTGGCGAACGGCGAGGCCGGCTTCGTCGCACAGCGCCTTCAGCCATGCGCGGGCTTTGAGATCGGTGGGAGTGAAAACAATTCTAGTGACTGCGGGCGCTGCGGCATCGGAGATCGTGGCCAGAGCTTCGATCTCGGAGAGCAAGCGAGCACGATCGATGGCAATGGCGGTCATGGAAAATTACACGAGGGCTGGTTGGCGAGCGGATGCCGGTTTATTTTCTCCCCTTCCAATCGCTCCTGCTCCAATCGTTGCGGTTCCAATTCTTGTAGATGAGATATTTCGCCGGCACTTTGCCGATGGCTCCGAACCACTGCGGGCACCACGGTGCCATCCAGACGAAGTCACCGGCCGTGACCGAATACCAGGAGTCGCCGAGGCGGTAAATGCCTCCGCCTTCGAGCATGATCAGTCCGTGTTCCATGATGTGCATTTCGACCATACTCAATGCTGCGCCGGGCTGATAGACCATGGTGTTCACGGCGAAATCAAAACTCATCTCGTCGGGAAGAAGACACTTGACCTGCAAGGCGGGGTCGTCATCGAGCGGGTGCGAAGAGATGGCATCTTCGCTGGATACAAGAAGACGCGGAGGTGCTGCCGAGTCGAGAGGCTGGTACATTTTTTCGATTACCGCGAGACGGCTCGCATGGGTGGCTGTGATTGTGTGCGCGAGTCCTTCAGGCAGGTAGGCGAAACCGCGTGCGGTCAGTTGGCCTCGCTTGCCGTCCGCTTCGAGCTTGATTGCCCCTTCGAGCACAAAAATAAAGCGCTGCGTGGTTGTGCCGCCTAGCTGGCCACCGGCTTCGATTTCGGCAGTGTACTGCGCGAATTGTGCGCCCATTGCCGGGCTAACATGCACGACGGCCGAACAAGCTTTCATGCCGGGAAGCGTTGTGCGCACGAACGTGTCGGGAGTGAGCAGCAGATGATTGTGCCGGTGAGAACTTCGCGTTTGGCCGAGCTTATGCACGGTGGGTCCCTTGTTGAAATTGTGCCGACGATGCCAGTTGATCGAGCAAGTGCACGCCGCAAGAGATAGCTTTCTCAACATCATCGACGGCAACGGATTCTGCGGGGTCGTGGCTGATGCCGCCGGGAGTTCGCAAGAAAATCATTGCAGCGGGAACTTTTTCGGCGAGGATCATGGCATCGTGGCCGGCGCCGCTGACCATGTGGAGCGGCGTGCAGCCGGTTTTCTCGATTGCTTCGCCGATCTGGCCGACGAGAAACGGATCCATTGCGGTAGTTTGCTCATCGAGCATATAAGCATGGCGCAGCGACAAACTGCGGCGCTGTGCGACTTTATCTGCCTCGCGGGTAAGATCTTCTACCGCGCGGGCGCGAACTTCATCCGAACGGTGGCGCACGTCGAGTGTCAGCCTGGCTTCTGCTGCGACCACATTCGTTGCTCCCGGCTTTGCTTCGAACGAGCCGACGGTTGCGACTAAGTCCGGAACACCTCGCGCCGTGCGTTCGACGGCGGTGATCCACTCGGCAGCGGCGGCGATAGCATCATACCGAAGATGCATGGGAGTTGTTCCGGCGTGGTTGGCGCGGCCGAGAAACGTAAACTGCAGACGGCTCTGGCCTGAGATGGCTTCGACGACTCCGAGAGGCTGGCCTGCGTTTTCCAGCGCCGGGCCCTGTTCGATGTGAAACTCAAGATAGCCGAGAGTGTCGGTTTGAAGCTCGGCTTGAGGAATCTGCGCCGGATTCAGGCCGAAATCTTCAATGGCTTGGCGCACCGAGATCTGTTGCGCATCTCTGCGGTCTAGGAGTTCCTGGTCTAGTCTGCCAACCAGCGCGCGGCTGCCGATGAAAGGCGCACCGAAGCGAACTCCTTCCTCCTCAGAAAAACCGACAACCTCAATTGCGAAAGGAAGCCTTTGCCCACGTAGTTCTTCGATCAATGCGATGGCGAGGATCACGCCCAAGACGCCATCGTAGGCGCCGGAGTTGGGCACGGTGTCGAGGTGCGAGCCAATGAGCAGACGGGCTGCATTGGATTCGGCAGCGGGATAGACAGCGCGCAAATTTCCAGCGGCATCCACTTTCACCGGAACATCGAGGGGTTCCAGCCAAGTGGCGATTTCGTGATGGCAGTCCCGCATCGGCGGAGAAAGAAAAATGCGGCGCGTGCTGCCAGAATCCTCGCTGAAGCATGCCAACCTTTGGCAGCGAGCAATTACCTGCAGCGCTCGATTTCTGATGTCGACAGTCATAGCATTGGTGCTCAGGTCCGGCGGATGAGCATGGCTGCGGCCCATCCGGCAAGTACGAGCGTGACCAAAACCTCCCACGCGTAAGTGTTCCCGTAGGTCGCTACCGGGTAATGATTGCTGAGCATGAGGAAGACGACCGGAACCGCCATGAACGTATTGTGTTTGGAACGCAGCTTGGCCTGAGCGCCGAGGGAAGCGTCGAACTTGGCGCCGGCCGCGGCTGCGGCGATCATCTTGCGCTGGGCGGGAAGAATTCGCATCCACACGTTGAGGGTCATGATTGTGCCGAGCATCGCACCTACGTGGATATACGCGGCGCGTCCACTGAGAACGTGAAGCAGTCCCCAAGAGATTGCGGCGATTGCGATAAGAGAAAATACCGCAAAGGCAGCTGCGGACTTGCCCAGAGGCGAACGCGCCGCAAAATCGTAAATCAGCCAACCCGCAACCAGAACGCCTAATCCGATGGCAATGCCGCGCCCTTGAGAAATATTGGCGACGTCGGGGTCGATGAGTCCGCTGCTGAAATAGTAGATGAGAAAAAGTAGAACGATGCCGCTGAGCCACGTCATCAGTGCTTCCCAGCGGAACCAATGGACCTGCGCGGGGACGACGGCCAGAGATTTCTGCTTGCCAACGGCGTAGAAGCCGCCGCTGTGAACCATCCACACCGCCGGGGGCATTCCATCTACGGCTGCGATTTTTTCCAGACGCGAGAATTGGCCATCGAGCCAGGTGAAGTAATACGTCTGCCCCACCCACATGATTCCCGCGAAAACATGGAACCACCGCACGAGGAGATTGAGCCATTCCCGGATGGAAGATGTCACTTCGGCAACTCCTCAACGAGATGTTTCCGAATCCTCATCAGCTTCCCCGGTAAGTCGTATATCCGTGTGGACTCAGCAACAGCGGAATGTGGAAGTGCGTTTCTGCTGCCCGCACTTGGAAGGTAATCTCCACCGCAGGGTACAACGCAGTGACTTTCTGAGCGCTGAAATAGCTTGCCGTATCGAAAGCTAACCGATAAAGCCCGGCGGTCAAGTCTTCCGCGTCCGGCAACAGTTGAGGACATCGGCCGTCTTGATCGGTGCGCGCCGAGGCCAGCAGCCGCCAGGCGGACGACTCCTGCCGCTCCAACCTAACCGGAACACCAGCGGCGGGTTTTCCGCGCGCAGTATCCAGAACGTGCGTGGAAACGCGTTTCATCGCTGCAGCCATTTTCTCAGACGAATCTGCATGATCTGCCGCTGTTGCTCGGCAGCTTCATAAAGTTCAGTTGGCACATCATTCTGCAAGCGGAGCCGCAGAATCTCAAGAATCTCCGGCGCCGACTTGCCCGTCGCACATACGATAAACGTTCGGTTGAAGCGACGCTCGTAAGTTCGGTTGGCTTCCGCCAGAGCAATCTTAACGGAGTCGCCGGCATCCGCCACGTTTTGTTGCTCCCGCCCGGACCAAATTGCAGACTGAACCACCGAGGAGCGCGACGGCGCGACCCGTTCGCCAATTCGGGGATGACTCGCGAACGCCTCCAGCCAATCGGATTCGTTCAGACTAAGCCAAGTCTCGTCTGCAGCGGCTAGCAAGGAAGGTTCGTCCGGCAGCGGGCGCAGATTCGCCATTCCTCGCGCCCAAGCCTTGGATCCGCAACACGGCAGAATCTCACCGGCCGCCGCGCCGGCTGGAAGATCATTCCATTGCGCCAGCAGCGGGTTCATGATTTGGCTTCGGCGTTGGAACGCATCCTTTCGAAAAACTCCGCGACCAAATTTGCCGCCACTGCAGTTCGGTATCTTGCGGTAGACCGAATGTCGTCAATCGGCTGAATTTCGGCAGCCGCTGTTTTTCTGGCCTCAAGCAGAAGTGATGAGCTGATGGGGTTTCCCTTGGCTGCGCGTTCCGTTTCGACCAGGCGAACTGGTACCGGCGCCACGCTTCCCAGAGCAATGCGGACATCTTCGGCTGCTCCGCCCGCGACGCGACCCAACGCTGCTATGCACACCTTGGAGATGGCTTGGGCGTTTCGCGCGCCCACCTTGCGCGCGTGGGAAAAATACTCGGAAAACCTTCGCGAAAGGCAAATGTCCTGGATCAGTTCGTCGGGCGCAAGTTTGGTTTCTTTGTATCCCGTGTGAAATCCCACGTACGGAAGCCGGCGCTCGCCTCGCACGGAGACCAGAATCAATTCCGCTTCGTACACCAGGAGCGCGGGCAGTGAATCAGCCGCTGGCGATGCGTTGACGATGTTTCCGCCAAGTGTTCCTCGATTCTGGTTGGCGACTCCGCCTGTCCAGCGAGCAGCGCTCGCCAACAATGGAAATTCGCCGCAGACAACACTGTGTTCGCGCAGATCGGTATAGGTGCATGCGGCGCCAATGCGAATCTCGTCTGCGGATATCTCAATGCGCCGCAGCTCGGGAAGATTCCAGATGCTGACCAGCTTCCGTGCGGGAAGTTTCCCCGCGGCGTATTGCACCATCACATCCGTGCCCCCGGCAATGGGAAGCCACAAGCCAGGAGTCTTCGCCATAAGTGCGACCGCCGCCTGCAAGCTTGCCGGCGCAACCAGTTCGTAGTTGCCTGGGTCTGACCTCATGTGGTTTTGGCGGTGACTTTGTTCCGGCGGCGCGCGGCTTCGGCCACTGCCTCGAAGATCTGCATGTAGCCAGTGCAGCGGCAGAGATTGCCGGCGACTCCTTCGCGGATGTCTTCACCGCTGGGCTCGGGATTCTTGCTCAACAAATGCTGGGCTGCGAGAATCATTCCCGGGGTGCAGATACCGCACTGAGCACCGCCACATTGCAGAAAAGCCTCTTGCGCGGGATGTAAATCGACGCCTTCAGCGAGTCCTTCGATCGTGAAGATGCTCGCGTTTGTCGCCTGCAGTACCGGCACCAGGCAACTATTCACCAGCGCGCCGTCCATCAGCACGGAGCAAGAACCGCATTCTCCCTCGCCACATCCTTCCTTTGCGCCGGTCAATCCGAGTTGATTCCTCAGAACATCCAACAATCGCTCCATCGGATAAGCACGCACAGTCCTGGACTCGCCGTTAACGGTGAGTGTGATCTCGGATTTGGTAACGTGCGCGGAAGAATGGATCATTGATTTCTGGCCTCTATGTTCCGCTGTCTTCCTGGCCGGATGAACGAGGTGCACTCGCGAGCTGAGACTCAGATGTGATCGCATCAAAGATATCTTCCGGGAGCAGCGGAATGGAATTGAAGTGAATTCCCAGCGCGTCTTCCACCGCATTAATGATGGCCGGAGCCGGACCGTCCATGGGAAGTTCGCCGATTCCTTTGGCGCCGAACGCTCCGTGAACGTTGCCCAGTTCCTCGAAGAATACTCGAATGGGAGGCAGGTCGCTGGAGGTTGGCATAATGTAGTTGGTCATCTGACCGTTTTGCATGCGGCCGTTCTGCCAGATAACTTTTTCATACAGGGCGAAGCCAATGCCTTGCGCAACTCCGCCGGTAATCTGGCCTTTTGCCAGCACGGGATGCAGAACCCGGCCGATTTCCTGCAACGCCACGAAGTCGTCCACCGTGGCGCTATACGTGGCCAGATCGACCGTAACCTGCGCGATATACACCGCCCACGCAAACGCTGCGTATGCCTCACCGCGGTATTTTTCATCATCCCAGAATATGTCGGTCGGGGGGTCATAGCGCGCCAGCGAGCGGAATGGACCGTGCTCCGCAACATAGCTGCTGCATGCCTCGCGAAATTCATCCGGCGAATAGGAATCATGCAACCTGCCGGATAAAGTCAGCGTTTGTTTAATTCCCCTCGCTGCGGATTCCAGCAGCTTGCCAACCACCATGGCGGTACGCGATGCCACCGTCGGGCCGCTGTTGGGCACTTCAAGCGTATCGGGCTGCGCGATGCTTACCGCCTCGTATGCCACGCCAAGCGATTCGGCGGCAATCTGGCAGAGAACGGTTTTTGTTCCCTGGCCAAACTCGGTGCTGGAGACCAGAACCCGCACGCCGCCGTCGGCGCACCCTTCGAGCCCGACTACTGAGCTGAGATAGCGCTCGCCTGATCCCGTAAATCCAGCACCGTGCAGAAAAGCTGCGATGCCAATTCCCCGCTTGCTCGTCCCCGATTTGTTTTCCCCGGCAAAACTTTTCTTTTTTGACCGATAGTCCGCCAGTTGGAGAGCGCGCTCGAGAAGTTGCGGCAGGTCAATTTCTTCGTGCACGATTTGCTCTGTGGTTGTTGTCTGTCCCGGTCTCAGGAAGTTTCTTCGCCGGATTTCGATGGGAGAAATGCCAACCACCTGCGCGATGCGATCCATGTGGCGTTCCATGGCAAACAGGGATTGCGGGGCGCCGAAACCGCGAAAAGCCCCGTGGGGCGGCGCATTCGTGGCCACGGCTTTCGCGCGGATGCGAACATTGGGCCAGTAATAGGGGCCGCCTGCATGAATTGCGCCACGGGAAAGGACGACCGTGGACAACGTTGTATATGCACCGCCGTCAATCGTGAACTCGATTTCGCCGCCCAGAATCTTGCCGTCGCGGCTGACGGCGGTCCGATGACGAGTTCGTGAGGGATGCCGCTTGGTCGTAGCCGCCATGTCTTCCATGCGGTCGTAGACGATCTTCACCGGACGCCCAGATTTGATCGCAAGCAGCGAGGCGTGCGCCGCGATCATCGACGGATATTCTTCTTTGCCGCCGAAGGCTCCTCCTGTTTCCATTTGTACGACGCGGACTTTCTCAGCCGGCAAGTCGCACAGGGCCATCAACGCTTTGTGTACATAGTAAGGACACTGCAACGATCCCCATACCGTTATGCCGTGCTGCGGATCCCACGCCGCGATCATCCCGTTGTTCTCGATGTAAAGCTGCTCCTGCGCCCCGGTTGCGTATTCTTCCTCGACGATGCGGTCCGCCTTTTTCCAGACACTCTCGACGTCACCTTTCTCGATCACATACGTCTTGAATATGTTGTCCGTCCCCCAGACTATTTGCGAACGGCGCTCGCTTTCTTCGATGGTGAAGATTGCGGGGAGAGAATCGTATTCGATCGATATCGAATCAACGGCTTTCCTGAGAGCGTAGCGGTCAGGATGGGCGAGCAATAAAATCGGCTCTTCCGGATGGTTGACGATCTCATCGGCGAGACACGGTTGATCATCTGCGATCAGCGCGATGCAGTTCTTTCCCGGAATATCCTTGGCGGAGACGACGGTCAACTCATTCCAATTGATTTCCGGAGGAAACGTGATCTTCTTAATCTTGCCCCGAGCGATCTGGCTGCGGACGGTCGCGCCGAAGATCATATTGGGCAGAACCATGTCGTCAATGTATTGAGCGCGTCCCGTGACTTTGTCACGCCCTTCTTTGCGGGGGACGGAGTTGCCGACGATGCGGTCTTGGTTCGTACGGTGGTTGCTCATCACGCGAAAAAAGTAATTACTCCCAGTATCCGGCCGGGCCTTGCTCCGGCAAGGTTCCGGCGGGTTGGGATAGTGTATGACAAACCAACGCAAGCATGGAGCAAGTATTCTGAGGCAGCATGAAGTCTGGGAATCCGCCACAACGATTCACCGCGTGAACGCCGCGCGCTATCGGCGAAATTCTCGCCCGGCAGCCTCGCCGGGGAAAGTGCCGTTGGCAAAAACGAGCCTGCCTCGCAGATATGTGGCCTGTACAACGCCGCGAAGCGTTTCTCCCAGATATGGCGAGAGCGGATGCCGGTAATGCAACCGGTGCTTTGTCACTACGAATTCCGTGTCAGGATCGAAGATGACGAAGTCGGCATGGCACCCGGGAGCAAGTCGCCCTTTGTACGCGTCACAACCGGCGAGCCGCGCCGGACCTTGCGCCATCCAGCGCGCGACATCCACCAGCGTAAAACCACGACGGCTCGCTTCGGTCCACATCACCGGCAGCGCCAGAGAGAGACTCGCGATGCCACCCCATGCGGTTTTGAAGTTGCCCTCCGCCAGTCGCTTCATTTCTGGCGGACAAGGAGAATGGTCGGTAACAACGAAGTCGATCACGCGATCGCGCAACCCGTGCCATAGTTTTTCACGGTTCTCGCGGCTACGAATCGGTGGCGCGCACTTGCACAATGTGGCTCCCCTCGCGATGGTTTCAGCGTCCAGATGCAAGTAGTGCGGGCAGGTTTCGACGCTCAAAGGAAGGCCTTCTGCGCGAGCTTCGGCCAGTGCAGGAATCGCGCGGCTCGTGGAAAGATGAACAATGTGAAGGCGAGAATTGTATTCACGGCACAGGCCCAATAGAAGGCGTATCGCGGAGATCTCTGCTTCATCGGGTCGCGATTGGAGATAAGTGCTATATACATTCCAATCGGCGTCGGCCAGAGATCGCGTAGCTGCGTCGATCGGACCTTGCAGTTCCGCGTGCACCAGAAGTGGCAGACCGGTGCGCGCCAGGTGAGGCAAGGCAGCGCGCAATTGCTGCTCCGTGACCATCGTGAAACCATCGATGCCGGAATGAACCAAAAAGCATTTGAAACCAAGCACGCCGGCGGACGCGAGCGCCTCAATGTCGTCCTGATTGTCGTGAACGACTCCTCCCCAAGCTCCCCAATCGACACGAGACCTGCCGCGCGCCGCTGCCCGCTTGCTTTCGAGTGAAGCAACCGTGGTTGTCGCCGGCAGACAATTCAACGGCATATCGACGAGCATGGTATAACCGCCAGCCGCGGCTGCGCGTGTTGCGGTCTCGAACCCCTCCCATTCGGAGCGGCCGGGATCGTTGATGTGAACGTGAGAATCCACCAGGCCGGGAAAAATTGCCGCTTCCCCGAAGTCGTGGGTTTCGATGTTCGGCGGCAATTCGCCGGGAGAAACAACTCCCCGAATCCATTCGCCTTCGACGAGCACAGCGGCTGCCCGAATTCCATCCAGCGTGACCACTCGACGGGAAAGAAAAGCGCGCAAAGTCATCGATTCAGCATCCCCGAGATCGCAACGTGACAGGAGAGGCCAAAGCGTATCGTGCCAGCCTCAGTTTTTCAACTGACCGCGATCGAGAATTCCGGCGAAGAAAAGTTTCGCCGCCAATCATAGACTCCTCGTATACTTGCTTGCCTTGGCGACCGGTTGCACGAGAATCCGCGTTTGTGGTCTCGACTCGATTTCGCATTGCAACCATTTTTCCTGAGCAGAAAGCAACGAGAATATGGACAACCGTTTCATGGCGCGCGCCATTCAGTTGTCGATCGAGAATGTTCGCTCGGGACGCGGCGGTCCGTTTGGCTGCGTAATTGTGAAAGACGGCGCAATCATCGCGGAGGGTGCAAATCAGGTCACCCTTACGAATGATCCGACTGCGCATGCCGAAGTGCTCGCCATCCGCCAGGCAGCGAGCAAACTCGGCAGCTTTGAGCTCAATGGCTGCGAACTTTACACATCCTGTGAACCATGCCCGATGTGCCTGGGCGCAATCTATTGGGCCCGCCTGTCTCGCGTTTACTTTGGGAACACGGCCGCAGACGCTTCGAAGATCGGCTTTGACGATTCACTGATATACCGTGAAATCGCGCAGTCGCACACCCAACGCGCGATTCCCATGATCCAGATGATGCGCGAAGAGGCGCTGGCTGCATTTCGGGCGTGGCAAGAAAAACCTGACAAGATTATTTATTGATCGCGGGTGCGGATTTCGTTGAAGTTTAGGTTCAGGGGGAACGATTGATCGATCGCTATTTCAAGCTCGCCGAGAATCAGAGTTCTTTGCGGCAGGAGATGCTCGGGGGCCTCACCACGTTTGTGACCATGGCCTACATTATTGTGGTCAACCCGCAGATCCTGTCGCAGGCGGGCATGCCGGCAGAAGGCGTGGTCTTTGCCACGTGCATTTCCGCTGCCGTCGCCACGCTGGTGATGGGACTCTATGCCAACTATCCCATCGCTCTGGCGCCGGGAATGTCGCTCAACGCTTACTTCACTTACTCCGTGTGCCTCGCCATGCATGTGCCGTGGCAGACGGCGCTGGCGGTGGTGTTCTGTTCGGGCGTTCTGTTCCTGGTGCTTACGGTTACTCGCGTTCGCGAACAGATTGTCAACGGTATGCCCGATTGCCTGAAGCATTCGACTGCGACCGGAATCGGCATGTTCATTGCGTTCGTGGGAATGCGGAACGCGAAACTGGTCGTGGCGAACCCTGCCACATATGTTGGTTTGGGCAGCTTCTCCGACAAAGAAGTTCAGACAGCTTGCTTTGGCCTTGGCATCACGCTGATCCTGATGGCGCGAAAATTTCACGGCGCTATTTTGATCGGCATCTTCGGCACCGCGCTGCTAGGAATTCTGCGCGGCATCACGGGCTGGCCGGCAGCTATCTTCTCGATGCCCCACCCGTCCTCCACGTTCTTGAAGCTTGATTTTCGCGGGGCCAGCCACCTCGGCTTGCTCGAAATCCTGTTTGCGTTCCTTTTCGTGGATCTTTTCGACAATGTCGGCACGCTGGTTGGGGTTTGCGAGCAAGGTGGTTTCGTGAAAGATGGCAAGATTCCCCGCGTGGGGAGGGTGCTGCTGGCCGATGCGGTAGGAACGGTTTTCGGGTCGCTGACCGGCACGTCTACGGTCACGAGTTATATCGAAAGCGCAGCCGGAGTTGCAGCCGGAGCGCGCACCGGGCTGAGCAATGTTGCGGTGGCGGGACTCTTCCTGCTGGCCATGTTTTGCTCGCCGCTGGCGACCGCGATTCCAGCTTATGCTACGGCTCCCGCTCTAATTCTGGTGGGCGTTTTGATGTCGCAATCCATCGCGCATGTCAACTGGAGCGATTTCAGCGAGGCTTTGCCGGCCTTTATTACCATGATCGCCACGCCACTCACCTTCAGCATCGCGACCGGACTCAGTCTCGGTCTGATTTCCTATACGGTGGTGAAGGTCGCGGCTGGGAAGATTCGCGAGATTAACGCGCTCGTCTGGATTCTCACCGTTCTGTTCATTTTGCGCTATGTCTATCTCGCCGTGGCTTAGGTCTGAAGCCGGTATTGACTGTCTCGATGACTGCTAATCTTTCGCCGTAAGCCACCACCGCCGAACGGCGACGATCGACCACACCGCCTCCACCAGGCCAAACGGCCATGCCCCTTGCAGAAAGCCGTAAGCCGATCCCAGCGCGCACGAGATCGCGAACGCCAGAATAAACCACGGGCTGCGTTTTTCCAGCGCATAACAAACCAGCATTGCAGTTACGACAAAAAGTCCGAAGACGGTGAGCAGATTCATGAGCGGATCCCTGTATTTGTGTTCACTCGAATGCTGCAGCAGTTCAACCATCTCTTTGCAGAAGAAAAATCTATTTGTCGAAGCGAAAAATGCGAAGTCTGCGCCTCAACCGCTTCGTGCTACCTTTTGCGTGTGGACCTCGGCGAGAATACATAGCTTGCTGAGTATACAGAGAGCGCCCTTGCTGGACCGGGTCCGAACGCGCTACGCCGCGGAAGGTTGAACAGTTCGCAGACCTCCTGGAGCATGCAGGTTGGCCAGCCGATTCGATATGACGATGAAATTTTGCGCGAACGAAAGGTGTACAGCCCATGGGCACGTGATCTATACGCAAGCGACGCGGTGTCTGTTTTGCCGGTGGGATCTGAACCCAACCTGGAAACGCTCAGACGTGACGGCGGTGCAAAAGCCGCGGACAAACTTTACGGAAGAGACTGCGTGATTCTGGGCGAGGAGTCTCGCGTAGCTGTCAGAAAGCGAACTGCGAACCGCGAGACCTTCGCGGCGCGGCATCAAGGCGATATCAGAAGGCGGAGGTTGGCGCACTGCAGTAGGATGTTGCGGATTTCGGCGGAGCGCCACGAAATCACGAGTCAGACTTACGAAGAAAAAACGGAGAGACGCAGTGCGGGACCTCGATAGTGCCGATATCCGCCAAGAATGAATACCATAGCGCCAACCGCGCCCGTCGCAATCCCCTGGCTAAATCGTTTTCAACCGTCCGCAGGTACACGCGAATCCATGCTTGACGCAACAGGTCCTGAGCGGCAAGAATCTCCGTTCTGGATTTGCCCATCCTTCAAAGGCAGGAGCAACTAAGTATGACCAAGCGAGGCGACCGCCTGTCGTTCCTATCGGTCGGCGTCAGAATTCTACTTGCCGCCGGACTGTTAGCCGCGGTTTCAGTGATCTGTTTTGCCGACGATGCGCCGAAGCCAGACCCATCTGGCACAGCCACCGGCGACAAGACCGCCGCTGTGGACGCCGCCGGAAATCCTTTCGTAGTTTCCGAGCCGACCGACAAAACGGCTGCTGATTATGCCAAGAACAAAAAGGACTTTGACGACTACCAGGCGCAAGCGGCCAAGGAGCCTCTCGCCGTAAAGCTCGCCGACGATGTGGGGCACGTCCGTATCGCAACCAACTTTGCGTGGACGCTGAATACCGGCTACCTCGTACTCTTCATGCAAGCGGGTTTCGCCCTACTCACATGCGGCCTGGTGCGAAAGAAAAACGCCGGGCACCTGATGATGTTGAACTTTGCCGCGTACGTGTTCGCGTTCCTGGCTTATTACGCGGTGGGATATGCATTCCAGTTTGGAGCCGTTGCCATCAATGCGGCGCCCACCAACCTGGGCGGCATCCCCACACTTAACAAATTTCTGCTTGGGAGCGGGCAATGGGGATTCTTAGGCGGGAAGGGTTTCTTCCTCACGGGTCCGGCCTATGACAGCGCCAGTAACTGCCTGACATTGTTCGAGGTCGTATTCATGGAGACCGCGGGATACATCATTGTCGGCTCCACCTGCGAGCGAATCACCTTCTGGGCATTCCTGCTCTGCGAGCTTTTCATCGGAGCGATTCTTTATCCGGTGTTTGGTTGTTGGGTGTGGGGCGGGGGCTGGCTTTCGCAAGTGGGATCTACCCTGAACCTCGGCCACGGGTATGTCGATTTTGCGGGCTCGACCGTAGTGCACGCGGTTGGCGGGTTCTGCGCCATGGCGCTCGCAATCATTCTCGGACCACGAACGGGAAAGTATGGGCCGGGCGGGAAGGTCCGGGTTTTCCCGGCGCACAATATCGTGTATGTGGTGACCGGCACTTTCATTCTGCTTTTCGGTTGGATGGGATTCAATCCAGGTTCCACGCTGGGAGCGACCGACTTTCGTATTTCCGTGATTGCTGTAAACACCAATCTTGCCGCAGTGGCCGGTGCGGCGGTGGCGATGCTTTTCTGGTACTTTGCGTTTGGCAAACCAGATATCACGATGGCGTGCAACGGCATGCTGGCCGGTCTGGTTGCCATAACGGCTCCTTGTGCGTTCGTGGGTCCAACTTCAGCGGTCGCGATTGGCGTCCTCGCCGGATTACTTGTGTGCGGCGGCGTTCTCTTTAACGATCGGATTCTCAAGATCGACGATCCCTGTGGCGCGATTTCGGTGCACGGCTACTGTGGATGGCTGGGGGCCGTCAGCGTGGGTATCTTTGCCGACGGAGCTTACGGTTCGGGATGGAATGGCATCGGCGCTGCCAACTATCTGGGCCATGCCGGCCAAGGCGTGACTGGCTTGCTCCATGGCGATTCGCGCCAGTTCCTCTGCCAGCTCATGGGCGCAACGCTGTGCGCGATCTGGGCCTTCGGCGCGACCTATGCCGTCTTCCGGTGCGTGAATAAGGTGAAGGTCATGCGTGTCTCGCCAGAAGTAGAGGATGAGGGCCTCGACGTTCCGGAGTTCGGCGCACCGGGTTACCCCGAAGATGCGGTGGTGTCGGTCCCGTACTGATGCTGAACTGCGACGCTTGCATAACTGTGTTCCGCCGTTGCTGACTTGAGTAGCAGCATGAGGATAGGTGCGGTCGGCGCTCTATTCACCCAGAGATTCTGCCGGTATACAGCGCCATGCCGACGACGGCATCGATTCCCAATGCGTCGAGACTGTCGATCTCTTGTTGCGTGGTGATGCCGCCAGCAACCACCAGGCGGCGTGAGGTGGAGCGGCGAAGGGCGTGAACTGCTTCCATCGGGATGCCGCGCATCGAACCCTCGGTATCGATGTGGGTATAGAGGAAGGTTTCGCAGAACGGTTCCAGGGAGTGGATCAGATCGAGCGCTGTCGCCGCCGTCTCGTTGCGCCAGCCTTCAATCGCAACCCGGCCTTTGCGGGAGTCGAGGGCGAAGGCCAGCGGAGAAGTGCCGAGCGTTTCTGCGAGCGCGCGGGCGTGCGCGATGTTAATGGCGCCCTCCGCGAACAATGCAGAACCTATAATTATGCGGCGCGCGCCCGCCTCCAACAACTCCCGGGCAGTTCTAAGACTGCGAATTCCGCCGCCCACCTGGCAGCTAAGGCGACCGATGATTTGCCGCACCAGTTCACGGTTGTTGCCATCGCCGCGGGCGGCATCGAGGTCGATCACCTGCACGATCTGGTACTTGGAGAAACGCTCGATCCAGTACTCGAAGTCATCAAATTCCAGTTCTTTCTTTTCGCCCTGCACCAATTGCACGATCTTGCCACCCATGAGATCGATGGATGGAATCAGCATGGCCACCTCACCGGCACGGCGGCCTCGCGCAGTTCTCGTTTCAGTTGCGCTATGTTCTCGATGCCGAAGTGAAAAATGGATGCGGCCAATGCCGCGTCCGCGTGCCCATCGCGGAATACTTCAATGAAGTCACGAGCGCCGCCGGCGCCGCCGGAAGCAATCACTGGAATCGACACCGCTTCAGCCACGCGCCGGACCAGTTCGCAATCGAAGCCGACACGAGTGCCATCGCGATCCATCGAAGTCAACAGAATTTCGCCCGCGCCGCGAGAAGCGGCTTCTCGCGCCCATTGAATCGCATCGCGGCCGGTGGGAACGCGTCCTCCGGCGACGAACACTTCATAGCGGCCGTTGGCGCACCGGGCATCGATGGCGACCACGACTGCCTGCGAGCCGAAACGGCTGGCGATCTGGGTAATCAGATCAGGATCGCGCACGGCTGCGGAGTTGATCGCGATCTTGTCGGCTCCCGCGTCAAACACGGCCGCGGCATCGGCGAGTTCGCGAATGCCTCCGCCCACGGTGAACGGAACAAACAGAGAACGCGCTGTGCGGCAAACGGCTTCAAGCATGGTGCGGCGATTGCCGCTGGTGGCGGTAATGTCGAGAAAGACAATTTCGTCGGCGCCATCGCTCGCGTGCGCGCCGGCGCATTCAGCGGGATCGCCCGCATCTCGCAAATTGGCGAACTGCACCCCTTTTACGACTCGGCCGCCATCTACGTCGAGGCAGGCGATAATGCGCTTGGTCAGCATCGTGGAAGCTCGCAGAAGTTCTTCAGAATGCGAAGCCCAGTCGCGCCGGATTTTTCCGGATGGAACTGCACTCCGAAAACATTGCCGCGTTCAACCGTAGCGGAAAACGCCGTGCCGTATTCGGTTTCCGCCGCAGTCCCTTCGACGACTGGGGCATAAAAGGAATGTGTGTAATAAACGAACGAATCGGGCGAGAGGTTTCGCAGCAGCCGTGAACCCTGGCGGATTGCCAGAGAGTTCCAACCGACGTGCGGCGATTTCAGCGCCGTGGGAAAAGACCGGCACCGGCCGGGAAATATTCCGAGACCTTGGGCTTGAGAGGACTCCTCGCTGCCCTCGAACAGCCACTGCATCCCGAGGCAAATCCCGAGAAACGGCTTGCCGGCACCGATGCTTAGAAGCACGGCATCGCGCATGCCCGTGCCATCCAGAGCCTGCAAACTGGAAAAGTGCCCGACGCCGGGCAGAACTAGTTTGTCGGCTGCATCCAGCGCTTCCGGCTGAGTCGTCACCGCGACTTCCGCGCCAAGGTGCTCGAATGCCTTCTTCACCGAATTTAGGTTCCCCGCGCCGTAGTCGACGATGGCGATCATAAGAGTCCCTTGGTGCTGGGCAACATGCGCCCCAGACGACGGTCGCGCGAGCATGCCACGCGCAACGCGCGCGCGAAAGCCTTGAAGAGCGCTTCGATCTTGTGGTGGCTGGAACGCCCGTAGAGCACGCGGGCGTGGACATTGGCGCGGGCTCCACGCGCGAAACCTTCAAAGAACTCATATACAAGTTCCGCCTGCAAATCGCCGACGCGCGTCGCCTTCACTTTGGTTTGTACAACGGCGGCGGCACGTCCGCCAAGATCCACCGCGGCCAGGCCGAGGGTTTCGTCCATGGGCATGACGAAATATCCGGCGCGCAGAATGCCGCGGCGGTTGCCCAAAGCGCGATCGAAAGCTTCGCCGAGTGCGATGCCGACATCTTCCACGGTGTGGTGTTGATCGACATCCAGGTCGCCTTGTGCGGCCAGTTTCAGGTCGAAGCCGCCGTGCCGGGCGAAAAGCTCCAGCATGTGGTCGAGAAAGCGGATGCCGGTGGAAACCTCGTACTTCCCGTGCCCCTCGATGGCGAGCGCGACGCGGATGTCCGTTTCGGCGGTCTTGCGATGCAGGTGAGCTTTTCTCAAACGCGCACCTCGCGTCCCAGACCCAGTTCTTCAACCATCTCGCGCAGAGCGTGAATGAGAGTCCTTGTAGGCTGGTCCGCTCCGACGGTCAGGCGCACGCAGCCTTCGCATCCAGGATCGGAGTGCCGGTCACGCACAAGAATTCCGCGCACGCGTAATGCGTGAACGAATTTTGCATGATCCGTGCCAATGCGCACGAGAACAAAGTTGGCGCGGCTTGGCCAGTAGAGCAGACCAAGACTTCCCAACTCGCGCTCCAATAGAGTGCGGTTGCGCCGCACCTCCGCGGCGTAATGCTCCACATAAGATTGATGTTCCAGGGCCTCCGGCAGCACGGCAAGCGCCACCGCGTTGACGTTGTAAGGCGAGGCTGAGCGTCGCACCATCGCCATTTGGTCGGCATCTCCCACGAGGACTCCGATGCGCAGCCCGGCTAGTCCGTAGGCCTTGGAGAAAGTGCGAGCGACGAACAGATTTGGCAGCTCGCCGGTGTGGCCGACGATGGTTTCTCCGTGGAACTCGAAGTAGGCTTCATCGACCAACACCGCAGCTTGAGATGCTGTTCTCGCAATCCGAAGCAGGACGTCTTGTGCGATCGCCGTTCCTGTCGGATTATTCGGATTCGCCACCGCGATAAGCCGGGTCTTGTCCGTAATCGCGGCCAACAACTCGTCCAGAGGAAACAAAAAGTCAGTGCCCGCGCGGATTTCGATCACGCGCGCCGCTGCGGCCGCTGCGAAAATCGCGTACATCGCGAACGTGGGTACTACAATTAACGCGTTGTCGTCCGGTTCGAGAAAGGTCGAGCATAAGAGGTGAATGGCCTCGTCTACACCGTTGGTCAGTAGCACCTGTGCGGGACCTCTGCCAAGAAAGCGCGCGACCTCAGCTTCAACGGGTTCGCGCTCCGGATAATACGCTAACGCTTCTGCATCTAGAGATCGCAATCGGGCCAGCACATGTGGTGAACAACCACTGGTGCTCTCATTGAAATCGAGACGCAGCCCGTGTCGTCCCGCCAAAGGCGGGTGATACTCCTGCACGTTTCTAATTGCGGCCCGTGCTTTAAGCATTCGTGCACCTCACTCGCAAAGACTCGGCATGGGCGCGCAAGTGTTCAGCTTCTGCCAGCGCGATGGCTGGCGGCGCAATGCTGCGAATGCCTTCGCGGGAAATCTCCTGGCAGGCGATGAGGCGCACGAAATCGTGCACATTGAGCCCCCCCCGAACGCGGGCCATCCCTCCCGTGGGAAGCACGTGGTTTGGGCCGGAGATGTAGTCGCCTGCAGACTGCGGAGTGAATTCGCCCAGAAAAACCGACCCCGCGTCTTGCACTCGCCCCGCCAGCGCCGCCGGCAGTGTGAGATGCTCGGGAGCGATTCGATTTGCGGTTTCAACGGCTTGTGCAAGAGAGCTGACCAAAAGAATCGCACCGCGCCGCGAAAGTGATTGCCGCGCAATCGGATTTGTTCGCGCGCGCCGCCGCACCTCCGCCTCCACAGCGGCCGCCAATTTCCGTGAAGGCGTCAGAAAAATGCAAAGTGTTTCCGGGTCGTGCTCGGCCTGCGCTGCGAGATCGGCAGCGATGCAGGCAGGGTCGCCGCGTTCACTGATGATCGCACTTTCGGTAGGGCCGGCGAGAAATTCAATGGCGCAGTCGAATGCAACCAGCTTCTTGGCTGCGGTCACAAAGCGGTTCCCCGGACCGACAATCTTCGCCACGCGAGGAATACTCGCCGTTCCATACGCCAGCGCAGCGATCGCTTGCGCGCCGCCTACGCGGTAGAACTCACGCACGCCCAGGAACGCCGCTGCTGCCAGAGTCGCTGGCGCCGGGCGAGGAGAAGCCACGCAAATCCGTCTGACTCCCGCGACCTGCGCTGGAATGACTGTCATCAGCAGCGTCGATGGCAGCGGATAGCGCCCGCCGGGAACATAGCAACCAACAGATTCCAGCGGCCGCACCAACTGGCCGACGAAAACGCCGGGCTGAATTTCACGCCGCCACTCCTCCGGCTTTTGCCACTCACAATAGCGGCGAATGTTCGCCGCCGCCTGCGTGATTGCGCCACGCAAGGTGGCAGGCGTTTTTTTCCATGCAGCGTGCAGTTCGGATTCTGAAACGAGCAGCGGTTCATCCTTCTTCAACTCATCCCACCGCATGGAGTAGTGCCTCAAGGCGCGGTCCCCGTTGCGGCGGACATTGTTCACCATGCGGCTCGCCGCGGGTTCTATGTCCGCCAAATCGGTGGCGCCGCGCTCTTCCAGCGTCTTCACAAAGCGCTCCATCCGAGCGCCTTCAAGGATGCGCATCACATCACCACCTTGTTCAGCGGATATTCAACGATGCCTTGCGCATTGGCTTGCTTAAGTTGAGGAATCAGCGACCAAGCCGCATGCTCTTCGATAATCGTGTTCACCGCGACCCACTCGCCATCGGCCAGGGGCGCGACGGTTGGATTTTTCAGCGCCGGCAGCAGACTCAACACCGCGGGCAAATCCGGCTTGCGGACATTGAGCATCAGACCGACTCGCCCCTGCGCGGCCATGGCTCCGCGCAGCATGACGGCGAGATTCTCGATCTTTCGCCTGCCTGCGGGATCGGCCCATGAAGACTTGTTGGCGATGAGTTGCGTGTTCGATTCGAGGACGGTTTCAAGAATTCTCAGGTGGTTCGCGCGCAGCGAACTGCCAGTTTCAGTGACCTCCACGATGGCGTCGGCCAGCAGTGGCGGTTTCACTTCGGTTGCTCCCCAGGAAAACTCCACGCGCACTGCCACGTTGCGGCTGGCGAAGTAGCTACGCGTGAAGCTGACCAGTTCTGTGGCTACGATTCGACCCTCAAGATCCTCCGCCCTTTGGAACGCCGAATTTTCAGGCACAGCGAGCACCCACTTCACCTTGCCCATGCTTTGTTTGGCGTAAATCAAATCCGCGACGGTAACTGCTTCCAGACCGCTCTCGAGCACCCAGTCGAGGCCGGTGAGTCCAGCATCGAGCGCGCCATGCTCCACGTAGCGCGCCATCTCCTGGGCGCGGATCAGCAAGCATTCGATTTCGGGGTCATCGGTGGCGGCAAAGTAAGAACGCGCATTTGTATAGACACGCAGACCGGCGCGCGCGAACAGAGTCAGCGTCGCTTCCTGCAAACTTCCCTTGGGAATGCCCAGGCGAAGCTTCATCGCCGTACCTCCATTTCATTCTCAGCCCGCGCGGGTGCACCCAACGGCAGATCCTGCGTGAAACACGAGCGCGATCCCGTATGACAGGCCTTGCCCTCGCCGAGCACTCGGACGCGCAGCAACACCGTGTCGCGATCACAATCCGTCAAAGCCGTGACCACCTGCAAACGGTTGCCGGAAGTTTCTCCCTTGGTCCAGAGCTTCTTGCGTGTCCGGCTGTAAAACGTGGCGAATCCGCTGCGCAGAGTCATATCCAGCGCTTGCCGGTTCATAAAGCCCACCATCAACAACTCTCCGGTGGACGCGTCCTGAATCACCGCAGGCACCAGCCCTTGCATTTTGTCGAAATCGACGTTCATCGAACCCTCCTGTCTTTTTCGAGACGCCTTGCCGCTTCCGCCTCAAATATCGCCGCAAACGCAAAAAGCCCGCCGATGCGAGGTTCGCGTCAGCGGGCTTGGATTTCCTATGAGTGCTTTTAGGTTATGATCCGTGCTCCTTCGCCGACACGCTCATCGCATGGTTATGGTGATGCCGATGATGGTTCAGCGAAGTCATACAGGCAAATCCTAGGCTAATCGCGGCATTGCTGTCAATCGCCGGTGCTTGTCGGTAGATGGCACACTCTCATCCCTTTTGTTCAGATGAGGCCTGCTGTGAATGTTTGAAGTTGACGCCGGGCAGGCAAGCACGTCGAGCGGACCTGTGCCCCAAGGCAATCGTTCATGGTTTTTTGTGCGGAATCTTCCTCAGCGCGTGCGCCTGTTCAAACTCTTCCGCCAACTGGCGCGTCGCCAGATTGTCCCGGATGTGAGCCAGCCGCTGTTCGACCTTGAATATCGCGTCCCCGATATTTTTCTTGTTGCTGATAGCGATATCGCGCCACATCGAATACGGACTGGCTGAAATTCGGGTCATTTCCCGCAGGGCGCGCCCGCCTGCCGGCAACAATGGCGCGTCTTCGCCAAACTCCTCCACCAGCGCCGCTGCTAGCGCCGTAGAAATCATTTGCGGAAGGTGGCTGATCCACGCGCACAATCGGTCGTGCTCCTCCGCTGGCATGATGGCGATGCGCGCTCCGATCTGATCGAGCCAACCGGCAAACTCCGCAAACAGTCCTTCGTGAAGGTTTTGCCCCGGCAGCGGCGTAAGAAACCAGGCCGCATTTTGAAACAAATCGGCGTCGGCATAATCCACGCCGCTGAGTTCCTTGCCCGCCATCGGATGCCCCGGCAAAAACCGTTTGCCCGCATTCTTGCCAAATACCTTGATGGCGCGCTCTGCAACCGCCATTTTCGTGCTTCCCACATCTGTGAGCAACGTTGTCGCGGGAAGCGCCGGCCCCAGCCGGTCAATCAGGTCCACAATCGCCAGCACTGGCGTCGCCAGCACCACCACCTGGCTGCCGCGCACCGCGTCGCCGGGCTCTGCGAATCCTTTGTCAATCGCGCCCCGCATGTGGGCCCGTTCTAAAGCCGATTCGCGATCGCACCCAATGATTCTCCCGGCGAACTTGCGTTTCCTTAGCGCCAACGCGAATGAGCCGCCGATCAGCCCCGTGCCAACAATCGTGATTTGCCGAATCGCCATGAAAAACAATCGGGCAATTGTGTAATTTTCGTAATTGGGTAATTGAAGAGCCGTTACCCAGGGAATTTCAATTACACAATTACCCGATTACAAAATTGCCAATTGCCCTAAATCTTCCGCCCCACCGCCGGCGCAATCATGCGCAGCTCATCCATCAGCTTCGCGAACTGCTCCGGAAACAGCGACTGCGCTCCATCCGACCACGCTTTATCCGGGTCGCAATGCACCTCGATCAAGAGTGCATCTGCGCCGGCCGCCACCGATGCCCGCGCCATGGGCGCCACCTTGTCGCGGCGTCCGGTGCCGTGCGAAGGATCGGCCGTCATCGGCAGATGCGACAGCTTATGGATGATGGGGATCGCCGAAATATCCATCGTGTTGCGCGTGTAGGTTTCAAAGGTACGAATGCCGCGCTCACACAGAATCACCTCGTAGTTTCCGCCCGCCATGATGTATTCAGCCGACAATAATAGTTCTTCCAACGTTCCCGCTATGCCACGCTTTAGCAGAACCGGCTTGCGCACTTTGCCCAACTCGCGCAGCAGATTAAAGTTCTGCATATTGCGCGCACCTACCTGCAGAATATCTACGTACGGCAGCATCAGCTGAATCTGTGAAATCTCCATTACCTCGCTGATCACGAGTAGCTTGAACCTGTCACCCGCTTCGCGCAGCAGTTTCAGAGCTTCTTCGCCATGCCCCTGAAAAGAATAGGGAGAACTCCGCGGCTTGAATGCGCCGCCCCGTAGCGCCTTCGCGCCGGCTTTCGCGATCGCGTCCGCCGTAGTGAAGAGTTGATCTCTTGATTCCACAGCGCATGGCCCGGCCATCACCACCACTTCCTGCCCGCCGATTCTGGTGCCGTTCGCCAGTTCGACGATGGTCCCTTCCGGCCGGAAGCCTCGACCGGCCAGTTTGTAGGGAGAGCTTATTCGGTGAACCTCCTGCACTCCCGGCAGCAATTCGATGTTGCGGATGTCGAAATCGATCCCCGCTCCCACCGCGCCCAGCACGGTTTGCCGCGCGCCGGTGGAGCGGTGCACCTCGAACCCCAGCTTCACCAGGTGCTCGATCGCCTGTTGAATCTGGTCTTCGCCCGCGGCTTCCTGCATCGCAATAATCATCGGTTATCTCTAGTTTATCTCTCAGCTTTGCCCGTGCAGCGGCGGCTCAAATCATTCCATTTCCGAATCCAGCTCGGTCAACGTCTTCGCCGCTTCCGCTGGCGGGGTAATCTCTTCCTTCTGGATATTCCGCATCACATCCATGATTCGCTCGTAAATTCGGGTCAGCTCCCGGTCTGGCAACGGTCCTTGATTCACTCGCCGCACATTCTCAAAGACCGTTCCCTCACGGTCCGGCTCGTAGATCGGCAGACTGGTGTGGCGTTTCAGGCGCCCGATCTCCTGCGCCGCGCGCGCACGCTCGCTTAGCAGTTCAACCAGCCGCCGATCGATCTCGTCAATTTTCTTCCGCCAATCTGTAATGTCCATAAGACCACTCTCAGCTGTTAGCTATCAGCCTTCAGTACATTTCAACGCGGAGACTCCAAAATTCCGTTTCGAGATCCGGCGTCCGAAGTCCGAGCCACTAACAGCCGAAGGCTGACAGGTTCCTCACGAATTCTGTCACAGCCGCCGCTTCCCGTCCTTGGTTGTGCTCAATCGTTTCCACGATGGCGCTGCCCACCACGACCGCATCCGCAAACTCGCCCACCTCGGCAAACTGCTTCGGAGTTGAAATTCCGAACCCAACTGCAATCGGCAACCTGGTTACGCGCCGCAACCGCCGCACCAGCTTCTTCGCATCCTGCGCAAGTTGCTGCCGCGCTCCCGTTACCCCCGTTCTCGATAGCGCGTATACAAATCCGCGGGAAGCTTGCGCAATCCGCTTCAAGCGCTCATCCGGACTCGTGGGCGCCGCCAAAAACACCGGCGCCAAATCGTGCGCGCGCATCGCCTGCACATACCCGGCGGATTCTTCCACTGGGAGATCGATCACCAGCGCGCCGTCCACTCCGGCATGGCGCGCCACTATGCAGAATTTCTCCATCCCCATGCGCAAAATTGGATTCAGATAAGAGAACACAATCAGGCCCGTCGATTGTGCCTGCTCCCGTACCTCTGCCGCCAGCGCTAAAACCTGTGCCAGCGTTGTTCCACGCTTGAGCGCTCGCTCGCTGGCACGCTGAATCACTGGCCCATCCGCCACCGGATCGCTGAACGGCACTCCCAACTCAATCACATCCGCGCCCGCCTCAATCGCGGCCAGCACGATTTCGCGAGTCGTCGCCAGATCCGGATCGCCGCAGGTTACGTATACGACCAGCCCGGGCTTGTTGTAGAAAGAAAGTGGCATGACGGATTGAGTCATTGAATCATTGAGAGATTGATTCAATGACTCAATCTCTCAATGTTTCGATCTAATTTCAGGTTCTCCCGCAAAATCCCAATATCCTTATCCCCGCGCCCGGAAATATTCGCAATCACCACGTCTGACTTCTTCATCGTGGGCGCGCGCTTTAGCATTTCCGCCACGGCATGTGCCGACTCCAGCGCCGGAATAATTCCCTCGGTCCGCGCCAGAAAAGTGGTCGCCTCCAGCGCTTCCGCATCCGACGCCGGAACGTACTCCGCCCGCCCAGCATCGCGCAGAGCCGCGTGCTCCGGCCCGATCGACGGATAATCCAGACCGGCCGAAACCGAATGCGTATTCGCGATCTGCCCCGCGGCATCCTGCAACACGTACGAAAACGTTCCCTGCAGTACTCCCGGCAAGCCTCCGCGAAACCGCGCCGCATGATCTCCCAGCGCCTCGCCGCGTCCTCCGGCTTCGACGCCAACCAAGCGAACCTTCTTATCCTTAATAAACTCGTAGAAAATGCCGATCGAATTCGATCCTCCGCCGACGCACGCAATCACCGCCGCCGGTAGCTTGTTCTCGGCCTTCAGAATCTGCGCCCGCGCCTCGTGCCCTATGACACGATGAAAATCCCGCACCATCGTTGGATACGGATGCGCGCCCAGCACACTCCCCAACAAGTAGTGAGTTGTCCGTACATTCGTCACCCAGTCGCGCATGGCTTCGTTGATCGCATCTTTCAGCGTCCGCGATCCTGATTCGACCCCGCGCACTTCCGCTCCCAGTAGCCTCATGCGGAACACATTCAACTCCTGCCGCCGCATGTCCTCGGTCCCCATATAAACGACGCACTCGAAACCCAGCAGCGCGCAAACCGTAGCAGTTGCCACCCCGTGCTGCCCCGCGCCGGTCTCGGCAATCACCCGGCGCTTCCCCATGCGCTCCACCAGCAGCCCTTGCCCCAGGCAGTTATTGATTTTGTGCGCGCCGGTATGCAGCAGATCTTCGCGCTTCAAATAAATCCTCGCGCCGCCCAGCTTCTGCGTGAGCCGCCGCGCGAAAAACAAAGGCGTCGGACGCCCTGCATACGTTCTCAGCAACTCCTCCAACCGCTTCTGAAACTTCCGATCGCGCTTCGCCTTCTCGTACTCGCGCTCCAATTCCTCGAGCGCCGCCATCAGCGTTTCGGGCACATACCGTCCACCATAAACACCAAAACGGCCTGGTTCGCCCGCCGGAATCTTCGAACGCGGACTCGAATTCGAACGCGGGTGCCCCACCCTTGCGCGTTCTTCGCGCAGGGTGGGGATTTTGACTTTCACCGTCGTTCTCGGAAACATCGCCATCTCTAACTCTTCCTCTCAGCGTTGCGCACTGCTTTCACAAACGCCCGCACCTTCTCCGGATCTCTCTTCCCCGGCCTCGCCTCAACTCCCGACGCCACATCCACGCCCCAAGGCCTGAGTATGCCAAGTGCCTCAGCCACATTCCCCTGGGTTAGGCCGCCTGCTGCGACCACTCTTCCGAATCTCTTGATGTTATCGAGAACCGGTGCTGATTTACTCCAGTCAAACGTCTCACCGGTTCCACCGTGCGTAGAAGAGTTGCCGGAGTCAACGAGAAAGGCATGTACGATACCGGGCTGCCACATCATCGCCCAGCCGTCAGGGCGCTCTCGCGACATCGAGATTGCGGCGAGGACTTTCAATTTCGGCCGCTTAGCTACCACCAAGTCGGCAACATGCGGATCTTCGTTGTCGCCGTGCATCTGAATTGCCGTCAGACCGACACGATCCGCAACGTCGCAGAGAATCCCTTCCACTTCGTTCACAAACACTCCTACCTTTTCGACTCCCATCGGCAAGTTCCTCACAATCTCCCGCGCCGCCTCCACCTCAATCTTCCGCGGACTCTTCTCGTAAAATACGAACCCCACCGCGTCCACCCCCGCCTCGACTGCAACGAGGGCGTCTTCCAGGTTCGTCGTACCGCAAATCTTTACCCAGGTCATGAAAACCCAGTTGTCAGTTGCCGGTGCCCAGTTGCCAGTAACCCGTACTGCACTTAACTCGGCACTTCGGCCAGCAGTCTCCGCAACTCTTCGCCCGGTGCCTCCGCCCGCATCAGCGATTCCCCGATCAAAAACGCCCGATAACCCGCTGCCCGCAACTGCGCGATGTCTGCTCCCGAATGAATCCCGCTCTCCGCCACGCGCACCACATTTTTCGGAAATTTGCCCGCCAGCCGGAATGCCGTTTCCAGATCCACCTTGAACGTCCGCAGATCCCGCGAATTCACGCCGATCAAATCGCAGCCGGCATCCAGCGCGCGCTGCAGCTCATCTTCATCGTGCACCTCGCAGAGCACATCCAGCCCATGTTTACGAGCGCGCCGTGCCAGCCCTTTCAATTCCAATGGCGACAAAGCCGCCACGATCAGCAGCACGGCATCCGCACAATTGGCCCGCGCCTCCAGTAGTTGAAATTCGTCTACGATAAAATCCTTGCGCAGACATGGCAGCTTCACCGCCGCCGAAGCCTCTCGCAAATTCTTCAGCGAGCCTTGAAAAAACTCTTCGTCCGTCAAAACTGACAGCGCCGCGGCGCCTGCCGCTTCGAGATCCCTACCCAGTTCCGCCGGAACAAACTCCGCCCGAATCAGCCCTTTCGACGGCGACGCTTTCTTCAACTCCGCAATCACGGCCACTCCGTCCCCGCTCTTGTCGCAAATCGTCCGCCGAAACCCGCGCGGCATGTGCAGTTCCGCGCGTCGCTCCAGTTCGCGAAAATCGGCAGCGCGCTTCGCTTCGGCCGCTCGCCCGCGAGTTGCCGCCACGATCTGATCCAGAAAGGCCGGCATGGCAGGTGGTAGAGATTATACGAGAAGGCGCGGTTCGTTCTTCCAATCTTGGGTTGCTGTGCATCCGTGATGAGTTTTCGTTTAGAATGCGGACGCTATGAACAAGGTTGTAGCCCACGCCGATGCCGCGATCCACGACGTGTTTGATGGCGCCACCCTCATGGTGGGTGGGTTCGGTCTGTGCGGCATTCCGGAGAATCTGATTCGCGCCCTGGTGCGCAAAGGCGTCAAGCACCTGACCACAATCAGCAACAACGTTGGCGTGGACGGGCTGGGCATGGGTCTTCTACTGGCCGCAGGTCAGATTCGAAAACATATTGGAACCTACGTTGGAGAAAACAAGCTGCTCGAGAAAATGGTTCTCGAGGGGCAGATCGAATTGCAACTGGTGCCGCAAGGCACGTTTTCCGAACGCATCCGCGCGGGCGGCGCGGGGATCCCTGCGTTTTTCACGCCAACCGGCGTGGGAACGATCGTGGCCGAGGGCAAAGAAACGCGCGAGTTCGACGGCCGCACCTATTTGATGGAGCGTGCGCTGAAGGCCGATTTCGCGCTGGTAAAAGCGTGGAAGGGTGACAAGCTGGGGAATCTGGTGTATCGCAAGACGGCGCGGAATTTTAATCCCATGATGGCGGCGGCGGCAAGAGTGACCATCGCTGAAGTCGAGCATGTAGTCGAAGCCGGAGAACTGGACGCAGAGATGATCCACACGCCGAGCGTGTATGTACAGAGGATCTTTCAGGGTGAGTTGTTTGAAAAAAGGGTCGAGAAGCGGACCGTGAGGAAAAGCGTCGTTGGTCGTTAGCCGATGGTCGTTGGCAGGGACGCCGACTCAGGATGTCCAACGACCCACGACTTCACGACAAACGACCGAGGCCACCAATGACTGCAACCACCAAACCCGGTAAAGACGACGAAAAGCGCGAACGCATCGTGAAGCGCATCGCCCGCGAATTGCGTGACGGCTTCTACGTCAACCTCGGAATCGGCATGCCCACGCTCATTTCCAATCATGTTCCGCCGGGGATGGATGTAATCCTTCAATCGGAAAACGGAATGCTGGGCATTGGCCCTTACCCGATCGAGGGCGAGGAAGATTCCGACCTGATCAACGCGGGCAAAGAAACGGTCAGCGAGATGCCGGGCACGGCCTATTTTTCCAGCGCCGATTCTTTTGCCATGATCCGCGGCGGGCACATCAACTTGAGCGTGCTGGGCGCGATGGAAGTCGATGAGCTGGGAAATCTCGCCAACTGGATGATCCCGGGAAAAATGGTGAAGGGAATGGGCGGCGCGATGGATCTGGTGGCAGGAGCAAGGCGCGTGATTGTCGCCATGGAGCACACCACGAGAGACGGCGCGTCGAAGATCCTGAAGAAATGTACTCTGCCTCTGACGGGTGTGCAGGTCGTGGATACGATTGTGACGGAGATGGCTTACATCCGGGTGACGAAAGACGGACTGCTGCTTGAGGAAGTCGCTCCGGGACTTACCTCCGAGGATGTGCAGCGAGCGACAGATGCGCGGCTGATCGTCAGTCCGAAGTTGGGCGTGATGGAAAGTTAGAGACGAGAGTTAGAGACGAGACGGGGGAACTCCAGCCGGCGGTTGTTCGATCGTGTCCCGAACCTTGCTCCGGCCCCCGCGGTAGCAAAAGAGCAAGAAAAGGCTTAACATAATCGATTTGGTTGATCATTTCTGGCAATGAGGAACCTTATGCCCCTGCGCGTTCGGTCGTGCCGCATCTGTGTGTCAGCTCTCATCGTTGCGATTATAAGTCTCACGCTCTCGTCGGCTTTTGCACAGTCTGGCTCCGCAACCCCGGGCTCGAAGCCGTGGATGAATGCGAAGCTTTCTCCCGACGAGCGTGCCTCACTTGTGCTCAAGGAGATGACGCTCGACGAAAAGATCTCGTTATTGCATGGCACCGGCATGAGAGGTCTCGGCCCCATGAGCCCGCTGTCTGTGAGGTCGAACGGAGGAGCAGGTTACGTGGTCGGAGTGCCGCGTTTGGGGATTCCCGATATCCAGATGTCGGACGCGGCCTACGGAGTGCGCAGCAGCGGAGAGAATGGCCGGTACTCCACGGCCTTGCCGTCCGACGTTGCGGCTGCGGCAAGTTGGGATCTGGATGCAGCGTATGAATATGGTGCTCTAATTGGCCGTGAATTGCGGGCGCAAGGCTACAACATGTCCCTGGGCGGCGGCGTGAATCTTACCCGCGAGCCGCGCAACGGCCGCACGTTTGAATATCTCGGAGAAGACCCTGTTCTGGCTGGGAGTCTGGTGGCTCAAGTAATGAAAGGCCTGCAGGCCCAGCACGTGATCGGCGACATCAAGCACTACGCGCTGAACGATCAGGAGAGCGGACGCAACGCGGTCAATGTGAATATTGACGAGCGCTCGATGCGCGAGAGCGATTTGCTGCCCTTCCAAATTGCGTTGCGCCAGACGAACATTGCTGCGGTGATGTGTTCCTACAACCGGTTGAATGGCGATTACGCGTGCGAAAACAAACATCTGCTCACCGACATCGTCAAGAAGGATTGGAACTTCAAAGGCTTTGTTCTATCGGACTGGGGAGGGACACACAGTACCGTTAAAGCCTCGGCCGCGGGGCTCGATCACGAGGAGCCCGCTGAAATTTTCTACGGCCCATCCATGAAGAACGCAGTGGAAGCGGGGCAGGTGCCCATCGCGGAGATCGATGACCACGTCCATCGCATTCTGCGCTCGATGTTTGCCTGCGGAGTCGTCGACGATCCTCTGGAAAGGAGTGTCGTCGACGTTGTAGGTGGGTTGGAGGTTGCGCAGAAAATCGCGGAACAAAGCATCGTGTTGCTCAAGAACTCGCAATCGTTGCTCCCTCTCGATGCCGGCAAAATCGCCAGCATTGCCGTGATCGGCCCACATGCCGACGTGGGAATGATTTCCGGCGGAGGCTCGGCGCAGGTAGATCCGCCGGGAGGAAACGCAATCATGCCGCCGGGACAAGGCCGGACGAAATGGCAGGACCAAGTCTGGTTCCCGACGTCTCCCTTGAAGACCATCAAGGCGAAGGTTGCTCACGCGACCGTTCAATACGATCCCGGAACCGATGCTTCCTCGGCGGCGGCGGCGGCAAAGAGCGCCGATGTGGCGATCGTGTTCGCTTACCAATGGGAAAGCGAGGGCATGGATCTCGACAACCTCTCGCTTCCAGGAAACCAGGATGATCTGATCGCGAAAGTTGCAGCCGCGAATCCCCACACCGTTGTCGTGCTCGAAACTGGGGGTCCGGTAACCATGCCGTGGGCCGATCAAGTCGGCGGCATACTGGAGGCATGGTACGCGGGCAGCGGGGGCGCGGACGCGGTTGCGAATCTGCTTTTCGGCGATGTGAACCCCAGCGCAAAGCTGCCGATCACCTTCCCGAAAAGCGTAGACGATCTGCCGCATCGCAATGTAGTCAAGCCCCCTAAGAAGGCAACCACTGAAGGAGAACCCGACGGCTGGAAAAGAATCGCGGCGGGTTTGCCGGCGTTTCAAATCACCTACGACGAAGGGCTCGAGGTCGGCTACAAGTGGTATGACGCAAAAGAGAAGTCAGTACTGTTTCCATTTGGCTACGGCCTGTCTTACACCAGCTACAACTATTCAAATCTCACGGTGACACCGGGGAAGAATGTCCGCGTGAGCTTTACCGTGACCAACACGGGCGGCCAAGCCGGCGCGGAGATCGCCGAAGTCTACGCTGCGCTCCCTCAGAATGCCGGAGAACCACCCAAACGGCTGGTCGGCTGGAGCAAGCTCAAGTTGAATCCGGGAGAAAGTAAGGACGTTACGATAGAAATTGATCCGCTTTATCTCTCGATCTTCAATGTTGAGAAGAACGCCTGGCAGTTGATTTCCGGCGACTACGCATTCCTCGTGGGCCCTTCGTCCCAGACGTTGCCGCTGAAGGAGTCGGTCGGCCTGAAGTAGCCGCGCACGATTTGTTCTCGACCCTGCTATACCCGAAACGGAGCTGCCAGCAGACGGAACGGGAGCGTAATCGCAAGATAGATGATCTCCAGGACTCCGTGAACCGCGACGCCGATGATACGGAACGGAAGCAGCAGCAACCAGATGAATGGGTAGGCGATCAAAGCCAGCAAGGCAAGCGGCCAGCAGACTACGAAGAGAATGCACCACAGTAGAAACGTGAGCATGGCGGAGACCTCCTTATCTTTCTAGTGGAGGATACGACGGCGAGGGTTCTGAAGTTCCCTCACTAAACCTTCCCCTAAACTTCCCTCGCTAAACTGCGACCGTGGATTCCGTACCTGCCAGTTTGCGAAGCGATTCGTCATACGGAGCGTGGGCGATTCCCCGCTCGGTAATGATTGCGGCGACGTATTTTGCCGGCGTTACGTCGAAGGCGGGATTCTCAATCTCCACGCCATCGGGAACCATTTGCTTGCCGGCGATGTGAGTCACTTCTCTCCGGTCGCGCTGTTCAATGGGGATTTTGCTGCCATCGGGGCAAGCGAGGTCAACGGTCGAAATCGGCGCGGCAACGTAGAACGGGATGCCGTGCTCTTTGGCAAGAATCGCCACCGTGTAGGTGCCAATCTTGTTGGCCACGTCGCCGTTGGCGGCGATGCGATCCGCGCCCACCACGATCGCTCCGATTTTCCCCTGGCTCATCATGGCGCCAGCCATGTTGTCGGAAATCACCGTGGTGGGAATGCCGTCTTTCATCAGTTCCCACGCGGTGAGGCGCGAGCCTTGCAGAAATGGGCGCGTCTCATCGGCATAGACGTGAATTTTCTTGCCTTGCTCCACCGCTGCGCGGATCACGCCGAGCGCCGTTCCGTATCCGGCGGTGGCGAGCGCGCCGGCGTTGCAGTGCGTGAGGACTCCGCCTTCGGCGGGCATGAGCGTAGCGCCGTGGCGTCCCATGGCCTGATTAGCGGCGATATCTTCCGCGTGCATACGCTGCGCTTCGTCGATCAGCCTCTGCTTGATCTGTGAAATAGGACGGATGCGGATGCGTTCGAATTTTTCCTGCATGCGGCGGATCGCCCAGAAAAGATTGACGGCGGTCGGGCGGGTTTTGCCCATGATTTCGCACGCTTGATCGAAGTCGCGTTTGAGGTCGCTTGCACTTTCGGCCTTCGAATTCTTCACCGCCAGCGCGATGCCCATGGCCGCGGCGACGCCGATCGCCGGCGCTCCGCGCACAACCATGTTGCGGATTACGTCGGCAACCTGCTCATGCGTCGTGCAGGTGACATAGGTTTCTTCCGTGGGCAGCTTCGTCTGGTCGATGAAGCGTACGCCGTCGTCGGTCCATTCGAGAGTTCGGATCATGCAACGCTTTTCAGTTCTCAATTCGCAGAATAATCGCTGGCGCGGTATCGTCATTCTGGAGGACATGCTCGGTCCGCACGTCTTTCGCGGTGAAGATCGAGATGAACGGTGCTGGGGCAGCGGCCTTTTCCACGTTGGGACGGCCGTTGGCTTCTTCACGCTCCACCAGGCACATCACGCCGGTGATCTCAAACCCGAATTCACGAGCCGCCTCGATGGCTTGAATCGTGGATGCGCCGGTGGTGCAAACGTCGTCGACGATGACCACTCGCGCCCCTCTCTCTCGGAACCCCTCAATGCGTTGTCCCGTGCCGTGCTGCTTTTCAGCCTTGCGCACGAGAAATCCATGCAACTCCCCGCTCACCACAGAAACCGCAACCACCACCGGATCGGCGCCCATGGTCAGGCCGCCGATCGCTTGCGCTTTCCATCCCAGCTTGCGGATTTCGCCGGAAAACACTTCACCGACGAGGCGCGATCCCTTGGCATCGAGCGTAGTCGTCCGGCAGTCGATGTAGTAGTCGCTGGTGCCGCCGGAAGAGAGCGTGAACTGACCCAGCCGGAAAGACTTGTGGGCCAGCAGGCGCAGCAATTCTGCTTTCGGATCCGGACGCGGAGGATACATCAGGTTTCTACGATACCACGGAGAATCTACCTCCGCTTTCCCCTTCGGCGGCAATTCCGAAACGCCGAAAAACGCCACAGTTCGGCTGGCGTGGTAACCTGAATATTCTCCTAACGATAAGCTTCGAGGTCTGACTTTGCCGAGTGTTAGAAAGCCTTCCTTACGTTTTTTGCTGGCTGCATTTTCCTTTTTTCTCGCCAACCTTGGCTCCTGGCTCCTACCGGCTGCGTTCGCCGAAGGCACGCGCACCTGGGAGCAGTCGAAATTCGAAGAATTGACCAAAGGCACCGCCACCGGAGTCGCGATTCGCAGCTCGGGAGGCTTGGAACTTGCGCCTGTGTTCAAGAGTCTATATGCGACGCCCTCGACTTATATCTGGGCGGTTGCGGCCGACGATGCCGGCAATGTCTACGCCGCAACCGGAGCGCCGGCACGCGTCTACCGCATTTCGCAGGATGGAAAAGCAACCATTATTTTTGAGCCGCAGGAGCTCCAGGTACAGGCGCTGCAAGCCGCGCCAGGGGGGGTAATCTACGCGGCCACAGCGCCGGATGGCAAGGTTTACCGCATCGAACACCACCCCGGCGGCAAGACCGAAACCGACACGCAGTCTGCCAAGCCCGCCGAAAAAGACTCGGCAAAGCTCGGTGTCGATCCCTCGTGGAGTTCGTCCGTATATTTGGAGCCGGGAACGAAATACATCTGGGACCTCGCGCTGGATGCGTCCGGCAATCTATTTATTGCGACCGGCGATCACGGCGAAATTTACCGCGTTAGTCCGAAAGGCGAACACTCGGTTTTCTTCAAAAGCGATGAGGCCCACATCCGCGTGCTGGCAGTGGATGGTCAAGGCAACCTGATCGCGGGTTCGGATGGCAGTGGACTGATCTACCGGATTTCTCCTGCGGGCGAAGGGTTTGTGCTGTACAGCGCTCCGAAGAAGGAGATTACGGCGCTGGCATTGGATCACGCAGGCAACATTTACGCCGCTGCCGTAGGTGAGAAGCGGGCTGGAGTTGTATCGGCCGCTCCCACAAACGGACCGATGCTGACCTTTGGAGCAAATGCGGCCGCAGCATCTCCTCAAATGCCCGGAATCACGATCACGCCCGCCCCCGGGATCGCGCCAGTGGCCGGGCCATTTCCATTTCCAGGAGGCGGAGCAAGTGGCGGGTCGGATGTGTACCGGATTGCGCCCGACGGTTCGCCGGTGCGGGTCTGGACTTCGCGCGACGATATCGTGTATGCGCTGGCTTTCGATTCGCAGGGGCGGCTGCTGGTGGGGACAGGAAACCGCGGGCACATTTTCGCCATCACTGGGCTCGATGATTTTTCCGATCTGTTAAAGGCGCCCGCGTCGCAGGTAACGGCGTTTGCCAAAGCTCCCGGCGGTGGCCTCTACGCCGCAACCAGCAACTTGGGAAAGATTTTTGTGTTGGGCCCGGGGCCGGAGTCGGAAGGAACGTACGAAAGCGACGTGTTTGATGCGAAAATCTTTTCCCGCTGGGGCCGCGCGGAATTTCGGGGCACGGGAAACGTGGAGTTATTTGCGCGCAGCGGCAATGTAGACAATCCCGACCGCAATTGGAGCGCGTGGAAGAAAATCGGCTTGCCAGGAAACGAAGAAACGGGAGTGCCCGCCGCGCGCTATGCGCAATGGAAGGCCGTTCTGCATGCGGGAAGCGCGGCGCCCACCCTGGATAGCGTAGTGCTGAATTATCTGCCTAAGAACGTTGCTCCGGAGATTGACGATGTGACGGTGCAGATAGGCGTGCGCTACCAGCCCATGCCCAAGTCCCCCGGTCTTGGCTTGAGCGCGGACGTCAGCGGATCGTCGGGATCGCACTTTGAATCGCCCATGCCGAACAACCGGGATCGTGACGCGATTGGTGTGAAGTGGAGCGCGCACGACGAGAACGATGATCAGCTCGTCTTCTCGCTGTATTACCGCGGCGATGGTGAAACCCGCTGGCTTCTGCTGAAGGACAATTTGACGGATAAGGCGTATTCCTTTGACGCCAGCTTACTGCCCGACGGCGGCTACACGGTGAGAGTAGTGGCTTCGGACGCGCCGTCGCATTCGCCGGGCGAGGCGCTGACGGCGGAGAAGGAAAGCGGGCGCTTCGAAGTCGATACGACTCCGCCCCGGATTGAAAATCTGTTGGCGTCGATCGAGGGTGGGCAGATTCATGTGCGTTTCCGCGCCCAGGACGGGTTCTCGCCCGTTAAGCGCGCCGAGTGTTCCTTGGATGCTGGTGATTGGCAGTATGTAGATCCGGTCGGACAGATTTCCGATGCGAAGACGGAAGACTACGATTTCAAAGTGGCGCCGGAAAAAGACAAAGATGGCGGCTCTTCTTCCGAGCATGTGATCGTAGTCCGGGTGTATGACCGGTACGACAACATGGGAGCAGCCAAGGCTGTGGTTCGCGGCAAGTAAGCTTCACGCGGAGCTTTACACTCGTTCCAGGTCTTCTTCATCGGCGGCTGCCGCGTTCGCGGTCAACTCGCCCGATTTCCGAAGCTCCGGGAAAAGCATCGCCCAAATCACGATCACCAGCAACGTTCCTACTCCTCCCAGAATTACCGCAGGCACGGCTCCGAACCATTGCGCGGTCACGCCCGATTCGAACTGGCCGAACTCGTTCGAGGTTCCGATAAAAATCATGTCGACCGCGGTGACGCGGCCGCGCATTTCGTCGGGTGTGCCGAGCTGCACCAGAATGGCGCGAATGATCACGCTGACCATGTCGCAGGCGCCGAGCAGAACCAGAGAGATCAGCGAGACCACGAGGTTGTGCGAGATGCCAAAAAGAATGGTGAAGACTCCGAAGCCGGCGACGGACCACAAAAGCATCGGTCCGGAACGGCCGCGCAACGGCCGGTGTGCCAGCAGCACCGCCATGATCGCGGCGCCGACTCCGGGAGCGGTGCGCAGCAGGCCCAGTCCCCAGGGTCCGGTGTGGAGAATCTCTCGGGCATAGACAGGGAGCAGGGCGACGGCTCCGCCGAGCAGCACGGCGAAAAGATCGAGCGAGATCGCGCCCAGAATCAACTTTTCGCGCCAGATGAAATGCAGTCCCGCAAAAACGGTCTTAAATGTCATGGGCTCGCGCCGCCGCGATTGCGGATGCGTCTGGATGCGCAAAGTAGAGAACATCGCTCCGATGGCGGTCAGCATGGCTGCGGCGTAAACCGCGGAAGGCCCGCGCAATAGAGCGTAGAGAATGCCGCCGAACGAGGGTCCGAGGATGGTCGCGGCTTGAAAGGTTGTGGCGTTCCAGGTTACGGCGTTGTGGAAATGCTCGTCGGGGACGAGTTGCGGCAGAATGGAGCGGCTGGCGGGACCGTTGAACGATCGCACTACGCCGAGCAGAACCAGAACAATATAAATCGAACTCACCGAGCGCACGCCGCGCTCTGCGATGACCAGCAATAAGCCGGAGCAGAGCGCGAAGCCTGCGTAGCAGGACGTGAGCACGGTGCGGCGCTTGAAGCGATCGGAAGCGTGACCGGAAATCGGGAAGAGCAAGATTCCAGGCAGAAATTGCGCGAGACCGACGAGTCCAAGGTCGAGGGGACGTTTTGTGATTTCGTAGACCTGCCAGCCCACGGCGACAGCTTGCATCTCGACCGCGCTGACGATCAAGAATCTAGCGATCTGGAAATACACGAACGCAGGATGAGTGAAGGCGACGCGTCCGGCTCGGAAGTCGGCGGCTGCGGACATGAACTTCTAATGTGCCACAGAAAGCGCCGACGTGCAGCGCCGAAGCATCTGGGGATTGGGCTTCTCGTCTGTGGCCGCGCGCTGATTTTCTGCTTTGCCCTTCGATTTGGCCGAACGTCTTAGGCTGTGGATTCCTCATCGAAATAAACAGGAGATAGAACCGGCGTCGAGGGTTCCGATTTGGAACAAGCGGAACGTTTGAGGGGGTACCCCCCCTCCCCCCTCCTCTGAAAGGCTTGCTGGGCGCGGGTTTCGCAAAAGGGGTGTGTCAAAATCTAGATGTCAAAGAACTTAGGGTCAAAATCTAGAAAGCAAAGCACTTGCGAGCGAGCCACTCGGCTCTCTGTACCGCTTGCGCCTTGGCCATGATTACCTAAATCGAAAAGCGAAGGCAAGGTCAGACGTCACAACCGGACAGTGGAAAACTATTGTAATGGGGCGCGGACGGAGGGATTTGGTTACGGCAGATCGGATAAAATGAAGTATGGCTAAGACGCTGGGAACCTTGATCGTGGAGCGAGTCCGGCAGGCGCTCGCTCACGCGCGCCGCCGCGAACCCCTAGGCGACGTGGAGAAGAAAATTGAGGCAGTTCGTGCCGCTGCGCGTCATGAGCTGCCAACTTGCGACATCGATGCGATGCTGGAGGAGATCGGGCGGGGTCGCGGAACGAGTGTGCGCCCGTAGTTCTGGGCCCGAAGGGCCTGAAAATAGCCGGGCGCAGCGGGGGAAGCCAGAGCCGTGTCAAAATTTGTGAGATTTCTTAAGGTCTATTGGACTGAGCTCACGACTGGTTGCTCGAGGATCATTGCCGATCCCGTCCGAGTTGAATTTTTTCAAGGTCCACGCACCTATAACGTTTTCATGAGGGTCGCACCTCCCGTCGTGCGCGCTGGGGCTGAGAGTACGATTGCGGTTCAAAAGCAGGCGCTCACTGGAAGAGGTCAGAAGCAAACTTGATGTCGGGCGGCTCTTTGGGGCTCGTTCTCGCCTCGTTCACGATGGCAGGCTTCCCTACGGTCGGGGCGAGCTCGGCGCAGCGATGAAAAAACTTGAGGCCATTGATGTGACGGTACTACGGTCGCTCGGCGGATTGCCATACGAAGGGCAACTGGAAGAATACTTCCCATAGAGCGCTCTCAGGTGTCGCAAGCGGAAAGTGAGAAAGCCCGAAGTTTCCGGCCTAGCTAGTTTTTCGCCCCCACGAACTTCGCCTCCAGCCCTTCATACAATTCTTCGGTCGGGCGCAGGGCTGACTGCGCGTTGTCGCAGATGTTTTGTGGGCCGATGACTTCCGGGCGTTATGAATCATTCGCAGCCGCTCCCTCAGCTATCGTTATAATCCGACTTAGCTGAAAGTTGAGAGCTGACGGCTGAGAGCTGCCCATGCGCTTTGAACTTTTTATCGCGTCGCGGTATCTGCGCGCAAAACGGCGCCAGGCTTTTATTGGCATCATCACCGGCATTTCAATTGCCGGAGTGGCGGCGGGCGTGGCTTCGCTGATCGTTGCGCTGGCCATCAACAACGGCTTCCGGCAGGATTTGCAGGAACGGCTGATCGGATCCACTTCGCACGTCAGCTTGCTGCGCGTGGCCGATGACGGCATCAAGGATTGGCCGCCGCTGCTGGAGCGGCTGGCGAAACAGCCGCACGTGGTAGCGGCGGCGCCGGCAATCTTTGAGCAGGTGCTGATTTCGCGCGGACCGCGGGCGCGGGGAGCGGTGCTGAAGGGAATGATCCCGGCGGATGAGCGGCGGGTGGGCGATTTGCTGAACTCGGTGAAAGAGGGGTCGGCGGCGGAGTTGGAGCCGGCGGAGAGCGTTGAGCATGGATCGGGCAGAGCGGGCGAGCTTGACTCCACACAGGCCGGGTCTAAACCAGAACCAAAGGCAAAACCAGAGTCAAAGGCAGCGGGCAAGAGTGCCCGCTCCACACGAGCATTGCCTACACAGGCATTGCCCACACAGGCATTGGCCGATCAGGTGAATGAATCTCCGGATTCGCTCGCTGGGGTTCAGGCTCGCGTGGCGGCGATGCCTCCGATCATTCTCGGCAAAGACATGGCGGACAATCTGGGCGCGACCGTCGGGTCGGTTGTGCTGGTGACCAGTCCGCAGGGAGAGTTGACGCCGTTCGGCATGGTGCCGAAATACAGCCGCTTCCGGGTCGCGGGAATCTTCAACTCCGGATTTTTCGATTACGACTCGTCGTGGGCATTCGTGCGTTTGTCGGATGCGCAACGGTTGTTCGGGCTGGGCGATCTGATCTCGGTGATCGAGTTCAAGGTTGACGACATCTACAAGGCAGACCAGGTTTCGCGCGAACTGGAAGACGCGGCTGGCAAGGGTTTCATGGCGACGAACTGGATGGAGCAGAACAAAGCGCTATTTCATGCCTTGAGGCTGGAGCGGCTAGTCACCTTTATCACGATTGGCCTGATCGTCTTCGTAGCCGCTCTGAACATTCTGATCTCTCTTATTATGATGGTCATGGAGAAGACCAAGGACATTGCGGTGCTGATGTCGATGGGGACGCGCAAGGCGCAGGTGCGGAACGTATTTATGGCGCAGGGAGTGCTGATTGGCGTGATCGGAACCGCGATCGGGCTGGTTCTGGGATATGGAATTTCGTACGTGGGCGGCCACTATCACGCACTTTCGCTTTCGCCAGAGGTCTATTCCATTGATTATGTGCCGTTTGCGCCGCGGGTGATGGACGGGTTGCTGGTGACGCTGGTGACGGTGGGAATTTCGTTTGTGGCGACGCTGTATCCGTCGTGGTCGGCGGCGCGCATTCTGCCGGCGGAGGCTCTGCGATATGAGTAGCCCTCGTTGCGATCCTCGGAGCAGACGGCTCTTCTACTGTTTCGTTACGCCTGTGATTACGGGCGGAGCGGGATGGAACGTAAGGACGTTGGAGTGCATCTAATGGAACAGGATGTGTTGCTTCGGGTTCAAGGATTGAAGAAGGTTTTCCGGTCCGGTGAATCGGATCTGACGCTCTTTGAAAATCTATCGTTTGAGGCGAAGCGGGGCGAGATGCTTGCCATCGTGGGCGAGTCAGGAGCGGGAAAGAGTACCTTGTTGCACATCCTCAGCGCTCTTGATCGCGCTTCCGCGGGTGACGTATACTGCGCTGAATTGCACTTAAATGCGCTGTCGGCGGACGAAGCGGCGGAGTTTCGCAATCGCGAAACGGGCTTCGTGTGGCAGTTTCACTATCTGCTGCCGGAATTTACGGCGGCAGAAAACGTCGCCATGCCGTTGCTGCTGCGGGGGCAGACATGGCAGCAGGCGGAGCCAGACGCTTCACGCTGGCTGCGCGAGGTCGGCTTGGAGCAACGCGGGCATCACCGTGCGGGAGAACTTTCCGGCGGGGAGCAGCAGCGCGTGGCTCTGGCCAGGGCGCTGATCACAGGACCGAAATTGTTGCTGGCAGACGAGCCCACGGGAGACCTAGACGGACAGACGGCGGAAGCAGTTTTTGCCTTGATTGCGCGACTCCATCGCGAGCACCAACTCACCTCCCTGATTGCCACACATAACTTATCGTTCGCGGGCCGCTGCCACCGGGTTTTGCGGCTGGGACGCGGCCGCGTAGAGGAGATCAAGCCGGAGTCGTTGCTGGCATGAACGGCCGGTTTTCGGGCAGGAGCGATTTGCGGCGGAAACCGTGAGCTGCAAAGGAGAAAGTTAGTTGAGACAAAGCGCAAAGAATTCGACAGTCAATGGCCCGAAAGAGCCTCGACAAGGTGCCTTCCGTAACGTTATAAGAACCTTGGGGTCTCTGTGAAAGATGGCTGTTTGATTGCATAATCGTTGGGTGGTGCCGATAGAAACTCTAGCGGCGGTTGAGATGAGTGCAGGGTTCAGGTAGGTCGAGGGGGAACGGGCCAAGGACCTTCTCGGCCGGAAGGATCAAGGGGAAGGGCATTATGTTTGAACGTTATACGGAGAAAGCCAGGCGCGTGATTTTCTTTGCGCGCTATGAAGCAAGCCAGTTCGGGTCTCCTTATATAGAGACCGAGCACCTGCTGCTGGGGCTCCTGCGCGAAGACAAAGCCCTGACCAATCGTTTTCTGCGTTCGCACGCCTCGGTAGAATCCATCCGCAAGCAGATCGAGGGTCGCACCACCATCCGGGAAAAAGTTTCGACTTCGGTTGACCTCCCGCTCAGCAACGAATGCAAGCGGGTTCTGGCCTATGCCGCCGAAGAGGCCGAGAGGCTTTCGCACCGGCACATCGGGACCGAGCACCTGTTGCTGGGCCTGCTGCGGGAAGAGAAGTGCTTTGCCGCGGAAATCCTGCACGAGCGGGGCTTGAGACTTTCGACCATCCGTGAAGAACTGGCGCGCAGCAGCCAGGAAAAGGCGCAGCCACAGCGGCAGCGCGAGTCGTCGCTGCTGAGCGAGTTTTCCCGCGACCTGACCCAGGCAGCTGTGGACAACCAGCTTGATCCGCTGGTGGGCCGCGACGGCGAGCTCGACCGGGTCATCCAGATTCTCTGCCGGCGAACCAAGAATAATCCGGTTCTGATCGGGGAACCGGGCGTAGGGAAAACTGCGATTGTAGAAGGGTTGGCGCAGCGCATCGCCGACGGCGAAGTGCCGTCGTTCCTTGCCGACAAGCGAATTCTGGCGCTGGATTTGTCGTTGATCGTTGCCGGCACCAAGTATCGCGGTCAGTTCGAAGAACGCTTGAAGACCATTATGAAGGAACTGATGGAGTCGCAGAATTCCATCATCTTCATCGATGAGTTGCACACGCTGGTGGGTGCGGGGTCGGCGGAAGGTTCGCTGGATGCCGCGAACATTCTGAAGCCTGCGCTGTCGCGCGGCGAAATCCAGTGCATCGGCGCAACCACGCCAGGCGAGTACCGGAAGTCGATTGAGAAAGACCGTTCGCTGGAGCGGCGCTTCCAGGCGGTGAAAGTTCCACCGCCGAACGAGACGGACGCGGTCAAGATTCTGTTTGGCATCAAGGACCGTTACGAAAAATTCCACGCGGTTACTTACACCGACGACGCCATCAACTTCGCGGTTTCGCATTCCAACCGCTATATTCCGGACCGTTTCCTGCCCGACAAGGCGATTGATCTGGTGGATGAAGCCGGGGCACGGGTCAAGCTGCGCCAAACCTCGCTTCCCGAGGAAATCACGGAAGTGCAGAAGCGGATCAAGTTCATTGTGCACCGCATGGAAAATGCCATCGCGAACCACGAGTTCGAGAAAGCCCGTTTCTATTCCGATGAAGAGCGCAAAGAGCGCGAGAACTTGCGCGCGCTGCGGGAGAAATATCATCTTGACGAATCCTCGACGGGCGTGGTGGGCCGGGAGGATATCGAAGACGTGGTTTCCCGCTGGACCGGCGTTCCCGTCACTTCGATCAAAGAAGAAGAAACGCAGAAGCTGCTGCGCATTGAGGAAGAGCTGCACAAGCGGGTGATTTCGCAGGATAAGTCGATCAACGCGCTGGCGCGGGCCATCCGGCGTTCACGCGCGGGGTTGAAGAATCCCAACCGCCCGATCGGCTCGTTCCTGTTCCTGGGGCCGACCGGCGTGGGCAAGACGGAAGTGGCGCGCACGCTGGCGCAATTCATGTTCGGCACGGAAAAGGCTCTGGTGCGCTTCGATATGTCGGAATTCATGGAGAAACACTCCGTGTCGAAGCTGATCGGTTCGCCCCCGGGATATGTGGGTTACGAAGAAGGGGGACAGTTGACCGAGCGCGTGAAGCGCGCGCCGTATTCGGTGGTGCTGCTCGATGAAATCGAGAAAGCACATCCGGACGTGTTCAACATCCTGCTGCAAGTGTTCGAAGACGGCCAACTCACGGACGGACTGGGCAACACGGTCGACTTCAAGAACGCAATCATTATCATGACTTCCAACATCGGCGCGCGGCACCTGCAAAGGCGCGAGGGCTTGGGCTTTCAATCGAGCCAGGAGGAGATGGTCTCAGAGAAGGTCGAGGATTTAGTGAAGGGCGAAGTCAAGCGCACCTTCAATCCGGAGTTTCTGAACCGCCTGGACGAGATCATTCTGTTCAACGCGCTAGGCGAGGGCGACTTGATTCAGATTCTTGAATTGATGGTCACGCAGCTCAATCAGAACCTGGCGCAGAAGGCAATCACGGTTACCGTGGCCGACGAAGCCAAGCGATGGATACTGAACCAGACGCTGACCGATCGCAGCTATGGAGCGCGGCCGCTGCGCCGTGCTTTGCAGAAATACATTGAAGACCCTCTGTCTGAAGCGCTCATTCAGGGCACGATTACGACTCGGCCCGCCTTCATCGAAGTCTTCCTTGAAGCTAACAAGTTGTTCTATCGCCCTGTGGATTCGGAGAAGACCGAGGGCGTGTTGCTCTACGAGAATTGAGCCGTCAGCTTTCAGCTATCAGCCGCCAGTTTGCGCTGGCGGCTGTTCTTTTCGAACCGAGGGACTAGTCGATTCTAATGTGATGTGGTCCGGCGCTCAACGTAGAATGTGAAACAGGGTGTTCGGGCCCCGACCAATATGGAAATCACTGTGTATTCATCAGCCTCGTGCGCGGACTGCCGCGAGGCCAAGCGCTTTCTGGCCAAGCACAACATCACCTACAAAGAGATTAACATCGAAAGCACGCCAGGCGCGGTGGAAGAGATCGTCAAGCACACGGGCAAGCGCGCGGTTCCGCAGTTTGTGATCGATGGAGAATGGGTGCAACCCTACGTGCCGGGCCGAGGTTTTTTGTACGACGAAATGGTTCGGCGCCTGGGCATTAAAGAAGCCCATCCCTCTTAGTTTTTCATTCCTCAATTCTTCATCTCCTGAACAGTTCGTGGCTCCCGCCGCAGGGGTGTGGGATTGTGCCTGGAGTATCTCCTGTACATCATCTTCCGTACCGTGGAAAAGCCGCGCCGGACGCGGGAAGATAAGTATCCCCAGCCTTCGGCCGAGCCGCGCTTCCTCCGCGGAGAAGACGAAGACAAGCGCACGACCGCATCCACACATGTCCGAGCCAGAATCGCCGCGAGAATCCGACGAAGTCAGTGAAACATGGCAGCAGGTGGTGCAGGTTGCCCTGGGGCTGATGCTTCTGCTGGGCGCCGCGGCGCTATTGCACTTTTACGCTCCGGTCACGGCGCAGGGTCCGCAGCCGGACGACCTGCAAAAACAGGTCCACCAGCTCACCTTACAGGTAGACCAGCTTGAGCAGGAGCAGGCGATGCCGGCCGTGGTCCTGAACCGGTACCGGAACTCCATCGGCTACATTTATGGCGTGTATCAAGTGGGGTTCGCGAACCAACCCGCCGCCATCCGGGCGCGGGTTTCGGGAACGGGATTCCTGGTGGGCGGCGGATTGATTGCCACGAACCGGCATGTAGCCGAACCTTGGTACGGCGACCGCGAGGCTGAGGAGCTCATTCAGCGCGGCGCCACGGCGACGCTGGAGACGTTGGTTGTGTTCTTCCCCGGTTCACCCGAGCCGGTAAACCTGACGCCAGCTGCGGTCTCGACGACTTCCGACCTTGCCGTGTTGCACGCGGAAGATTCTGCCCCGGTGCGCCGGCTGGCTGTACTGCCGCTGGCAAAATCGCCGGCAGCTCCGGGAGAATTTGTGACCGTAATTGCCTATCCGATGGGAATTGCAGGCATGGTGGCGAAATCGCCCGCGACGGTTTATGACCGCCTGGCCTACCGGCACAATGACATCACGGCGGCGAGCGAGTTGGCGGCGTTGTCTCTGATTCGTCCTTCGGCGACGTTTGGGCACCTGGGCGATGTGGTGGGTGACAAGCTGATTTACGACGCACCCACGGCGCACGGCGGCAGCGGCGGCCCTGTGTTCAACGCCAAGGGCGAAGTGATTGGTGTGAACTCCGCCTTCATGGATGGATTCTCCGGAGGGACGCTGGGAATTTCCGTCGAATCGCTGCGACCGTTGCTGCAGAGCGCGCGAAGCAGCCGATAAAATCCAGAAGTTTGCGCGCCACCACGCCTGTGCACTGGCCATCGATGCCACCTTGCTGGCTTCAAGCCCGCTTGGCATTACCTGACGACGGTTTGGGAATGTTTCGGATTCCGGATCAGGACGCTTCCCGATGGAGCCGATTTGTCGAGGGTCAACTTTATTCTGGGCCAGGCGCTGATGGCGAAAAGCCCTTAAGCCATCCAGTCTCGCGCACGTGTTCATCTTGCAAGCGTCGCAGCCGCGCGGAGAGAATGCCGGAGCGGTCGAGGTATCCGAGCACTTTGCGATGGTCAGCGCGATCGACTACGGGCAAGCGCCCAACATCGAAACCGAGCATCTTGGCGGCGGCCTCGGAGACGAGTTCGTCAGGGTGAGCCACAACGAGATGGGTGCTGCCGGCTTCGAGCACGGTCATGGCGCCAGAGGAATCTTTATCGAGAGCGCGGAGCACGTCGCCGCGGGTGACGATGCCGGCAAGTTTGCCGGCATTGTCGAGAATCAACAGCGCCTGATGGCCAGCCACGCCGGGATCGTGTTGTGCGATGCGCCCGGCCAGCGTTCCCACCGTGGTGCTGGAGGCGATGACGGGCAATTTCTTCTCCATGGTTTCGGTCTCCATAGTTTCGGCGACCGTGACGTGCGAAAGGGCATCGGTTTCGTAGTCCTGATGGACGCGCAAGCCGCGACGCAGAAGTTTTTCCGTCATGATTGAACTGTTGGGCATGAAGAGCATGGCGATGCCGTCGGCGATGACGCTGACCAGCATCAGAGGCAAAACCGAATTGTAGTCGCGAGTAATTTCGAAGGCGAAGATGATAAAGGAAAACGTAGCCCGCGAAGCGGCGCCGAAAACCGCTCCCATGGCGACAAGTGCGGAGGCTCCGGGAGAGAGATTCGCGGCTGGGAAAAAATGGTTGGCCGCCATGGCGAAGATTCCGCCCAGGGCGGCGCTCCACATGAAACATGGCGCGAGCAGGCCACCCGACGTGCCGGAGCCAAGCGAGATTACCAATGCCGCGGCCTTGGCCAGCATGACGACGAGAAGGAGCTTCCAGGCCAATTGGCCGTTGAGGATGTCGCCAATCGTGTCATAGCCGACACCGAGAACGCGGGGCACGAAGAACGCAATGATGCCCAGACCGAGCGCGCCGATTGCGGGCCACCACATTTCGTCCACTGGGAGCTTCTCGAACTGATCTTCCACCCAATAGAGAAGCTTGCTGAAGCCGGTGGCGGCTACACCGGAAATCAGGCCGAGCGCGAGATAAAACGGCAGCGCTCGCGGGATGGCGAAGTCCATTAAGTGGACCTGAAACATCGGCCCCAGCCCCAAAAGCTGCATGTGGACGGCAGTGGCGAGTGTGCTGGCAATTACGAGAGGAATGAAGGACCGCGATTTGAACTCGAACAGCAAAAGCTCGATGGCCAGAATCACTCCCGCGATGGGAGTGTTGAATGTGGCGGACATTCCGGCCGCGGCGCCGCAGGCGAGCAGCACTTTGCGCTCGGACGCAGTGGTATGAAAAATCTGGCCGACGAGAGATCCCAATGCCCCGCCGGTCTGGATGATGGGTCCTTCCGCGCCGAACGGGCCGCCAGTACCAATGGCGATTGCCGCCGAGATGGGCTTGAGGATCGCCACGCGTGGAGCGATGCGGCTACGGTTAAACAGTACGGCCTCCATCGCCTCCGGGATGCCGTGGCCCTTGATTTTCGGTGAGCCGTACTTTGCCATGATCCCAACGATGATGCCGCCGACGACGGGCGTGATAATGACAAGCCAACCCAGGTGATTGTGCTGCGCGCTGATGAAGTCGGTCGACCAGCGATGGAAGAAGAACAGATTGGTGATCAGTCCGATGAGCTTGTACAGGGCGAAAGCGACCACACCGGCGGCCAGGCCGATGACAGCCGAAAGAAGCGAAATGAGGAGCATGCGGAAGGGAGCGGCGGTAAAGAGCGGATCGGAAGAAGCCCCGGGAAAAGATCGGCCGGCCCTGCGCGCCATATTCTCGCCGGGCGCGGTCTCCGCAGGCTGAGGTGCTTCCTGCGGCGTCCCTTGACCGCCGCCGCTCATGTGCGCTCCATTTTCATTCTTTCGTGGAAGCTACCGAACGCTTGCGGCCGGCTCCGTTGCCTGCGCGCATCACCCGGCGGAGAGCGGCGACCAAGCTTGGTCCGGACGAGCGGAGTTCGTTGTGGTGGTGGAGCGCCAGTTCGCTGAGAACCTTCTCGCCTTTGGGCGTCAGCGTGAGCAACACCTCGCGACGATCGTCAAGCCCGCGCTCGCGGTGCACAAATCCTCCCCGTTCGAGCCGGTTCACCAGTTCCACTGCGCTGTGGTGGCGGATTTGCAAGCGGCCGGCGAGTTCGCCGATGCGCGGCCGGGCACCTGCGGGCATGCCCTTGATGGCCAGCACGAGCTGATATTGGCCCCGTTCCAGGCCCGCTTTTTTGACAACGCGGTCGCTGAAGTGGAGGAATTGGCGGATTTGATAACGAAATTCCGCCAGCGCTTGGTAGTCCGACAAGGTGAGTCTCTTCATGCCTCAGGGCGGGTCGAGGTGCGATGCAAACTACCCGATGTATATCGTAACACGATATGATTGAATTTGGAAAATGATTCTGGCCTGTTTTCCCGCGCTCCGTTTAGAATCTCTAGTCCCACAGTTTCTTGGTCGGCGAACAGGAGGCGCGTCCACTTTGATTCCTCGCTACACTCGTCCGGAGATGGGCCGCATCTGGAGCGACGAGAACCGCTTTCGCACCTGGCTGGCGGTGGAAGTCGCCGCCACCGAGATTTTGGCCGAGGCCGGGATGGTGCCCAAAGACGCGGCCAGGGCGATTCGCGAACGCGCCGACTTCAGTGTGGGGCGTATTCACGAGATCGAGGCCGAAGTGCGGCACGACGTCATCGCTTTCACTACGGCGGTGGCTGAGATCGTGGGCCCGCAGGCGCGCTGGTTTCATTACGGGCTGACCTCAAATGACGTGGTAGATACGGCGCAGGCTTTGCTGATCCAGCAGGCGTCGGCGCTCATAGCGCAGGATTTACGACGATTGGCCGAGGTTCTCGAACGGCGTGCGTGGGAATTCAAAGACACACCCATAGTCGGGCGCACGCACGGTATTCACGCCGAACCCATCACCTTCGGCTTCAAACTGGCCAACTGGTATTCGGAAACGCAGCGCAACATCGCGCGCTTCACCGCCGCTGCGGAAGATATGCGCGTCGGCAAGTTTTCGGGAGCGGTGGGGATTTTCGCCCACCTCACGCCGGAGATCGAAGAGAAGATTTGCGCGCGGCTGGGATTGAAGGCGGCGGCGGTATCGTCGCAGGTGATTCAGCGCGACCGGCACGCGCAGTATTTGGCGACACTGGCGGTGACCGCCTCTATGCTGGACAAGATTGCCACCGAGATTCGCCACCTGCAGCGGACCGAAGTGCGAGAGGTTGAGGAGTTCTTCAGCGAGAAGCAAAAAGGTTCGTCCGCTATGCCGCACAAGCGGAATCCCGTGACCAGCGAGCAGATCAGCGGCCTGGCGAGGGTGGTGCGCAGCAACGCGCAGGCCGGATTCGAAAATGTCGCGTTATGGCACGAACGCGACATCTCGCATTCATCGGCAGAGCGCGTGATTCTGCCCGACTCGACGACGCTGGCCGATTATCTGCTCCACAAGACCGCCAACCTGATCGATACAATGTTCGTGTATCCCGAGCGCATGCGCATCAACCTGGAAAGCACGCGCGGGCTGATCTTCAGCGGGCAGTTGCTGCTTGACTTGGTGGAGCACGGCGTTTCACGCGAGGATGCTTATCGCGTGGTGCAGGGACACGCGATGCGCGCGTGGAAGGAAGGCCTCGATTTCCACGCGCTCATACTCGCCGACAAAGAAATCACCAGCCGCGTTCCGCGCAAGCAGATCGAGCGTGCCTTCGACCTGGCACGCCAACTGAAGAATGTGGATAAGATTTTTGTCCGCGTATTCGGAAAAGGACGAGGCAACACGGAGACCAAACCAACTTCGAAATCTCCGCGCGTTCGCCGAGGACGCTAGTTCCGTTCCTCGCGGCACACTTCTTCACGGAGCTACTTGTACAAACCCATCGCAGCGGCAAGAGTTGCGCTGTCCTAATCCGAACAGCGTCGGCTTTATTCACTTTCTTAACCTCATGCATCCTGCGGGAGCGGCTTCGCATCGGATAATTAACCATGCAGTTAGTTCGTAAAGTTTCGTCAATCGGGTCGGAGGTGACCTATGACAGCGGCTACGGTAACAAAGAAAGGCTTGCTAAAAGCGGTGAGTTCGCTGGTGGCGGTGGGAGTATTGAGCGCAACGCTCGCTGCTCAAACCGCATCGGCAACCCGCTACGATAATCAAATTCAAACTGCGCTCGCGACGAAACTCGCGGCCAAGAGTCAGTTCGGCGGCGTGCAATCGAGTGTGGAGGACGGCATCGTCACCCTGACCGGCACGGTCGATCTCTACCAGCGCAAACTGGACGCGGCCAAGCTCGCCCGCAAGACAGCGAAGGCCGCCGGCGTGCGTAACCGGATCACCGTTGGCGGGCCGAATGTGCCGGATGCGCAACTGGAACAGAAGCTCGCGACCAAGCTCCGCTACGTGCGCGTGGGCTACGACAACACGTTCGACTACTTCGCGTTGGGCGTGAAAGATGGCGTGGTCACGGTCGAAGGCGAGGATCGAACCGGCGTGGGCCGCGACGAAGCTTACTCCGACATTGCGAACATGCCTGGCGTGAAGGATGTGATTGACAACATCGGGATCGAGCCGGTCTCGCTGTTCGACGATGGGCTGCGCATCCGGGCGGCGCGGGCGATCTATCGCGACTCGGTGTTGAGCAAGTATGCGATCGATCCGGCGCAGCCGATTCGTATCATCGTAGCTAACGGCCATGTGACGCTCTACGGCTCCGTGGATAGCACGATGGACAAAACAGTCGCCGGAATCCGAGCCAACCAGCTCTTCGGCGCCTTCAGCGTAGAAAACAAGCTGGTGGTTGAAGGCAAGGGCGCAGGAAAAGATGCAGGTCAGACAGGGATGTAACTTGGCCAGCGCGGGAGAGTGCAAAGGGCGCGGCGCAAGCCGCGCCCTTTTTTCATTTTGGCGGCGTGTGCTCGAAGGGCAGTTTCGTGTAGCGGGCTTTTTCTACCTCGATGATCAGTGCGACTCGTCCGTCGGGATTGCGCAGCGGAAAGGGTTTGCCGGTGTATTTTTGCGAGATCGGGTCTATCGTTTTCAAGTCGGGATCGGGACGGCGCTCGATCACGCGGCCGCGAATTTGGACTTCTTCGTAAGGATTGTCAAAATCAACGATGGACAAAGCGGCTCGCGGATCGCGCCGCGTGTTCTTCGCTTTGAGCGAGCCTTCCCCGGTACAGATCACGAGATGCTCGCCTTCGCGCCCGACCCAGACGGGCACGGACTGAGGCGAGCCGTCGGGCATCAGCGTGGCAAGATGCGCGAAGTTGGGGCGGTCGATGAGATGTTTGGTTTCCGAAGATAGAGCAATGCTCATGGATTCCTCCTCGTGGGATTCTAAGCTAGCCGATTGATCAGCGACGCGACATACCCTGCGCCAAATCCGTTATCGATGTTCACTACGCTCACGTTCGACGCGCACGAGTTTAGCATTCCAAGCAGCGCGGTCAGTCCTTTGAACGACGCACCGTAGCCGACACTGGTAGGAACGGCGATCACCGGAACGCCGACCAATCCTCCGACCACGCTGGGCAGTGCGCCTTCCATCCCGGCGCAGACGATCACGACCCGGGCCTTGGTCAGCGCCTCGCGATTGGCCAGCAGGCGATGAATGCCGGCGACGCCTACGTCGTAGAAGTGCTCGACGTCGTTGCCCATGAGTTCGGCGGTGACGACCGCTTCTTCAGCCACGGGAATGTCGCTGGTGCCGGCCGAGACCACGGCGATCGTTCCTTTGCCGTATTTCTTTGCGTCGCGCTGCAGCACAATCGCGCGCGCCAGTTCGCGGTATTGGGCGGCGCGGACCCTCTTCTTCACTGCTTTGAATTGTCGTTCGTCGGCTCGCGTGGCCAGAATGTTGCCGCCGTGTTTCGCGAGCCGGGCGAATATTTCAGCCATCTGCGCCGGTGTTTTGCCCTCGCCGAAAATCACTTCCGGCATGCCTGCGCGCAGCGCGCGATGATGATCGAGCTTCGCGAAGCCGAGATCTTCGAAGGGCAAGTGGCGCAGGCGCTCGACAGCCTCATCGGGGGTGAGCGCGCCGCGGTGGACCCGGTCGAAAAGTTTGCGGATGGATTCGGCGTTCACGGAGCGCTCACCTTAATACTCAGCATGGGATCGAGCGAAGTCTAGATTAGCATTCGCGGGCGGATTTGAGCTTTCCGTTAGCGGCTGGCAGCGCGGATTTTGGCGAGCACGGCAATACAAACCCGGCGCGCCTGGCCCGGTTCGCCGAGACGGGCGAGGAACAAGCGGCGCAAGCCACTCGGCTTTACTTTGCCCGCCAGGTAGAGGTCGTAAATCTGGCTGCCGATGCGGAAGCCCCATTCCTGTGCGGACGCTGCACATTTGTCTTCGTCACCGCGGATAGCGGCCAGCGCGGCTTTCTCGCAGGCAGCGCGAGACAGCTGTGGCAGATCATTCACCTCCGGCGCCGGACGCGAGGGATGCAGCACGCGCGAGCCGAAATACGCGACCGCGTGCTCGATCACGCGCGCATAGAACGCGTCGGTGGCCGAAAGAACGCCAGGATTCGCGCCGTTGCTGTTTGCGCCATTCCATCGGCGCGGCAAACCATGGCAGGCATGATGCAGGAAGCGGGTCGCGTCTTCGGCGGCGTGCATCATTTGAAATTCGCGGATGTAGAAAGCGTTCACCTGCGGCAAATAGGCGCTGCCGCGTTCTTCCACGGTCGCCAGCATACGCTCACGTTCCTGCTCGCTCACGCCCTTGCGCTCCAGCAGGCGGCGCAAGGTCGCGCCCGACGATCTGCCGTAGACCTCCGGCAGCAGGTCGATCAGAAATTTCGGCTGCGTGCCGTTGTGCGGCGAATAGCGATTGATGCCGAGGAATCCAGCCAGGCTGTCGATGAGGTTGTAGAGAGTGGGCGCGAAGTCGGGCCCGCTCTCGCAGCGGCTCCATTGATCGAGAAACAGGCGATAGCTTTCGTATTTCTCCAGCGGTGTGGCGTTAAAAATGCAAAGCACATCATCGCTGACGCGCACGGCTTCAACCTTGTCGGCGCGTTCGCCGGCGGCTCGCCAATAGAGGGCGTCAACGTTCTGCAACACCGTGAGCATTTTCGCGCCGGGCATCTGCGTGCGCACCGCGCGGGGCAAATGTCCGGGAGCGAGGTGCGACTCGCCGAACAGCACGAAGATAACGGCATTGGGATGCCGCTCGCGGATTTCGGCAAGTTTGGCGGCGGCGTGGCGGTCGCGGGCGCCGATCTTGCGCAGGTCTTCGCGCGGCATGCAATCGAGGCCGTAGATGGCTTCGGCGTGGTCACGGGCCGTGACCAGCAGTTCGTGAAACGGCGTCCAGTCGTAGCCCCAGTCGAGATCGAAGCGGATGCGCTCGCGCAATTCGCTTTCATCGATTTCGCGCCGCCACCATTCTTCAAGGATGTGCTGGTCGCGGGCAAAGATGGTTTCCACTCCGAGCACGACGGGCCGGTCGCCGGCCAGCGCGCGCTGCTCGATCAGCGATGCCGCACAGCGCTGGGCCGCGGGCAGCGCATGGTAGTCGCCGACGAGGACAACGTCGCCGCTGTGCAGAGCGTTGCGAATCTGCTCTGCGCCGAGAATCGAATCGTAATTTTGGAAAGCCTGGCTGAACTCGCGCAGATATTTTCGCCGGCTATGCGAATCCTGAGCGCGGATTTCGCGCTCCACTCCCACCAGGGCATGCAGTTGCGCGGCGCTGCGCCGCGATCGCAAATTGGAAGTGGTTGCCATAACTCAGTTTCTAGCTGCTAGCTCCCGGCTTTGTAGCCGCCCGGCTCGCATCTTGACTTCTGCGGCACGGCGTCCCTATGCTTTAGCGACTTTCACGTCCTCGCCGGAGAGCCGCTTTGCCGAATCATCCTCCGCAGAATTTGACGATCGCGACCACCGGGGCCAGTGGATCGATTTTTCTCAAGCACTTCTTGCTCGCCGCCGGACGCGATTCGCGCGTGCAGGCGATCAACTTCATCGCCTCCGACAGCGGCTTGCGCGTTCTGGCCGAGGAGTTGGGGCTGAAAGGTCGCTCCAATCTCGCCGGCCAAATTCTCGGTTTTCCCGGCGGCCGTTCGGCGCGCAAAATTCAAGTTCAATCGAATGCCGACATCGGGGCCAACGTGGCCAGTGGTTCCTATCCCGCCGACGCCATGGTCGTCATCCCGTGCAGCGTGGGCACGCTGGCTCGCATCGCCAACGGCATCGCCTCGCACCTGATCGAGCGCGCGGCCGACGTCTGCCTCAAGGAGAAGCGTCCGCTGGTGCTGTGCGTGCGCGAGACGCCGCTCAACAAAATTCACATTCGCAACCTGTACCGGGCCGCCGACGCGGGCGCCACCGTCTTCCCGCTGATTCCGGCCTTCTACTACCGGCCCGCCACGCTAGATGACATGGCCCGTGAGTTTGCCTATCGCGTGCTGGCTCATCTGGGACTGCCGCAGCCCGGCGCTTTTCGCTGGAAGGGCTGAGGTTTGTCCAATTGGGTTCAGCGAGTTAGCGATCTACCTCAGAAACAGCTCTATCCAGAGTGATCGGCCACTTCAGGGGAGGAAAATTCAGTGTAGAGGTCCAAAAGTGCTGGTCCCAGATGCCCGCCGGACATGTACGCCGGGAAGGAAGAGCTTGCGCCAGCAGATTTCCACCGGAGGCGCCTGGATTTCCAAAGCCTCGAATTGTGATGGGTTGGCGTAGAATGCGGCAAATTCCGAAAACTGGAGATACATGTTTTCGATCTTGAAACAATATCAGCGCCGACGGCTTCGGAGATCCCTGGCGACGCCGGTGCGACTTGTGTCGCTCACACTACTCGTGTACATGGTTGGCGCATCGGCCGCGGCCGACGATCGCAATCCTCTGGCCAACGATCCGAAAGCCGCAAAGGCGGGCGAGTACGAGTTCCGCATCAATTGCGCGCTCTGCCATGGACTGGGCGCGCACGGCGGCGGGCGCGGTCCCGACCTGACCCAGGTGCAGAAAAAACACGCGGACTCTGACGCGGAAATGTTTCAAGTCATCAGCAACGGCATTTCGGGCACGGCGATGCCCGCCAACGGGACCAACGGACAGGGCGTCGGCATGACCGACGAAGAAATCTGGCAGATCATCGCTTACATTCGCAGCGTAGAGGTGAAGGCGCCAGCCAGGTCGATCGGTAACGCGGCGCATGGCAAAGAATTGTTTTACGGCGATGCCAACTGCTCGCTGTGCCACATGGTCGAAGGCAAGGGTGGCCGGCTGGGACCGGAACTGACCGCCGTGGGCGGGTCGCGTACGCGGGAGGCAATCATTGATTCGGTGCGCAATCCCAGCCGCCGCCTGGCCTGGGGACTGACCGAGGCGACCAAAGAGTTTCCCCAGGAATACGAGACCATCACTGTGGTCACGGCGGACGGAAAGGAAATTAAAGGCGTGGCGCTGAACGAAGACAACTTCACTGTGCAGATGATGGACCGGGACGAACAGATTCACCTGTTGGAGAAAGACAAACTTCGTTCCTTCCAAAAAAGCCGCGAATCGATGATGCCGAAGTACGATGCCGACCTTTTGAGCGATAAAGATCTCAACGACATCCTGGCATATTTGATCAGCTTGGGGGCGAAATGAGGCGCGGATTCGACACACGAGGCTTCCACACGCCTCCCGAAGTTTTGGCGAGACTGCTGCTTCTGTTGAGCGTCGTCGTTTTTGCGAGTCAGGTTTATGGTCAAGTAACCTTCGATCGCCTGCTCAATTCCTCGAAAGAGCCGCAGAATTGGCTGACTTATTCCGGCGATTACTCAGGACGGCGCTTCAGTGCGCTCGACCAGATCAACATCACCAACGCGCGTTCGCTGACCGCGCAGTGGGTGTATCAAACCGGAGCCACAGGCAAGCTCGAAACTACTCCTTTGGTTGTCGACGGAATTTTGTACGCGACCGGACAAGATGACCGCGCCTTTGCCCTCGACGCGCGCACCGGCCGGCCGATCTGGCTCTACCAGCATCAATTGCCGGGAGATATTCGCCCCTGCTGTGGGAGGGTGAACCGCGGGCTGGCGATTCTGGGCGACAAGGTTTTTCTGGGTACGCTGGACGCGCGTGTGATTGCGCTCGACGCCAAGACGGGCAATGTAATTTGGGACGTCGCGGCGGCCGACTATCAGAAGGGCTACAGCTTCACGGTTGCGCCGCTGGCGGTGAAGAATCTGGTGGTGATTGGCATCTCCGGCGGCGAGTACGGTATTCGTGGATTTATCGACGCCTACGATGCCGCGACCGGCGAGCGCAAGTGGCGGTTCTACACTGTGCCCGGGCCAGGCGAGCCGGGGCATGACACCTGGGAAGGCGATTCGTGGAAGGTGGGCGGCGCACCCGCGTGGAATATAGGTACTTACGATGCTGTGACGAACCAGATTTTCTGGCCGACAGGTAATCCTTCGCCCTCGAATCGCGGCGAGGGGCGCGCGGGCGACAATCTCTACAGCAATTCTTTGCTGGCGCTCGACGCCGACACGGGCAAGATGAACTGGTATTTCCAGTTCACCAAGCACGACGAGCACGACTGGGATGCGACGCAGGTTCCGGTGATGATCGACTCTGGCGGCAAGCATTTGATCGCGCAGGCCAACCGCAACGGTTTTTTCTACGTGATCGACCGCACTACAGGCAAGCTGATTTCGGCGAATGCCTACGGCAAAATAACTTGGAGCGATACCAAGGACGCTGAAGGCCGTCCGCTGGCGAAAAAAGAAGCTTCGCCAACTCTTGAAGGACACACGGTTTGCCCGGGCGCGCTGGGCACGACGAATTTCATGGCGCCGACTTACGATCCACAGACGGCTTTGTTTTATGTCACGTCGCGCGATCAATGCGACATCTTCAGTACGGCCCCGCAGCCCTACGAAGCCGGCCACGCCTACTACGGCAGCGCATACTTTCCGTCGGAAGAAGCTGAACCGTATCGCGGATTTCTGAAGGCGATCAATCCCGCGACCGGAGAGATCAAATGGAAGTTTGAGCACACTTCGCCGACCTGGTCGGGAGTGTTGTCAACCGCGGGCGGACTGGTATTCACCGGCGATGCGGAAGGAAACTTCGTCGCGCTCGATGCCGCATCCGGCAAACCGGTGTGGCATTTCCAGATGGGTGGAGCAGTCTACGCCGCGCCGATCGCGTTCGCCGTCGACGGCAAAGAATACGTTGCCATCGCCGCCGGCAGCGCGGTGTACGCGTTTGCACTGCCATAGAAAATCTCTGTCAGAACTGCACAACGATTCCGGCGGAGATGCGCAGGTTGTCCTGGTGAGTCGCGAGGCCCTGGAACTGGCGGGTGCCAAAGGCGCTATCGTAAAACGAATTTAAATTGTTGCTGGTATGGAAGTAGTCCAACTGTCCCAGCCGAATAGCAAAACGCCGTGACATCTTGTAATCGACCCCGCCTCCCAGTGCGAGTGCGAAATCCGTTGAGCCGGTGGCGACGGTAGACACCGGGGACGGCAGGCCGGTGATGGTGCTCGCACTCAGGCTGACTCGCTCCCAACCGAACAGGGCATGTACGAAGGGAGTGATTCTCGCTTTGGTCCTGTACGAGAGTACCGGTCCAGCCAGGAAGGAATAAGCATTGCCGCTGGGAAGCCCCGAGACTCCGCTCGAGGTTGTGATCGGCTTGCCGTAGCGGCCGCCGAAGTCGGCGACGATTCCGAACGAACTGCTGGCGTTGTACTGCGCTTCGGCATTCCAGCCATTGAAATTGGACGACACTCCGAACGTGTCGGAAGGCGCTCGGAGCACCGATTGTATGGTCAAGCCCGACAATCCCCCGGAATCCATGTGCATCAGAGAATATCCGCCGAATACCTGCACTTTCGGCGTTGAGTCTTGAGCAAGGACAAACGAACCAATCAGGGCGATCCAAGTAATCGTTGCGACAGCGAAGCGAATGATTCCCATGTTCTCCTTTTGATAATAGCGCGTCTGCAAGGTCCGCATCCCAAGAATCGCAGGTTTTCCAGGAACGCCTCGCACCGACGTTGTGTCTGAAGGGGATAGGAACACGGACGCACTTGAGCCGCAAACAATGATTGACTACTTTATATGACTATGATCTACTTGCATAGTCATGAGAGAAGTTGCCATCTCGGAGTTCAAGGCCAAGTGCCTGGCGCTGTTGGACCAAGTCCAGAAAACGAAGAAGCCGCTCCGGGTCACTCGCTTCGGCAAACCCATTGCCGAAGTCGTGCCGCCTTCGCCCGTCCTCGCAGCCGATTGGATGGGCTCGATGAAGGGCCGCATCGAAATCTTGGGTGACATCGTATCTCCCGCCAATGACGATAGCGAGTGGGAGGCGCTGCGCGATTGAGGCTGCTGCTCGACACCCACATCTGGCTGTGGAGCCTGCAAGACCCGAAGCGTCTGGGCAAACGCGTGCAACACGAGTTGCGCAATACGGAAAACGAATTGTGGCTCTCTCCCATCAGCACGTGGGAGGCTCTGACTCTGGACGAAAAGGGCAGAGTCCGTTTGCACGGTGATCTGGACGACTGGGTAGCGGGGGCGACAGCGCCTTTTCGTGAGGCTCCGCTGACCCATGAGATCACAGCCGTGGCACGGCGCTTGCCGCTGCCTCAGCGCGACCCAGCGGACCGCTTTCTCGCCGCTACTGCGAAGGTGCTGGACCTCACCCTGGTCACGGCGGACGCCGGCCTGCTGGGACTGGGCGAGATTTCCACTCTGGGAAATCGGTAACCACGGTGCCACTCCCCACCCTTGACCGGAAACTGCTTTCCGTACTAATCTGCGATTACACCGGAAAGGAGGTGGTCGAATGACAAGTTCTGATTGTAGTGGCAGTTGTGGGAGCCAAAGACCAGGTGAGGTGGCTGAGACTTAGAGCTGGTTGCTCTAAGCGGGGCTTCCGAGCCGCGGTAACGAATGAACGCCGCGCCGGGAGCTACAGCCCGCACACTAACCGGTGAATACAGATTGATCCTCCGGCGTTAGGTCGCGCCAGGGGGGTCGATCCCAGACCCGGGAGTTGCCGTGAGAGGCCACGTAGAGTGACCACCTCTTGGTCAATCCCAAACAGTCCACCGGGCGGCCCGCAGGCTTAGTGCCTGCGGGCCGTTCTATTTCTTGCAGTGTCAGTTGGCCGACGGCAGGCAGTCGCAGTATGCTTGGCGGGTGTCACCTCCGGACGAATCCTATTTGAACGAACAGCGCGAGCGCCTTCGCCTGGCGGCCAACTACGGAGGCATGACGGATGGCGAGTTGCAGCAACTGGCGCGTCATCCCGAATCGCTGACCGAGCTTGCCTGGGAAACGCTCGAAGATGAAATGGACCGGCGCGGCCTCGATGGCCTCGACGAGGAGGCGGTGGATCGCTCGAAGAACGAGGAAGAAGTCGAACTTCAGAGCCTCATCACGATCCGGCAATTCCGCGATCTGCCGGAGGCGCTGCTCGCGAAGGGCAGTCTCGAGTCGGCGGGCATAGAATGCTTTCTGGCGGACGAAAACCTGGTCCGGCTGGACTGGTTCATTTCGAACTTCATCGGCGGAATCAAACTCAACGTGCGTGCCGTAGATGCAGAAAACGCCCAGAAACTTCTCGACGAGCCGATCCTCGAAGGTCTCTACGTGCAGGGCATCGGACTCTACGAGCAGCCGCGCTGTCCCAAGTGCCGGTCGCTGGATGTGAACTTCCAGGAGTTGGACCGCCCCATCGCCTACATAAGCGCATTCCTGCGCGTGCCCATGCCCGTGCAGCGCCCCGCCTGGCGCTGCCACTCGTGCGACGCGGAGTGGGAAGACGATGGGGCGGATGCCGGTCGGAGCGAGTCGCGTCCCTGAGATCTTAACTCTGCAACGAACGACGCGGTGAAAGCGCATAGAGCGGGAACTATTCGAGCGGCTCCGGTGTCCATTAACACCATCCGGAGGAACCGTTATGTCTTCCGCACGATCCACCATCTCTGTCGTTCTGATCGTCTCTGTGGTTTGCGCCGGTGCAGCCTTGAGTTTTGCGCAAGGGCAAGCCACCACATCAAACAGCAAGCCCGAAGATCAAGTGACGCAACTGGAGCGCGACTGGCTCGCAGCCGACGCCAAAGGCGACGCCGCTTCGCTACGTCAGATCATCTCCGATGATTTCATCGGCAGCAGCTTCGACGGCGGGCTGCTGAACAAAAGAGACATCATTCCAGAACGCACGGGGCCTGGCGGGTTTGCCGGGGCCACTCCGGGCGAAACCAATGTGCGAGTCTTTGGCGATACGGCTGTTCTGATGGGCGTCATCAATACCGCCGGCGGGCCGCAACCCAAGCCAATCCGTGTGGCCCTGGTTTGCCAGAAAAGGCCGCAGGGCTGCAGATGATCGCGGCGCAACTGACGCAGGTGCAGTGATCGCGCGTGAACTGCTTCTTGTTCCACGCCGTCCACTGAATCTGGCGGTTTCACTCCCGGGTGTTTCGCCTCCCCAGCGGAGCGTTGCATTCCGTGGTCAGAGTCTGCCAGGTCAGGGTCTGCGAGTTTGCGGAAAAGGTCCTACGGGCACTAGAATACCCTGCTCGCTAGCGAGCGATCCGTTTCACACCCTGGAGGCAACATGAAAGCAAGAAAGACCGCATTGACGGTCGCAACGCTGTTTGTCGGCCTGACGCTGTGCTTCGCCCAAAACGCAAACCTGGGCACTTGGAAGCTCAACGAAGCCAAGTCGAAGTTAAGTCCCGGTCTCCCGAAAAATCTTACGGTTACGTACGAGGTCTCAGGTGACAAGATAAAGGGCACGGTAGACGGCGTCGACCCTCAAGGAAAGCCCACCCACACCGAGTGGACAGGCAAGTTCGACGGCAAGGACTATCCCGTCACCGGCGATCCCACTTCAGACTCGCGGGCCCTCAAGCAGATCGACGCCCACACCATCGACTTGACCTCAAAGAAGGACGGCAAGATCACGCTGACCGGTCGAATCGTCGTCTCTGCCGACGGCAAGAGCCGCACCCTCACCGTGCACGGAACCGATTCGATGGGCAAAAAGATCCAGGCCACTTCCGTCTACGACAGGCAGTAAACGATTCGCAGACACAACCCAGATACCCTTTCGCCAGCATCTTCCGGGCGGAAGGGTTCTTTGTATTGCACGGCTGGCGATTAGTTCGGGTTTGTTCCACTGAGACCGATTTTTTGGGGTCATGATCGAGTCCTATGATGATTTAGAATCGGCTTCTAGATGGACGAAGATGCCAAGGCGAAGGTCAAATCATCACCGGCTATCGCCCCTGAGGTGAAGAGGCCAGATGGTAATGGTGTCGAGGCCGATGACCGACGTTTCGCCCTCTTGGCCATTGAGGAGGCATTAAAAAGCGTTCCCGAAGATGGGCGGCCGTAAGCGTGGAAAAGCGGGTCAGCGCCGACGAGATCAGAGCGCGAAAACGCGCGGTCGCCCTCGAGGTCGCGCTAGAACTCTACACTTTGGCTGGACCGAACCGTCAACGCAGCGCCTTGAGAGCGCACAGAACAAACGATTTGGCGCCGATCAGTAACACGACGCGCTTGAGTCACCATCAATTGCATCGCTGAGCGATGCCGGATTATGCTGAGCTGAGCTTCACAGACACACCACCTGCAATTAGAAGAACCTATATTTTCGTCGCCCTTCAGGTCAGGCCCTCGAAAATCCACAGCTCTTGTGACATCTGACCTTGCGGCCAAAACGGAATCGGCAGAATATTGTCAAGGCGGAGGCAGTAAGGCCCAGTCCCCCGCCTGCGGAGCTAAGTGCTTTGTTGTCAGGATTTTGCCCGCAAGCTATTGGGAATAAAGACCAAACGCGCTTATCGCGCATTTGCAATCGCGCAAACCCGCATGTTTACTGATGAATCGCAAAGTAGGGGGGAGGGGGGAGCGGCCAAAAAACCGCTCCGGGACCCAGAGACTCCGCGCTTCCGCATGCGGGCAAAGTCGGCCGCGCCAATATTTTTCGGCCAGATTTCCACAGCACTACTGGGCGAAAGCGTAACTGACTGTGGATTCACGATGGCGAGGCGTTACACGATCTTGGCAAATCCTTTGCGGATTACATCAAGCGTATCTTCAGCAAGATTCAGCGCAGATAATTCTTCTCGCCCAAACCACCTGACTTCGGAGGCGTCGCTCGCGGCGGCGAGATCTCCCGCAAGCCTGCGGCAGAGAAAATCAATCAAAACGTAGTGATATTGCACGCGCTTCTCCGCATCGCGCAGCACGCGGTCGTAGACGCCGAGGAGTTCGCCGGGTTCGACCGTGAGTCCGGTTTCTTCGCGGGCCTCGCGCACAGCCGCTTCGCGCACCAGTTCGCCGACTTCGAGCACGCCTCCGGGAATCGACCACTCCGCCTGCAGCGGCGGATGCGCGCGCTTCACCAGAACCACGCGATCGTCTTCGATGACGATAGCGCCCACGCCGACCAGCGGAACTTCGGGAAATTCGCGTTGCATGTTTCGCGTAAGATGCCGCATGAATTCTATCGCATGGCTTTCTCTGTGACGGAGCCTGCCCTGAGCGAAGCGAAGGAGCCTGCCCTGAGCGAAGCCGAAGGAGCCTGCCCTGAGCGAAGCCGAAGGAGCCTGCCCTGAGCGAAGCCGAAGGGTGACTCTGTGGTTAAATGAAGTTGAATCTGTCTATGGCACTGGAAGAATATAAGCGCAAACGGCGATTTGAGGAAACGCCGGAACCTCCCGCGAAAGTCGAAACCAAGGCGGGACATCGCTTCGTGGTGCAGAAGCACGACGCCACGCGCCTGCACTACGATTTTCGGCTGGAGATGGAAGGTGTGCTCAAATCGTGGGCGGTTCCCAAAGGGCCGTCGCTCGATCCGGCGGACAAGCGGCTTGCCATGCAAGTGGAGGATCACCCGGTTTCGTATTTCGACTTCGAGGGCATCATCCCGGAAGACAACTACGGCGCGGGCACGGTGATGGTTTGGGATGTAGGCACGTGGCAGCCGCTTTCGCCGGTGCCGGTGCAGGGAAAATACGTGCCCGGCACCCAGGCCGAAGCCGTAGCGATGCTGGCCAAGGGCGATTTGAAGTTTCGTCTCGACGGCAAGAAGTTGAAGGGAGATTTCGCACTGGTGAAGATGCATGGCCGTCGTCCAGGAAGCAAGGGCAACGAATGGCTGCTGATCAAGAAGCACGACGATCACGAAGTCGAGAGCTACGACATCGATGAGTACGACGAATCCGTGCTGAGCAAACGCAGCCTGGCGGAGATCGCCGGAGATGCGGGCTCGAAGGAGTGGAAGAGCCGTCCAACGGGGCGCGGGAAATTGAAAGCGGCCTGGCTGGCGGATGCGGTGGCCAAACTCGATCAGAAAAAAAAACAGAAAAAACTGACCACAGAGGACCACAGAGGAAAGACAGAGGAAAAAAGCGGAACTGAAGCAGACAAGAATCTGGTGGGGATAACAAAGGCCGCCAAAACCAAAACCAAAAAATCCTCCGTGCACTCGGTGCCCTCTGTGGTCAAGGCCGTGGCGCCCGCCGCCGTGAAGCGGACCATGCCCTCGAACATTCATCCCATGCTCGCCGAGACGGTGGACGAGCCATTCGACGGGGCCGAGTGGCTGTTCGAGATCAAATGGGACGGGTACCGGGCCATCGCCTTCATCGAGGACGGCAAAGTGCGATTCGTTTCCCGCAATCAGAACGATCTGACCAGACGTTTTCCTGAGCTGAAAGATTTGCCGAAGTACGTGAAGGCGAAGAGCGCAATTCTCGATGGCGAGGTGGTTGCGCTCGACGAGCAGGGGCGCGCGTCATTCAGCCTGATGCAGCAGCGTACAGGTTTTCGTCCCGGCGGACATCGCAGGGTCGAGAGAGCGGATGTGCCCGTCATGTATTACGCATTCGATCTGCTCTATCTCGATGGTTACGATTGGCGGCGCGTGCCGCTCGAAGCGCGCAAGAAGAAGCTTGCATCGCTGCTTGTCGCGGGAGATGCACTGCGCTTTTCCGATCATTACGAAGAGCAGGGAAAAGCGCTGTTTGAAATGGCGCGGCAAAAAGGGCTGGAGGGCGTCCTGGCGAAGAAGCGAGACGGCATTTACCAGGAGCGCCGCACCCGCGACTGGCTGAAGATCAAAATTACACACCGCCTCGAAGGCGTGATCGGCGGCTACACCGAGCCCGAGGGCAGCCGCGCATATTTCGGCTCGATTGTGCTGGGGCTTTACGACAACAAGGGCAGGCTGATTCATGTGGGGCAGGCGGGCAGTGGATTCGATCAGAAGTCGCTTGACGAAATGTGGAAGCTGCTGAAGAAACTGGAGACGAAGCAAAGCCCGTTCTTCGGCGAGGTCGAAGCGTTGCGCAAAGCGGTTTGGGTAAAGCCCGCATTGGTGGCGGAGATCGAGTTTGCCGAGTGGACGGGCGGAAATTCCGCAGCGTCAGGGTCGCGGACTGCCGCAGCCGGTGCGGGCGGCCCCAAGCTGCGTGCTCCCGTGTTTCTGGGCCTGCGCGACGACAAGGAGCCGAAAGATTGCCTGCTCGAAGAAAACAGCTCCCAGCCATTCCCTCTCAGTTCCTCTTGATCTGCCTCGGTTAGATCCGGGTAAAGACATCAAGCCGGAAACAACAGCAATCCCGCAGGTCCCATGCCATCAGAGCGACGGAATGGTGGGCGCTATAGGATTCGAACCTATGACTTCCACCGTGTGAAGATGGCACTCTACCGCTGAGTTAAGCGCCCACTGGATTTTTATTCAAACATCTACGCGGGGATTATGCAACTGCCCGGGGGCGCGCGGCGGCAACGAGGAGACGATGAGCGCGACCAAAATACCGACCGATACTTCGAGGAAGCGGTGCAGGGCGAACCGCCACGGCGAACCGACTCCATTGATGAGCATCACAATCGCCACCGTGACACAGGCCAGACGGTAACTTTGGTCAAGTCCCAAGAGCTGGCAGACCAGGACGGTGGCGATGGTCGCCACTCCGAACCACAGCACGCCGACTCCGCCAAGGGTCACGAAGACCGCTCCCAGAAAAGCTCCCACAGCCGTTCCAAGAAAGCGATCGCGGGAGGCGCTAAAGGTTGCTCCGACTTCCGATTGCATCACCACGATGGCGCTGATCGCGCCCCAATAACCCTGGGGCAGCTTGAACAGGCGGGTTAAGTACACTGCGAGGACCGCTGCAACTCCGGTCTTAAGGGCTTGCGTGAAGCGAATGGCGTTGAAGTTTGTGAGGGCGATCATAGGGTTATCGGTGAAACATCGTTAGAAAACCAGTATGCACCACGACCGGCGGACGCCACAGGCGGAGATTGCGATGATTGTAGCGGGGGCCTCAGCGGACTCCGCTTGTCGGGTCTCCCTGGTTTGCTGGTTTCGTCTCGCAAAGCTGGCGTGGTAGCCTATCGACGGCGGGGGTGAGCACGGGCACGGGCTCGTGGCTGCGTCCTGCCGCAATTGCGAACCATGCCGGCCGAATCCAGACCGCCCCGCGTCCCCCTATCTCCCGTATCCAGAGGGACTTCCGGCTCTACCGTCCCAGAGGAAAAACGGCAACTTTCCGGCCCGGGGAGGGTTGAAGCTAGTGTGAGTTCCGCCGCCATAGACCAAGGTGTTCTGATGGCCGCCACGGGACCGCGCTCTGCCAGCAGCCTGCAACCGGCGATGGCCGGATCTGAGGGCTTTACGGACGCGGAAGTCATGCTGCGCGTGAAGGCGGGAGATCAGTCCGCCTTCGATTACCTGGTGCGGAAATACCGGCGGCCGCTGGTGAGTTTCATGTACCGCATGGCGCGCAATACGACCGCTGCGGAAGACCTGGCACAGGAGGTTTTCTTGCGGGTGTATCGCTCGCGCCAGACCTACGAAGCCAGCGCGAAGTTCACCACCTGGCTGTATCGCATTGCCACGAACCTGGCGGTGAATCACGCACGCGATACGCGCCACGAGCGTCCGGAGGTGATGGTCAGCCTCGACGAACCGGATGAGGAAACCGGCACCACGATGGACTTAGCCGACGGCAACATCACCGCGGAAGAGGCAATCGTGCGGCGCGAGCGGCTGACAGCGATCCGGCGCAAAGTGGAAGCGCTGCCGGAGCGGCAGAAGCTGGCGGTGGTTATGCACAAGTACCAGCAGATGGATTACAAGCAGATTGCCGATGTATTGAAGTTGAGCGAGTCGGCGACGAAGTCTTTGTTGTTTCGGGCTTATGAAACGCTGCGCGAACAGTTAAAAGAATTCATATAGAAAGCGTTCTGAACTTTGGCTAGAGCGACAGTGGCGAAAAAGAACTGAGGGGAGTCGGTTATGAAGTGCGAGGAAATTCGCGAAATGATGCCGGACATGGTGGCCGGCCTTGCGGAAACGACGCCGCAGATCGGCGGACATCTGGCCGGTTGCGAAGCCTGTGCCGCCAAACTGGAAGAATTCCGCCAGACGATGGCGTTGCTGGATGAATGGCAGGCGCCGGAGCCTTCGCCATATTTCGACGTGCGCCTGCAGGCGCGGCTGCGAGAGGAAATGGCGAAGCCGCCGGCAGGCTGGCGGGCGTGGTTCCGGCGGCCGGTGTTGGCGGCGGCGCTCACCGTGCTGATGGGAGTGGGGCTGGGATTGTTCTTCACGCAAAGCAGCGGCATTTACCGCCCCGGCGACATCGATCACGTGGCCGTGGTGGATACTCAGCCGCAAGCGGCGGAGCCGGGTACGGCGGTGAGCGATTTACAGGCTTTGGAAAAAAACCACGAGCTGTATTCCGATTTCGATCTGCTCGACGATCTGCAGGTGCAGCACGATGTGGTGGCGAATCCGTAGCGAGCCGGAGTGCAGAAGGACGTCAGGCTGAAGCGGCGGGCGCGGGCTGGGGAGAATACGGGCTGGAGAATGAACAGGGCGAAGTTAGTCGCGAGAGATTTAGCGGTGGTCTGCCTGATGGCGGCTGGCCTGATCTCTCCTGGCTTGGCGCAGCGCGGCAGCTTCCGGCTGGCCGGGCAGCAAAGGCGGCCGTATCAGGGCCGCGCCGAGCAAGCTGCGCGGGCCCCGCAGGGTCATGCCGGGGATTGGTTGCGCCACTACAAAGACATGTCTCCGGCAGAACAGGAACGGGCCTTGCAGAACGATCCTGGCTTCCACCGGCTGTCTCCGGAACGGCAGCAGCAATTGCGCCAGCGGCTGCAGCATTTCTCGAGCCTTCCGCCCCAGCAGCAGCAACGCATGCTGAACCGCATGGAAACCTGGGAACATTTGACGCCGGGACAGAAGCAACAGGCGCGAGAATTGTTCGGCCGCATGCAGCAGCTCTCTCCCGACCGTCGCCGCATGGTAACCACGGCCGTGCGCGATCTGCGCACCATGCCCCCCGAGCAGCGGGAACAGATCATCGATTCCAACCGGTTCAAAGGTATGTTCTCGCCGCAGGAGCGCGACATCATGCGCGGGGCTACGAAGCTGCCGCTCGCGCCTCCAGAGAACGGTAGACCCGAAGAGTAGGCCACACCCGAGCAGTAAAGCAGCTCTCGCTGTCTAAGTTTCTTGAGCTGTTCTCATATAGTGCTTGGGTAGGGCACGACATTCAGTCGTGCCGCCCAACGCCGCGAAAGCCGGGGCTTTAGCTCCTGAGGTCTGCCTGCCTCTCACGACACGACTAAGATAAGGAGAGAATCTTATGAACACGATTACTGCAAAAGATGATACGCAGATTTACTACAAAGACTGGGGTACGGGACAGCCCGTCGTATTCAGCCACGGCTGGCCGCTGAGCGCCGACGCCTTTGAGGACCAGATGTTTTTTCTGGCCGCCCGAGGATATCGCTGTATCGCCCATGACCGTCGCGGCCATGGCCGGTCCGGGCAGCCGTGGAAGGGCAACGAAATGGATACTTATGCCGACGATCTTGCGACCCTCGTCGAAAAACTCGATCTGAAGAACGCGATTCACGTCGGCCACTCCACCGGCGGCGGCGAAGTCGCCCGCTACATCGGTCGCCATGGCACGAAACGTGTTGCGCAGGCCGTGCTGATCGGTGCGGTGACACCGCTAATGCTGAAAACGGCCGCCAATCCCGGTGGTTTGCCGATGGATGCTTTCGATGGCATTCGCGCTGGAGTGCTCGCCGACCGGTCGCAGTTCTTCAAAGATCTCAGCGCTCCGTTCTACGGCGCCAACTGGCCGAGTGCCAAGGTCTCGCAAGGCTTGCGGGACTCGTTTTGGCTGCAGGGGATGCAGGCCGGACATAAAGCCGTATACGATTGCATCAAAGCGTTCTCCGAGACGGATTTCACCGAAGACCTCAAGAAATTCGACGTGCCGACGCTCATTCTTCACGGCGACGATGACCAAATCGTTCCGATCGGCGCGTCGGCGATGATTTCGTCCAAGCTGGTTAAAGGAGCCACGTTGAAGGTGATTCCGGGTGCGCCGCATGGGATGTGCTCGACCTTGAAAGACCAAGTCAACGCGGAACTGCTTGCGTTTTTCAGGCGTAACCAGGAAGCGGCAGCCTAACCGGCTAGTGGCCCGGCCTTTTGCCTTACCGCGAAGGCTGGGCAGTTCGGTCACAATCAACTGTTCATGGATCCTGAGCGAGAAGCATCAGATGTGTCTGCATCAGGCTTCCACCACGGTGAGTCTTACCTTGCCTGTCTGGACATAAAATGCGGCATCAGCGGTAATCCCCTTGCGTAAAGATTCTTTAGTTTCTTCGCGAAACACAAAACCTTCTCGTTGAAAATCTCCCCGTGGTTTATTTCCAGAGTGTACAAAACTGACCACAATGCAAAGCTGACATCGGACATACTCGTAAACGATGCCAAACACAAGTGAACGACGAGAGATAACGAGTCGTGCGAACGCTAAAGAAGCGGAAATTATTCATAATCCAAGGAACCAATAGCGAAAACAAATACGGACATCCGCGATTGCTGGCACGAAGAACGTGGCACGTCGCCAAGAACAGAATGATCCGTCTCGCGCTCGGAAGCGCATGCCCTGAGCTACTGCTCCCGGAGATTCTGCAAGCATGACAGCCAAACTTGCTACCTTAGACGCCAATATTCTGGCGGGTGTTGAAACCGCTGGCGCCATGGGCGGTGGGAGCATCGTTCTCCGCGGCGCTAGCGACAAGCCGCAGGTTGGTTTTGCGCAATTCGACTCCGGATACCTCTCACCCCACTTCGTCACGGATCCCGAACGCATGGAAGTTGCCTTCGAGAACGCCTACATTCTCATTCACGAAAAGCAAATCAGTTCTAAGCAGGATTTGCTCCCGCTACTTGAGCAGGTCACGAAGAGTGGCAAGCCGCTAGTCATAATCGCAGAGGATGTTGGGGGCGAGGCCCTGGCTACTCTCGTCGTGAAGAAGCTGCGCGGCCCGCTGCAAGTTGCCGCCGTCAGGGCACCCGGCTCCGGGGATCAGCGCAACAGTATGTTGCAGGGCATTGCCATCCTCACCGGGGGCAAGGCTATCACCGAAGGCCTCGACATCCAGCTGAAAAACATACAGCTCTCCGACCTCGGTCAGGCCGCGAAGATCACCATCGATAAGAACAGCACAGTGGTCGAAGTCAGGGCCGCTCACGACCAGAGAATCAGAACGCGCTTACACGCCAACCTTTCCCTTCCGCCGGGGCCTCGGAACGACGCGACCATGGCAGCGCACCGAGAACTTGCGCCACCCCAAGCGAAGACAGGAGCACAGGGGAGGGCGACGTACCGAAACGAAGGAATGCTGCAGACATTGTCGGAGCGAGTTAGCGACTCCAGTGCTGCAGATTGAATTGGTGGAGGCTATGGCAAAAACGGCAGTTGGTTTGTTCGAGAATTCGAGTTCGGTCGAGGAGGTCGTCCGCGATCTCGAGGCCAGCGGTTTTCCTCAGAAAGACGTCAGCGTCTTAGGTGAGCCACGGGAGATGGCCGGTAGCGGCGTCATGTGGAGGAGTTATGGTTTTCGCAACGGGTCCGAGCGAAAAGGCGGACGAGGCTGCTGAAATTATGAACCGCCATTGTGCTGTAGAGATCGAAGAGCTCAGTGCCTCAGTGCCGCATCTCCCTGGCACGGACCGCGATGACGTGGCTCGCGATCGTTCTATCCAAGTTGGGAGGGTCCGCTCTCCCGGCGCCGGTGCGCGCTTGTTTGTGTGGTAGCTCTTTCACGAAAGACAAATCTGCCGTCGGTCGCAGCGAAGCAATGAAGTGCGAGGGGAGTCAAGAACATGAACATTTTCAAGCTTGCCGTGTGCTTTTCAAGGTGTCGATTGGGCAATCGGAGTCTGGCTTGTCTTTTGTCGTTAGCTCTGTGCTTCGCGGCTTGGCCTCAGAACCTGTTGGCCGATCAAGATCAAGGCGCCCCAGCCCCGCCGTCGCAAGACGCGCAGGCCGCGCAGGCGCCCCCCTACACGCAACAGACTCCCGATCAGTTGCAGCGGTTGGTGGCGCCGATTGCGCTGTATCCGGATTCGCTGGTAGCACAGATCCTGGCAGCGTCCACGTTTCCCGAGCAAGTCGTCGAGGCCGACCGATGGGTGCAAGCGCATCCTGATTTGAAGGGCGATGATTTGGGTAAAGCCGTGGACCAACAACCCTGGGACCCGAGCGTCAAGGCACTGGCTGCATTTCCGTCCGTCCTGGGAAATATGGACAAGAACCTCTCTTGGACTTCGTCTCTAGGCGACGCTTACTACAACCAGCAAGCGGACGTTATGAATGCCGTACAGGTGATGCGCCGGCGGGCGCAAGAAGCAGGCAATCTTAAGACGACGCCGCAGCAAACCGTGGCGACACAAGACTCTGACATCAGTATTGCGCCTGCCGATCCCGAAGAGGTTTACATCCCCGCGTATAATCCGTGGTCCGTTTACGGAGGGCCTGTAATGGCATGGCCGGGATGGTACCCGTATCCAGGAATCTGGTTTGGCGGGCCGTACCTCTCGTTCGGAATGGGGTTCGGGATCGGCTGGTTCGGCGGTTTTGGATGGGGCTGGGGCAATTGGGGATTCAACTGGCGCGGCGGATATGGACTGTACGGCGGCGGCAGGTACTACTCCCGCAGCAACACGTTTTACAACCGGAGCAACTACTACCGAGGTGGAGGCGAGCAAGGCGTAGCAAGGAACGTACAACGCGGAGCTAACGGCAACCGCGTCGGATTTGACGGCGAGCGCGGCGGAGCGAACGCCCGTTCCGGCGCAACCAGCAGGGCTTTCAACGGAAACACGCAGGCGGCTCGAGGATACGCTGCACCTCGCGGTCAGAGCGGCGTCCGTTCAGGCGCGTTCAGCGGCTACCAGCACGGCGGACAGGCCAAGAGCTTTTCATCACGCGGAAGTGCCAGCATGGGCGGCGGTGCCCGTGGCGGGGGCTTCGGTGGCGGAGGCGGGCACGGTGGCGGCGGGCATCGGTAATCGAAGTGTCGTTATGTTCTATTAGCCCATAGCAGTTAGAAACGGAGAGAAGCCATATGCGCCGAACGAAGCTGAACCTCGACAAACTTCTTTGGACCGATCTTCCTAAACTGGCGGCGGTCGCTATCCTTTTGACGGTGTGGTTTCCTAACCGCTCCGTGGCGCAGCAAACGGGCCAGAAAACATTTTCATCGCCGGAAGACGCGAGCCACGCACTGGTCACGGCAGCGCAGAGCAACGACGAAAAAACGATGCTCGATATCCTCGGACCAGACGGGAAACAAATCGTCTCGTCCGGAGACGAAACCGAGGACGCCAACAACCGCGCTAACTTCGTAGAGAAATATCAGGAAATGCACCGTCTGGTGCAAGAACCGGATGGAAACACCACCTTATATATAGGAGCGGAGAACTGGCCCACACCTATACCACTCGTGAACCAAGGGAAGTCGTGGTATTTCGACACCGAGGCGGGCAAGAAAGAGATTCTGTACAGGCGAATCGGCCAGAACGAAATATCGACCATTCGCGTTTGCCAGGAACTCGTGGCGGCGCAAAAGGAATACTACTCCGCGCAGCACAACGAATACGCCCAGACCATCTTCAGTGACGAAGGGCAGCACAACGGTCTTTATTGGAAAGCCGCGGATGGCGCATCCCAAAGCCCCATCGGACCGCTGGTGGCGGCGGCAGTTGCAGAGGGCTACGCCAAGGGTCAGGCGGGCGCTCCGACTCCCTATCAGGGTTACTATTTTCACATCCTAACTCGTCAGGGGAAAAATGGCCCAAGCGGCGCGAAGAGTTACGTCGTAAACGGCAAAATGACCGGGGGGTTTGCTTTTGTGGCCTATCCGGCAGAATACAGATCGTCCGGCGTGATGACATTCATCGTTAACGAGGACGGAGTAGTTTACGAGAAGGATCTCGGCAAGAAGACCGATGTTGTCGCCAAAGGCATGAAGGAGTACAAACTCAATTCCAGTTGGCAAGAGGCTGAAGAGCAGCAGGAGAAGACTGCCAACGACCAGAGAGCCAAGTAAAAGGCATTCTGCCGCTGCACTCGCTCCAGCAGACTCATGCCCGCTCTGGACACCGCAAAATATGCTTTTTCAGAATCCGCATCTGGCATTGGGCAGTTGCCAATGCCGAGTAACCCTTTGTATCACCGCCAGCGCGATGGTTCTGAGTTCGGTGGGGTGCGCACATAGATCGAAAACTCCACTAACCTTGGTGGAGGTAGAGAAGCCGGTCCGCAAAGATGTTCCTGTCTATTCAGAATGGATCGGTACGTTCGCGGGATCGCCATGGCACCACTGCCCGTCTCAGTCCTGGCGTGTGAATTTGGAGCGGCCATCGCTTTCGGATTGATCCTGGACGGAGTGAAGATCCCTGTCTTTAGTCTTTGCTCGTCTTGGCATCTCATAGAGAAATGAGAATCGCCGGAGCGAGGTCGTTCCCCTGCCGCGCACGATTGGTGGTCTACGGGAACCGCGAAGGCAGCATGATCTTACTACCAGGGGCGCAAGTACTTTGAATTTCCGAAATCGACCGCTTACACTTTTGCCTCGGGTGGGTCGGCGACACTTCCAGGCGGCAAGACATCCGGCACGTCAAGGCGGGCGACGCCAATCCGACAATCGGCCATTCCGTAGTAGACATCGAAGCGGTCCGGTGAGCTGAGATCGTCGCGCCGGTCGATGCCGGTGGGGAATATGACATTGGCGACGGTCCCGTGGCGTTCTTGTGGCAGCGTCGGCGTCAACACCGGCTCCGACGAACGATACCGGATCACTTGTGGATGCTCTTTCGAGAGCACCATCACTCCGGCCGAGTAGCACAGCGGATGCACGTCATTGCTCGGTTGCTCCATCTCACTGACGCCATGGTAAACGATCAGCCAACCGTGCCGGGTCAGGACGGGCGGAGTGCCGCCGCCGATTTTGAGTCGCTCCCAGGCCGACACTGGAGTCGCCAGCCGATGATGAGAGGTAAAACGCCCGAGACGATATGGTTCACTGGCCTCTAAGGACATCGGGCAGTAGGAAATCCAAATGCTTTCCCGATCGAGATCCACCTCACGAGACGCGGGGCGGCGGGCGGTTTCTCTTGGACGAGTGCCGGGAAACAGCGGTCGGTGGAGCATGGCCAGCTCCGGTTTCCCCGATGGATTCGGAACGGCAACGGGAAAGAGACTGGCATCTTTATCATCCACGTCGCTGAATTCGATGCGGTGACGCGGAGCAAAAGTCGCCAACCCCAGGCGCTGCCAGTGGAAAAGGTCCGTCGATGCGGCCAGGGCGATCCGTGGGCCTCGGGGCGAGAGCGCCGTGTAGGTCATCATGTAACGCTGGAGCCGTTCCACGAACGTAATACGAGGATCCTCACAGCCACCACTGCCATCGGCTCGCCGCTCATAATCGGCTTTCGGCTCCAGCGCGATGCCGAGCCGCTCGACGCCTACGGGATCGCCGGCTTCATTGAACCGCACTCGCGCAATGCCGATTCGCGAGTAATTCCCCCGCGCAACCAGCCGCGGGAACAGGTAGAGCTCACCGTCAGGGCCACGAGCGGCAGCAGGATTCAAGACGCCTTCGATCTCCTGAGCATTACCCGGCTCCGGCTCCATCAACATTCCCAGGCGCTGCAATTCAAATGCGCTCATCGTGCCTCCCAGCAGTGATCTGGTAACTTCACGCCGCCGGATTGCCGACGGCTAAACACGCGATGATCGTTTGGACAACCCGCTTCGTGTCGCTGGGATCTTTGACTGAAATGCAATCCACTCCCACTGTTTCGGCGGGGTGGTCATTGCCGCCCACGTACAAGGCATCGCCGATATAAATCATCTCTCTTATCGAAATACCGAGGAGGTCTCGCAGTTTTCGGATGCCATAAGCTTTATCGATGCCAGGCTTGGTTATGTCGATGGATGTCGAGCCGCCGGTTCGGACAGAAAACTCCGGAATAAACTTGTCGAGGATCGATTTGATCTTTCTCCGCTTCGTGCAATCGGGGTCCCATTGGTTTTTTTCTTCTAGAGGGGCCTGCTGACCTAAGGCCGAAAATGTTATCTGGCTTCCCCGGTCTTCAATTTGCTCCCCCCAGACCTTTTCGATCTTGAAGCCTGTAACTCCGATCGCCTTCTTTAGGGAACTGAAAATCTTTTCTCTTTGATCCGTGGTCAAATCTTCCGAATAGATCTTCTTCCAATCTGCCGAGTCGTATCGGTAGAACTTTGTCCCACATGTAGGAAGGAGAGATAGATTCGCCAGGCGTTCGTCGTGGGGAAGATACGAAAGCAATTGCTTTTCAAACTGCGGCCAATCGCCTCCGGAAATCACCGCCACTTTGACGATTGCGAGAAGTTCGTGCAGCAGCCCCGACATTTCGCCATCAAGAGACGATTTACTTTCGGCAAGTGTACCGTCCAGATCAAACACAATGAGCTTTTTCACCATCACCCTCTGAATTCTGGAGATTTCACTCCGGCAGCGCAATCTCCAACAAGTTCACTGCCCCGCGGGGCCGAAAAGCACACTTTCCGATCGCTGCAGGTAACACGAATACGTCGCCTTTTCCGGTGGCGTAAGTGGCGCCGCCGTGCTCGACCTGCCCCGCGCCTTCGATGCACACCATTATCCTCGGTACACCCACGGCGCCGACGGAAAACGGCGATTGTCCACGCAGGCGCCACAACCAGAAATGTTCGCAATGAAAGAGTCTTTCGCGTTCCACCGGGGACGTCGTCTCCACCAGGGGCGTCACCCGACCGACCGGACCTTCCGCAAAATCAATGCAGGCAAGCGCCTGATCGACTTGGAGCGCTCGCGGCTTTCCCGTCTTCGCGTCAACGTGGTCCCAGTCATACAGGCGAAACGTCACGTCGCTGTTCTGCTGAATCTCGAATACCACGAGATCGCCACCTAGAGAGTGGACCGTCCCAGCCGGCACGAAAACAGCGTCGCCGGCCTTCGGAGTTAAGCATGCGAGGTGGTCCGCCACCGTGCCGTTCAACAGCGCCCGCCTCAGATCGGCCGCAGTTGTACCTAGCGTCAGGCCCGCATAGATTCGGCTCTGTGTCCCGGCTTCCAGCACGACCCAGGCTTCGGTCTTCGCGGTCTCGCCCGCTGGCAGCAGGTTTGCATTTGCTTTCGTGGGATGCACTTGAACTGAAAGCATTTCATGTACATCAAGGAACTTCAGCAGCAATGGGAATCGGCGGAACCGCTGGGAAAGAGTTCCCAGCAATTGCTCGGGAAACTGCTCTAGCAATTGACCGATAGTCTGTCCTTTGAGAGGCCCATTGGCGACGCGGCTCTGATGGTCATCGCGGTCGCTGAGAATCCACGCTTCGCCAACAGGTCCGATGGGTAGAGGGGCGGTGAGCAGGTCCGCCAAATGTCGGCCACCCCACAGCCGATACTGATAGATTGGTTCAAATCGCAGAGGATACAGAAGAATTTGATCAGTCGAGCGTTCCTTTACCCTCGTAGAACTAACCGTCGCTAGCAGTTCGTTGGCGCCTCTCATTGGAGCTTCTGCATTAGCGTCATATCTCTTTGTGACCTCTGGTTTCGCGACCCTATGGAACTCTGCTAACGGCTGGCGGCAACTTCTTCTGTTGGGCGAAAGGCCGCCCATGATCCACGCCACCAGAGAAGCCCCCCAACTAGCACTATGACGACGTACGCACAGAAAAACTGGTCGCTATTGCACAGTGTGGGCGGAATCCGGCTAACTGGACCTCCGCTCATCGCTGTGAGACCGCCGGTACGGCCCGAGTGACGAACCACACAGAAGGAATCTACCTGCCGCTGACTCGGAACTGACCCGCTACCGAGCGCGAACTGCAATGCATAGGTCGTGGAACACCTAGGTACGTCAGACGATGGAAACCGAGTGCAGCGGTCAGGACCTGGAGCAGAGCAGTCACGAGATGGGGGCAACGAGCTGGATCAATTAGTGGCGGAGGCTGAACGTGCGTATCTCTGCGCTGAAGGCATAGTAGTTCATGGCGACTCTCGTATTTTGTACGGGAATAGAACCCTTGAAGCTCAAGTCCGCTCTGCTGCCATCGTTGCGAAGATCGAACTGGTGCCGCATTTTTCATTTGTAGTAAACTATTCCTGTAGACGGTGAAGGAGTTCACCGCTAACCGCTGTCCCATCGTTCGTTAAGCCGGGCACAGCTGATGACTCCTGACAAGGGATTCTTTGTCTCGGGGTCATGGCCGCTCGGCGAAGATTCCGAAGATAAAGAAGCGCTCAATGTTCGACGAGAACGTATCCCCGGCTGCGCCGTCTGCCGGGCCGTGCGTGCTTTCGACGGTGTGCCGCCTCATTGAGGTACTGCCGCGGGCGGATTGGCTGCTTCAGAGTGAGATTGAAACTTGGCTCAGTCAGAGCTCCGCAATCGCGCAAGAGGCGGTTGCGAGGGAAATTACTCGGCGCCAGGCGGTTCCCCGTGAGCTCCAAGCCAAGGACAATGTCCTACGACTCCTGCTCGCAGTGAAAGGCAGGATAGACGAGGCTTTGGGCGATCCTGCCACATCGAGGATCGTGTAGAAACTGTAATTTGAGCCAATTGGAGCTTGCAGATTTTCTTACTTAAGGCTAAGCGATAGGTAGGGCTTCAGGTACGGAGGTGGATTCCAGAACGTGGAGCGCGTTCGACTTTTGAGATGGCACAAAGCGGAATCAAGATCGTGAAACCTGAATTCATCTTCGGTCGCGAGGAGGAGAAGCAGAGCATCCGCGACAGGCTCACCAAGATGCGTCCCTTCCTTATTCATGGTCCTGCGGGAGTGGGAAAGACTGTTCTTCTGCGCAGCCTGCTTCCGGAGTTCACCGATGTCCTTTATTGTGAAAACGCCGCTACCACGCAGACCATCTTCCGTACCGTGGCCCAAAATCTATTGCGATTGCATACCGGCCGCACGGTTACCGCCTTTCGCGATGAAGGGGCTATCAAAACGAAGTCGGCCGTTTCTCTGAAGGGAATCGTGATGGACGCACTCAACGAAGGCAAATACTGCATCGTCTTGGACCATCTGAAGCGCCCCTCATACTCGTTGGCCGCAGCAGTTCGCGAACTCATGGGCCGGGGATCGACCCCCGTGATGGCGATCGCCCGGTCCTGTCACATGGAGGATGTGGGATTCCTGCAACCCTTCTATTCCGACCGCTCGGAGAAGTATGAGATTCCTAACTTTGAGTCCGAGATCGCCGAACAATTTGCTTACGAAGTCGTGAAGAGGAAAGGACTCTCCGCACAAAACATGCGAGAGTTCCTGAAGAAAGTATTGGAGTTTAGCGACGGCAATCCAGGTGCAATCCTAGCGATGCTGGAGATGGCTGGCTACCCCAAGTATCGTTCCGATGAACATATCAAAATTACGCCGCTGTACATCGATTTCAGAATGAGCTGGAATCCATTGTGAACCTATTTGTAGAACAGGGACAAAGCCAATATCAGAACCAGCAGTATTCCAATCATGGCGTTGTACGAAGTCTCCCGTCAGCGAGATGACAGAGACTTCCAAAAGGCTCATTGCGTCGGGAATGTTTTCGGTGACTACGTTGGATGGATACTAGTCTGACCGCCAGTAGCCCGAAATGGGCTCTCGGACCGAGGATTTTGAAACATTGACTTCACCCCTCCCTCATAGCCATAATTACTTTAGGTGTTGGAGTTCGCCTTTAACCGCCCAACGGGCAGATGACTCCTACGAAGAAGGAAGTTTCTTGGTAGGAGTTCGTGTGGTTAGCTAAGGTCGCACGTCCCTCCATCCAAGAGATTATTTCCGGTAATCTTGCCTAGCTGAATACGGCCTGTGCATGTGCCAGAGCTGTGCAACGGATGCAGCGCGATGCCCGAAGAATCGTCAAATTCGCTCAATTCGAATCACGAGCGCCGCCTTAGTGTCACTTGCCGCCATATTGACAAACTGCTCGCCGACATGGAGGGCACGCTCAACGTCGCTGCGTCCAAGCTGGCGTTCCCGCAGTACGCTCCCGATCTAACCTCTACTCAAAGGCGGGTCATCGAGGACTACATCAGCCGCATCCGGGCGCAGCTGGTTCGGGTGCTGGATGGGCAAAACATCGAACGACCGCCGACCGAGATTCCGGTCTCACGCTCGCTACACACGACGCTTACGTTCGTAGACATCGCGGTTGAGGAATTAAAGCCTGAGTACATGGGTGGCCATGGCGCAGTCCCGCCAGCAGCCGCGGTCGAGCTGAACGGCATTGCCGGAGAATTGCAGGGCCTGGTGAGACAGTTGGACCATTATCTGATGCGCGGGACCGGGGAGAACCTGCAGCAGCGGCTCGAGAAACTGGAAGAAGCGGGAGACGAAGTGCTCCTTCTCAAGAAGTTGGAATCGATCATCACCGAACGCGGACTGGTTGAATTTCGGTCGACATTGTCGATGATTCTTGATCGCCTGGAAGACAACAGTTTTGAAATCGCTATCTTTGGCCGGGTCAGTTCCGGCAAGTCGTCTCTACTGAATGCCATTCTGGAAACTGACGTACTGCCGGTTGGCGTGACGCCCATCACGGCTGTTCCCACGCGACTGGCATACGGGGAAGCCGCGGCGGTCAACGTCTGGTTTGCCAACCGGTCATCGGAACGCTTCGAGATTTCCCGATTGCCAGAGTTTGTGTCCGAGCAACTCAATCCGGGGAATGAGAAGCACGTGACCAGAATCGTGGTGCAACTTCCCTCGCCTCGCGTTCGGAATGGGATCGCGTTTGTGGACACTCCGGGGTTGGGATCATTGGCCACTCGGGGGGCGGCTGAAACACTTGCTTACCTGCCACGCTGCGATCTGGGTGTGGTTCTGATTGATGCCGGATCCACGCTGACGCCGGACGATCTTCAGACCATCCAGATTCTCCATGACGCGGCCATTCCGGCGATGGTTTTGTTGAGTAAAGCCGATCTGCTCACAGTGGAAGACCGCTCGCGCGTGATCGAATACGTTAAAGACCATATTAAGAAGGAACTGAACCTTGATCTGACCGTGCATGCCGTCAGCGTGGTTCAGGAAAGCAAGGAGTTGCTCACCCGCTGGTTCGAGGACGACATCGCGCCCCTTTACAACCAACGTCAGGAACTTAAAGTGCGCTCGATTCGCCGTAAACTTGGAGGGTTGCGGCAATCGATAGAGATCGCCTTGCGTGGGCGTCTCCGCCGCAAAGACCAGATTCCCCTCAAGAGGATTGAACAGCTGCGGGTGGTCGAAGGAGAACTTCGACAAGCTAGTGGGCGTCTGGAAGAAATGAAAAAGATCGCCAGGCGAGTAGCGGACGAGTTGGAGACGAGTTCCCGGAAGACGCTTCTGGTAGCCGGAGCTTCGCTGGTGGAATCGTGGTCTTTGCCAGGCGCTGACGAAAAACCCTCGTCCGAGATTGTGAGCAGCGTCGTAACACGGACGGTTCAGGAACAAATCGAGGCCCTGCGCCGGCGCATCGACATACTGGCTCATAAACTCCATGAAACTCTTCAGTCGGCCGCCGAAGTTCTGGAGATAGCGGATGTCCCTGCTGCGGAAGAGTTCGCAAGCGTGCTGCGAGAAATGCCGGCATTCGATCTTGGGCAGCTTGAGTTTCGTCTACGACGTCCAGCGCTGCTCGCGTGGTTGGGGAGAAGATTGTCTGAATCGTGTGTGACCAAAAGGCTGAGCGGCTTGATAGGGGCTCAGATTACGAGATCTTTGTCCGCATATCGCGCATCGCTCTATGACTGGTCCGACAGGACACTGGGACAAATCCAACGGCGATTCGATGCCTATGCGAACAGCTATCGCGCTCTGGTGGAGAGGTCACTGGGGAATCAGGAATTGGGAACCGGACAAGAAGGCATCATTCTCCGCGACCTGGAAGTACTGGAAAGCGCGTCACCGGAAAAGACCATGGCTTCCTGAAGCGCGTGCGTGCGCCATGTAGCCCCCAACCAGCGTCATGCAGTGACGAAACCCGTTGACTTCGATAGGTATCCTTTGCTGTACTTAATCTGTCAACCACGGTGAAGGAGTTCACCGTTAACCGCTGTCCCAACTTTTAAGCCGGAACAGCTGATGACTCCTGACAAGCGGATTTTTTGGCGCGGAGTCATGGCACCGGCGGCGATCCGCAGAACTCGTAGAGGTGGTGTCCCATGGAGAATGTGTGGGTTCTGGCCTCGGTATGGGTCGGCCTGGCCTTGGTCGCGACGCTGGCTGCGATTTGGTTCAAGATATCAACCGCGCTCAGCGAGATCGTTGTCGGCACGGTGGCGCAGCTGGTGATTGGCGCGCTTTTCGTACACGCTGAACTTGGCGGAAAAACGAGCTGGATAAGCTTTCTGGCCGGTACGGGTGCCATTGTTCTTACGTTCCTGGCTGGTGCCGAACTGGACCCCAAGATCTTCCGGACGAAGTGGAAAGAAGCGACCGTAATTGGACTCGTGGGTTTCTTCGGACCGTTTCTGGGGTGTACGGCGGTTGCCCACTACCTCTTGCACTGGACGGGCCGTGCCAGTTGGCTGGCTGGCGTCGCTCTTTCGACCACTTCCGTGGCGGTGGTATATGCGGTCATGTTGGAACTGGGCTTCAACGTTACGGATTTTGGAAAGGCGGTGCTGGCCGCCTGCTTCGTGAACGATCTGGGAACAGTGATTGCTCTGGGAATGATCTTCTCGCCGTTCACCATAAAAACCCTAATCTTTGTGGTGGTCAGTGTGGTTGTCTTCGCCATCCTTCCATTTCTGACGCCACGGTTCTTTAGGAAATATGGAGGCCGCGTTTCCGAACTTGAGGCCAAATATATACTCTTTCTGCTATTCGCGATGGGGGGATTGGCGGTCTGGTCTGGCAGCGAAGCAGTATTGCCAGCCTACATCATCGGCATGGTGCTGGCGGGAACCGTGGGAAAGGACCACACTCTCATACGGCGTCTGCGTACCTTGACGTTCGGATTGCTCACACCGTTTTACTTCATTCGGGCGGGGTCGTTTGTGTCCGTACCTGCTTTGGTCGCAGCGCCACTCGTGTTCACTGCGTTGTTCTTCGCCAAGATGCTGTCGAAAGTAATTCCCTTGTATCCCACAGTGAAGGCATTTGACTATAAGAAGGAAGAGGGGCTCTACTTCACGCTGATGATGTCGACCGGCCTGACGTTTGGAACAATTTCTGCGCTGTTCGGACTGAATCACGGTGTCATTACCCAGGCGCAGTATTCATACTTGGTCGCCACGGTGATCGGCAGCGCCGTGATACCTACGATGATTGCCAATGCCTGGTTCATGCCGAGACACCTGCTGGCCATTAAGACAAAGGAGAAGACGGCGTCACCTCGACCTGTGAGCGAGGAAGCAAACTGAGGAGGGAGCATGATGGGAAAACGACAGAACGCGTATTTTCGGAAGTTGCTAGTCGGCTACGACGGTTCCCCGCAGTCGGAAAAAGCCGTCGATGTGGCCTTCTCGTTGGCAGAGTGTTTGGATGCGACAGTACTGATCTTTAGCGTTGCGCGACCGCCTGAACCAGCGACCTCGGTTGAATTGCAGGCAGTGCTGGACGATGCGAAGGAGCATTTTCAAGAGGGGTTTAAGAAGATTCTGGAGAAGGCCCGTTCGCATGATATCGAGGTGAAGACCGACATGGCAGTTGGACATCCGGCAGAACAAATCATCCACCGGGCAGAGGAGGACGGCATTGAACTCATCATTTTGGGCCGGCGGGGACGATCCATGATTTCGAGGATGATGTTAGGCTCGGTCTCCGAGCGAGTTTTGAGATATGCTCACTGCCCGGTGATGGTAGTCCACTAGAAAGCACGTTCTAGCAGGAATTCCGGCTTCATCAGGTGCAGGTGGCTGTAGATTAAGTGGAAAGGAACAGGACAACTTGCTGAAATACGTGTTGGTTGGCATCGGAGGTTGTCTGGGGTCGATTCTGCGGTTTTGGCTGGGCAGTTACATCGGCGGCAAGATGGGAACTCGCTTTCCCTACGGAACGCTTGTGATTAACATCACGGGATCGTTTCTGATTGGCCTGCTCTTTGCTTTGCTGACGGCCAGAACTTATTGGAGTCCAAACTGGCGATATTTGATCCCTATTGGCTTTATCGGAGGCTACACGACATTTTCCAGCTTCGAGTATGAGACTCTGCGGACGATCCAGGATGGGCAGATCGGACTGGGCCTGCTCTACGTGGCGACGAGCGTGGTTGTCGGGTTCGCGGCAGTGTGGGGAGGCGTGATAGCGGGGAGGGCGATCCCATGAAAGCTGAAGCTGCTGGGCCGCGTCGCGGAATTTCTGGTTGGTCAGAGAGGACTCTAATTTCAGGAGGACAATATGCTCACAGCGGGACCTGGTAAGAAGGTCGGCATTTATGTGGCCGAGGACCAGCACTACCACGGGAGCGCGGCATATGCTGCCATTCTGGATTTTCTCTTCTTCCGTGGCGTCTCCGGCGCGACGGTGACGCGCGGCATCGCCGGATTTGGGGCCGATCATCATCTTCAGTCCACGAGACTTGTGGACCTGGCAGTCCATCTGCCCGTCAAGATCGAGTTCATCGAAACTGCGCAGAAAGTCGAAGAGCTACTACCCAAACTGCAAGCCTTGGTAGGTACTGGACTGATTGAGATGCACGACACAACCATCGTCAAACCTGCCGAAAAGAAACAAAAACAGACCGCGACTGAGGGGCCGGCGTTGAAACGCGAAGGCAAGGCCAAGATGATGCGGATCTACATCGGAGAAAACGACAAGTGGAATGGCAAGCCGTTGTACGAAGGCATCGTCGACGGCCTGCGATCGAACGATATTGCCGGCGTAACGGTTTACCGTGGGATTCTCGGGTATGGCGCCAATCGGAGAATTCATAAGGACGCTGCGCTGAGCCTTTCCCATGATCGCCCCATTCTGTTGTCGGTAGTTGATACGGAAGAAAAGCTGAAGGCATTCATGCCGGTTCTTGACCAGATGGTGGAGCAGGGCTTGGTCGTGCTATCCGACGCGGACGTCATCAAGTACACACATAACTACGAGAAGGCCGAGCGGCGGCAGGAAGCACGGATATGAGACTCGAGGGGAAAGCAAAGATGTTGCGCATCCATTTTGGCGAGGATGACAAATGGCACGATAAGCCACTGTACGAGGCCATCGTAGCCAAGTGCCGCGAACTCGATATCGCCGGCGCCACAGTGTTCCGCGGGATCGAGGGTTACGGAGCAAGCACGCTCATTCACAAGGCTCATCTCCTTCGGTCTTCGGATCGCCCAATCATGGTCTCAGTAATCGACACCGAGCAGAACATTAAGAAATTGCTCCCAGCCCTGGACGAAATGGTGGACGAAGGGTTGATCGCGATGTCCGAAGTTGAAGTAATCCGCTACGTGCACCAGGAAGGGGTGCGCTCTCCAGCGTCGTAGCCAAGGTACCAGATTGGACCAAGATCATTAAGGGATGAGCTATGGGGACAGCCTCGAAAGAGAACTCACTGTTTGAGAAACCCGTGTCCTCGCCTGTGGCATCTGTAGCATTCGAGGACCAGCAGAGCTTCTCTGAGAACTCTCACCGAGAGTCAGCATTGTTGCGGCTGGCGGAGTTGGCTGAGAAGTTTGACGCCGAGCAAGTCGCTGCAGATGCGAGGTCCGTGGCGGAACGGGTATCCGAGGGACGCTTCTACGTGGCTTGTATCGGTCAATTCAAGCGCGGCAAATCTTCCGTCCTGAATGCGCTGGTGGGCGAAAATGTACTACCCACAGGAGTCGTACCAGTTACTACCGTCCCCACGATCGTCCGCTACGGCAGCCGTGTGTCCGCTCGGGTCCGCTTCGAGACCGGCGGATGGACAGATATCCCGGTGGAAACGGCCGCAGAGTACGTCTCTGAGGAGAAAAACCCTGAGAACGCGAAGCATGTCGACGGGTTGGAGATCTTTGTGCCCAGTCCGCTGCTTGCGACAGGTATGTGTTTCGTGGACACGCCCGGACTGGGCTCGGTATTCACCGGCAATACCGCAGCAACCCAGGCTTTCATCCCTCATGTTGACGCAGCGCTTGTGGTAATCGGGGCCGACCCGCCTCTAGCTGGCGAAGAACTCATCCTAATTGAGGCTGTTTCGCGACACGTCCAAGACCTAATCATCGCTTTGAACAAGGCGGATCGGACTACGGATGCAGAACGAGCCGCAGCGGTGGCCTTCGCGCAACGGCAGCTCGTAAAACGACTTCAACGTCCCGTGGGACCTCTGTTAGAAGTCAGCGCGGCGGAACAGCTTGAACATCGCGGCACGGGTCGGGACTGGATAAAACTGGTCGCTTCGCTGAATCGGTTGGTCCAAGGCTCCGGCAGGCGGCTGATCCGGGCAGCTTGCGACCGCGGTCTCGATCGGATCAGCGAGCAGCTTCTCGCGATCATCACGGAAGAGCGCGGGGCACTTCAGAGGCCCATCGAAGATTCGGAAAGACGTATCGGGCTTATGAAGCAGATGATTGCCGATGCAGGGCGGTCGATGCGGGACCTCGGGCACCTCTTCACGGCTGAACAGCAGCACCTCTCAGACATGTTTGTCGATCGGCACAAGGCATTTCTCGAAGATGCATTGCCGCAGGCGAGCGGAGAGTTCGATATTGCGCTGAAGTCGATTGCTCACGGGCTGGGTCCATTGTATCGGCGGAGTACATTCCAAGAGGCGCAGGGAGTTGCGCGACGTTACATCGTGCCGTGGTTGAAACCCGAACAGGAAGAAGCAGAGAAAGAATATCGACGTGTTGCCCTGAGGTTCGTGGAGATGGCAAACGAGTTTCTGAAGAAACTCGCTGCTGCCGGGATTCCCGAGCTAGCGCGCATGCCCCACGCCCTCGACCCTGAAAGCGGATTTCGCGTTCGTTCACAATTCACTTTCATGGAGTTCATTGAAGTCGCGCAGCCTGCCTCGCCGCTGCGCTGGCTGGCTGACCTGATGCTTGGTCTGGTCGGGGCCCACAAAATCATTACGAACGATACACGAGAATTCCTCGTGAGGCTGCTCGAAACCAACAGCATTCGTGTGCAGAGCGACATCGTTAACCGGGTGCAGGAAAGCCGAGGAAAGTTAGAAGCCGAGATTCGCCAGCTACTGCACGCGGTCAGTCGCATCGCCGAGCAGGCACTGGCCCGTGCCAGGAAAATACGAGAAGAGGGTGCCCCAGCAGTTCAGGTGGCGCTGCAGCGGCTCGGCTCATCGGAACAGGAAGTGCGCGCACTCGGTTCATTTGGAATCTCAGGAAAGTTAACGACAGAAGCTGAAAGTCATCCTCATGCGAAAGCGCTCAGGGCTGAATAAACCGACTCAGTGTCGCGCATCCGCAATCGAGCAAGCTTCTCTCCTTACCGAACCGGCGGCCGCTAAGCTAATCTCCGTGATGTGCAAGTGATACGATTCGAGGGCCATGAAAACCACCCTACTTCTTGTTTGTTCCAATATCTTCATGACAATTGCATGGTACGGTCACTTGAAGTACCGCGAAGCTCCGCTTCTCACCGTAATCGTCGTGAGTTGGCTGATTGCGTTCGCCGAATACTGTTTTCAAGTCCCCGCAAATCGGCTCGGCTATGGTGAATTTACAGCATTTCAGCTGAAAATCATCCAGGAGGTAATCACGCTCTGCGTGTTTGTCGTCTTCGCATGGTCATATCTCGGTGAAAGCATCAAATGGAATCATGCCGTCTCGTTTCTGTTTCTTATAGGAGCTGTGGCGTTCGCCTTCTGGGGAAAGCTCTAGCCGTTTGGAGGGCGGACGCTCCCTCCGGCTAAACCAAATTTGGACACCACCTTCCTGATCCAGCGTGCGCAGGAGTTGTGCGATTCTGCCTATGTTTTGTTTTGTCGCGTGCTTTGAGGGTGAAACAGCCTATCGATTCCGATCCCGAACAAGGAACCCATGAACCCAGAACCATCCTCCACCCGCACTTCCTGGTTGAACCGCGCCACCTTGGGAATCGGACTCACTAGCTTGTTCAGCGACTGGAGCCACGAAATCGCCACCTCGATTCTGCCTGCGTTTCTTGCGTCGCTGGGCGCAGGGCCTGGCTGGCTGGGGGTGATTGAGGGAACGGCGGACGGCCTTTCGAGTTTCTCCAAACTCGCGGCGGGTCACTACACAGATCGCCTGAAGAACAGAAAGCCTTTGGTGCAGAGCGGCTACGTTCTCACGGCGCTCGCCACGGGCGCGCTGGCGTTGGCGACAAACGCGTGGCACGTTCTGTTGGCGCGCACCAGCGCCTGGCTTGGGCGCGGCATTCGCACTCCGGGACGAAAGGCTTTGTTGGCCGCTGCGGTTTCCCCTGATGCCTACGGACGCGCCTTCGGTTTCGAGCGAATGATGGACACGTTGGGCGCCGTCGTCGCTCCGATTACGGCCCTTTGGCTCCTCCATCTGACATCACACAACTATCACCGGGTCCTGGCGTGGACTCTTGTGCCTGGCCTTCTTGCAGTGCTGGCGGTTGGGTTTCTGGTCCGTGAGACGTCAAACCGCGAACCTGCCACAGGTTCTTTTTGGTTTGGCGTTCGCCAATTGCCACCGGGCTTTCGAAGCCTCCTTCTTGCAGTGGGCATCTTCGGTCTCGGGGATTTCTCCCATACGCTGTTGATCCTGTTTGCTGCACAGGCGTTGACCCCGACGCATGGGAAGCTTGCCGCGGCCAGCATTGCGATTAGCCTCTATCTACTGCACAACAGCTTTTATGCTGCGTTTGCTTACTTCGGCGGTTGGCTCTCAGACAACGTTCCGCAGCGCCGATCGGTTCTGGCAGTAGGGTACGGTCTCGCCGTAGCAATGGCGTTGATTCTAGTGTCCGGTCCGAAGAGCGTGCTGTTGCTGGCGGTCGTTTTCGCGCTCGCTGGAATCGTTGTTGGAGTCGAGGAAGCCCTCGAAGACTCCCTTGCCGCCGAACTTGTAGCGCAGGAACAGCACGGCATGGCCTTCGGAACGCTCGCTGCGGTCAACGCGATCGGAGATTTTGCCTCCAGCCTCGTCATCGGACTGCTGTGGACTGCCGTGTCTCCGTCCCTGGCGTTTGGGCTTTCCGGTGTGATGTTTTTGCTTGGTGCCGTACTTGTCCTCAGAACACGCTGACCAAACTTGTGCTTCACTTAACCACCCGTTGAGTCCTTCATTTTCGCTGGTTCTGCACCACATCATCGGTGAACTCTCGTCACTGGCCTTGCTAATGCGTGAACTAGCGCTATTGTATGCGGCAGAGATCGAGAAAGAGCTTTGACGCTACCGGCGTTAGTTCATGGCTATCACGATTACGCGCGGCGGCAGCAGGAAATCTTGCCCAGGAATGCGCCTCCAGCTCTAGTGGGCCAACCAGCTTAGTGGCGAGTTGCGATCCCAGGGACTGCCTTACGATATCGTTAGCGGTAGAGCCCAGAGGATGCTGAACCGGGAAATCATCGCAACATAGGAAAGAGTCTGTCATAATTTATATGTGCATATAGTCTATAATTGTCCACTGGCATCAGTTATCACAGCTGTCGCCACTTCTTCCGCAGCCGCTGGGCTGCTAAGAGTATGTCTTTGTTCCCATCCAGAGGAGTCAACGGTCAGCCAATTGCCAATAAGTGGGGGAAGAGTACCGCATCGCTCTGGTTTGAACACACTTCACAAATCGAGCGATCAGCTTTCCGGCTATTTTGTTTTCCTTATGCAGGTGGAAATGCGCAAGTGTTCCGGAGTTGGCGTCGTTATTTCCCTGCGGAGATAGATTTGTGCCTGGTCCATCTGCCGGGCCACGGTAAAAGGGTTGGCGAGCAGGCTTTTGTCCGCCTGGCTACGCTGGTCGAAGCGATTGCTGACCTGATCGCCTCTGAAATGCAGCATCCATTTGCGTTTTATGGACATAGTATGGGTGCTCTCTTAAGCTTTGAACTGGCCAATGAGCTTTTTCGAAGGTATCCAGACGGGCCGTCGCATCTGTACCTCTCGGGCCATGGCGCTCCTCACCTGCCGAAGTCTGAACCGCCGACCTTCAATCTCACGGACAATGAATTGATTGCGTATCTGAAGAGGCTCAACGGTACTCCTGTCGAATTACTTGACGATACCGAAGCGAGACAAATCTTTCTCCCAGTCCTACGAGCTGACTTCGAAATGGTCAATACCTACGAGTACCGCGGCGGGAAACCTCTTTCTTGTCCGTTGTCAATATACGGCGGGTTACGGGATAACGAGGTGCCTGTCGAACGCCTGCGCGCCTGGGAAGTGCACACTGCCGCCACCTGCAAAGTGCGGCTGTGTGAAGGAAACCATTTTTTTATTCACGACTCTCGTTCGGAGTTCATCGATGTATTCCGCAGCGATGTGCTGAGAGCGTATCGGACTCACAGGGACAGTTGAACGATTTGTTCAACGGCACCCAACTGGCTATGGAGCCTGAAAGCCCGTTCACGTCTGGCACGTGTCTCTTAATTCACCAGCCTGTTAGATTGCATTCCTTCCCCAGGTTCTCGCATGCGCAAAAGAAAGCAGGCATATCGAGCGGAGCAGGAAACCAATTGAGTCTGTCACACCCCTCTCAGCTAATGCAAATTCGGAATTCACCCTTTCAATTCCCAAGCACTCAGCCTTAGAGTTACTCATCTCATTCCGGAGACCTATCTGCCTTCGCAGTGTTCTATTTTCGTAACAGAGCCGTCGTCGCAGCCGGATGTTAATCCGATAAGCCTCTTCTTTATCCCGTGACTTGAGGTATTGAAAATACACAGGATGTTAGCGCGCTGATTGTGGTCTGTTCCACATTCGTAACAAAACTAAGTTGCTCGAACAACAATGGATTTCGGTGCTACAAGTGTCGGCCAACTAGTCACCTAACAGTGAGGGGCTCTCGGTAGTAATCGAGGTCTATCGTGGCAATACATCCCTCAGGCCGCGCTGTGTGCGGTGAGGTACATTGTGCATCAAGTGTGTGTTAGGGAAACTCGCGCAGCCGGATGGACTGACTAGGGCCGTTGTGTAGTGCAAGAGCTACTGGGACTCAAATGGCGGCAGCCTGCCTTTGTGGACACGCGACTAGAATTGTAATAATTGGCGTAGCGACCTTGAGGAGGATACGGTGGCTCTAACCAGCCATAGCAAATCATGGTTTGCCATCCAGGTGAGACCGAAATACGAGTTCACCTCAGCTAGAATCCTTCGGGCTAAAGGATATGAGGAATTTGTTCCAGCATATTGCACTGTGAGACGGTGGTCTGATCGCCGTAAAGTAATACAAATGCCGTTATTCAGCGGCTATGTGTTTTGTCGGTTCGACGGATGTATCTGGTCGCCAATCCTGACGACCCCTGGAGTGGTCCGCTTTGTAACTGCCGGCGGAAAACAGTTGGCACAGATCGCAGATGCAGAGATCCAATCGATACGGGCTGCGATAAATCAGGGACCGGGCGTATTGCCCTGGGACTGGGCTAAGGTCGGAAGCGCCGTACGAGTTAAAGATGGTCCACTAGTAGGAACAGTCGGAGTGCTTACCAGCTACAAAAACAGGAAGTACATCGTCATAACTATTGACGCAGTTCAACGGTCAATTGCAGTTCCGCTTGATCACTGTGAAATGGCGGCGCTCGCGAGCCACTCCCGGATGGCGGTCCAGTGTGAGAGTGACAGTTTACAAATATCGAATGATCGAGACTCGGAAAGGTGCAGTCCTATGAAAGCGATTGTCGGTAGAGTACATCGAGGTGTCCGCCAGTATAGCTGTTAGGCTGACATTCGCTCTGCGTTCTCGGTAGGTTGCGCGTAGAACCTCCCTCATTCGATACCTGGTCAGGTTACTGGACGCAATCGATCTGCTTTAGTTGTTGTGGCCAAGACAAAGTCCACTTCTAACAGCTCATACTCGTTCTTTCAGGAGATTCATGTCAACTACCCCCGTTGCCGAATCGTTCCACTTTCAAGCTGAAACCACGCAGCTCCTTCATTTGATGATTCATTCTCTTTACACACAAAGAGAGGTGTTCTTGAGGGAACTCATTTCAAACGCTTCTGATGCTCTGGACAGGTTGCGATTCGAGGCGCTGATTAAACCCGGGATGGTCGAGGAGGGTCACAAATACGAGATTCGGGTGAAGCTACAACCCACGGCCAGAATTATGACGATCAGCGACACTGGAATAGGCATGAGCCGTGGGGAGCTCATTAACAATGTCGGGACGATTGCACGATCGGGAACGCGGGAGTTACGAAAACGCATCAAAGAGTCACAGTCTGCCGATGCTGTTACAGATCTCATTGGGCAATTCGGAGTGGGATTCTATTCCGCATTTATGGTCGCTGATAAAGTAACCATCACCACTCGCCGTGCCGGTGAGACCAGCGCCACAAAGTGGGAGTCTTCAGGCGACGGTGTCTACAGACTGGAGGAGTCGGAAAAGGCAGCCTGCGGGACGGAAATCGCTCTCCAGCTCAAACAGCCTGATCCTGAAAACGGAATTGAAGATTATGCCGATCGCTGGAAACTGACGATGATTGTCCACAAGTATTCAGACTTCATTGCTTATCCCATTATCTATGAAGGCCCAAGTCAAGAACCGGGTGAGACGGAGGACGAGGCAAAAAAGATCACGGTCGAAACTCAGACGTTAAACTCCATGAAGCCGATTTGGGCGCGCAGCCGGCCCGAGGTCAATGAGAAAGACTACAACGAATTCTACAAACACCTTTCCAATGATTTGACGGAGCCGCTCAGAGTCCTGCCGCTCAAGGCCGAGGGAATGTTTGAATATGAGGCGCTGCTCTTCATTCCTTCCCAGGCTCCTTATGATCTTTTTTACCATGCTGCAGAGTCGGGCCTCAGGCTCTACGCGAAGCGGGTCATGGTGACAGAGAAATGTGAGGAGTTGCTTCCCAGATATCTTCGTTTTATAAAAGGGGTAGTAGATTCCAGCGATTTGCCGCTCAATATTTCCCGCCAAAGGCTGCAGCAAGACCGCCACATCGCGCAGATTCGAAGGTGGCTGACACGTAGAGTGTTGGAAGTACTCACAGAAATGCGCGACAAAGAGGCAGATAAATACCTGCAGGTTTGGGGCCAGTTCGGGAGGGCTCTGAAGGAAGGAGTTGGATCCGATTCGGAAAACAAAGAAAAGCTGCTGCGTCTGCTCCTGTTCGAGTCGTCGCATCATCCCAAAGACCTGACTTCCTTGAAAAGCTACCTCGAGAGAATGAAGCCTGAACAAGACGAAATCCTGTTTCTGACCGGGGAATCGCATAAGGTAATCGAAAACTCTCCCCATCTGGAAGCCGCCAGGCAAAGCGGTTACGAAGTGCTTTACCTGAGCGATCCGGTAGACGAACTGCTCGTGCAGCACCTTTATGAATTTCAAGGAAAACGTTTAAGAGCCGTCCACAAAGGAAAAGTCCATCTGGGCACGAAGGAAGAGAAAAAGCAACTCGAGCAGGAGATTAAGACAAAAGAAGACGAATACGCGCACTTTCTTGAGGCTTGCCAGACAAGGCTGGATCAGTACGTTAAACAAATCCGTCTGTCGACGCGCCTGGTCAATGCTCCCGCTTGTCTGGTGACGGAGGAGTATGAATATAGTCCCCACCTTGAACGTCTACTGCAGAAGGGAAAAGGCGGTGGTCCGAAGCAACGCCGTATTATGGAACTCAATCCTAAGCATCCACTCATTATGCGCTTGCATGACTCCTTCGCATCCAATGGCGAGGAGGGGGTTGTAGGGGATTCGATTGAGCTTCTGTTCGAGCTGGCCCTGGTGGTGGAAGGCTCGGAGGTTGCAGATCCGGCCCGACTGAATCGACTTACTCTGGAGTTGATGCTAAGGACTGTGTAAGTTGCCGGTATCTGTTAAGCAGGTAGAAAGCAGCTTGTTCTTTCTAGCGGAGGAAAAGCGCGGAGCCGATTTTATCTTATACTTGCCGAATGTTACGCGTACAGGCCAGCCGCTTGTAGAAAGGAACGACGTATCGGCAGGCAATTGAATTGGGGATGCAATGGAAGAAGATGATGGGCAAAATGATCAAAGCATCAATGTAGCTGTGGAATACGAGCGAGAGTCCAAATGTCCAGGACTTGCATTCTCGATATTGTGGCTGCTATTTCCTCAGCGCGGGAAGCGGATATACTGCTTTTCGGAAAAGTATCGTAGGTGAACTCAGAGTTGTGTCGTATGAATCTATTTCAATGGAGAGATGAAGATGAGCTGGAATGATTCCGATAAGGAAGACACTACGATTTACAAGGTCGTAATGAATCACGAAGAGCAATATTCAATATGGCCGGACTACAAAGAAATTCCCCGTGGCTGGCAACATGTGGGCAAAACCGGCCCCAAGGCAGAATGTCTGGCCTACATCAAGGAAGTTTGGACTGATATGAGGCCGCTCAGTCTAAGGAAGAGCATGGAGGAATTCGCCAAGAACCCTCCGCCTCCCCTGCCCCCTCCCGATCCAAATACCCCACGCGAGAAGAGTCTAGTCGACCGCTTGTGTGAAGGCGACCATCCCGTTGAAGTGGGACTGCGCCCCGAGCGGAGTGCAAAGCTATTCAAAGAGGCTATTGATCGCGACTATGTTCATGTCAAGTTTACCCAGACCAAGGGAGGAACGGAACTTGGATTCCGCCTGAACCGGGGCACTTCAGATTTCAGCGCGGCGGATTTTGAGAATGGAAAGGGGACCGTTCACATCGAAGGCTGCCTGACACTTGACTATGTAGGGGTCAACTGCGTCGCCGACATCGACCTCAGCACGCTGGCGGGAATGGGACGCTTGGTTAAGGTCGAGACCCAAGAGCTATCCGTCGCTTAACAGGATCAATAAAGCAAGCATCTCTGTCGCGATCGGCTGTTCAGAAGTGGCTTTGCCTCCAGCAGCCGAAGAGCAGCACTGGTCCAACAGATGGCCTGAATAACGTCCTTCTATTCAGCGGCGACATTCCACAGCCCTGCGTTTGACAAGATTGAAAATCGACTCCAGACGCGATCCGTAATTTGATGGAGAATACCGGAAGGATTGAAAAGTCAGTTGCCCGGTCGGCGCGCCGCATTCTCTTCGGCCAGGAGTTTGACCAGGACGCCGCGGAACAGTTGCGGCACATAACTCGTATTGATCAGGCACATCTGATAATGCTGAGCGAATGCGGCATTATTCCCCGCGACCGCGCCTCGCAACTGTTGACTCTGATCGAGCGCTTGAGGGCGGAAAACTTCGCTTCTCTGCGGCACAAACCATTCATACGCGGAGTGTTTCTTCTATACGAAGATCATTTGATTGAAACCGAAGGACCCGAAACCGGCGGCATCCTGCAGACGGCGCGTTCGCGGAACGACCTCAATGCAACCCTTCTGAAACTGCAGTTGCGCCGCCCCTATTTAAGGATGATGGAGGAAGCGTTCCGACTTCATGCAATTTTGCTGCGCAGGGCGAGAAGATATGCAGGTGTGACCATGCCTGTTTACACCCACGGGCAGGCCGCCATGCCGACCAGCTACGGACACTATCTCGGCGGAATTGCCACAGCCCTGCTGAGAGATTGTGACGGATTGTTTTCAGCCGCTGCGGGGATGCAAACCTGTCCTTTGGGCGCTGGTGCTGTGGCAGGCACGTCATTTCCAATCTCCACCGCGCGAACGGCAAAGTTGCTTGGGTTCGATTGTGGTCCATCAAATTCGATTGACGCAGTCGCATCAAGGGATCTGCCATTGAAGTTACTCGCAGCAGGGGCGATCTACGCTGTGACATTGAGCCGGCTCGCTACGGACCTAGTTCAATGGACAACGGCGGAGTTTGACTTTCTGCATCTACCCGATGAGTTGGTGGGGTCAAGCTCGGCGATGCCGCAAAAGAGAAATCCATTTCTTCTGGAACACGTGCAAGGGCGTTCCGCTGCCTTGCTCGGCGCCTTTGTGCATGCCTGGGACTCCACTCACGCCACTCCATTCACCAACTCGATTGCTGTGGGCACGGAGGCAGTCAAACCTGTTTTTGGCGCGATTCAGGACCTGACCGACATTATAGTGCTGCTTCGATTGGTGATCGCCGGCGCCAGGCCGAATGCTAAAGCCATGTTGCAGCGGGCTGTAAGCGGGTTTACAGTTGCGACGGCATTCGCCGATCGCCTCGTAGCTAAAGGAAGTGCCGCTTTCCGGACAGCACATCGGCTCATTGGAACGGCCGTTCTGAAAACGCTGGAGCGCGGAGCGGAAGAATTCCCGGTCGTGGCGAGCTCCTATTTGGAAGAATGCGGTATTTCGGTGGCGTTCCATGATCTTAATCCCGAGTCAGTTGCCCGGTCCCTGGAATTTGGCGGTGGGCCGGGACCGTCCTCGCTAGAATCCAGCCTTGAGAATTTACAAAAGAAATGGGCGTCGCACTATCAACAGATGCGCTCACAGAAAAGAATCTGGCGTGATGCGGAACTCTGCCTGGACGAGACGCTGCAAAGACTTAAGTCCGGTTCATACGCAAATGCGCCATCGCTGTAGCGTGCATCGCTATGCTCTAAGAGGCTGCTGAAAAATTGATGAATACGGTGTTACGCGTGCCGTTTTTTCATCGTGGATTGATCTCGATCGAGTTGATCTCTGATTTGTCAGGGCCTCTCGGTCTGATCCACGCCCAACCAGACACATGTCGGCCCGGAGTTACACGGCCGGAACTGCGGCCGCCAGGTTTTGCATGCGCACTAGATTGTAGGCCGTGCCGGCGAAGGTGAAGGTAAATATCCAGTCCACTTTGCAAACTCCGATGCCGGACTTTCCGCAGCAGCGCAATCGTCTTCAGCCAGCCGAAACATTCTTCGATTCGTTTCCTCTTCCGCTGGCTGAACTTGTATCCCGGATGCCGCGTTGTGCGCGCATCAATGGCGCTCCCGCCCGGCCGGGCGTGGTTCTGTGCCACGTGCGGCGTCACCTGCAGATTCCGGCACTCCGCCACAGACCCGAACGTATCAAACCCTTTGTCGCCCCCACCGTTACCGGAAGGTCCTCCGGCATAATCAACGCGGCATCGCCCTCCGCCGTGCCGTTGGCCTCGAACGCTTTCCGCATCCACGATCAGCCCGTTCCGGTTTTCTACCAGCAGATTGCCGCTGTAACTCAAGTTCGCCTCCTTGCCAGCGCCTTTGCGCGCCAGCTTGGCCTGGGGATCGGTCTTCGAGGCATGCGTCTCATTCGATCGTTTCTCCCCGCGAAGGTTCACCGTCGGATTGCCCGGATCGTCGGGAGAAGAAGCTTTCTTTCCTTCCTTCGGTTGAAAACTCTTCACACTGGCCCAGGCCTCCAGCAGCGTGCCGTCTACCGTGAAATGCTCGTCCGAAGTCAGACCCTTGGCCCCGGCTTGCGCCACCACCTGCGCCAGAAACTGCTTAGCCACATCTGCCTCCAACAGGCGGTCGCGGTTGTTTGGTGAAAGTGGTCGCGTCCCAGACTTCATCGTCCGCGTTCAGCCCCACAAACCAACCAACAGCAGGTCGTAATCCATCTCAATCTATCAGCAAGCGCGCGCCGCGCACCGAGTACAGCATCTGCAGCAACTGCGCCCGCAACCACTTCTCCGGCGCAATCGACGGCTGGCCCACGCTGGCATACATCGCGTAAAACCGCCTCGACAACTGGGCTAGTACCTCGTCCACCATGGCCCGGATCGCCCGCAGCGGATGATCTTTCCGCACCCGCGCTTCCGGCGACAAGTAACTGAACATCTTGGTTCTGCTGATCGTCCACTCCTCGGGATTGGGAGTAGTTTTTCAGCAGCCTGCTAAGTCCTCCAATCCGGAGAGTTGCCTCCGCTAAGCTAGTCGCCCCATCTGGCCTCATGGTGTGAGGGAGGTAATCATGCAAACTCGAACAGGCGATCGACCACCAGTTTCAGACTTAGTAGAGCTAACAGTTCTCAACCAGGAGCATGGGCTGCCTCTGGAAATCCGGCCTAAACCGGGGCTCACCACGGCAGGACCGGAAGCCTTCCTGCATCTATGGAGGACGGAGCGGGAATTGCTCGACACTCAACTGTACCGATACGGAGCACTTCTGTTTCGCGGCTTTGAGATCTCGGACCAAAGCGCATTTCAAGCAGTGATCGCGCAATTGAAAGAGCGTTTGCTGGATTATGTCGACGGCAATTCGCCACGCACGAGAGTCGGTGGTGGAGTGTACACCTCGACTGAATATCCTCCGGAGTACTTCATTTCGATGCACAACGAGCTTTCATACTCGGCACAATGGCCGGCGAGGCTGGTCTTTTGCTGCGTAGGCGAGCCTGATCAAGGCGGACAAACTCCGCTGGTTGACAGCCGATCTCTTTTGAGAAATCTACCACAAGAAATTGTCAATGATTTCCGGCGCAAAGGAGTGAGATATATCCGCAACCTGCACGGCGGCAAAGGCTTCGGTCCATCCTGGCAGGCCACATTTGAGAGCACGGACCGCAAGTTTGTCGAAGACTACGCGAGAACGTCAGGAATGGAGGCGCAGTGGAATCTTGACGGATCTCTTTCCCTGTCCAGTGTTCGTCCCACTACCGCTCGCCACCCCGTGACCGAAGAAGAAGTCTGGTTCAATCAAGTTGACCAGTTCCATCCCTCAACACATCCTGAGTCTGTTTATAAATCTTTAATCGCGCTGTATCGGGGACGGGAGGATAAGCTTCCACAATATGCCACCTTCGCGGACGCCACGCCGATTCCGCTGGAGTACCTTGAAACCATCCGCAATGTCACTCGTAATCAACTCATTTTATTTAACTGGCGGCGCGGCGACCTGCTGATGATTGACAACATGTTGACTGCCCACGGACGCATGCCCTTCAGCGGGCCACGCCGAATTCTGGTTGCCATGACCGCACAGTGATCGGGTTCAGGAAGTTGGCCGGCGCGCCAGATTTTCATCATGACGGCGTGGTTACGACGTTACATTTAGCCTCCATAACCAACAGCAATTCCATAACCAGGCAAAGACACGTGGAGCCTGTCATGGGTCCTGCATGATATTTGGGCTCCGACAATTACTATGCCCAAGGAAGAAGCTAGGGCGCACGAGGAAGAGCAGGAAGACGCTAGAGTTTACAAAGTCGTGGTCAATCACGGAGAACAGTATTCAATCTGGTTTGCGGGCCGCGCAAATCTATCTGGCTGAAGGATTGCGGGAAGGAAGGCACAAAGAACGAGTGTCTTGATTACGTCGCGGAGATATGGACCGACATGCGGCCACTCTCGCCTAGGCGGAACGATGGAAGCGCATCCGCTTGAGACGAAGATGCGCACAAGCTGCCCCCTTAAGGCATCGCGGAGCGGCCCCAGTTTTGAGGAAAAGCGTCCAACCCAGTCACACTCATTCGTCGCACTTTGTTGTTCTAGGCCTGAGCCCACGCCTATATGAGAGACGATACGCGCTCGTCAATTCTTGCAATGTATCGCCCCAGCCTTATTCCACTGGAGGACAACCTTACGGCTGCGGTCTTTCCGCTGATGAAAATCTTCCCTGCGGAGTTCTGTGTCCACAAAGCTGCGGAGGCCGGCCAGATTACTCCGGAGTCTCTGATTGTGGAAAGCTCATCCGGCACGATGGCGCTGGGACTAGCAATCGTATGCAATGCATACAGATACAGGCTGACGATCGTCACGGACAATGCCTGTGACGATGCATTGCGAAGGCGGCTGGAGGACTTGGGCGCCACGGTGGAGAGGGTATCAGGCCCCGCCGCAACCGGCGGCTACCAGCGGGCCCGACTGGAGCGATTACATGAGATTTGCGCGTCCACAAGAGACCATTGGTGGGTGAATCAATACGACAATCCCGCAAATGGAGGTTCCTACGCTGCATTTGCGGACCACTTGGTGGAGTCTTTGGGGCAGGTGGATTGCCTGGTAGCGACCGTGGGGTCCGGAGGCTCTGCCTGCGGAACTAC